>Ga0068852_100001453_pt1 | contig 15992 bp, 14 predicted proteins | sample KBSCornC22_FD_66594 | JGI IMG/M metagenome (GOLD analysis project Ga0068852, IMG submission 66594) | Corn rhizosphere microbial communities from Kellogg Biological Station, Michigan, USA - KBS Corn C2-2 | ecosystem: Host-associated > Plants > Roots > Rhizosphere > Soil ... | reverse complement strand
GGGGCGTGACCAGGGGCGTGAGGACGAGAGTATGTTGGGGAGACCTGGGCTGGCGTGACCAGGGGCGTGAGGACCGGAGCATGTTGTAGAGACCTGGGCCGGCCTGACGGAGAACCTGAGGGGCGACTATCGACCTTTTGGACCTGCCGCTACAGGATATCCTCTTCCGCGATGAGATTATGCTTCAGGGCAAACACGACGACGCCGGCGGTATTTTTCACATCCATCTTTTCCAGTATACGGGTCCGGTAGCCTTCGACGGTGCGCCGGCTGAGAAAAAGTCGTTCGCCAATCTCCTGAGCGGTGTGCTGCTGGCAGATCAGGCGGATGATCTGTCTTTCCCGCTCCGTAAAAAGGTCCCCGGACTTCTTTTTTTGAGGGTCGAATTTACTCTTGACGATGAGGGAGGCCAGGCGGGCGGAAGTATGTTTGCAATAGAAGATATTCCCCTCGCTGACGGTGAGGATGGCGTCGAGTATTTCCCGCTTGTCCGCATTTTTTAGCAGATAGCCTTTAGCGCCCGCTTCGAGCATTTCCACGATGAGGTCCTCTTCTTCGAACATGGAGAGAGCGATGATCTTTAGCTGGGGATCCTGCTGCAGCATCAGCCGGCAGGCTCCAATACCATCGAGATAGGGCATTTTAATATCGGTGAGGACTATGTCGGGCTTTTTCTCGGCCACGAGCTGGACGAGCTCACGGCCATTGCCAGCCTGTCCCACGACGGTCATGTTCTCCTGCTTGTTGAGCATGAGCGCCAGACCATCCATGTAAATCTCATGGTCGTCTGCTATTACCAAACAGATGTTCTTCTTCATATAGGAAAAGAGGATGCTGGTAAAATTAAACAATGCAGGTCAATGAATCGTCAACCAACGGGGATCTTGATAAAATAATTGGTTCCGGAGCCGGGTTTGGATTCCAGCGACAGCACTCCGTTGAGTATTTCGCAGCGGCTCTCCAGGCTGCGCAGCCCAAGTCCATGGCTTCCGGTGAGGGCTTTTTCCTTGTCAAAGCCACGTCCATCGTCCTTGGCCAGGAACAGTAGATGGCCGCCTTCCTCGCTGAGGCCTATCTGCAGATTGCCCGCATGTGCATGCTTGAGAGTATTGTGCACTATCTCCTGTATCATCCGGAAGATGTGTATCTCCTTTTCTTTGGGGACCTGGATCTCTTTGACTACGTATAACTGAATGTTCAGGGATTGTTTAACATTCACCTGGTTGATAAATTCCCGGATGGCTTCGAGCAGGCCCCGGCGCTCGAGGGTGTTGGGGAGGAGGTCATGGGAGATCCTGCGCATGCTGCCAATGATCTCGTCCAGGTAGCCGGCCGTCTTGTCGAGGATGGCTTTGTCCTGCGGGTCTTCGATATCGACATTGCTGATGTTGAGCTTGACGGCGGAAAGGAGCGGGCCGAGGCTATCATGCAGATCGCCCGCGATACGTTTGCGTTCATTCTCCCGGATGGTGATCTCGGCGAAGATCTTTTCTCTTTGAAGGCGCATATAGCGGCGGTGGTAGCGGATGATGGAAATGAAGAAATAAACAATGATAATTGCTATGATCAGAGTGAAAAGCAGCGTAATATCCAGGATCTTATTTTGCATCTCTAAGTAAAAATACATGCATTTGCTGTGATTGCCAACCAATGAACCGCCGGGGCGGTTCGTACGGCAGGGTGTTGGGCGGCCAGTCCAATTCCCGGTCTTCTGCGGCTTCGGCGGAGGTGAGAGACATTCTACGGTGGGGCGGGAGCGGGTTATTGCAATGTGAACTCCTGTGGTTTTGGGAACAGGAGGAATGCTATGGCATAGATGATATTGGTCAAAATATTTACATAGCCCAGCAGGAAGGTGATGGAGATAGAGATAGATATCTCGGACCGTCCCAGCCTGCTTATTTCCAGGGCCCAGTAATACACGATCATATAGACAAAATAGATGATCAGTCCGACACAAATAACGAATCGCGGATTGCGAAAAAGATTCCTGTTATAGTGTGTGATCATGAAATTGATCTCGTTGACGCCAAGGAGCACAATGAGAAATGAATAAAAGAATACGAAGTAGGGGCTGAAGTCGTGGATATGGCCAAATGCGATGTTCACGATGAACCATACGAGGGCAGCAAGAACCAGCAGCGCATAAAAAAGCGGCTTCCTTTGACGCAGGAAACCCCAGGCATGGAACTGCCAGGCCAGAAAGGCGCATTCCAGCAACCCATAGATATTGACGATGACAGTATTGTCCTTTGCCAGCCGGATGGAGATGAAGCTGATGATCTCGACGACGAAGCCGATGACCAGGAGCCAAAAAAAGGGCCGGTAACTTTTGTCTATACGACGCCAGCGTACCAGCCCTGCAATGATGGGTAGTAGAACAGATTGACTTAACAGAAAAAGTAAAAAGTATTTCATGGTTTTATTGCGGATCGAGCGGACTCGACGGCGGGCAGGTTGGAGGACAGTGCTGTCCCGTCTCCACTGCCTGTGGATCGTCTGTCAGCGCTAGGGTCTTGGCTCCGCCGGCAGGTGTTTTTGTGCTGTCTGCGGAGATAAGGTGATGAAGGATGTCGTTGCCATTGACGTCGTAGGGCACGAGGACAAGTTTAATCTGTCCGTCCCGGCCCAGGCCGTAATAGATGCGGACACCCGCAGCGGGGCGGCCGGCAGAATCTTTTTGTGAGAGGAGGAGCTGATAGGAGTCGGCGTTGAAGGCTTCAGAGTGGCCAAACTGCATCGAGTCCTTGAATCCGGGGCATTTTTTGTTAAAGGAGTCGACTGCTTTACGGAATTCCTTTGTGTACTGGATGGCCAGGCCTAAGGGAATTACGTGGTTTTTAACGCTGTCTTCGTTGTAAGGGGGGCGTCCGTGGTCATGGTCATGGTCGCCGCAGCTGAAAAGGGTAAAGGCAAAGGAGGCGATCAACAGGAAGGCCGGCAGGGTCAGTAAGCCAGGCCTCATGAATTTGTTCATAAGATGTCCAATTTAGTGATGATATAATTTCAAAAAACGGCCTTCGGGGGAATTTAGTCCGTTTTTCGGAAAGATTTAAAGTCTGTCCTTTGGACAACGAACCTCCGGTCCGTTCTGGTTCAACAATAATACTACATCCCCGCAGCAGTGGCGGTACGTATTAATGCCTGAATAAGATACGTATAAATACCTATGCATTTTCAGCAGTTGTACGCTTTGAAGAGATCCCTGGAAAAAGGACCTTTAGGGTTGAATTTCCCCGGGTGAAACCGGGGTTTTGGAGAGATAATTTGCCAACCCCTAAGCCCTCTCTCGTAGAGACACAGAACGAACCTTGGGTTCGACAAATACCATTTACCATTAAACAAAAACGGGTCATTCCTCCATCCTTCAAGGGGTGGGGGATTTTTTTGGCTTATTATGGTCCTTCGGACATCGAGCCTGTGGCCCGATCTATTTTGGGACGGCCCGGACGGCCACGGGCGCTTATTCTCCACGCCGGACCTGCCTGGAACCGCCAGGGGGGCGCGTCCAGAACCGAGCCTTTGGCGAAGGTTACGGCCGTACCCGAGGTACGAAGGGTACGAACGGGGTAACCGAGGCGGGTCCAACAGTGTTGGAACCAACGAAGGTTATGAGCGTAGCTCCTTTCGAAGTACCCGAGGAACGAAGGGTACGAACAAGGGAGAGCGAATACATGGAGCTCTACCGAAGTTCTTCCGGCGAAGGCCTACAATCATTAACGATATACGGGAATCGGGCTATATTTTCCTGGGGACCTATTCCCGTACTTTTTTTCTTCCCTCCTTGATCTGCCCCTGTCTTTTCTTGGCTTCCACCCTTTTCTCCTTCGATGCTTTGGTAGGCTTGGTTGCCACCCGTCTTTTTTCCCTTTTCAACCCCTGTTCGATCAGCCGGTGCATTTTTTTAATGACCTCCTCCTTATTGGCGAGCTGGCTGCGATGGACCTGTGATCGCACCTGTAAAAAGCCGCCGGCATTGATCTTACCACCCAATTTCTTTTCCAAGATAGCTTTTTGCTGATCATTCAGGAGCGCGGAGCTACGGATGGAGAAGTATCCTTCCACCATGGTCTCCACCTTATTCACATTCTGCCCCCCTTTACCCCCACTACGGGCTGTTTGGAAAATTAATTCTTTTGTAATATCGATTTTCATGCTATTTTGAACCTTTGACGAACCGTCCGGTAGACAGAGGGTCACATTTTTAACTTGTTACCCGAAGTTAATTGTTAATCTGGTCCGACAATTGCAAAACACCCGTAGATATGTCCAAAGACTCTTTTATCCAGGTGTCAGGCATGCATTTTTCCAGTAAAAGGTGGTTGATCCGACTCTTACCTCATGCAATAGCGGTGGTGGTGTTTCTGCTGGTGGCGATGATCTATTGTAAACCGGTGTTTGAGGGCAAGGTACTTTACCAGGAAGATTTGCTGCAATGGAAGGCGATGGCACAGAATTCCTTTGCCTATAAACAGACGCATGGTCATTTCCCCTTGTGGAGCAACAGCATGTTCTGCGGTATGCCGGCTTATCAGATAGCCATGGACGGCCCGTCGACGGGGCTTCCGGCTCTTTTTAGCTTTTTGCTTACGCTGCACCTGGAAAAGCCGGTGAGCTTTTTTTTCACGGCCTGTCTCTGTTTTTATTTTTTGGCCCTGGTGCTCCGTGTCAACCCCTATGTTGGCATCATAGGAGCGCTGGCCTATGCGTATGCTACCTATAATCCCGTCATCATTTCGGTGGGACATGAGACAAAAATGCAGTGTATTGCCCTTCTGCCCGGCCTGATAGGGTCGATGATCCTGGTACTGGAGAAAAAGTATTGGCAGGGCATGGCATTGACGGCTCTTTTCTCCTGTCTGATGATCGCCACGGGCCATATGCAGATAGTTTATTACGGTTGGTTAGCTGCCGCCTTCCTCTTTGGGGGGTATGCGATACCCTGGCTTCGCCGGCGGGAGTTCCGGCGGCTGCGTCATGCGTCCCTGGTGATCGCGGGGGCCCTCCTGATAGGGATACTGTCCAATGCGGTGGTCCTTTTTACCACTTCCGACTCCTCTCATGAGACGGTACGGGGGGGCAGCGAGCTGGCGGATAAAAATAGCAATTATACCAGCAATGGGCTGAGCGAATCGGCAGCTTTTGACTTCAGCATGTACAGGACGGAGCCGTTGGTAATGCTGGTGCCGGATATTTATGGAGGAAGTACGGACCTGGATTTGCCGGCGGAGCGGTCGCATGCGGTGCGGGTGCTGCAGAAAATGCCCGCTGAGCTGGGGCAGCTGGTAGGAGAAGAGGGACCCAGGTACTATTGGGGGGGCGTCGGCGACCTTTTTGCAGGGCCACCCTATGCAGGGGCGATCATCTGCTTCCTCGCGCTGGCGGGGCTGTTCCTTCTGGACGGGAAACACAAATGGTGGATGCTGTCGGCCATGGTGCTCACGATCGTAATGAGCTGGGGAAGTTATTTCCAGTCTTTCAACGGTCTGCTGTTGAAATATCTTCCCATGTACAACAAGTTCAGGGCGCCGAGCATGATCATCGTCATTCCTAATCTGCTGCTTTGTATCCTGGCGACGCTGACGCTTCAGAAGATATTGGTGAACGGCGGAGCTAAGAAGACATCCGAGAGCCTGACCAATGACGGGGCCGGGGAACCGGGGGTGGCAGACGCCGGCATCTGGAGGAAGTACCGGTGGGGGCTGCTATTGATGGTGGGTATCTTTATCGCTCTTCTTGGCATGTATGCGGGTTCGGATTATATGAGCATATGGGATAGTCACCTGCTGGGAAGGGCCGCTGTCAAAGGCAAGCAGGCGGTGGGTTATGTACAGGCTTTTTTGGCCGGGCTGCGGCAGGACAGGCGGGAGCTGTTCCTGGGCAGCATGTTGCGGAGCCTGCTCTTTATTGCGGGGGCGGCGCTGGTGGTAGGGCTTTATATCAAGCGGAAGATCCGTCCGGTCCTGCTGCTGGGAATGGTGGGAGCGCTCTGTTTTGTGGACCTGATGGGAATAGATCTGAAGTACCTCAGCTACGATAATTACCAGGAGAAGGAAGAGTACCAGGGGAATTTTGCCGCCACGGCGGGGGACAAGGAGGTATTGCGGGACAGCAGCTATTACCGGGTGTTCGATCTGCGGGATACGGCCAATAATACCCTGAGCTATGGGGCCATGACTGCCTATTACCACAATTCCATCGGTGGATACCATGCGGCCAAGCTGCGCGTATACGAGGACCTGATCAATTATCAGCTGGCGAACTATCCTATGTGCCAGCCGGTGATCAATATGCTGAATACCAAGTATATTTTGAGGCGTAATGTGGCGGGGGAGGATTTTGTGTATCAGAATACCAACTGTCTGGGACCGGCCTGGTTTGTGGACAGTCTGCGGTTTTTGCCGACTCCGAAGGCGGTGATGGACAGCCTGACGCATTTTCAGCCGGGTGGGGAGGCTATTCTTTTCAGTGCGGACAGGGGGAAAGTGTCTTTTGAGCCAGGCCCCGATACGTCGGCATATATTCAATTGCTGAACAACGACAATGATGTGATCAATTATCTGTCGGTGTCTAAAAAGCGGCGATTTGCCGTCTTTAGCGAAATATACTATCAGCGGGGCTGGAAGGCATGGGTGGACGATCACGAGATACCTATTATTCGTACGAACTATGCGTTGCGGGGACTTTCCATTCCTCCGGGGCGGCATATCATCCGGATGGTTTTTCATCCGCTGTCCTATTACATCGGCTGTCAGGTGCAATGGATGGCTACTATCCTGATGCTGCTGATATCGACGGGGGCGGTGCTGGTCATATTGTATGAACGCGGATTGCGTGTACGGGTAGCCGGCAGGCCGATGCTGAACTTCCAGGTCGAGAGTGTACCTTCATCATAAAAAATGCGAGCTGTTATCCAGAGAGTAAGCCGGGCTTCTGTCACTATTGATGGGAAATGTAAGGCTGCCATCCAGGGCGGCCTGTTGGTGCTGGTGGGTATCGAGGATGCGGATGGGGCGGAAGATGTCGCATGGCTGAGCAGCAAGATCGTCAACCTGCGTATTTTTAATGATGAGGCGGGGGTTATGAACCTTTCCGTGAAGGATACGGGGGGTGAGGTGCTGCTGGTGAGCCAGTTCACGTTGCATGCGGCTACGAAGAAGGGGAATCGGCCTTCGTATATACGGGCCAGCAAGCCCGAGGTGGCTGTTCCGTTGTATAATGATTTGATCACGCGGCTGGAGGCTGATCTGGGGAAGTGTATCGGTACGGGTGAATTTGGGGCTGATATGAAGGTGGAACTGTTGAATGATGGGCCGGTGACGATATGGATGGATACGAAGGGGAGGGAGTGAGGGGGTATAGCTGCAAAATGCCGTTATTTCGGTGATTTTTCTAATATTTGACTGAAATAGGGGCCGTGTCCTTATGCAGCGATGCGAGGCATTGAAAGCAAAACAGGAAACGCGCAAGCCCAGGCCCCTCCTGGAAAGCGATTACCTCTTAGGTGTTTTCGACACATACCGGATGGGCGGCCTGCGGTTCAAGCTCGACCCTAATGGCCCCTTCCTCGATGATCAGGCGACCATGGCGGCACCCCCTATGGCCTTGCTTCGCAGCCTGGAAGAAGCCAGCCTGCATCTCGAAGATGATAGTGCCGGCGATGACCCCGCCTTCAGCGCCAGGGCGCCCATCCCAACCGTGACATGGAAGAACTGTGGCGCCGCATTGTGTTCAATATCTGCATTTGTAACAGCGATGACCATCTGCGCAACCATGGCTTTTTGTTAACCGCGAAAGGAGGGGAATTGTCTCCCGCCTATGACCTCAATCCGGTGATCAATGCCACGGGCCTCACCCTTAATATCACCGGGCAAAGTAATGCCCTCGATCTTGATCTGGCCCGGGAAGTGGCAGCGCAGTTTCGTGTCCCGAAAGAAAAGAGAGAGCCAATCATCGAAAAAGTCAAGGAAACAGTGAGCCATTGGAATGAGGTGGCGGCGAAACTTGGAATTCCCAGAGGCGAGCGGGAAAGGATGGAGGTGGCGTTTATATAGGATAGGTGTGGCGGGATTTCCTACCTTGGCAGTATGAAAATCTATCAGGTAGACGCGTTTGCCGCAGCTCTTTTCCAGGGCAATCCGGCGGCTGTTGTCCCATTGGCGGAATGGTTGCCGGATGGGATGATGCAAAATATTGCCATGGAGAACAATCTGGCGGAGACGGCTTTTATTGTGCCACGGGCGGGATTGGCCGGTCAGGGGGTGGAAGACTTGTCTGGTCCGAATAGTCGGCCAGGGACGAGAGATGTGCCTGGTCCGGGGACGGGTCCTGAAGATCGGGGTGTTGGCGTTGGTACTGTCGGGGATGAAGAGTACGATTATATGATCCGGTGGTTCACTCCTACGGTGGAGGTGGAGCTTTGCGGGCATGCGACATTGGCATCGGGGCAGGTGGTGTTCCGGCACCTGGGGTTCGAAGGAAATGTGGTGGTGTTCCGGAGTCTGTATAGCGGGGACCTGAAAGTGTCGAAGGCGGGCGGGACAAGGGGGACTGCCGATGGGGCGAAGGGACTGAAGGAGACTTTTGGCGGCCGGCTGAGTGGTGAGAAAGAATCTGCCGGTGAGACAGAGTCCCTGGAGCTGGACTTCCCCGCGAACATGCCTGAGCTGGTGGGAACAGGGATGGGCGCCGCGGCGAGTGTGCGCCCGGCGGATCATGCGGCGATATTTGAAGGGTTGCGGATCGCGCCGAGGGAATTGTACAGGGGGCGTCATGATTTTATGGTGGTGCTGGATAGCCAGGAGCAGGTAGAGAAGCTGAGCCCGGACTTTGGTATGCTGGCGGGAGCTCAGGCGCGGGGGGTAGTGGTTACGGCGCCGGGCAGGGATGTGGATTTTGTCTCACGGTGTTTTTTCCCGCAATCCGGCATCGACGAGGACCCTGTTACGGGGTCGGCGCATACGATGATGATACCTTTCTGGGCGGGCCGGCTTGGGAGGAATAAGCTCTCCGCCATTCAGCTGTCACGGCGCCGGGGATATCTGGACTGCACGCTGGCAGGGGACAGGGTATTTATTGGCGGGCGGGCGCATACATACCTGGTGGGGGATATCTTCGTGAAATAAGGTGGCTTCCTATTGAAGTAAATTCAAGATCAATCTATGGCTGAACAATCAATGACAATCCGGAATGCGCAGGAGCTGGTGGACAAGTGGATCACTACTACGGGTGTGCGCTATTTTAGCGAGCTGACGAATATGGCGATCCTGACGGAGGAGGTGGGAGAGGTTGCACGCTTGATGAGCCGGCTGTATGGGGACCAGTCCTTTAAAGAGTCGGATAAGGGGAAGGAACTGGCGGATGAGCTGGCGGATGTCTTGTGGGTGCTGATCTGTATTGCCAATCAGACCGGAGTGGACCTGACGGCGGCGCTGGAAAAGAATTTTGAGAAGAAGAATATCCGCGATGCGGAGAGACATAAGGGAAATGAGAAGTTGAGGTAGATCCATGGTCGGCTGCCAGGCTGAAGCTATGATAAGAGAATTCCCTAATTTACAGCATGAAAAAGTCTGCCCTTTGCCTGCTTGTCTTCCTCGTTCCCGGTCTTCGTCTGTTTGCACAAACACCCTCTCTACAATGGTATGATCCTGCATCCTCTTCTTTCGCCGTCATCGAAGGCCGGGGCTGGGAAAATACCCGGGTGGATGATACGACCAATGTGTATGGCCGATTGCCTGTACGGGCGGAGCCGCTGGTAAGACCTGTCGTGTGGAATTTGGGACGGAACAGCGCGGGAGAATACATCAATTTTAAGACGAGCGCTACTACAGTGGTGGTGCGTTACAAGGTAAAAGGTAATATGTCTATGCCGCATATGCCGGCTACGGGCGTCAGTGGGGTGGATCTTTATGCAAGAGACGTGAATGGTGCGTGGCAATGGGCGAGAGGGACATTTCATTTTGGAGATACTATCGAATACAGGTTTGACAATTTAGCCCTGTCTGCCAAAGAAGAAGAATTCAGGATATACCTTCCATTATACAATACGGTGAGCTGGATGCATATCGGGGTTCCCGCCGGCGCCTCCTTTACCGTATTCCCGGTGAGCAGGGAACAGCCGGTGGTTCTTTACGGTACGTCTATCATGCAGGGAGCCTGTGCTACGCGACCGGGTCTGGCATGGACAAATATACTGGGTAGAAAGCTGGACCGGCCTGTCATCAATCTTGGTTTTTCGGGTAACGGACAATTGGAGCAACCTATTATCGACCTGATGAATGAGCAGGACGCGAAGCTGTTCGTATTGGACTGTATGCCCAACCTGGTGGATCAGGATAAATTCCCCCATGAGGAGGTTCGCAGGCGTATCATGACAGCTGTGAAAACGCTTCAGTCTAAACATCCAGCCACTCCCATACTCCTTGTCGAGCATTGCTGCGGCCTGGCCGGTACGGACATCGATACGGCGTTGTTGAACAGATACAAGGCGGCAAGCGATGTGCTTTCAGCGACATTTGATGAAGTGAGAAAGGACGGTGTCGCAAACATTTTTTTGTTGACCGATAAAGCCATCGGTTTTGATAACGAGAGTACGGTTGACGGCACACATCCCAATGACAGGGGGATGATGAAATATGCGGATGCGTATGAGACCATCATACGAAAGGTCATTCATGAAGAAAAAGGGCCTATTGTTACCACCATGCCCATACGCCAGCGGCGGGACTGGCGGACCTATGACTTTATGACAAGGCATGAGGCGGTGCTAAAAACAGTACAGGAGAAACAGCCGGACGTCGTGGTGGTGGGCAATTCCATTACCCATTTTTGGGGCGGGCTGCCGGAAGCGGGTATCAACAGGGGGATCACAGCCTGGAATAAATATTTCAAGCCCTTAAATATAGTGAACCTGGGATTCGGGTGGGATAGGGTCGAGAATGTGTTGTGGAGGGTGTATCATGGGGAGTTCGATGGGTACAAGGCGAAAAAGATACTGATCACCATTGGGACCAATAATATCGGGTTCAATACGGATGAAGAGATCATCGAAGGGATAAAGTATCTGATAGGGGCCATACGACAACATCAGCCTTCTGCTGAGATATTGCTGTCGGGGATATATCCACGGAGGAATAATGAACAGCGCGTGGCGACGTTGAATGCCGGGCTGGCTGTCATGGCGCGGGGCATCGAAGTGAAGTTCATAGATCCGGGAGTAGTGTTATTAAATCCGGATAAAAAGATCGATGAGCGGCTGTTCTCGGACGGGCTGCATCCCAATGAGGAGGGATATGAGAAGCTGGGGGCGATACTGGTGAAGGACCTGAAGTAAAGCCGCTAATGTCTGTAGGCCTTCGTCGGAAGAACTTCGGTAGAGCTCCATGTATTCGCTCTCCCTTGTTCGTACCCTTCGTTCCTCGGGTACTTCGAAAGCTCCTCCTCGGTCGGAACCTTCGGTTCTGGACGAGCTTCGCTCAACAGAGGTGCGCAGCGGGTTCCTTTCAGGGGCTTTTTGAAGACGGTATGTTGTATATTTGCCGACTATGGCAAACGACACGAACAAATTCCAGGCTATCATCTCGCACTGTAAGGAATACGGCTTTATTTTCCCCAGCAGCGAGATCTATGATGGGCTTAGTGCGGTGTACGACTACGGTCAGTATGGCAGTGAGCTGAAAAAGAACATCAAAGACCTTTGGTGGAAGACCATGACCCAGCTGCACGAGAACATCGTGGGCATCGACGCGGCTATTTTTATGCATCCCACCACCTGGAAAGCCAGTGGCCATGTAGACAATTTCAGCGACCCGATGATCGACAATAAGGACAGCAAAAAACGCTACCGGGTCGACCATCTTATCGAGGGCCGTATTGAGGAGCTGGAAAAAGAGGGCGATAAGGAGGGGGCGGAAAAGCTGCAGGGAGTGATGGACAAATTACTGGCTGCCAGTGATTTTGATGGACTGAAAAAACTGATCGAGGACCAGAAAATAAAGTGCGGCGTCAGCGGCACGGCCAACTGGACGGAGGTCCGTCAGTTCAACCTCATGTTCTCCACCCAATTGGGCAGCGTGTCGGAAGAAGCCAGCGAGATCTACCTTCGCCCGGAGACGGCCCAGGGCATCTTTGTCAACTTCCTCAACGTACAGAAAACAGGCCGGATGAAGATACCTTTTGGCATCGCCCAGATAGGGAAAGCCTTCCGGAATGAGATCGTGGCCCGCCAGTTCATCTTCCGAATGCGGGAGTTCGAGCAGATGGAGATGCAGTTCTTTATCCGTCCCGGCACACAGAAGGAGTGGTATGAATTCTGGAAAGAGCAGCGGATGAAGTGGCATCTGAGCCTGGGCATCCCCAGGGAGAAGTACAGATTCCATGACCATGTCAAGCTGGCGCACTATGCGGATGCGGCCTGTGACATCGAATATGATTTCCCCATCGGCTTTAAAGAAGTCGAGGGCATCCATTCCCGGACGGACTTCGACCTGAAAAATCACCAGGAATACAGCAGGAAAAAAATACAGTATTTCGACCCGGAGATCAACCAGAATTATATTCCCTACGTGATCGAGACCTCCATCGGCCTGGACCGTACCTGTCTGATGGTGCTTAGCGAGGCCTATGTGGAAGAAGACCTCAGCACTCCTGAAAAGCAGGATAGCCGGGTGGTATTGAAATTCCCTCCCAAGCTGGCCCCTATCAAACTGGCCGTCCTGCCGCTGACCAAGAAGGACGGACTTCCGGAGATAGCCCGGGAGATCATGGATACCTGCAAGCCTCAATTCCGGTGTTTTTATGAGGAGAAAGACACTATAGGGAAACGTTACCGTCGTATGGATGCCATCGGTACTCCTTTTTGCGTCACCATTGACCACCAGACCAAGGAAGACAGGACGGTGACGCTTCGCCATCGGGATAGCATGCAGCAGGAGCGGGCGCCCATAGCTGAAATCCCGGCGATTGTGAACAGGCTCATCGGGGGTTAATTTGTGACGGTGGAAAATTCTAATTATTCTAAGTTTATGGATTTATTGCGTTTGTGTTAATTTCTCACTATATTTGACACGGATGGCACGACAGTCGTGCGTATCCCTATCCCTTGAAAATCCTGCGCTAGAATCCCCTTTGAACAGCCTATCCCTCGTCGTTTTAGAAAACCTTAAATTATTTTAAGATGTCGTTTACACTTGAACTAATTGTTAATCCCGTAATCCTACTTATAGCAGCGATCAGTGGAGGGCTAATAGGTTTCGTTATCGGCAGATTAAGGCTGGCCGGGAGCCGTGCCAAGGTGGAGGAGCTGGAAAGAGAGATGATGAACAGCCATGCTGAAATCCTCGAATTGCAAAAGTCATACGTCCAGCTGGAAAATCAACTACAACAGCATTCTATCCCTGTTATCCCCATGAAGCTCAGCGGAAAGGACAACAATTCCAAAGAGAATGTCCGGAAAGCGGGCGGCCCGGAAAAGTAACCTGGCAGACAGCCAGATATCCTATAGCGGGACAAGATCCGGGTAGGGAACGCTAACCGTATAGCTCCTGGTGAATGGACTTCCGGTCGTATCCCAGGGCCTGGATACGCTGTTTGGCTTCGTCGATCATATTTTTCCATCCGCATAAAAAGAAAGAAGCTTCCTGTAGCGAGCCGGTGTTTTCCTTGTGCTGCCGGCAGATCTCTTCGTACACGCCATGGACATATCCCGTGCGGATAAGACGGTCATTCGACACCTCTCTCGAATAGGTAGGAATATAATGAAAGCTGGGTATCTGCCCGGCAAGGGCCTTTAATTCAGGACCATAAAGACAATCGCCGAAATGACGGCATCCGAAGATGAGATAAATGTCCTTATGGGGTATGTTCTTGTTAAGGATATGATGCGCCATGCTGCGGAAGGGGGCTATGCCCGTACCGGTACAGATAAAATACAGGTCTTTTTCAATGGGTTCGGGCAGGGTAAATATTCCCTGGGGACCTCGGAGTATCAGCTCGCTGCCTACTTTCACCTCCTTGAATAAATAGTTGGTGCCTGCTCCATCTTCCAGCAGTACGATCACCAGCTCGATGGTATTGGTGCCATCGGGCCAGGATGCGATGGAATAGCTGCGTATGCGTTTGTTGATCTTTTCGTGTATGGGCAGGTCCAGGGTAACGAACTGCCCGGGCTTGAAATCAAAAGATGTCATGGATGGGATCTCGATCCAGAATCGTCTGGTCTGCGCTGTTTCATTCTCGATGCGGGTGACTATACCGGTCTGCCAAGGTTGAGGCATGAGATAAATTTTTTAATGTGACGAACCGCCTTTCGGCGGTTCGTCCGCATCGTTCAGCAGGCAATCGTTACTACTAATATATAATTTTTTTTGTCAGCGCCATTTATTTTTTCACGAGGATCTTCTGTATGTAGGTGGTATTGCCATGTACGATCTTAAGCACATACATTCCGGATGACAGGTAGCCAGCATTGACGGTATTGTTAAAGGACCCTATGAAGTTGGGATAATCCATTTGATATACTTTCTGTCCCAGGCTGTTCAACAGCAGGACGCTGGTATTGTCCCGTGTCGTCATATTGAATTGCAGCTGGAAGACGCCGTTATTCGGATTGGGAGAGACCTTTAATCCAATGGGCGATCCATTTACATCATTGGTCCCGGTGGACAGGAAGAGGATCGAGTTGGAAGGCAGCGCGCATCCGGTGACGGCGTCGTTGACAATGGTCTTGTAGTTGCCGGAGTAAATGGCGGTATCTGTATTGCCGGTGGCGCCTGTTATCAGCGTGTCGCCACGATACCATTGATTATTGTCCGCAAAGCTGCTGGTGAAGACATTGCCGTTGAGGGTAATCACGGGCGCGGGTTCGGTAGTGGCCACCACGGCTGTGCGACCGGCGCCAGGGCAGCCTGTCAGCTGGACATTGATGTCATAGAAGGGGAACCAGAATCGTCTATAGGTGGCGGTGTCGGATGAGCCATCGCTGAGGTTGTTGCTGTTGACGGATATCACTCCCGGTATGCTAATGGGATAAGGTACGGAGTTCTTGTTACCGACATTGATGAATGCGCTGGTACTGTCGGAACAGTCCATAATGATGATATAGTCACCGGGGCTGGGTATAGGTATATTCAGATTGAAGAGACCGCCTGCGTCGGTGTTATCGCCTGCTGCGACATTGATCTGGCGGCTGGTGTCGGGCACCGGCTTCGTCGCATATACGTCGATGGATGTAGTGTACAGGGGAGTATAGGTAAAGCCTGTGCCGCTGACGGAGCCGAGCGTGGCCAGGGTCAGCTTTATCTGTCCATTGTGGGCGATATACATTCTGGCGCTGCTGATGGTCAGCGGAACTCCCGTGGTGATATTGATATAGTTGCCGCCCAGTCTGAAATAAGCGCCTGCTCCATTGGAGTAAGCAGCCAACTTATTGGGTGGGCCCAGCCTGGTCTTCAGATCATTGAGTCCCAGATAATAGGTGTTATTGGATGGGATGACGGTGGTGCTGGTATTGTTGCCGGCGGCAATGGGAGTAGTGGCGGTGGCGCTGGTATACCACAGGGCCTGGTCGACGCTGCTGGCATTGGACCTGAGCTGTACGGTGCTGCTGTTGGCGCCGCAGATGGTGGCGTTACCGCTGGCAGTGCCGGCGGCGCTGCTGATGGCAATGGTGGTGGTGTTCTGGTTATTGCCTGTATTCGGGTCGCTGCCGAGAGAAGTCTGGCTGATAAAGTTATAGCTTGCGCCGGCTACTGTGGGGAAGGTGGTGTTGTAGGTAAAGACAACGTCACTCTTAGCGGGGATTGTATCGGTGCAGGTGGCGGTGAGAGTGGCCACGGTGTTGTTGCTGGCATCCTTAACGACGGTGGTGACGGGTACGCTGCTCAGATTGGTCGTCCCGAAGTTGCGGATGCGGATGCTGACTATCTGCGAGTCGCTGGCACAGCCGGAAGGCGTGGGTGATACCAGTGCGGTGACGCCTACATCGGTGGAAGGTG
>Ga0068852_100001447_pt1 | contig 16017 bp, 9 predicted proteins | sample KBSCornC22_FD_66594 | JGI IMG/M metagenome (GOLD analysis project Ga0068852, IMG submission 66594) | Corn rhizosphere microbial communities from Kellogg Biological Station, Michigan, USA - KBS Corn C2-2 | ecosystem: Host-associated > Plants > Roots > Rhizosphere > Soil ... | reverse complement strand
GTGCCACAGGCAGGAATACGAGCTGGGCAATTCGATCTCCCGGCACGATGGTAAAGGGCTGCCCGGAACGGTTCCAGCACGACACCATCAGCGGTCCCTGATAATCCGAATCGATCAGTCCGACCAGATTCCCCAATACGATGCCGTACCGATGGCCGAGGCCAGAGCGCGGCAGGATCACAGCACAATAACCGCGATCCTTGAGATGAATCGCAAAGCCGGTCGGTATGAGTTCCGACTGGTCCGGCTGCAGGACCAGCGGCTGCTCCAGCGCCGCACGCAGATCCATGCCGGCGGAGCCGTCGGTCGCGTAGGCCGGCAGTGGAATGGTCGCGCCGACGCGCGGATCAAGAATCTTGAATTCGACGTCAATCATGCGACGCTGCCATTGTCACGCGCGCCGCGCTGCTCGAGCCGCTGCGCGACGACATCGATCAACTGGCGCGCCAGTTCGCGCTTGGACGCCGTCGGCAGATGCGTGACGCTGTCCGCGCTGATCAAGGTCAGGCAATTGTCTTCCGCTTCGAAGCCCAGCCCGCCGCCGACCTGGTTCGCGGCGATCAGGTCCAGGCGCTTGCGTTCGAGCTTGGCCTGCGCATACGCCTCGACGTTTTCGGTCTCGGCGGCGAAACCCACGAGCAGCGGCCGCTTTGGCAGCGCAGCCACATCGGCGAGGATGTCGGGATTCTGGGTCAGTTCGAGTGTCATGCCGCCGTCGCCGCGCTTCTTGATCTTGTGCGCCGCGATTTCCAGCGGCCGGAAATCACCAACCGCGGCCGCGGCGACATAGACATCGGCCGCAGCGGCGTGGGCCAGCACGGCCGCATGCATCTCGCGGGCGCTGCGCACGTCGATGCGCTGCACGCCGGCCGGTGTGGGCAGATGTACCGGACCCGCCACCAGCGTGACCTGTGCGCCCGCTTCGGCGGCCGCCGCCGCAACCGCAAAACCCATGCGGCCGGAACTGCGGTTGCCGACAAAACGGACCGGGTCGATATCTTCGTAGGTCGGGCCTGCGCTGATCACCACGCGCCGCCCGCTGAGCCGACCTGGCTGGCCGGTCGCGGTCAGCGCGGCGATGATTTCATGAGGTTCGAGCAGACGCCCGCTGCCGATATCGCCGCAGGCCTGCGCTCCCGCGCCCGGACCGAGAATCCCGACACCGCGCGTGCGCAGCAGCGCGAGATTGGCCTGCGTTGCCGGATTGGCCCACATTTGCTGGTTCATCGCCGGCGCCACATGCACCGGCGCGGCGCTGGCCAGGCACAGAGTCGTCAACAGGTCATCGGCGAGGCCGTGGGCAAGCCGCGCGAGGAAATCGGCGCTGGCCGGCGCCACGAGGATATCTTCGGCCCAGCGCGCGAGCTCGATGTGGCCCATCGCGGCTTCGGCGCCTTCGTCCCACAGACTCAGGCGTACGGGATGGCCAGACAGTGCCTGGAACGTGAGCGGCGTGACGAAACGCGCCGCGTTCTCGGTCATGACCACACGCACCACCGCACCGGCATCGCCAAGCCGGCGCACCAGCTCGGCCGCCTTGTAGGCGGCAATTCCTCCTGTCACGCCCAGCAGCACCTGCCTGCCGGCCAACCCTGTCGACACCATCGGAAATTTCCCACCGGTTTATGCGCCGATAGCTTACGGGAAAGCCCGCTCCGGGCGCGCGCGAACCGTGTCACCGCTTGGCTAGGCTGAAGGCAGGATTTCCTCGACAGGAGCGTCAATGAACATCAGTCAGTGGCCCATTGAAGAACGGCCGCGCGAGAAGCTACTCGCGCAAGGTGCCGCCACGCTCTCCGATGCGGAGCTGCTGGCGATCTTCCTCGGCAGCGGCAGTCGCGGCCAGACCGCGGTCGACCTGGGCCGGCAGCTGCTCAAGGAGGGCGGCGGCCTGCGCGCACTGTTCGTGCGCGGCGAACCGCTGCCGCGCGTGCGCGGCCTCGGCGCGGCCAAGTCGTGCCGCCTGCAGGCCGTGCTGGAAGTCGCGCGGCGCTGCGGCGGTGCGGAGCTGAAACGCAACGACACCTTGCGCACGCCGCTCGATTCGGCCGAGTTTCTGCGCTCGCGGATGTCGGGCTATCCGTACGAAGTCTTCGCGGTCGTGTTTCTCGACAACCGCCACCGCGTCATCGCGTTCGAGGAAATGTTTCACGGAACCATCGACGGCACCGCGGTTCACCCGCGCGAGGTTGTGCGCGCCTGCCTGCGCCACAACGCCGCCGCCGTGATCCTGGCCCACAACCATCCTTCCGGCGTCGCGGAGCCCAGCGAGTCGGACCGCGCCATCACGGGCGAGCTGCGCGAGGCGCTCAACCTCGTCGGCGTGCGTGTGTTGGATCATTTCGTGGTCGGCGCCGAAAAACCGGTTTCCCTGGCGCAGCGCGGCTGGCTCTGAGCACGGTGGCGCGGGGGCCTCGGCGCGCGGCGCGCGCCGCCCAGCGGCCGCATCGCAGGCGGCTGGCGTCGCCATGACGCTGACATATACTGCGGTCGCCTGGTGGAGGGCCTGGCCGCACGTGATACTGCCGTTTCCCCACGAGTTTCCCGAAGACGCCGCCGAACGTTCCATTACGGACGTGGCCCAGGCGCGGACGCTGCTGGCCTCGTTGCCACCCGTGCTGGCCGCTGCCCTGGAGCGCCGGCGCGTCGCACTGGCGCCGATCATCCCGGACGGCGGCATCGACCGCGTCGAGCGCGCCGAAGCCGCGGTCGAACTGGCCTTTGCGCGGCTCGCCTTGCGTCACGGCAGCTGGGGCGAGGATTTCCACGCCTATCACAACGAACACCACATTCTGGAAATTTTCGACAGCCGCATCGCGCGGCTCATGCAGCACGTCGGCGTAACCGCGCTGAGCCTCGACGACTGGCTGCTGCTCGGCCTGTTCGCGGCCTGCCACGATCTTCGCCAGCGCGAGCCGGCGATCTACAGCGCCGGCGTCGGCAGCAACGAGCGCGCGAGCATCGTGGAAGGATTCCGCATTCTCGACCTAGCCGGTTTCGATCGCACACGCGATGCCGACTTCTACATCGGTCTCGAGCTGACCATTGCGGGCTCCACGTTCGATGCGCGGCCGCCGGCGCAGGACTGGGAATACAACTCGGTCGATCTCGTGCAGAGCGGCGGTGCGCTGGCGTCCAAGCTCGACGTCAAGCTCGACAAGCACGTACCGGGCTGGCGCGACGATCCGGTCCTGGTCCACGCGCGGGAACTGGCGCTGATCGCCGCAGACCTGGATACCGCCAACGTCGCCGAACCGTTCGCGCGTTTCGTCGAAACCGGCATGCGTCTCTGTCAGGAACGCGAGATGCGCTGCCACCGCGCCACGAGCGATGTGGCCTCGGCGTTGCCGGTGTTCGGTTTCCTGACCGACGGCCAGGAGCGTTTCTTCTTCGACCTGCACCGCTTCAATTCGGACCTCGGCCGGCAGGCGTTCTCCGGCGACAAGCAGGCGAATGCGCAGCCGCTGAAGACGCTCACGATGGCCCTGCGCGCACGCATCGCGGTAGCCGGCAAGCCGGCCAGCGGCGACGAGGTCATCAACGCCATGCGCACGCTGACGCGCGAGATCGAGAGCCGCGGCCTGCCCTGAACCGCGCACGGTCCATCCGGCCTACAATGCGCCTCCGTCGCCGTCCGCGGATCCGTTCATGACAGACGATTCTTCCAACCCCGGCGTCGATCGCGCCGACGCCGAAGCCGCCATCCGCACACTGCTGCGCTGGGCCGGCGAAGACCCTACACGCGAAGGCCTGCTTGATACGCCGCGACGCGTCGTCGATGCCTACCGCGACTGGTTCTCCGGCTACGCGGAAGATCCGGCCGCCTACCTGCGGCGTACGTTTGAAGAAGTCGCCGGCTACGACGAACTCATAGTGCTGCGCGACATCGAGTTCGAATCCCACTGCGAACACCACATGGCGCCGATCATCGGCCGCGCGCACGTGGGCTACCTGCCGACCAACAAGGTCGTCGGCATTTCGAAGCTGGCCCGCGTCGTCGAAGGCTTTGCGCGCCGTTTCCAGGTGCAGGAAAAGCTCACCGCGCAGATTGCGCACTGCATCGAGGACGTGCTCAGGCCGCGCGGCGTCGGCGTGATCATAGAAGCGGCACACCAATGCATGACCACGCGCGGCGTGCACAAGACCGGCGTCTCGATGGTGACGAGCCAGATGCTCGGCGAGTTTCGCGACGACGCGCGCACGCGGTCGGAGTTCCTGCAGTTCGTCATGAACGCGCGCCGCTGATCACAGCGCGGATGCGCGCTGCGCATCCGGCTCGAGCCTTCGACCGACGTCGCGCACATTCGGGGCGAAAGGGTTGCCACAAACGCACGTTGTTCAGAATGGGACAAATCCCGTCCGATACATGTGGTAGTGCTCCTGCTGCATGCCCAGCGCCGCATAGGTGCGCTGGGCCCGCTCGTTGTCCCACTCCACGAACAGGCGCAGGCCAACCACGCTGGTAGCGGCGCGCGCCGACGCCTCGACATGCCGATACAGGCTGCGGAACACGCCGTGGCGGCGGTCGTCCGCGCGCACGTAGACGCTCTGGATCCACCACCAGTCGCCGTTGCGCCAGTCGCTCCACTCGTAGGTGATCAGCAGACAGCCGGCCACGGCTTCGTCGCGCTCGGCGATCAGATAGAAACCGCGACGCGGTTCGTCGAATACCGCAGTGACGCCGCGCGTCAGCAGTTCGCGGTCGAGCTGCTTTTCTTCCGTTTCCCACGCCATGGCCGCATTGGCCTCGACCAGAAACGGAATGTCCGCGCGCGTGGCGGCTCGGACACAGGTGCTTTCGTCGGCGTGGACTACCGCAGGCTGGAACTCGCTATCGGACATGGCGCGGCTTGGATCAGGTGGGAATCAGTATTCTGCCTGTGTAGCGAGCATTCGCCCATCTCGGCGGCTGGACGATTACTCGTCCGGCATGGGGCGTCGCAAAGCCATGCTATCGACCGCGATACAGCCGCGCTAATGGGCACGCGCTGTAGAGAAGAGCTTGATCAGTGATCACGTTTGTCGCGCTTTAGCGTAGTGCAGAAACTGATGCGGGATTTCTTGCGTTGTGCGACAGCGATCGGGGGGGGCACTACGTAGTGCATGCGGGCAAGTATGGCTGAGTACGACACCTTGCGGCGTAGATCAGTAGAGAGGAAACCGCTCACGCGCTGAGATCGGCGTGGGGAATCATGGCATTGCCGATCAGGCGCGAGTTCCGCAAAAAGGCGATGCCGGTGAGTGAGGCGGGATCGTGAGTGTCTGCGCGCGCTACATCAACCAACAGGGGCAAAAGACCGACGATGGACAGGATCAAGACGATAGTGGTTGGACTGGCACTGATGGCGGTGTCCAGTGGAGCGCAAGCGCTGGGGGATTTGCTAGCCCCGCCGCCGGCCTCGGTATGTGTGGCACCTACCGCGCCGACAGAACCGGGCAACGTACACATGTTCCCAGGGCGCTGGTGGAATCCGCAGCGCAACGGAATCGGCTGGGACTTTTTCTACAACGACGGCCAGTCGACGATGTACCTCACCTGGTTCACTTACGACGCCGCGGGTCGCCCGGTCTGGCTGCACGGCTCGGCCGAGGAACTTCAATTCAACGCTATCACCGGCGAGCGAACATGGCAGTCGCGACTTTATGCAGCCGAGTGGACCTTCTCCACGTCTGGGCGGATATTCCGGCCTGCCGGATCCGTGTCAGTAACGTTCCCGAACCAGACCACGACGCGGGCGGCTGTGCGCTGGCGCTGGGACGAGCCCAACACCATCGGTCAAAAGGGCATCGAACCGGTTGGCGGCGCTGTATATGACGAATGCATCTTCGACACGTTCCGCGATCAGAGGGCACTGCGATTGCCGGAGTCCGTGATCAATCAGGCATTCTCGTCAAACTGGTTCTTCCGCGGGCTGGAGAACGATCCCCTAGTGGGCTGGGGCGTCGACCTACTCGTCGATGTGAATCCGGCGGACAACCACTATATCGAGACCGTCGCGACGGCCATCTTCGACGTGAACGGTCGCCCGACCTGGCTGCAGTCGAAAGACGACTGGAACACGACGCCACCGGCGGACGACACTCTTACATCAACCGACAAGGGGAAACTGCGCTACTACCGTTATACGCTTAAGGAAGGTGCGCATCCGGCGATCACCCCCTGCCCAGGAGACCAAACCGACTGCGGCCCACGTGAGAACCACGACCCGGAGGTTTCAGACCCGGAGTTCTACGGCAAGTTCGGGCGCCGTATCGAAGCCGCGGCAACGGGACGGATGGCGCTTACGGCCCAGGTTTCCCACGACCTGACCGGCATCGGCGCCATCGACTGGCCCCCGCCTAATGTGTCGCAGAACCCCGACCTGCCGGTTGAAGTGCCAGTAATGCGCTTTGATGCCAACCACGTAGTTGTGGACAAGTCCGTGTGCCGGGTCGCCAGTACGGCGCATACCTGCACTTTTCAGGTCTCGTGGAGTAGTAACGACACCAACGCGATCATCCGTCGGCTGGACTTGAACAACGGCGGAGCGCCTACCCAGATCGCCGGTGGTCTCAGTTCGATTCTTCCCGACACGCTGCCGGTCGGCGCACGCGTGCGGTATGAGATCAGCTATCGGTACAACGGCACTGGTCCGCTAACCGTTCTGCGCACTCCAGAGGTGCGCGTTCTGCTCGAGAACGTAATTGCCGACGCGAACGTGGAAAACATCGCCTGCGAGCCGTTGGGCAACAACGGTTGCGATCTGGCAGCGCACCAACCCAACACGGGAGCTATCAGCGGCGAAGCGACGAGCGAAGGCGGAGCGGCAATGTATTCCATTCCGATCACCGTGCCACCGGGCCGCAAAGGTGTGGAACCGAAGTTGGCTCTCACTTACAACAGTCGCAGCGGCAACGGCATCGCTGGCCTCGGCTGGTCGCTCTCAGGCTTCAGCGCGATTCACCGTTGCCCGCGAACCATTGCCGAGGACGGCGCTGGTAACAGCGCGCCGGTCAGCATGAGTGCGGGCGATGCGCTGTGCCTGGATGGCCAGCGGCTAGTTCGCACAGACATCGCAGGCAACCTCGCGCCGAGTCAGTCCTACGGTGTCGGCGGCGCCCATTACCGGACTGAGATCAACAACTTCGCGCGCGTGACGCAGTATGGTGGCGACCTTGCAGCCGAGCTGACCTGCTTCAAGGTCGAAGATAAGTCTGGCGGCGTAACGTACTACGGGGGGGTGCCCAACGGTGGCGGCAGCTGTAGCGGCGGCGGCTCGCGCGAAATACCGCACGGCCTACAGACACCGCTGAGCTGGAACGTCGAACGCTATGAGGATGCATCGGGCAATAGTATTCGCTACGCATACAACGCCTCATCGGAATATGGCAGTGGCGAGAAGCTGGTGAAGTTCATTTACTACACCGGCAAGGGCAGCAACGACGGCACTCGCGAAGTGCGTTTCTCCTATCTGCCTCGGCCGTCTGCCGATCAGGCGCGCTCCTTCATTGCCGGAGGAATGACCGAACGCACGCAGCGTCTGACGGGCATATCGACGTTAGTCAATCTTGTGCCGGTCAGCACGTATACGTTGATCTACAAGGAACCTCTGAGCCTCCAAGAAGGCAACCTTCACAGCGGCCGCAGCGCATTGCAGCGTATTCGCCAATGTGGCACCGGTGGGACAGGCAACAACGGAGCGGAGGTGTGCCTGCCCGACACTGTCGTGGAATGGAACGACTTACCACCCGATCATGTGTTCCGGCCGCTGACCATCGCAGGCTTGCCCGAGCCGGCGGCGCAGGCAAACGGCGCTTTTCAGGACCGACGCGTGGAGCTCATCGGCGATCTCGACGGCGACGGCGTCCGCGAGACGCTCGTATACCAGCACGAAGCGGATGGACGCTTCCACACCTGGCTCGTCAAGCATGACGCAGACCGCGCCCTCAAAGGCAAGCTCGACATCCGAGATATCGCGGGCGATCTGGAGTTCTTCGCGGACGGAATGCAAGCGGACTTTGACGGCGACGGCCGCACCGACATTCTCGCCGGTGACGACGGCGGCACTTTGCGCCTGTACCGCTGGAACCTTCCGCGCGGCGAGAACTTTGCGACGTCTGCGGCGAGCACCTTCGCCGGCACGACACTCGGCACAGTGTTCTCCGGCCAGCTGGTCAGCACGGACGACAGGGACGGTGACGGTCTGTCGGATCTGCTGCTACGTCGGCGCGGCAGCTGCACCTCGTTGAGTCATGAAGAAGAAGCCCCAGGCGGCATCGGCATGCTGACCTTCGGCCAACTGCTCTGCTTCTATCGCAACACGTCCACGCCATCCGGGGCCGTGAGTTTCGCAACTGGCATAGAAGTTCATCATTGGGACTATCCGACGACCGAAGGTGGCCTCTCGGCAGTGGGCGATCTCAATGGCGATGGCAAGACCGATCTAGCGATCCGGACAGAGACAATCCAGCCTGGCGGGCCGGTCGATGCGATTACGACTGTGCTGCTGTCTGCTATGCCGGGTATGTCGTTGCCTAGCGGCTGTAGCGCGACGACGACGTCTGGTCCAGTCCAATGGTATGCATGTACGCCATTGGCAATGAACTTACCCACGAGCGGTACCGGCTACCGCACAACAGGGGCGGCGATGCGCTGGCACGACGTCAACGGCGATGGCCTCACCGACCTGCTTTACGCTTTGCGCGGAGAGTGCAGCGGATCGCGCAACTGTGCGCGCGGTAGCTGGCATGTTCAAATCGCGAACGGTCGCGGCTTCAACACATCGGTTCTCATCGGTGGCAACACCGACGCGCTGCTCATGACCACGGGCATGCGGGATAACCATCTGCGCTATGCCGGATTACTTCCTTCGGCCGATTTGGACAGCGACGGCAAGGCGGATCTGCTCTACCCAGTGGCGCTGGCGGCGCGCCACTGCATGGCCAGCAGCGTCGGCTACGATCTCGGCGGCGAGGACAGCTGTGCCGTCTACGACGACGGCCTCGGCGGTGGGCTGCCTACCGAATCGAGCGACTGCGCGGCAACGGTGTGGATGTGCGGCAACGACCCGGCAGCGGACATCAACGGCACGGCTGGATATTCGTTGCCCGACGTGCTGGACATGCCGGAAATCTCCGGCGATACCGCGCTGACGACCGACAACGTTTACAGCCCACGCGCGCGGAACGCCGAATTCGTGTCGACCGACCAGTCGCTCTACGTGATGGCGGGGCTGCGCTTCGTCGCAACCTCGACCGGCTACGCCGCACAGAGCTTTAGTCTTGACTCGTCGGGCGGCTCCAATCGCGCCGCTCACCGCGTGACGATGACCTTGGGCAGTGCCGTCGCCATCAATACGGCGGACGACCTGTACGGCGACGGCCTGACCGACCTGACCACGCGCGCGGGATGCTTCAACCAGGAGCCCAGCGGAACGCGCTGCCGTTACGTAGGCGATGGCATCACCGGTCCGGCGACGTACGCCACCGGCCCGACACTCAACGCGGGGGCGGTACTGGTCAATGTATCCGACCTCAACAGCGCTCTTCGTACGTTCGTCAACGAAAACGTCGGCACCTTGGAGATCACGGGCGGAGCGCCGACGCTACCTGGCCTGGTGAACACGATCACCAACGGCTTCGGAGACACGGCGAGCTGGACTTATTCGCCGCTGGCCAGCCGCGGGTTCCGCACATCGACCCAGGTTCCTTTATATACCATTCCCGATGCGGGCTATGTGGACGGCAACCACTTCTACTTCCGGTCCACCATGCCGGTCGTCAATACGCTGGAGCGCAGCACGGGCGTGGGCGGCACGCAAGGCTTCCGCAGTTGGCGCTACAGCTATTCGGAGGCCATGTACAACCGCCTGGGTCGCGGATTCCAGGGCTTTCGAGCGATTCTTTCCGATCAGTTCGTGCTGGGCAGCGATGCGGGCCGTGCACTGCGCGAGGTCACCCGGTTCCACCAGAAATTCCCGTTGGTAGGCAACATCGAACTCAAGCGCGTGGGCAGCCCACCGCCATCGGGAATGCCGATAGTGAACTACGTCGACCACGTACGACCGTTCAGCGAGGAGTCTTACGAATGGGGCTGCCATCGGACCAGCCGCGCTGCCTGCACGACCAGCGGCGTACCGGCCGTTTCGACCTTCGATTATCCATTCCTCAACAAGCAGGTCACGACAACCTACGATCCCGGGCGAGCGGAGCAGGGCCATGACGAAAAGGTTTCCCGCACGACGATCGAGAACTTCGCCGCTGGAGCGGGCGCAGCCTCCGGCTGGGACGAGTTCGGCAACCTCAAGAACACTCGGACGGTCTCCGAGGATTTCGCCGAGACGACCGGAGCGCTCGCGTTCGTGATTTCCAAGGTGACGAGCCGCTCGGCCCAGTACAGCAATACGACGACACCCGTCTGGTGGCCAGGCAAGCTCGTGTCGACCGACGACACCATTGAAGCAGTGCAATACAACACGGCACTGCATCCTTTGCCCGGCGACGTTGCGCTGGCGGCACAAACCCTGCACACGCGATACGACTGGAACAACGACCGCACACCGGCCGGCGTATTCGTGGAAGAAAGCGATCCCGCCCTGCGTCTGGAGACGGCGTACACCTACCCTGCCGGCTCCAACAATTACGGCATGCCGACCCATGTCTCGCAAGACTTCCGCGACCCGCTGACCGGCGGCACGATCAAGCGCGGCACGGAGACGGTATACAGCGCAGATGGCTACTTTCCAGCGCGCACCTACGATGCTGCCGGCATCGCGACCGACTTCGTCTATCGTCCGCGCGACGGGCAGGTGTATACAACGACGTTGGCGACCGGCGTGCGCACCTATCAGTATTACGACGCGTTCGGCCGCAACCTGCGAACCGATGCCTACAAGGTTGTCGGGGCCAACGAGCTTCCTTTCGCTCAGTCCGTGCACACCGCCTGGAACCGGTGCGACAGCGGCCTGTGCAATGGTGTCGGCAGCGGCGGCGTCAAGGCGGACAGCCAGCCCGCTGAGCAGCATGCGGCCTACCGCGTCACGACCGTCCAGAACGGCACGCCGACGAGGGTCGTCTGGCACGACATGCTTGGCCGCGAGATCAAGAGCGCAGTGCGCGGCTTCGACGGCACGTTCATCGCGACCTTGAGCGAATACGACACGATGGGCGCGCTGTCCCGCAAGAGCGTGCCGTTCTTTCTCGTCAATGGCGGAACAGCGGCACCGTTCACATCGACCTTCGCGTACGACCGGGCCGGCCGTCTGACACGCAAGACCAGTCCCGACGGCCGCGCTGTCGCCGGCGCGTTGGCCACTGCCACCTACAGGGTTACCAGTGACTACAGCTACGCGGGCAACCGCACGGAGGTAGCGCTCAGCAATAACCGCAGTTGTGCGCCACTAAATCTGTGCGTGGGGGTGACGCGCTACAGCGGCGTGCTAGGCCTGATGCGCACCCAGGACGCAAAAAGCGGCACGACGCGCTACTGGGCCGATGCGGCCGGACGTCCGGTGGCCATCGCCGACGCCAATAGCAATGCGATCTATCCGGTCGGGATTCCAAGCGGCCGGGTGACCCGCGCGGTCTATAACAAGCTGGGCCACCGCACGAATGCGGTCGACCCCAATCAGGGTAGCTGGAGCTTCGTCTACAGTGCGGTCGGCGAAGTCGCGCTACGGACGGACGCGCGTGGCATCACGACGACTACGAGCCGCGACGAGGCCGGCCGTCCGCTCTCGCAGACCAGCGCGATACCCGCCTTCATGACGTCGTCGGCCGAACACTATCGCGACGAGTGGACCTACGAGGCCGGCACGGGCCTGCTGGGGGAAGTTCGTCGCTGCATCGCCGGTTCCGCGCCGAGTGCCTGCAGCGGTGGGCCGGGCGGCAATGCGACCTGGAGCGAGCGTTACGTCTACAGCTATGGCCGTATGACCAGCGCCACTACGGATCAACGCGTGCCCAACAATACTCTCCTGACCCACGCAACGCTGTTCCACCACGATGCGAATTTCGGCCGCGAGAAAGCCGTGGAATACGCCAGTGGACTGAAAGTGCAGCGCATCTTCACGAAGTTCGGCGCACTGCGCGATGTAATCGACGGCGACACCGGCGAGCGCTTCTGGGGTGTTGGCGGCATGGATGCGTTCGGCAATGTCACGCGCCAGGACTATGGCAACGGCGTTTTCGGCGAGTACACCTATGATCCGATCACCGGCCGTCCCGCGAGCAAGAAATGGTCGCGTTACCAGGGCGGCAGTGTGCTGCTCATGGACCGCGTCGACTACGGCTACGACACGCTCGCCAACCTCAGCGAGCAGCGCCGGATCAGCGGCAGTGGCATCTCGATCAACGCCGAGGAGACGTACGAGTATGACGAACTGCAGCGTCTCACGTACTCCCGGGTGAAGACGACACCGACCGCCGCGTCGGTCCCGACCCGCTACGACTACGACGCGCTCGGCAACCTGACGCGCAAAAGCGATTTCAGCCTCGATCAGGCAGGCGCCTACGAGTACACAGCAGCCGGCACCAATCAGTGTGGACCGAACGTCGCGACGACCGTCAGGATCCCACAGCTCGACGAGTTCGACCGACTGGTCAGCCAATGCGACTTCAATGGCAACGTGATCAGAACCGAACTGGCCACCTCGGCTGGCAGCAACGTCAACAATCCCTCCCGCCAGATTCGCTACGACGCGACCAACCGGCCACGCGCCATCGCCGACACGACTGCGCCAGGCGGACCACGAGCTGGGTTCACGTACGCGCCCGACGGACGACGCGTCTACGAAGTGCTCAGCGAAACCTATGTGCCGAGCGGCAGTGGCGCGACCGCGTTGCGCAACCGCTTCATCGTGATGGGTCAGCGCGGCTACCAAGTAGAACTCGTCAGCGATGCCAACGGATGGATCGGCGCGCAGTACCGGCATGAACTCGGCGACGTCAGCGTGGTCCTGCGCGAGTATCCCGGCCAGCCAGGGCTTCGGCGCGAGATCGGGTACAAGCCGCTGGACCGCCTGGGCTCTCCCCTCGGTGTGATGCATAAGAACGGCGAGTACGTCCAGCGCAACGAAAGCGGTGTGCTTGCCGGCTCGACCCAGCTCGCCTTCAGCCCATTCGGAAGCGCGCGGGAGCCCAATTTCTCCGCGCGCACGGGGACCAACCAAATGCCAGGTCGGATCAACCTCGCGCCCATTACACGCCTGGGCTTCACCAGGCACGAGCACCTCGACAGCCACGGCCTGATCCACATGAATGGCCGCGTCTTCGACCACCGTCTCGGCCGCTTCCTGAGCGTAGATCCGTTCATTCAGTTCCCGGCCAATAGCCAGAGCCTGAATCCCTACAGCTACGTTATGAACAACCCGATGGCAGGCACCGATCCGACCGGGTACCGTATTCGCTCGCGGCAGTACACACCGCCATCTGGCGAGACGTGCATGGGTGACGAAAACTGTGAGTATAAGCAGACCATGGCGGGTCCAGTCAGCAGTGTTCGCAATACGATTAGATTGGGAGGAGCGCCGAGCAATGCGTGGAACGGGAGGGAGAATCCGAGCATTATTCCAAAGGTCTACAAAGTGCTGGGTATCGGCTCGGTTACTGGAACCGTGAGCGTGGCAGTTACGGCGACAATAGCAGCAGGCACAGACTCCATGAAAAACGCTGAAGCTGCAGATATCACGATCGGATTTGACGGCGCGGGCAGCGCTGACCTGCCGGGCAATCTCGCAATACACAGGTTGGGTAAGCAACTAGGTGCCAGTATGTATGACGCAGTAGCCATTAAGGGCGGCCCGATAGACGAGGCGATCAATGAAGTTGTAGAAAAACTGAAGAAGAGCCCCGCTGCTCGGGTTTTTCTCTTTGGATATAGTGCGGGTGGCCAAGCGGCATTCGATACTGCGAGAGCTCTGGATGAACTCGGGATTCCGGTCCAAGGACTCGTGACGTTTGACCCTCACCATCAGCGCGGCCTGTTTGGATTCCGTAAATACGATATGCCACTAAACGTCGGTACAGCACTGAATTTTTTTCAGAATCGCGCCAATCCTTTCAAAGGCGGTCCGGCGAATCCAGGTGGAGGACCGATCAACCCGAATATCGATCTCAGCGGTACGACAGACCACGTTTCAATCGTGGATGACGTGTTGAATAATGGAGCATATCGTGAACAGATACTGTCAACTCTCGGTCGCTAAAGGTGTGTTAATCGCTTTGCTCGCGACTTCGTTGCCAATTTCAGCTAAGCGCCTCGTTATCGAGGGCGACGCCAGGTTTGTCGACGGCAAGCCGATTCCCATCGGCACGATCTACGTTCAGGAGTTGCAGCATCGAAAGGGAGATATGCCGGCTTCGCGCATGCTGACGTTGGGTACTACGAGCCTCGACGGAACATTCGAGCTCGTGATCGACGATGTTAAAGGTGATCTTTTCGTCGCGCTCATCGGCGATCACTGCAGTTGGCTTGGAGCCCAGGAGCTTATCAGTCGAAAGGAGCTCGATATGCTCGAAGATCGGCGCTTAACACTCTCTGCCGAACGCGAACTCTGCGACAAGTATCCTTAGTCGCTGAAGTGACACATTGACGATTGCGCTTTAGTAGCTAGCCCCGGCAAAGCCGGGGCTTTAGTTTTGTGAGCCGCTCAAAGCCGCTTGGGACGGTGAAGTGGTCAAGTATTCCAGGACACCCGTAAAAGCGGTTTGTTTCATATCCGGTCGGCATTGACCGGAGTGGCGTAGCCGAGCGAGGAATGAAGTCGCTCGGTGTTGTAGAAAATCATGTAGTCGTCGACGGCTCGTTCAGCCCGCGCCGGATCGGCGTGGTGTTCCACGAGGCCCTCGGACTTCAGGCTGTGGAAGAAGCTCTCGATGACGGCGTTGTCCCAGCAGTTGCCGCGCCGGCTCATGCTCTGAACGAAGCAGCGTTCGTGCAGGTAGGTCGTAAATGCCGTACTGGTGTACTGGACGCCCTGGTCGGAATGGAACATCACGTCGGCAGGCTTACCGCGAACCTGCCAGGCGCGATCCAGCGCCGTTACGACGAGGTCGGTGTCGGGGCGCAGCGAGCACGCCCAGCCAATGATGCGTCGGGCAAACAAGTCCATGACGATAGCGACATAGAGCCAGCCTGCGGCAGTGCCCACGTAGGTGATATCGCCTGCCCAGACGTGATTGGGACGCGCCGGCTGGAACTCGCGATTCAGGCGATTGGGCGCTACGGGACCGACCTGGTCGGCTCGTCGATAGCGCGGCCGCGGATAGCGCACGCGCAATTGCGCCTGTTGCATCAGCGTTCGTGCCCGATGACGTCCAACGACAACCCCTTGCTGGCACAGCGCCGCAGCCATACGGCGGCTACCGTAGCACTGCCGATTCTGCGCGTGAATCTGCCTGACCCGATCCAGCAGCATCGCCGGCGCGATCCGTCGCGGCGCGGTGCGCCATGCGTAGTACCGGCTACGCGCCACCCCCAGTTCACGGCAGATCAGGCTCACCGGAAACTCCTGCCTTGCTTCGTCGATGATCGCCATCAGTGATCGATCTCCTTGACGAAGAAGGCCACCGACTTTTTTAGAACGGCTTTCTCCTGTTCCAGCGTAAGCGTCCGGCGCCGCCACATTCTCGAACCCGATCATCAGAGCAATGCTTGTCGCTCACCTTCTCGGAGCGCCAAGCGTGCAAGCATCGAAGACCGAAGCCTTCTGGCGCCGTCACGTTGAAGCGTGGCGATCGAGCGGCCTGACGCAGAAGCAGTACGGCGCGAAGCATGGCATCAACGCATTGACGTTGGCGCACTGGAGCTATCTGCTCAAGCGTAGATCGAGCAAGCCCGCACAGGCCCTGGTGCCGGTCCGCGTGGTCGGCGAAGCGCCGCCGATGACGGTCGCGTTGCAGCATGGCGCCTGGCGTATCGCCGTGCCGGTCGGAACGGATCCCCGTTGGCTCGCTGCCTTGATCCGCGAGACTTCCCCATGCTGAGCCCGACCTCGTGGTGGATCGCGGTGGAGCCGATCGATCTGCGTCGCGGCATGG
>Ga0068852_100001427_pt1 | contig 16121 bp, 10 predicted proteins | sample KBSCornC22_FD_66594 | JGI IMG/M metagenome (GOLD analysis project Ga0068852, IMG submission 66594) | Corn rhizosphere microbial communities from Kellogg Biological Station, Michigan, USA - KBS Corn C2-2 | ecosystem: Host-associated > Plants > Roots > Rhizosphere > Soil ... | reverse complement strand
TACGCCTTCCACTTCGACGCCGCCGCTTACGGCCAGTATCTGCGCGTCCATGCCGAAAAACTGGGTGCGCAACGGATCGAAGGTCGCATCGTCGGGGTCGAGCAGGACGGCGAAACCGGACACGTCACCGCGCTCAAGCTCGACGATGATCGCCGCGTCCGCGGCGATCTGTTCATCGACTGCTCGGGCTTCCGCAGCCTGCTGCTCGGCGACACGCTCGGCGTGTCGTTCGAGGATTGGAGCCACTGGCTTCCCTGCGATCGCGCGCTCGCCGTCCCGTCCGAGCGCACCGGTCCCCTCCTGCCCTTCACGCGCTCGACCGCGCATCCAGCAGGTTGGCAATGGCGCATCCCGCTTCAGCACCGCACCGGTAACGGTCATGTCTATTGCAGCGCGCACATGTCTGACGACGAGGCCGGTCGCATCCTGCTCGACACGCTCGACTCGAAGCCCATCGCAGAGCCGCGGCTGATCAAGTTCAAGGCCGGAAGGCGATCGAAGGCCTGGGAGAAGAATGTCGTCGCCATCGGCCTGTCCGCCGGCTTCCTCGAGCCGCTCGAATCGACCAGCATCCACCTGATCCAGCATGCCGTGCAAAAGCTGCTCAGCCTGTTTCCGGGCCACGGGATCAGCCCGGTCGAGCGCGCCGAGTTCAATCGGGCGATGGTCGACAGTTACGAGCCGGTGCGCGACTTCATCATCCTGCATTATAATGCGACGCGGCGCACGGGGCCCTTCTGGGATCATGTGCGCACGATGGACATACCCGATACGCTCCAGCACAAGTTCGAGCTGTTCCGTGAGCATGGCCGCGTGTTCCGCTACAATAACGAACTGTTCGATATTCCCAGCTGGGTCGCGGTGATGCTCGGCCAGGACATCACGCCCCGGAACATCGACCCGCTCGCCGAGGCGATGCCGGAGGGGGAGCTGCTGCGGGCGATAGCCGAGCAGCGCAACGGCTATGAGCAGACCGCGCTCAAGCTTCCGCTCGCGAGCGACTATATCGAGCGGATGATCGCCGGATAAAGCAAGGCCGAAGGGCGGCCCCGCTCACCGCTCGCCGTTCAGGAAGATGTTGGCGGTGAGCCGGCCGCGGCGGGGATCGGGGCTGAAATCATAGTCGTCGGGCAGGATGCCCGAGTGGAACAGATTGCCCGGATAGACGACCAGGCGGTTGTAGCGGGCATGGACGCGGCCGATTTCTTCGTAGCCGTTCGCGGACCCGCTGACATAACCTGGCGCCGTGCCGTAGATCGCCTGGTCCTTCTCACGCGCCTGGGCGTAAGGGCCCACGCGCTGAGGGGTCAGCGTTTCGAAACCCGTCCGCACTTGGCGGAAAAAGGCGGTGGCGCTGCCATCGTGGTGCGAAAGATAGTGCAGCACCGCGAAGAATAGCGGGCTCGCCGAATCAAAATGGGGGATCGACTGCAGAGGGCCCAGCTCCCCCGGTCGCTTGGTGACGATCGAAAAGGACGCGCTATGCACCGCGAAATTGCGGATCCCGTAGGCACTTCCCATGAGCCTGGCGAGCGTGCGGCAGACAATATTCAGATAGTCGGCCACCATCGGCTCATTCGGCAATGGCAGCCGCAAGCCGGGATAATGATTGCCTTCGACTGGCGGAAACGGAGCCAGCGAAGCGGCATAGTCGACGAGCGCGTCTGGATTATCGACCACATCGTCGACCACGATGATCGGCGTCTTTTCGATTCCGGCGCGGTGAAGCTCGGGCTGCACGTTCTAGGTCCAACGATAGGCGATGAGGCGGCGGATGCCCCAAGCGGGCGAGGCGTCCGCCAGGAACGGATCGATCATGCTGCCGTCGCGGCGGGCCTGGCGGCGCAGCAGCTTTCGATGAAATCGGCGTGTGACGGAAGCGTATCCACACGGCGTCGGATCGCCGTCCTGATCCCCGCCACCGCCAGCTGCAGTTCGTCCTCTGAAAGCGCGTTGGCGACGGGATGATAGGATCGCGGAATCAGGCCTTGGCCGTAGAGCACCGCAAACCAGCTGGTTTCGCCGAACAAATCGCTCGGCATCCAGCGCGTCTCGCCGCGGTCGCTGAACAGTTCCAGCTTCGCCCTGAGCGAATCCGGAATCGTCATGTTCCGACAATATTGCCAATAGGGCGTGTCATCCCGATCGGTCACCTTGTAATGGCCGATGATGAAGTCGCGGACATGGTCGTACAGCACGTCCATCTCGCGATTATACAGGTCGATCAGGACCGGGTTGACGTCCCGTTGCGGGAAGAATTCGAACAGCTTCATGATCGCGATCTGGATCAGATGAATGCTGGTCGATTCGAGCGGCTCGAGGAAGCCCGATGAGAGGCCGACCGCGAGGCAATTCTTGACCCAGCCCAGCCGGCGCTTGCCGGCGGTGAAGCGCAGGATTTTCGGATCGGCCAGGGCCTTGCCGTCGAGCCGTTCGAGCAGCAGTCGCGACGCCTCGTCTTCGGAGAGATAGGAGTCGCAGAAGACATAGCCATTGCCGGTACGATGCTGCAGCGGAATGCGCCATTGCCAGCCGGACTCGCGCGCGGTCGAACGGGTGAAAGGCGTCGGATCCTCGACGCGTTCGCACGGAACCGCGACAGCGCGATTGTTGGGAAGCCAGTGGCTCCAGTCGTCGAAGCCGGCCTTGAACACGCCTTCGATCAGCAATCCGCGAAAGCCGGAACAATCGATGAAGAAATCGCCGGACACGCGCCTGCCGTCCGCCAGTTTGACCGCTTCGATATAGCCCGTCTCGGAATTCTGCTCGACGTCGACCACCCTGCCCTCATGGCGGACGGCACCACGGCGTTCGGCATAGCGGCGCAAATAAGCCGCATAAGTGGCTGCATCGAACTGATAGGCGTAATTGAGACGCGGCGATTGCCCATCGGGAGAGGCTGGAACGCGCGCGAACCGCCCCTCGCCGGCCGCAACACCTTCCGCGATGAAATGCCTGTAATCCGGATCGCCGCCGGACTGCACCCATCGCAGCCAGTAATTCATGAAGCCGACGCCGCCCTTGATATTGGCACCGAACACGCCAAACGGGTGAAAGTAGCTGCTGCCCTTGTTGCGCCAGTCGATAAACTCGATGCCGAGCTTGAAGGTCGCGTTCGTCTCGCGGACGAACTCGTCCTCATCGATGCCGAGCAGATTGTTATATTGCATGATCGGCGGGATCGTCGCTTCTCCGACGCCGACCGTGCCGATTTCCTCGGACTCCACCAAGGTGATCGTGTGGGCCTGGGTACCCAGGACCTTGGCGAGCGCCGCCGCCGCCATCCACCCCGCCGTGCCGCCACCGACGACGACAATGTCCTTCACTTGCTGCATCATTTCGCACCCACGCCTTCGGTCACGGTTCGCATCCTGAGATGGCGGACTTCCTCATCCAAGGGCTTTGACATCTGCTGCCTGCTCGGAATTCACGCCGGCGATGAAATCGTCGACGGGAGCCATGCCTTCGACAAGGCCGACAATATCGTTCAACCGCGCTTGCACCTGCGCGATATGCTCCTGCTCAGGAATGGCGTCGACACGCGGGTCATAGCTTTGCGGCATGAGGCCGTGGCCGATGAACAGGCTTTCCCAATCCTGCTCCTGGAAGATCTCGTCATCGTTGAGCGGAACGCGGCCCCGCGCCGCGAAGAGGTCGAGCTTGCGCTGCAGCGTTTCAGGGACGGGCGCGTCACGGCAACGATCCCAGAACGGCATGTCGAAACGGCGGTTGAGCTTATAATGCGCGACCTGGAAATCACGGAGATTGACCGCCAATCGGCGGATGATGCGATCGTATAGCTCTGCTTCGGGAAAGGCATCCGCTTCGACCGGGAAGAGCGTCATCAGCTGCGAAATGCAATAATGAACGATGTGCAGTTGCGCGCCGTCGAGCGGTTCCAGCGAAAAGGCGGAGTCGCCAATTGCGACGCAATTGCCGACCCATGCGCGCCGGCGAATAGCCTGGCTCAGATCAGACACCACCGCATCGCCGGCGATCGACATATTGGCAAGCGCCGGCAAGTCATCGAGCACGGCCTGGTCTGATGTCTCGCGGCTGTCATAGGCGGCGATCACCGCTGTCCGGCCCTGGAGCGGAAAGAGGCCGGTCCAGCCATGGCGGAAAGCCGAGATCTGACTGAAGGCGGGGAGCGGCTTGAGCCCCCTGGCGGACGCGACCAGCACGCGATCGCATGGCAGCCATCCGCGCCAGGATTCGAGGTCCGCACCAGGCATCCGCCCGATCAAGGCGGCGCGTGGCCCCGAAGCGTCGACGAACAGGTCGGCCTCCACCCGCTCACCGTCATCGAGTGTGACCGTGACGACCCGGTCGCCTTCGATCTCCACATCGGCGATCGTGGCCGCCGTCGACTCCACGCCGCCGCGCATCGTCAAATGCCGGAGCAGGGCCGAATAGGCCCCCGCGTCCAGATTGTAGCCGAACGCGGCGTGCAAGTCGGCGACCTTTGGCGCCGCGGGAACGCGGCCCGCTTTGGCCGCGACCGAGGCAAGCGAGAAATTCTCGAAGTCTGTCCGCAGCCCCCTTTGCCGGCCCTTGATCCACAATTGGGTAAAGCCAAGGCCTGCCGCAGGCGGCGGAGCCCGGTCATAGCCGTGGATGAAGGGCGGCGTGGCGCCGGACCAGTTCGAAAAGCGCCGGCCGGCGACCGGCACCGCCTTGCACAGGCTGAAGAGCAGATCCTCGTCCAGCCCGATCCGGTGATGAAACCCGGCCAATTCGGGAAGCGCGGAATAAGCGTCCGCGGGATGAAGCAACGTCGGCAGCTCGATAACGCGAACCCGAATTCCAGCGCCGCTGACGGAACGCAGAAGCGCTGCGGCCGCCATCCACGCAGGCGCGTCGGCGCCCACGACCACCACTTGCTGGACACGACGAGTCACAGCCGCATTTCCGTGGCGGAGGGCGCGGCCGACAACTCGGCGCCGCAATAAAGATCGATGAAGCGATCGTGTCGCCGCATTTCCTCGACCCTGTCCACAAGATCGGTATGGAACGCGTCGAGATGGGAGACCAGGCTGTCCCCGGGCATCGTATCCGCGAGCGGGCTATAGCGTTCCGGGATCAGACCTTGCCCGATGAAGACGCTCAGCCAGCTGGTCGGCGGGAACAATCCGTCCCGGTAGCGCTCGATGATAGCCGAATGACGGAACAGCTCGATCTTGCGGGTCAGGCTCTCCGGCACGTCCATCGCGGCGGCGTAACGCCAGATTTCGGCATCGTCGCGACGGTTGAGCTTATAGTGCAGGATCAGGAAATCGCGGATCCGTTTATATTGCAGGTCGATCAGCCGATTGAACTCGTCGCGCAGCCGCGGATCGACAATCTTGCCCGGCAGCAAGAGCACGAGCTGCATGATCGCGACCTGGATCAGATAGATACTGGTCGACTCCAGCGGCTCCAGGAACCCGCCTGCCAGCCCGACCGCGACGCAATTCTTCTCCCAATTGACCAGGCGCCGCCCGGCCTGGAATTTCAGCATGCGCGGTTCGGCCAAAGCCTTGGTCTCGAGGCTCCGCATCAGCGAGGCGGCGGCCTCATCCTCGTCGATGAAGCCCGTCGAAAAGACATAGCCGTTGCCGGTGCGGTGTTGCAGCGGGATGCGCCAGCGCCAGCCGGCCTCCATCGCGGTCGAGCGCGTATAGGGCGAAAGCTCGTCGCGCTCGCTCGGCACCGCGACCGCGCGGTCGCACGGCAGCCATTTCGACCAATCCTCCCACCCGACGCCGAGCGTCTTGCCGAGCAGGAGCGACCGGAAGCCAGAACAGTCGATGAACAGGTCGCCGGAAATGGCCTCGCCAGATTCGAGCAGGAGCGAGCGGATATTCCCCGTTTCGGGATCCTGGATGACGTCGCGGACCTTGCCTTCGGTCCGGACTACCCCGCGCTGCTCGGCAAGGACGCGCAAATAGACGGCATAGAGACCGGCGTCGAAATGATAGGCGTAGGTATAAGCGGACTCGAGCGCCGTGCTGCGGGTCTCGGGCAATTGGAAGCGGCAATCGCGCGCCGCCAGCGCGGCGAATGAATAGTCCTGAATCTCCCGCTTCGAGCCGAGGCCACGAGCACGCAACCACCGATGGTGGAATATATGATCCATGCCGACCGGACCATGGACGCCGAACGGATGGATATAATTCGAACCCTTGAAACCCCAGTCGACGAACTGGATGCCGAGCTTGAAGGCCGCCTTGGTGGCGCGCATCATCTCGGCCTCGTCGATGCCGACCGCGTCGTTGAAGTTCCTGATTTCGGGAAAGGTCGCTTCGCCGACACCGACAATCCCGATCTCCTCCGATTCCACCAGCCGCACCCGGCAGCGGGTGGGCGGAATGAGGGATACGAGCGCGGTTGCCGCCATCCATCCGGCGGTGCCGCCGCCGAGGATGACGATGTCGAGCGGTTCGCTCACGCTTCAAGCTCCATCTGCACGCCGGTTCGGCCGACTACGCGCGCGGTCAGGGCCACGCTTATAAGGAAGGGGCGCCGCCGGGCAACGGCGACGCCCCTTCTTCTTCACGAACTGCTGTTCAGTCTCACATCTTCCAGCGAATACCCAGCGTGACCCGGCGATCCTGCCGGAACCAGCTATTGGGCACCAGGATCGCCCGGTGCTCTGGGCTGGTCTCATCCGTCAGCTGCTGCAGGGTCTTGGTCGGCGTGTTGAGAAGGTTGCTGCCTTCCAGGCTCAGCTCGAAATGTTTGTTGACGCTATACCGGATCGAGCCGTCGAGATAGCCGGTCGCAGCCGACCAGACGGGAAGCCCGACGCAGCAGTCCGAAGCCGTGATCAGATATTTCGATCGCCAGTTATAGGCCACGCGGAACGAGACCGGGAAGTCCGGCGTCTCATAAAGAGCGACCACGTTGAACGAATATTTGGACAGGCCTTCAAGCGATCCCGGATTGAGGGCGGGAACGAACGTGCCGCCGGCAATCGGGAAGAAGGTCGTGAGATTCGAGTTCGGAACGCCCTTGTTCTTCAGCCATGTGAAGTTCGTCTGCATGCCGAGGCCGTTGAGGGGCTTCGGAAGGAAGTCGAAGAAGCGGTTGTACGCGACCTCGGCGCCGTAGATCTTCGCACCCGCGCCATTGGCGGGGCCGCTGACCTGGACCGTCCTCGTCACGCCATTATTGACGAAGTTGGCGGCAAACAGGCCCGACTGAATATAGTTCTGGAACGTCTTGTAGAAGAAGTCGGCGCTGAACATGCCGGCATTCCCGAAATAATGCTCAAGCGAGACATCGAACTGCCATGCCGTCGCCGACTTCAGATACGGGTTGGTCGCGCTCGCCTGATATTTCGGCGTCACACCGATGATGTTGCCCTGGGCGTCCTTGATCCAACCCGGATCGGACGGATTGTTGCCGGGCAGAATCTGGCTGATCGACACATAATTCTTCAGGAGTCCGATGTCCGGCCGCGACATTGCCTTGGAGGCGGCGAAACGAAGCAACCAGCTCCGCGAAAAATCGAAGCGCAGGTTGAAACTCGGCAACCAGTTGCGATGCGTTGCGCGCGCCTGCTGAGGCACAGCCGTGCCTGCACCCTGGGCGAACTTCACATCGTCGGCGGTGAGGAAGCAGATTGCCGGGAAGGCCACCTGGCCAGCCTGCCCCGATGAACCCGTTCCAGTGCCGGTCAGGCCACCGGGCACGAGCGGGGTTGGCGGGCAGACCGTCGTCGGATCCTGCGAGGCGAAAACCGACGGAAAGACGAGGTAGCCCTTGCTCTTGTCCGTCGTCTCTACGAAGCGCACGCCGATATTGCCGCTGACCTTGACGCTGCCGAGGTGGATGTTGTCGTTGCCCCCGAACTTGGCCTCCAAGTAAGCGGCCTTGGTGATCTCGGAGATGTTCGCAATCTCGTCGGGCGCGTAGCAGCTACCCTTGACGACGATATGCGAGCCCCCGTTCATCCCCGGCTGACCGAGACGTTGGCAGATGGGTTCGAAGCCGGTTCCGATATGGCCGACGATATTTCCATTCGCATCCTTGACCGTACCCAGCTTTTCCTGAGCGAACTGGTCAAGGCCGTGGGAATTCAGGAAGCTGAACGGCACGAACGGGAAGCTGCCGGCCGATCCTCCGAAATAGGACTCGCCGAACTTCTCGATGTCATAGAAACCCTTGGGGTAACCATTGAACGTCGTGGTATTTCCGCTGTCCGTGCACGTGCCCGGACCCTTGTCCAGATTATAGTAGATATACTGACAGCCGCGCGTCCAGGTATTGCCGATATTGTTCCAGTTGTAGGCGCTGCTTTGCGCCACCTGCTCGCGGTCGGAATAGCGCGCGCCGAACTTGATCGTGTCGATCCAGCCGCCGCCCGGCACATCCCATTGGCCATCCGCACGGAATGCCCACTCATGCCCCTTATTATCCTGATTCTGGTCGGCGAGGCTGCCGATCGTATAATTGTCGGGATTGGCAAGGCCGCCCGGCGACAGGGCGACGTTGCTTCCGGGGTTAAGCGCGACGATCCGCGGTTTCGAGCCCAGTCCGCTCAGCGTAGGATTGGTGTAGGATTGGAAGCTCATCGCCGCGTCGTAGAACTTCGCGTTCGAATCGATATATTGACCGTCGAAGTTGAAGTGCAGGACACTCGACGGGTCCCACTTGATGTTCAGCGACATGTCTTGCGTCATGCTCGAGCTTTGCTGAATTCGGCTGTTCGTATTGAAGCTGTCGGCATTGTGGTTAAGGCCGGCCGGGCAATATCCCGGCGTCGAATTCAACGGGCTGCTGCTATAAACACCCCACCCAAAATCATGGTTGGTACAGCTGTGGAGCATCGGCTGGCCATCGGAGTTCAGCGCCGTCCCAGCGTCGCCGCCCCACCAGACGCCGTTCACCGTATCGAACGTGCCACGGTCCATGAAGCCGTTACTGTCGAAGGTGAAATCGGGCGTGCCCGGCGCCGGATTCGGATAGGCGTTGCCGTCGCCCTGCGCGAACCGGAACGTCGCGGCGGGGGTGCCCGGAAACCCGAACATCCCGACGCCAATGCCGTGCTCGTTCATCGAATTCTTGTAATCCGACCGGATATATTGCGCGGTCGCCAGCCACTTATGGTCGTTGCTGCGCCACTGCGCGGCGGCGGTGATACCGGTCCGCTTGCGGTCGAAGCGATCGTCCAGATAGCTGAGGCTGCTCGGAATGACCACGGTTCCCTTGCCGAACACGCTCTGGGCGTTGGCGCTGCCCGGGATCATCCCGCCGGTGAAGATACCCGCGCGATAGGATTGCAGACCCTCCGACCCGGTCTTGACCTTCGAGTAAGCGAGGTCGCCCATGAAGCCGAACTCGCCGATGCCCGTCTCCCAGCGATTGCTGTAGAAGACGTTGGCGTCGGGGGTCACCTTCTTGCCGATGTCGCCGTAATTGGCGCGGACGCCGACAAGGACCAATTGCTGGTTCGAATCGAACGGAAGACGCGTGCGGAGGTTGACCGAGCCCGCGATGCCGCCTTCGATCAGGTCGGCCGTCTGGTTCTTGTAGACGTCGACGCCGCCCAGCAGCTCGACCGGGACGTCGCCCCAGGACAGGGCCCGACCGCCGCTCGCGGAAAAGCTGTCGCGACCGTTGAACTCGCTGCGCACCTGCGGAAGACCACGAACGAGCACGCCCGACGGTTCGGTCGTGAAGTGCGCCGTATCGGTGTTGATCGCGAACCGGCTGACGGTGATGCCCGGAACGCGCTGCAGCGCCTCGGCGACGGACTTGTCGGGGAAGGCGCCGATGTCGGTCGCGCTGATCGAGTCGATCACCGTATCGGCGTTCTTCTTGCGCAGCCGCGCCGATTCGAGCGCCTTGCGCACGCCGGTGATGACGACGTCCTTGGTGGCGCTGGCGTCGGGCGCGCCCGCCGTCTGGCCAGAATTGCCGGAAGCAGCCGCGGTCTGCGCGACGGCTGGCGCCGCGAGGACGCTGAGCGCCGCGACGGACACACCCGTTTCCAGCACGCGACGCAAACGGTTCGAATTAGCCATTATACCCCCTCCAACTTTGGATATCCGCCCTGAATTTCAAATAAGAAAAGTCTTTTTATTGCACAAAAAGATACGAGGAGCCTCATCCGCAAGGAGGGGGTGGTTCGGACAATCCGATGGGAGCGGGACCGGTGGGCATGAGCGCGCTCCAGCCGGTTTCCGATGAGGTCGATCGGCGCCCTCTCCGACACTATGTGCCTGGAAAGTGGACGGATCATGCCCAAGGCACCTCGTCTCCTTTTACCCCTACTCTCGCTGATTGAGGCTCAGCGTATTTCTCATACAAATACACAAGGCCATAAAATCGGCCTTTCGTCCACGGTTAAGTATATGGTAGCGTTACCGAAATCGTGATTATTCGGCTCTCGAGCCCCTGGAATCTCCCCGTCCACAAAATATAGGGCCGCTTTGCAAAGCGTCAGTCCGTTTTGGAACATCTTCGCAAAGGCCCGCTCCAACCGGACGCGGTTGGGCATATCATTCGCGGCACGGGCAAAGAAACGAACCGGATATCCGGCGCAGGCGACTCGGCATTGAAGTATAATGGGCCGCTGGGATGGAGAGGGCGGGAAAATGATCATCGATGGCAGGATTTTAGCAGTCGAATCCGGCTGGCTTCGGTCCGGAGGATGTACGAAGCGGTTGGTTGATTGTTCAAATAACCCGGATGGATTGGTATTTTCGAAATACGTCGATTGGCATTGTAAGCCATGAACCATGCCGGGCAGGAATCCATAGCCTTATCGGGCGACAGGGCGCGGCTCGATCTGCGGTCGTTGCAGCTCGGCGCGAGCAAGGGCGGGCCGTGGCCCGCCTGGATTCAGCGTGCGGCTCTTGTCCTGCTGGCCTGGACGGCGGTCGGCATCGTTCAGGCCATTCCGATATTGATCGCCAGCTATGACAGCGCCAACCTGATCGACAAGGTTCTCGATGCCTGGGCCTGGGCGCTGCTCACGCCCGCCATCCTGCTGGTCCATCGCAAATTCGCATCCGAACAAGGGGTGGCGCGCCTGGCGCTGCTGTGGTTCATCGCCGCTATCCCGTTCAGCGTGGTCCACGCTTACCTTTCGGGCCTGATATCCTACCCGATCAAGGCCATCTGGTGGAGTCCGCTGCGCACCAGATCCTATCTGGTCTATTATGTGCTCGGCAGCTGGCAGACATTCTTCGCCGTCGCGGGCGTGCTGGAGGCGTCGCGTTATTATAACCGCCTTCTGACGAGCGATCTGAAGCTCGAACGCGTCGAAAAGACGCTGATCGAAGCACGATTGAACGCCCTGCGGCTGCAGCTCGAACCTCATTTCCTGTTCAACGCACTGAATGCCATTTCATCCGAACTGTCGATCAATCAGAAGCTGGCGCGCGACATGATCGAGGATTTGGCGGTCCTTTTGCGGCAGTCGCTCGACTGCCAGGACCGGACGGAGATCAGGCTGGCGCAGGAGCTCACCCTGCTCGACCATTATGTCTCGATCCAGCGCGTCCGGTTCGCGGAGCGGCTTGAGGTGAAGATGGAGATTGAGCCAGCCACGCTGACGACGATGGTCCCGCCGATGCTGCTGCAGCCTTTGGTCGAGAATGCCATTCGCCATGGCATTGAGCGACGTATGTCCGGGGGCATGATCACGATTTCGGCGGCCGCGGTGGGGGATCAGTTGCACATCCAAGTTCTCGACAATGGCGTCGGCGTGCCGCGCAACTGGCGGATGGAAAATGCCACGGGGCTCGGCCTCAGGGTGACACGCGAACGGCTGGAAGCACTTTATCCCGAATGCGGCGAGGACTGCTTCAGCATTCGCCGCCGCGAAACCGGGGGAACGGAGGTTGCGATCCGCATCCCCCTGCATGGCGAGAGCGAGCAATCGTGAAAGCGCCCGCGGAACCCATTTGTGTGCTGGTAGTCGACGACGAGGCGCCGGCGCGTCGGCGTCTGACCGAATTGCTCGCCAAGGATCGTGAGATCAGCCGCGTGATCGAGGCGAAGAATGGCGTCGCCGCCGTCGCGATGATCCAGGACGAGCATCCCGACATCGTCCTGCTCGACGTGCAGATGCCGGGAGTGGACGGGTTCGGCGTGATCGATGCCCTGGGCGTCGAGAATATGCCGCTCACCGTGTTCGTCACGGCTTATGATCAGTTCGCGTTGCGGGCGTTCGAGGCCGATGCGGTCGACTATCTGCTGAAGCCCTTCGGCGACGAGCGTTATGCCAAGACGATGGAGCGCGCCAAGAAGCGCCTGCGCGCGATGCGCGACGGGGTGGCCGACGATGGTGGCGCGGTCGGGCCGGAGCTGCTCAAGCTGGCGGCAAAGCGCGCCAAGCCCGGCGAGATCTGGGACTGGGTCGTCGTCCGGACCAGGACCGCCACGCGGCTGCTGATGACGCAGGACATCGACTGGGTCGAGGCGGCGGGAGTCTATGTGACGCTCCATGCCGGCGGTGAGGAATTCCTCTATCGCGCCAACCTGAGCGCGGTTGCGAACCGGCTCGACCCGTTCCAGTTCGTGCGAATCCACAGGTCCAGCCTGGTGAACCTTAAATCGATCGCCTTCCTGGAACGGCGTTCGCACGGCGAGTTCGAGATCGTGCTCAAGGATGGGACGCGGCTGATGCTCAGCCGCAACTATCGGGCCGAGGTGGAAATGCGGCTTGGTCAGTCGCTCTGAACTCGGCTTTCGCCCACCATGTTCTCGCACCAATCTACAAATCATATGATTTTTTACTTGCAAATGATTTTTATATGTGCGATCCCGTGCCGATCAAGAAAATGACTCTTGCCGCGGCTTCTGGGGGAGCGCGGACAAGTGCGCTTCACGCAAAAGAGGGGTTTCTAGATGATCGCGAGTGCGCTCGCGGCGTCCGGTCTTCGCAGGCCGGGCTCTGCGCGGAGGGGCCGTCGAAAGGCGCGTAAGGCTTGGCCTGCTCAATCGCTCGACCGGCGCGCAGCTGTTCCCGGACATCATAAGTGATATTGTCGATGCGACAAAACAAGCTTCCAACGGAGGTCTGATGAAGCGCGCCTTCCTTCCCGCCCTGCTTGCCTTCGCCGCGCCCGGCTTCGCGCAGGCAGGCGGCGCGCCCGCCGGCTCGTCGCCGATCAATGCCGCGCTGACCTGGGTCCAGGATACGTTACTCGGCAATCTGGCGACCACGGCAGCGGTGATCGCCGTCGCCGCGGTCGGTTTCCTGATGCTGACCGGGCGGATCGAATGGAAGCGCGGGCTGATCGTCGTGATCGGCTGCTTCATCATCTTCGGCGCCACCGCAATCGTCTCGGGCATCCGTTCGGTGGCGGGCGGACTGCACTGACGCCATGACCCGGCTCGCCTCCGATCCCATCTTCAGCGCGCTGGCGCGGCCCCAGATGATCGGCGGCGTGACCTACAGCTTCGCCGTGTTCAACCTGATCGCAACGCTCGAGATCTTCCTGATCACGCGCTCTTTCTGGGCTTTCGCCTTCGCTTTGGTCGTGCACGGGGTCGGCTATGTCGGCTGCGTGCGTGAGCCGCGTTTCTTCGACCTGTGGATCATCAAGCTCAGCCGCTGCCCGCGGGTGAAGACCTTCTGGTTCTGGCAGGCCAACGTCTACCGGCCGTGACCAGCATGTTCGCCACGCGCGCCGCCAAGGTCCTGGCGCCTCGCGAGACGCCGATCGGCAAGAAGCTGCCTTACGACCGGCATCTCGATCCCTATACTTTGATCACGCGCGACGGCCTGCTCGTCCAGGTGATCAAGCTCGAGGGCTTCCCGGCCGAGACCGCGGACGATCAGGAGCTCAATTATCGCAAGGCCGTGCGCGAAACCTTGCTACGGAGTGCGGCCTCGTCGCGGCTCGCCCTTTATCATCATGTGATCCGACGCCCGGTCGAGCCGACGCCGATGGCGGCGCCGCAGGAACCCTTCTGCGCCCGGCTCGATGCGGCCTGGCGCGAACGGCTGCAGGCACGGCGGCTTTACGTCAACGATCTCTATCTGACCCTGGTCGCGCGGCCATTGCAGGGCACGGCGGGCCTGATCGAGCGCGCCTTCAAGCGGCCGGGTCGCGATACCGCCTCGATCGACCGTCAGCTGCGAGCGCTGACGGCGACGCGGGAGACCTTCGTCTCCACCCTCGCCCATTATGGCGCGCGCGCGCTCGCGACTTATGAGGGCCGCCACGGCACCTGCTCCGAACTGGCCGAGTTCCTGGGGCTGCTGGTCAATAGCGAGCCGCGCCGCGTGCTGATGCCCTCAGGCGACCTGGGACAGGCACTCGCGCAGCGCCGGCTGGCCTTCGGGCTCGACGCGATGGAATTCGGAACCATGGGGGCCTCGCCACCCCAGTTCGGCGCAGTGGTCGCGCTCAAGGATTATCCGGCCCAATCACGCCCGGGCATGCTCGACGGGCTGCTGCGCCTGCCGTTCGAGCTGGTGTTGACCGAGAGCTTCGCCTTCGTCGACCGGCAGACCGCGCTCGACCGGATGAGCCTGGCGCTCCGCCGCCTGCGCGCCGCGCGTGACGAGGCGCTGAGCCTGCGCGAGGAACTGGCCGCCGCCAAGGACGAGGTCGGCGCCGGCCGCGCGGCTTATGGCGAGCATCACCTGTCGGTGCTGGTGAAAGCGTCCTCGCTCGACGAGCTCGACGTGGCGGTGGCGGAGGTGCAGTCGGCGCTCGCCGAAACGGGTGCGATCGCGGTCCGCGAGGATGTCAATCTCGAGCCCTCCTTCTGGGCGCAATTCCCCGGCAATCTCAACTATGTGGCGCGCAAGAGCCTGATCTCCGCCGCCAATTTCGCCAGCTTGGCAAGCTTCCACGGCCATCCGACGGGCGAAGCGGAGGAGGTGCATTGGGGCCAGCCGATCACCCTGTTCGAGACAACCGCCTTCGGCCCCTATCATTTCAACTTCCATTCGGGCGATCTCGGTAACTTCACCGTCATCGGCCCGTCGGGATCGGGCAAGACCGCCTTGCTCACCTTCCTGCTGGCCCAGGCCGAACGGCTCGAGCCGCGCATTGCCTATTTCGACAAGGATCGCGGCGCGGAAGGTTTCATCCGTGCGATCGGCGGACGCTATGACGTGATCGCGCCGGGCGAGCGTACCGGCTTCAATCCCCTGCTGTTGCCCGACACGGGCGAGAATCGCGCCTTCCTGGCCGACTGGCTGGCGACCTTGCTGCGCGGCGACGGGGCCCGGCTGGATGCCGAGGACCGGGCGATCATCGCCGAGGCGATCGACGCCAGCTTCGCCGGCCCCGCCTCGCACCGGCGACTGCGCCATTTGCGCGAATTGTTCCGCGGCGCGCGCCGGCCGAGCGCGAACGATCTGGCCGCACGGCTGGCGGCCTGGTGCGACGATGGCGAACATGGCTGGGTGTTCGACAATGCGTCGGACGAACTGGACGGCGAGATCCGCGTGCTGGGCTTCGACATGACGCGGCTGCTCGACAGCCCGACCCTGCGGACGCCGGTGATGATGTATCTGTTCCACCGGCTGGAGCAGCGGCTGGACGGGCGGCCGGCGATCATCGTCGTCGACGAAGGCTGGAAGGCGCTCGACGACGAGGTGTTCGTGCGCCGCATCAAGGATTGGGAAAAGACGATCCGCAAGCGCAACGGCGTGGTCGGCTTCTGCACCCAGAATGCCTCGGACGCGCTCGACAGCCGGATCGCCGGCGCGATCATCGAACAATCGGCGACGCAGATCTTCTTCCCCAATTCGAAGGCCAAGGCGGCCGATTATGTCGATGGCTTCGGCCTGACCGAGCATGAGCTCGAGCTGGTCCGCACGCTGCCCGACACGTCGCGCTGTTTCCTGATCAAGCAGTCCGACCACAGCGTGGTCGCCCGGCTCGACCTGTCCGGGCTGGACGGCGAGCTGCGCGTGCTGGCCGGCACCGAACGTAGCGTCCGCAGGCTGGATGCGCTGCGCGAGCGGCTGGGCGACGATCCCGCAGACTGGCTGGAGCCGTTCATGACCGGCGCGAGCGACGTGCCGCCACGCCCGCGTCCCGGCCGCTTGAAGGCGGTATCATGAGCGGCGCCTGCACCCTCCCCTCCGATACCGGCGCGATCCGCGCGGTCCTGTGGTCGGTCGACTGCAACACGCGCGACTTCACCCACCGCGGCTGGGA
>Ga0068852_100001421_pt1 | contig 16140 bp, 15 predicted proteins | sample KBSCornC22_FD_66594 | JGI IMG/M metagenome (GOLD analysis project Ga0068852, IMG submission 66594) | Corn rhizosphere microbial communities from Kellogg Biological Station, Michigan, USA - KBS Corn C2-2 | ecosystem: Host-associated > Plants > Roots > Rhizosphere > Soil ... | reverse complement strand
GGGCGCACGCTTGGCATCCCTGAAGGCACGGCACGATCCGATCTTCACCACGCTCGCGCCGCGCTGCGCAAGCTTCTGCAGGACATCCGGAGCACCTCATGACCCACGACCGCTGGACCAACGGCGATTCCGAGCTCACCGACGCGCTGCGCGTACTGTACGCGGCGCCGGCGGAGGAGAGCTACTGGAATGCACTCGAGGCGCGCATCCTCGACTACGTCGCTCGCTGCGACGAGCGCTCCGTCTGGTGGACCGAGCTCGCCGACATGATCCGGCCCGGCCTCATCGCCGCCGCCGCGCTCATCCTCGCGGCCAGCCTCGCCATGGCGCGCTCCGAACAGCTCGAGGCGCGCAACGCCTACGCCACGCTCATCGCACCGTCGCCTGCCAGCGTCGAGCCGTCCACTCGCGCCGCGTCCGTCGGCGATGGGGACATGGCCATCCACTACCTTCTCTCGCGCTAGTCCGATGTCCATGGATCGTCCCAAGCAGCAAGCGATCGCCTTCCTCCTCGGCGCCGTGCTCGTCGGCGGCGTGGTGGGCTTTTCGGCCGACCGCATCTTCCGCCACGACGAGATGTCCATCGCCGAGAAGCGGAAGGCGATGTACGACGATCTGGGCATGTCACCCACGCAGCGCCTGGCGATGGACTCCCTGTTCGACGCGCGCAATTGCCAGTACGACGCGATCTTCCGCCCCATCCAGCCCGCGCTCGATTCGCTCCGCACGACGACGCGCGACAAGATGAACCAGATCCTCACCACCGAGCAGCGCGCCAAGCTGGACGTCCGTCGCAAGGACGACGACGCGCACCGGTCGGAAGAGCGGAACCGCATCCAGGCGGCCTGCGGCAAATAGGATGCGCGAATGCAAGGGGCCGGGAATCCGGCTTCCACGACCCCTCGCAACCACGAGTCCTCGCGTCCTCGCCCCTTACGGCTCCAGCCGAAAATCGAACGGCACCGCTACGCGCGTCCGGACCTTCCGTCCCGACACCTCGCCCGGCGTGAAGCGATAACGCGCCAGCGCGTCGCGCACGGCGTCGCCGAACAGCGGGTTCGCCAGCTCGGGGAAGCGTAGTGTCGTCAGCTCGGCGCGACCGAGCGTGTCGACCACGAACTCGGCGAGTACGTGGCCCTGGATGCCCGCGGCGCGCAGAGTCGGAGGGTAGCGCGGCTCGGTTGCGCGCCCGATGATGCGCGGCGCGCGGTCCACGGCGCTGACGTCGCTCACGCTGGTGCTGCCGTTCACGGCGTCCGCCGGTTCTCCCACTCCAGCGCCGAGCAGAGTCGAGCGCCGCCCGACGATGATGTCGTCCGACGCCGGCGACGGAATCGAAACATCGATCGGCGGAATCGTCGTCGGAGTGATCGTGGGAACGACAATTGTCGGCAGCTTCGTCCCCGGCAGCGCTCGTTCCGCCGGAGTGGATGAGTGCGGCGTCGCTGGACCGGTCGCCGGCGTGGGTGAAGCATGCAGGCGCACGCGATGGACGACGTCCGGTCCCGGCCTGGCGCTGCCTCGGTCCGGGACGGTGAGCGCCACGATTGCGGCAAGGACGGCGGCGTGCGCCAGCATGCTCAGGACGGTGCCACCGACGCGGCGCTGGCGCGTGGCGCGGGACTCCAGCAGGACGGTCAACATGGTTGCCTCCGGTGTGCGAGTCTGACCTGTCTCCTCACCGGCGACGATACCACTGGAGTGTTGGGCCTTCATGACGACCGGATTATGCGTCGCTCAACTCTTCGTGACACTGTGCTGAACGTCGCATGACGAAACGATGAAGCGGGACGAGCCAGGCTGGCTCGTCCCGCTTCATTCATCCCGGGGAAGTCGTCCCGAGGCTAGTTGTCGGCGTCGACTTCCTTCTCGCCGAGCTTGCGCTGGCCCTTGCCTTCGAGGTCCTTCGCCTTGCCCTTGAGCTGCTCGCTCGTGTCGCCGGTGATCCCGCCGGCGGCGTTGCGGAGCTTGCCTTCCACCTGCTTTGCTGCGCCCTTCGCCTGATTTTCCAGGCCGTCTGAGGTAAGGTCGTCTGCCATGGTCGAGCTCCGTGAGAAGGTTGTTCGTGAACTGAGTTGGGCGTTGACAAGGCAACCAGCGTGCCCGACAAACGGATGGCGGGCGCGAGCGTGAAGATCGGCAGCCTGGGACAGCCACTGGACAGCGACATATCGCACGATATATCTTGACCGCAGCAGCTTACGATATATCGCCGACCCCGGAGGTTTCCATGCACCGATCGTCGCACTTCTGGAATTGCCCACCCTCGGGCGCCCGCGCCCGTTGGGGATGGGACGCCAGCTTCATGAGTGGCTTCTTCGGCCCCGAGGGTCGCCCCCGCGGTCGCTGGCGCGGCGGACGCATGTTCGAGCAGGGCGACCTGCGCTACGTCATTCTTCAGCTTCTCGACGAGAAGCCGCGGCACGGCTACGAGATCATCAAGGCCCTCGAAGAGCGCTTCAGCGGCGCGTACGCGCCAAGCCCGGGCGTCGTGTACCCCACCCTCCAGCTCCTCGAGGACCAGGGGTTCGCCCGCGTCCGTCCCGAACAGGACGGCAAGAAGGTCTACGAGATCACCGAGGCCGGTCGAGCGCACCTGGCCGAGAATCGGCACACGGTGGACTCGATCTTCGATCGCATCAGCAAGCTGGTGGGTCACTTCCTGGACGAACCGATGACCGCCGTCCATTCCGCCTTCCGCGGTGTGGGCAAGGCCACCTATTCCCGCGCCACCGACGCCGTGCAGAACCCGGACGTGCTGCGCCGCATCGTCGAGATCCTCGAGCGCGCCACCAGGGAGATCGACGAGATTCCCCGCTGAGTCGGGCACCCGCTCCCCCTGCGCGGAACGCTCCATAGCTTTCAGCCGGGCCGTCGACGCACGCGTCGACGGCCCGCGCCGTTCCTGACGGCGCATCCCGATGCACCCGAGATGTCGCCCGACTCTGCAGGTCCAGCCCCGGAACACGCGCCTCACGCGCCTGCCACCGGCAAACGACTCGCCTTCCTCACTCTCACCGCGCTCGGCGTCGTCTATGGCGACATCGGGACGAGCCCGCTCTATGCGCTGCGCGAGTGTTTCCGCCCCGAATACCACATCCAGCCCACCACGGCGAACGTCCTCGGGGTCCTCTCGCTGATCCTCTGGTCGCTCATCCTCGTGGTGAGCGTGAAGTACATCGTGTTCATCCTGCGGGCGGACAACAACGGCGAGGGCGGGATCCTGGCGCTGCTCGCCCTGCTGCTCCAGCAGGCACGACGACGGGATGACTCCGGCCGCCGCCTCGCGCTCATCGCGCTCGGACTGTTCGGCGCCGCGCTTCTCTACGGCGACGGCGTGATCACGCCGGCCGTATCGGTGTTGAGCGCGGTGGAAGGGCTCGACGTGGCCACTCCGTCGCTGTCGCACGTGATCGTGCCCGTCTGCCTGGTGATCCTCTTCGCGCTCTTCATGGTGCAGCGCTTCGGCACCGCGAAGGTGGGCAGCGCGTTCGGCCCGATCATGCTGCTCTGGTTCATCGCGATCGCCGCGCTCGGCGTGCGGTCCATCATCGGTGCACCGGAGGTGCTGGGGGCCATCAACCCGTGGCACGGCGTCGTCTTCTTCCGCGAGAACCATCTCGCCGCCTATCTCACCCTCGGCGCCGTGGTGCTCTGCGTGACGGGCGGCGAAGCGCTCTACGCCGACATGGGGCACTTCGGGAAGCGTCCCATCCGCGTCGCGTGGTTCGGGGTGGTGCTGCCGGCGTTGCTGCTCAACTATTTCGGGCAGGGTGCATTGCTGCTCCGCGAGCCGGCGGCGCGGTCGAACCCGTTCTACCTGCTCGCGCCACCGTCGCTGCTCTGGCCGCTCGTCATCGTCGGCACGTCCGCGGCCGTGGTGGCGTCGCAGGCGCTCATCTCCGGGGCCTTCTCGCTGACGCAGCAGAGCATCCAGCTCGGCTACTCGCCGCGCATGCAGATCGTCCACACGTCCAAGCATCACGTGGGACAGATCTACGTGCCCGAGGTGAACCGGGCACTGATGTTCTTCTGCCTGCTGCTCGTCGTGGCGTTCCAGACGTCGAGCGCGCTGAGCGCGGCGTACGGCATTGCCGTCACCGGCACGATGGCCATCACGACGCTGCTGTTCGCTGTCGTGGCGCGGGCGCGCTGGAACTGGTCGCTCTGGCACGTGGGCCTGCTCACGGCGGGATTTCTCGTGATGGATCTAGCCTTCCTCTTCGCCAACGTGGTGAAGATCGAGCACGGGGGCTGGGTGCCGCTCGTCATGGCGATTGCCGTCTACACACTCATGAGCACGTGGAAGCGCGGCCGAGCCGATCTGTACGAGCTTCACGCGGCGCGCACGCTGCCGATGGACACGTTCCTGCACAGCCTCGAGCGCTCGGCGCCGCTGCGCGTGCCCGGTACCGCCGTGTTCATGACCTCGGACGTGAGCGGCGCGCCAGTGGTGCTGCTGCATCACCTCAAGCACAACAAGACGTTGCATCAGACGGTGATCCTGCTCAGCGTACAGACTCGCGGCGTGCCCGACGTGCCGGCGGACCAGCGCGTGACGTTCGAGCCGCTCGGCCAGGGGTTCTATCGACTCGTGGCGAGCTACGGCTTCATGCAGTCGCCCAACGTGCCCGCCGTGCTGGGCAGTCTCGCCGAGCGCGGTGTGCCGATCGCACCGATGTCCACGTCTTATTATCTGGGGCACGAGCGGCTGGTGCTCACCGGCCCGACGAAGATGCCGCGCTGGCGCAAGAAGCTGTTCGCCTTCATGTCGCGCAACGCGCGTTCGGCAACGGAGTTCTTTCACATCCCGCCAAATCGCGTGCTGGAGCTCGGCGCGCAGATCGAGTTCTGACGTCTCCCACCAGGTCGATGGCCACCGAAACCGCCAACTTCCCCATCGAACCGGGTGCACATGCGCCCGCCACCGGCAAGCGACTCGCCTTCCTGACGCTGACGGCCCTCGGCGTCGTCTATGGCGACATCGGCACAAGCCCGCTGTACGCGCTGCGCGAGTGCTTCCGACCGGAGTACGGCATCCATCCCACGCCGGCGAACATCGTCGGCGTGCTGGCGCTGATCCTGTGGACGCTCATCCTGGTGGTGAGCGTGAAGTACATCGTGTTCATCCTGCGGGCGGACAATCGCGGCGAGGGGGGGATCCTGGCGCTGCTTGCCCTGCTGCTGCAGCGCGAGCGGCGCGGCGACGATCGCCGGCGACGGATGATTCTCATCGTGCTCGGACTGTTCGGCGCGGCGCTGCTCACCGGCGAGGGGGTCATCACGCCGGCCATCTCCGTGCTGAGTGCCGTCGAGGGACTGGAGGTCGGGGCACCCGCACTGGCGAGACTCGTCGTGCCGGTGACGCTGATCATCCTGTTCGTGCTGTTCATGGCGCAGCGCTATGGCACGTCCAGGGTGGGCAGCGCGTTCGGCCCGATCATGCTGCTCTGGTTCGTCACCATCGGCACGCTCGGCGCGCGGGCCATCATCGAGACGCCGGAAGTGATCCGGGCCATCAATCCGTGGTACGGCGTCCGGTTCTTCATGGACCACGGGACGGCCGGATTTCTCACCCTCGGCGCCGTGGTGCTCTGCATCACGGGGTGTGAAGCGCTCTACGCCGACATGGGGCACTTCGGCAAGCGACCGATCCGCATCGCCTGGTTCGTCGCCGCGCTGCCGGCGCTGATGCTCAACTACTTCGGCCAGGGCGCGCTGCTGCTGCGCTCTCCCTCGGCGGCGAGCAGCCCGTTCTACCTGCTGGCTCCGCCGGCCTTCCAGTGGCCGCTGCTCCTCGTCGCCACCGCCGCGGCAATCGTCGCGTCGCAGGCGCTTATCTCCGGGGCCTTCTCGCTGACGCAGCAGAGCATCCAGCTCGGCTACTCGCCGCGCATGCAGATCATCCACACGTCCAAGCGCGAAGCGGGGCAGATCTACATCCCCGAGATCAACAAGGCGCTGATGGTCGGATGTCTCGTGCTCGTCGTCGCGTTCCGCAGCTCGAGCGCCCTGAGCGCCGCCTACGGGATCGCCGTCACCGGCGCGATGGCCATCACCTCCATGATGTTCGGCATCGTGGCGCGGCAGCGGTGGAACTGGCCGCTCTCACGGGCGATCGCCCTCACGGCGGTGTTCCTCTTCATCGATCTCTCGTTCTTCTCGGCGAACGTGGTCAAGATCGAGCATGGCGGGTGGGTGCCGCTCATGCTGGCGCTCGGCATCTACACACTGATGAGCACGTGGAAGCGCGGCCGTCAGCAGCTCGGGATGATCCAGGACGGGAACGCGATGCCAATCGACACGTTCCTCACGAGCATCAGCCGCAACCCGCCGGCGCGCGTGAAGGGGACGGCGGTGTTCATGACGTCCACGCCGGAAGGCGTGCCGGTGGTGCTGCTGCACCATCTGAAGCACAACAAGATGCTGCACGAGACGGTGATCCTGCTCAGCGTGCAGACGCGCGGCATCCCGGAAGTGGGCAAGGACCACATCGTCCAGTTCAAGCCGCTCGGCCAGGGCTTCTACCGCGTCGTGGCGAACTACGGTTTCATGCAGTCGCCGAACATTCCGGAAGTGCTCGCGGCCGTCGCCGCCCAGGGGGTTTCCATCCCGCCGATGGACACCTCGTACTACCTCGGCCGCGAGCGCCTCGTGCTCACCGGGAAGACGCACATGTCGCGGTGGCGGAAGGCGCTGTTTGCCATCATGTCGCGCAACGCGCGCTCGGCGACGGAGTTCTTCCAGATCCCGCCGAACCGGGTGATCGAGCTGGGAGCGCAGATCGAGTTCTGAATACTGCAATACCGAGTACTTCGTACTGCGTACTGAAGTACCGAGATCCATGAACCGGGCCCGGCCGATGTGCCGACACATCATCGCGGCGCTCCGGCCAGCCGTCCCGAGATCGCTACGGGACATTCTTGGGGCTGGTATGCAGGTCTGGGTACGAAGTACGTGAGTACGCAGTACTCGCTGTTGTCGTTACCCCCGAAGAATCTCCTCGAACAACTGCAGCCCCCGCGGGTCTCCGCTCTGGCCGAGCCAGAAGAGCGCCTGGCGCCGCACCCGTGGATCGCGGTTGGTTCGCGCTACCTCGAGCAGCGGCGGGATCCCTTCGTGATTCCGGAGCTGGGACAGGGCGAACACCGCGGAGGTACGCGCCTCGCTTTCGTCGCTCACCGAGTCGTCGTCCGGTGCGGTGAGGTCGTTCTCGCGTCCACTGAGCTTTGCGCCGGCGAAGCGGCTGAGCCAGAGCTCGGCGCTGCTCCGCGTGCCGCGGCTGCGTGTGGCGCTGTCGCGCGCCACGGCGAGCAGCTCGCGCCACGGGTAGACGCTGTCGGCAAGGATGGCCGGCGTGATGGCCCGGTTGCTCACCTCGCCGTTCGCCGTGCGCGCCAACCCGAGGAAATACGCCGCCGCCGCGCCCGCCGGCACAGCGCCGAGGTCAGTCACCGGCGACTCGCCGGAGCGTGAACGCACCGATCCCACGGCAGTCCGGATGTCGCGCACCGTACCATCCTCCACGCGCAGACGTACGCGCGCCGGACCGGTGTCGCAGACCGACGAGCTTCCGTCGCCGTCATACCGCCCGAGTTGCATCGAGCGTCCGATGGAGATGTGCTCGCTGCCGTCGCCGCACACGCCGGGCCGCGCGGCAAAATGGAATTCCACCGTTCCGTTTCGCACGGCCCCGATACGCTCGCCGAGGGACTGCGCGCGCGCTGATTGTGCGAGGGCCAACGCGGCGATCGCCGCGGCCATCACTCCGTATGCTCTCGTCATCGTGTCGTCCTCCGTTCAGCGAGCGACGATCTCGGCGATCATCTTCGCCACGCGCGGGTCGTTCTTCTGGGCGAGCCAGAAGAGCGCCTTCGAGCGCATGGCACGGTCCTCGTCGGTGCGCGCGATGTTCATCAGGGCATCCACCGCTGCTGCGTCGTCATCCTGTGAGAGCACGAAGATGACGTGCTCGCGGAGACGCGGCTCCCGCACACCGCGGTAGACCGACACCAGGTCGGCTGCCGACGCGTGTCCCTGGCCGGCCCAGAACACCGCCTTCCGTCGCACCTCGATCGACTGATGTTCGTCGCGCGTCTTGTCGAGCAGCCAGCGCACGCCGGAGTCGTCGTCGCTCTGGGCGACGGTCATCAGGATGCGGTCCTTGAGCTTCTCGCTCTGCAGCCGATCGAACGCATTGCGCAGGAAGGCTGCATCCTCGGTTGTCTCGTTGCGCCCCTGTCCGAGTGCGAAGATCGCCGAACCGCGCACGGCGTCGGTTTCCTTCTCGTCATCGATCACGGCACGCACGAGTGCGCGAGCGCGCGGCTCGTCGCTCTGCCCCAGCCAGAACACCGCGGCCTTCCGGACACCTTCGCTGCCCTGCCGCGCGAGATCCATCAGCGCGGAGAGGCCGGCGTTGTCGTCCAGCATGGCAAGCGCACCGACCGCGGCGCTCTGTAATCCGTTGCCGGGTCCGACGTCGCCGGCGTTGGTAGTCGGCGCGCCACTCCTTGCCAGCGCGGTGAGCGGGGCCACCACGGAGGGACCGCCTACCACGCCGACGAAGCGCACGGCCCGACGGCGCGTCTCCATCGCGACCGCGCCATCACCTGCCAGGCGCAGGAGATCCGGCGCGATCTCGGCGCTGTCGGCCAGCACGGCCGCGAGCAGCGGATTCCGCCGCGACGACGCGGTGAGCCTGGGCGCGAGCGAGAGGAAGTACTTCGCGGCTTCGGCAGCCGGCACCGTGCCGAGGTCGAGCGCGGCTGCGGTCGCCGGCCACGAACCACCGACGTGAGGGCGCAGCGCCACCACCTGGTGATCACGCACCGTCAGCGCGATGCGCGCCGGTCCGCGGGCGCAGTCGAATCCGGACCACGAGCCGTACGATTCCATCGAGTCGTAGACGTGCAGCGCGTGGCCGATCGCGACGGCGTCCTTTCCGTCGCCGCACGCATTCGGGCGTGAGGCGTACGTCATCCGGACCTCACCATCGGGCGCGCTGGCGACGCGCGCCGCGATGGTGGCTGCCGACTGCGCACGGAGCGTCGGCGCGAGAGCGATGGCGAGCACGACGAGGGACACTCGGAAGTTGCTCATGACCGTCACCCGCCGTTGATGATGTCAAGAAGCAGTTGCTTCACACGTGGATCCTGGCTCTGGCCGAGCCAGAAGATCGCCTTCTTCCGCATCTCCACATCCGGGTCGCGCTTCGCGATCTCGATCAGCTTGTCGGTGGCCGCCCTCTCGTTCTGGGACGATAGCACCCAGATGAGCTGCCCCTTCACCTCGTTGTCGCTGACCTTGTCATACAGTGCGATCAGGTCCGCCGAACTCACGCCAGCCTGGCCGGCGCTGAAGATCGCCTGCTTACGCACGTCGGCCGAATACTTCGGGTCGGCAGCGATCGACATCAGCCAGCGATCGTTCCCCTGGCCGCGCATCTGCGATAGCGAGAAAAGGATCTTCTGCGCCACTTCGTCATCTCTGTCCGACCTGGTGGCGGAGAGCCGCGAGAACAGATCGCGCAGGAAGGTCGCATTCTCCGGTGATTGCTTCTGGCCGAGCCAGAAGACCGCCTTCTCGCGCAAGCTCGCCGGCGCCGACGCATCCTGGGCAATGGCGCGTACGGCCCGCGACCCGCGATCACCGCTCTGCTGCATGAGGGCGAACACCGCCTGTTCACGCAGTTCCTCGCTCGTGGTGGTAGAGGCCAGCATGCTCTCCAGCGCGCTGGACGCGCGATCGGTGTTCACCTGGCCCAGCCAGAACACGGCCCTCTTCCGCACGTCCGCGTCCGGATCGTTGCGGGCGGCATCGAGCAGGATGTTCTCCGTCTCCGGCGTCTGCTTCTGCGATACGAGGAACAGCGCCTTCTCGCGCAGGCTCGCCGAACATGCGTCGCGTCGCGCGAGGACCTGCTTGAGGATCGGCATCGCCTGGTCGGCGTTCATCTGGAGGAGCGCGTTCAGTGCGGCCACGCGCTCGTCGTCGCGCTCGTCGCGATTACCGCGCGCGCAGGACTGTCCCTGCGTTGCCGCTTCGGCCACGGACTGTGCCGCCGCGTTGTCACCAGCCCGAGCCAGCGCCCCGCGCACACGCACCGCCAGCGCATCGGCGTCCCCCCGCGTCGCCGCCTTCGGGAACCGGGCCTTCTGGGCGTCGAGCGCTCGCAGCGCCGCGCGCAGCTCACCGGTCTCACCGATGCTGTAGTGCGCGTACGCTTCCCAGTAGAGCGCATCCCCGGCGTACGCCGACGTGGGATACTGTTCGGCGATTCGCGCGAAGGTGCGCGCCGCCGCGCGGTAGTCACCGCGGTTGAGCGCTTCGCGGCCGGCACGATAGAGGGAGTCCGCCGGATCGTCGGCCTGCCACGGCGCCGGCGGCGTGACCGCGAAGTCGGCACTCGAGCCGACGTACGTCGGATGGGGGGCGGCCGCGGGTGCCGCGCTCCGCGACGCGCCGACGATCGGCAGCGCCATCGCCGCGGCAAGAAGGAATCGCATGGTCATGAGTTCGTACACTCGGGTTGAACGACAGTGAGCGCGATCACTCGGCCGTCGCGCCCGCGGGAATCGCGGAACGCAGGCGCGGGAGCAGGTCGCGGTCGCGCATCGCGCGCTCGATCAGCTCGCGCTCGCCCGCCTGGAGCGGTGCGCCGGAGAGCTGGACGATCTGCGCGAGCACGAGCTCGAGATCGGTGAACAACGCGCGGAACTGCGGATCCTTCGCCGCCGGCGAATCGAGGAGCAGCCGCGTGCTGGTGAGGACGTCGCGGGCCCAGCGGCCCGCCTGCTGCATGGATTCCTGGTCGCGCTGGCTGGCGTCGTCGGCCCGATACGCCGTCAGGAGCGCTTCGGCCTGCACGAGCGTCTGCCGCGCGGCGAGGCGGTAGAGCTGCTGCGCGTCGGCGGTGGTGGCTGTCGATGGAGCCGAATCGCCTCGACTGCCTGCCATGGTTGAGCTACGCTCCGCCGAGCGGGAACTGGACGACGCGATGCGCGTTGACGGCGCAACGAGCGATGCAGCCGGCGATACGCTTGTCGACGCGCCCATCGTTGCGCCCGACGTTGCACCCGGCGTCGGGTGCGACGACATGGTATCCCGAGGATCGACGGCGACGCGCGGCGTCCGGGTGATCACCGGCGCCTGGGCGACGCGCGCCGCGGAGCGCGGCGCCAGCACCTCGCGCTCGAGAGTGATGCCGAACACGAGGCCGGCGGCCAGCGCGGCGCTCCACGCGTATGGCGCGATGTGGCGCCGCTTCCGTTCGATCCGCGGGACGAGGTCCGTGACATCCGCCGTGCTCGCTGCCCGTAACGACGGGGCGATCGCCTGCCACATCGCGTCGCGGGGCACCGCACCGCGCGGTCGGTTGTACTCCTTCGCGAGGTCGCGCAGTCGCGCGTCCATCGGCTCCTCATTCCACTGTGGCGTGTCAGTCATGTACCCATTCTCCCGCAAAGTCCGCGAGTGATTCCCGAAGCTTGGCGCGCGCCCGGGAGAGCTGCGCCTTGGACGTCCCCGCGGTGATCTCCAGTGCCCCACCGATTTCCTCGTGCGTGTAGCCTTCCACGTCGTGCAGCAGGAACACCGTTCTGCACCCCTCCGGCAGCGCATCGATCGCCTGCGCCAACCGTTCCTTCAGGTCCGGCTCCGCGTGGCGGGTGAGCGAGGGCACCATCGCTGCCTCATCCAGCACCGCCTCGCGCTGCTCGAACCGTTTCGACTTCCGGAGCCCGTTCAGGATCACCGACATCGCGATCGTGTGCAGCCAGGAACCGAACGCCGCCTCGCCGCGATAGTCCTGCAGCTTCGAGAACGCCCGGATGAACGTGTCCTGCGTGAAGTCCTGCGCGAGCTCGTGCCGTCCGCTCATCCGGTAGGCGAGCCAGTAGACGCGGTCCACGTGCGCATCGTAGAGCGTGCGCCCGGCTCCCTCGTCTCCCGCGCACACGCGGGCGATCAGTTGTCGTTCGTCCAGTTGCTGGCCGTCCATCCGCAGTCCTTGCCCCGGGGCTGTCGACCGTGTGGTCAGTCGGGCGGTCTTCGTCGGGCACTGTTCCGTTCCCGGCGCCTCAAAGACAACACCATCCCGAAAAGGGTTGCATGACAAAGGCGCCCTGTCGAGAGGTCTCGACAGGGCGCCTTTGCGCTGCGGTTTCAGGGTCTATACGATCACGTCGAGCGTCACCGTTGGAACCCTCACGTTTTCCAGCTGCTGCGGCAGCGATCGCAGCGCGCGCTCGATATCGGGACGCACGCGCTCCAGCTGCACCCCTGCCTGTCGAATGGCGGCCTCGATCTGCGGGCCGAGCTCCAGGTGCAGGTCGCTCATCTGCCAGTCCGTGTCGCCGGGAGGCTCAGGTGGCGTTGCGGGCATCGCCGGCCGCGCCGGCCGCACGCGCATCATCGGCATCGGCGCCATCGGGACGCGCGGGGCCATGACGGGCATCGGTGGCATCGCCGGCATGCCGGCGCCCCCGATGAACATCATGCCGCGACTGCGTGGCAGGTCGCCGGCGCGTGCCACCTTCATGCGGACGTCGCGATAGCGCCCATCCGAGTACACCCGCAGCGTCACCTCGCTGCCCGGCTTGAGCTTCGACACCTCCCGCATCAGCCGCTGCGCCTTCGCATTGCCCATGTAGTCATCGCCCGCGTCCTCGCGCGCAACGCGCAGGTCCACGCCATTGATGGCGGCGATGCGGTTCCCTTCCTCGAGGCCTGCCGCCGCCGCCGGCGTCGAGTCGGGCACGGAGATCACCAGCACGCCCAGCGTGTCGCGCCGGCTCCCGCTGCTGCCGATGCCGAACCCGAGCGCCGGACGGTCCTCCAGGTCAGCGCGGTTGAAGCGGACGGTCTCGACGCGATTGAACAACGAGTCGGCATCCGCCGCCTTCATGCGAACGTCCTGCGTGCGGCCGTCGCGGTATACGCGCAACGTCACGTCGCTCCCCGGCTTCACCTTCTCCAGCTCGCGTGTCAGCCGATGCGTGAGCGCGCCGGCCATCTCCATGTCCTCCACATCGGCGGCGTTGGCGCGCAGGCTGACACCGTTAATGGCGGCAATGCGGTTGCCCTCCTCCAGTCCCGCACGCTCGGCGGGACTGTCCTTCGTGATGCTGGTGACGAGCAGGCCGAGCGTGTCTCGCAGCGTTCCCGTCGCGCGCGTGCCGATGCCGAGTGCCGCGCCGTCGCGGATCCTCGTGCGGAAAAGCGTCGTCGCGTCTGGCGCGCGCAGGATGCGAACGTCACCGCGGCCGCTCTGTGCCGCTGCTGGAATGGACGCGCCCGCGATGGCCGCGAGCGTGAGTGCGTGGGTGAGTCTCATGGAATCCTCAGGGGCGTGGGTACTGTCACCCCGTCTGACACATGCGGCCGGTTGAGGGTTTTCCACGTCTCGCACCATTCGCGCGACCAACTGGCCATATTTGGGCATGGCCACGACGACCGATCCCCGGACCACCGTGCCCGACGGCTCTCCCCCGCCGGACCTCGACACGTTCGAGCATCATTGGCAGGACGAAGCCGACGCGGCCTATCTGTATCGCATCCTCGCCGCCGCCGAGCCCGATCACGCGAAGAGCGACGTCTACCGTCGTCTCGCCGAAGTCGAAGACCGTCACGTGGAGATCTGGGCCGGTCTCCTCACCCGGAACGGCCGCGCGCCGCGCCCCTTCCGTCCTTCCGGCCGCACCCGCCTGCTCGCGTTCCTCGGCAAGCGCATCGGGCCGAAGTTCCTGCTGCCCATGCTCCTCGCGGAAGAAGGACGCGAGGTGAAGGGCTATCTGGACATGCATCGCGACACCGGCGCCGGCAGCGCGGGGCATGAGGAGTCGCTCCTCCTGGCGAAGGAATCCGCCGAGCACGCGACGACGCTCAACGCCATTGCGGGCCGCACGGGCGAGCCGTGGCATCGCACCGGCGCCGGCGGCTTCCTGCGCAACGTGGTCTACGGCTTCAACGACGGGCTCACGGCCAACTTCGGCCTCGTGGCCGGTGTGCTCGGCGCGAGCACGCTCACCGGTGGTGAGCAGTATCACCACGTGATCGTCGCCGGCGTGGCTGGCCTGATCGCCGACGCACTGTCCATGGGATCGAGCGGCTACCTCGCGGCGCAGAGCGAGCGCGAGGTCTATGCGCACGAGATCGCCATGGAGCGTGACGAGATCGCGATGATGCCGGAGATCGAGCGAGACGAGCTCGCGCTCATCTACGAAGCCAAGGGGATGGATCGCGAGTCGGCGCATCGGATCGCCACCCAGGTGATGGCCGACCCGGAGAAGATGCTCGCCGAGCAGGTGCAGGAAGAGCTCGGCATTTCCGAATCGGCGACCTCGCCACTGCGCGAGGGATGGATCACCGGGCTGGCGACCGCCGTGGGAGCGCTCATTCCGGTGCTGCCCTTCTTTATCTTCGATGGGCGTACTGCGGTCGTCGTCGCCTTCGCGATCTCGATGCTCTCCCACTGGCTCGTCGGTGCGGCGCGCTCCGTCTTCACCGGCCGCGGTGTCTTTCGTTCGGGGCTCGACATGTTCGTCGTCGGGCTCGGAGTCGCCGCTGTGGGGTACGTCGTCGGCGAATGGGTGGGGCACCTGCTCTAGCCTGCCCCGCCACCTCAATCGTTCACACCAGTCCTCTGCACCATGTCACGTCGTCTCAGCACACTCGTTCTCGCACTCGGTATCTCGTTCGCCGGCGTTGCATCCGCACAGACCTCCGGACCGGGCGCCACGCCGCCGATCGGCAACATGTACACGCCGATCTTCGGCGGCACGGCGGGCATCGCCATCCCGATCGGCGCACTGGCCGACGACCACGCGGCTGGCTACACGATCGGCGGCCTCGTGGAGTACGGCGTCACCGGCCAGCCGTACGCACTGCGTGGTGAACTGATCTACCAGCGCTTCAACGCCAAGCAGGGCCACGCTGCACGCGACGTGAATCTCACCTCGCTCGGCGCGACGATCGTGTACAAGATGCAGGACACGCCGACCAACACCTTTCTTACCGGTGGCATCGCGATCTACAACGCGACGGACGCGGGCACGCGGCCTGGCGTGAACGTCGGGACGGGCGTGGAGATTCCGCTCACCGGTTTCTCCGCCACGGGCGAGGCCCGCCTGCACGTGATGTTCGCGGACCGCCGGCCGATCATCACGTTGCCGTTGACGGTGGGCATTCGGTTCTAGGACGCGTCGCGGCGATCCACGTGTGAGACGTGAATCGTGAGACGTGAGACGTAACAGCAAAGGCACACCGATGTCAGCTCGGTGTGCCTTGTCGTCACGATTCACGATTCACGTGTCACGATTCACACGCAGCTTGGCGTCACACCATGACGTTCACCAGCCGTCCTGGCACGAAGATCACCCGCTTCGGGGTGCCGGGAATGAACTTCGCCAGGTTCGGATCCGCCATCACGGCTGTCATCACGTCGTCCTGCGTCGCCGTCTTCGATACCTGCACGGTGCCGCGCGTCTTGCCGTTCACCTGCACCGCCATCGTGATGCGCTCGTCTTCCACCAGCGACGCATCGTAGGCCGGCCACCCCGAATCGAACACGCTCTTCGACTCGCCGAGCACACTCCACAGCTCCTCGGCGATGTGCGGCGCGAACGGACTCACGAGCTGCACGAGCGGCTTCACTTCCTCCAGCCGCGGCGTGCGCTCGCCGGCGCGCATCGCATTCATGTACTCCATCATCGCCGCGATGGCGGTGTTGTAGCTCAGCTTCGGGATGTCTTCCGTCACCTTGCGGATCGTCTGGTGCAGCTTGCGGCGCACGTCGGCATCCACCGGCGCCGAACGATCGGCGTCGTGCACCGACTTCCACAGGCGATCGAGGAAACGCTTCACCCCCGAAATCCCCTTGTCGCGGAAGTCGCCGCCTTCCTCGTAGGGGCCGAGGAACATCAGGTACGTGCGGAACGCATCGGCGCCCCACGTGTCGATGTACTCGTCCGGGTTGACCACGTTGCCCTTGCTCTTCGACATCTTCGCCCCTTCGCGCACGATCAATCCGTGCGCGCGGAAGCGCGTGAACGGCTCGTCGAAGTCGATGTGGCCGCCGTCCTTGAGCACCATCGTCACGAAGCGCGAGTACAGCAGGTGCAGCACCGCGTGCTCGTTGCC
>Ga0068852_100001418_pt1 | contig 16176 bp, 14 predicted proteins | sample KBSCornC22_FD_66594 | JGI IMG/M metagenome (GOLD analysis project Ga0068852, IMG submission 66594) | Corn rhizosphere microbial communities from Kellogg Biological Station, Michigan, USA - KBS Corn C2-2 | ecosystem: Host-associated > Plants > Roots > Rhizosphere > Soil ... | reverse complement strand
TGCAGCCGCGTGTCGGCGGTGCGCAGCGCGTTGACGAGCTGCGCGCGAACCGCCTCGCTCTGCACGTAGCGTTGCAGGTCCGGGATGATTCGCGAGCCCTGCGCGGCCGACGACGGCGGCGCTGCGCGCTCGATCCGCGCGAGGTCGACCTTGAGCTGCGCGGCGACGTCGGCGACGCCGAGGATCCAGCCCGAGCCGAGGACGATGTCGAGCATGTCCTTGCTCGAACACGAGTGGTCGCCGGCGATGGCGCTGAGCGCTGCCCAGTCGATGCACGGCGGCGCGACGCCCTGCTCGACGTCGGCGCCGGCGGCGCAAAGCTGCTTGTCCTGGCCGCTGCGCGCCTCGGCCCAGAGGCCGTCGAATTTCGCCTTGCGCTCGGCGTCGAGCGTTCGCACTGCCTCGAGCGCGATGTCGCGGTGCTCGGGGTAGATCCACGCGAACGCCGGCTCGACGGTCAGGAGCGGCAGGGCGGCGAGCGCGATCGCGAGACGCCAGCGCGTGCGCTGGCTCGAAAGTCCGGTTCGGCCCAAGAGCTGTCCTGTGTTGTTCGCGCGGCCGGCGCGGACGAGGCCGCTTCGCACGACCACCCGCGTGCAAGGCGAGCATCGGGCCCGGAAAAGCGCGGCGAAATTGGACCTTGGCCCTATCCTTGTGATTTCGGGGAGAGTGGGCGGCGTACCATCGGAGGCCCGATCGCGCCGTCACCCGCAAGGCCGAGCACGCCCGAGAAGGATTCCATGCAGCGTTCTTTCGATCGCGGGGCGGTGCCCCGCGGCAAGCGCGCCTCTGCGTTCTCGCGGGCGGCGGCCACGGCGGTGCTTGCCGCCGTTCTCGGTAGCGTGGCCAGCTTGGCAATCGCCGCGCCCGGCTTGAAGCCCGACCGCTTTCGCGTCTCGTACCAACCGCCCGAGGACCCCGCGTACACGGCGATGTACGAGGAGCTGCAGGCGTCGCAGGTGCTCGAATCGCTGCGCAGCGTGCTGAGCTTCGTCCGCCTGCCGCGGACGGTGCGGCTCGTTCTCGTCGACTGCGACGGCGACGCCAACGCGTACTACGACCCCGACGAGCTCACCGTCAGCGTCTGCTACGAGTACGTCCAGGAGCTGCGCAAGCTCGCCGAGAATCCCGGCCGGCCTGCCGGCGTCACCGCCGAAAGCGCGGTGCGCAGCAAGCTGCTCGAGATCTTCCTCCACGAGTCGGCGCACGCGCTGTTCGACCAGCTCCGCATTCCGATCATCGGCAGGCAGGAGGAAGCCGCCGACGTCCTCGCCGGCGTCGTCATCCTGCACATGCGCAGCCGCAGCGCTCGCGAGACGGTGCAGGGCATCACCTGGATGTACGCGCAGGAAGCGAAGGAGGAGCGCGTCGGCCGCAAGAAGCTCGCCGACGTCCACCTGCTCGCCGAGCAGCGCTACTACAACTGGATGTGCCTCGCCTACGGCGCGCGGCCCGCGCTCTTCGCCGACCTCGTGCGCGACAACGTGCTGACCGCCGAGCGCGCGGAGACCTGCCAGGACGAATATCGGCGCGCCGCCTACGCCGTCACCAAGCTGATGGGGCCGTACCTCGACATCGGCCTGCGCGACAAGGTGCTCGCGCACCACTTCGTCCCCGGCAGCGACGTGACCGCGGTCGCTGCGCGACGCGACAACGACGCGGTGCGACCTGCGTCCCCGGCGGGGGGACGCGGCGCGGCGGCGAGAAACCGCTAGGCGCGACGACGCTCGGTGAGAGCCCGAGGCGGTCGTCCGCCGCCAGCGCGCCTGCGATTGGAGTTGGACTTTGGTCCAACGTTGTCGTCGCGTCGTGGGACCTAAGATCGCCGACGATGGACAACCGCGCACGGTGCTAGCGGCGCATCGATCGAGGAGGCGACGATCGCGACCCCGCCGTCAGAGCCCCCGGAGCTGCCCGCCGCCGACTCGGTCGATTCGCTCGGGCTGACCCGCCGCGACCGCCTGCTCGGCGCGGCGATGATGCTCGTCGTCGCCGCCGTCGTCGTGGCACTGATCGCGTTGTTCTGGCGTCCGGCGCCGCCCGACAAGGTCGTCATGAGCACGGGCGCCGCCGGCGGTGCGTACGAGGCGTTCGCCAGACGCTACCGCGACATCCTGGCGCGCTCGGGCGTCGAGCTGGTGCTGCGACCTTCGGCGGGCGCGGCAGAGAACCTCGATCGCCTGCGCGACCCCGGCAGCAACGTCGACGTCGCGCTCGTGCAAGGCGGCCTCGCGCGCCCTGGCGACGAAACGCGCCTCGTCACGCTGGGCGCCGTCGGCTACGAGGCACTCTGGTTCTTCCACCGGACGTCGATTCCGCTCGAGCGTCTCGACGCTTTGCGCGGGCGAAGGATCGCCGCCGGCCAGCCCGGAAGCGGGACCCGCAAGACGATGGACGTGCTGCTCGAGCACCTCGGCATGCCCGAGGTCGCGGCGCAGTTCGTGCCGCTCGGCGGCCTCGAAGCGGCCGAGGCGCTCGAGCGCGGCGATGTCGACATTGCGATGCTCGTGTCGGCCGCCGACGCGCCGGCGGTACAGCGCCTGTTGCGCGCCGATGGCGTCGCCCTGATGAGCTTCGCCCGGCCGGATGCCTACGTCCGCCAGATCCCGGTGCTGACGCGGCTCGAGCTGCCCGAGGGCGCGGTCGATCTCAGGCGAAATCTTCCCGGCCAGTCGGTGACGTTGCTCGCGCTGAAGGCGAACCTCGTCGCCAGGAAAGACATCCACCCGGTGCTCGTCGATCTGCTGCTCGATGCGGCGCGCGAGGTGCACGGCAGCGGCGGCCTGCTTCATCGACCCGGCGAATTTCCCGCGGCCGAGTCCGACGAGTACCCGATCGCCGCCGACGCCGAGCGCTTCTACAAGACCGGGCCGTCGAGCCTGCGCAGCTATCTGCCGTACTGGGCGGTCGCGTGGATCCAGCGCCTCGTCTTCTTCGGGCTGCCGGTGCTGCTCGTCGGCATCCCGCTGTTGCGCACGCTTCCCAATCTCTACAGCTGGATCGTGCGGCGGCGGATCTACCGCTGGTACGGCGAGCTCGCGTTCATCGAACGCGCCGCCGCCGACCGACGCGGCAGCCGCGATGCGCAGATGCGACGGCTCGACGAGATCGAAGCGCGCATCAACGGGCTTCGCGTCCCGGCGTCGTTCGCCGGAGAAGCCTACACGCTTCGCCTGCACATGCGGATGGTGCGCGAGCGCCTGGCCGCGCTGTAGCGCGCCGACGCGACGCGCTCAGGGGACCTTCTTCCAGTCGCTCGGGTCGAAGAGATTCATCTTCGCGGCGGTCGCCGCCGACGTGGGTCCGAGGTCCTTCTCGTAGACGATGCCGTCGTGGTTGACGAGGAACGACTTGACGCCCGAGTTGCCGTACGACGCCGGCCAGGCGACGACTGCGAAGCCGCCGAACAGCCTGCCGTTGACGACGTAGTTGAACGCACCGCCGGGCGCCGCCTTGCCCTGCGCCGTCAGCAACCGGTAGTAGTAGCCGTGGTACGCGGCGGGCCCGGACTTGGCGGCGCCGGCATAACCTTCCTTCACGGCCTGCGCGACGAGCGGCCCGAGCGGGCTCTGCGGCTCGCCTGGCTTGGTCGGCCAATAGAGGCCGTCCTTCTTTCCCGGTGAGGAGCGGAACTTGGTCGCGTAGTCGTTGATGCCGTTGCGGTCGGGGTCGCTGGCGGCGTACTCGCGCTGCGCGTCGACGATCGCGAGCAGCGTCTGCACCGTGTCGAGCTCGTTGCGACCGACGCGGCGATTGAGGACCTCCTCGCGGCCGGCTTCGGCGTCGAACACCCAGCGGTCGCCGCGCTTGACGAGCGGCGCGGGGAACGACCAGTCGCCATCGCCTGCTTCGATGACCGCCTTCGAGTCGCCCTCCATGCGGATCGAGTTCTTGCGGTCGTACGCGTCGAGGAAGCGCTGCCGCTCCGCTGCGTCGGCGACCTTGTCGCCGCTCGAGAGCCAGCCCGGGTTCTTGCCCATCAGCTTGGCGATGTTCCCGGAGTTGCCGGTGCGCGCGGCATCGACGAGCGCCTTGGCGCCCTCCTGCGGCGTCGCGAACGCCGGTTGTGCTGCTGCATTCTCGGCCGTCGTCGGCGCCGCAGCGTGCGTGACGGGCGCGACCAGTGCGACGGTCGCACCAGCGATCACCGCAACCATCCATGTCGTCGTCTTCATGCGTGCTCTTGCTGAGGTTGCCGTTGCCTAGCGACGACCGCCGCCGCCACGGCCGCCACCGCCGCCGCGACCACCGCCACCGCCGCCGCCGAACGAGCCGCCGCTGCGGCCGCTGCTGCTCATCGAGCTGCGACTCGCCGCGCCCTGCGTGCTTGCCGCGCGCGTCGATGCGCCGCCGTTGGCGCCCGAGAAGCCGCCGCCGCTGCCGCGGTCCGTGGTGCCAGCGCTGGCACCGGCGCGATTGCCGCCGCCGACGTCGCGTCCGCCGGCGCCCGCCGAGCCCCGGTCGCCGCCGCCGACGCCGCTGCGATCGCCGCCGGCACCGGCGCTGCGGTCGCCGCCGATGCCACCGCCGGCGCGATCGGCCTGCGAGACCCGGTTGTTCAGGTCGCCGCGATCCATGCTGCCGAGCTCGTTGCGTCCCTGCTCGGCGCGGCCGCGGAACTGGTCGCGCGACTGCGCCGCCTGCCGGTCACCGCCGCGGTTGTACTTCTGCGCGACACCTTGGTCCTTGTACGCGACGCCCTTGCGGTGCTCGGCCTTGTGGTTGAAGTTGCCGTTGTTGATGTTCTGGCGATTGAAGTTGTTGTACTTGTTGACGTTGATGTTGACGTTGTTGCCGCCCCAGTTGCAGTTGCCCCAGATCGCGGCGCCGACGAACACGCCGGTCGCGAAGGCGAGCCCGGGCGCATAGGCGTAGCCCGGCGGGTACATGTAGTAGGGCGGATAGCTCGGATACGGCCACGGGCCGTAGATCGTGCTCGGGTTGTACGTCGGCACGTACACCGTCTCGGGCTTGGCCGACTCGATGACGTAGACGGTCTTGTTCTCGACCGTCTCGGTCTTCACGGTCTGCTCTGGCGTCGACTTCAGGTTGCCCGCCTGGCTCGCCTTCGCACGCAGCGACTGCACCGTCGCGAGCACGGTCGCCTGGTCGGCGAGGAACGCGTCGCCGAGCTTTTGCGTCCACGACAGGTTCTCGTTCATCTGCTTGAGGACCTGCGGCACCGTGGTGAGCGCCTTGACGCTCTCGTCCCACGTCTGCTTCTGCATCTCGTCCTCGAGCGCCTTCTCCTTGACGTTCGGGTGCTCCTTGGTCCAGCGCGCCGCCTCGACGACCTCGAGCGGATACGTGCTCGCCATCAGGATCTGCGCGACCAGCGCATCGGGGTACAGCGCGATCGGCGCGAGCAGCTGATCGAGCTCCTGCTGCTTGTCTGCCGGTGCACCTTGCGCTGCCGCCGCCGGCGGAGCCGGCGCGGGCTGCTGTGCGACCGCCGGATTCGGTGAAACGACCGTCGCCGCCACGAGCAGCGACGCGGCCACCGCTCCTTGAAGTTTCTCGATCGCGCCCATGCAACCCTTCGCCAGTGCCGCGGCAGCGGCCGAGCCCGCGCCGCTCGGAAATGTCCGAATCACTCTACTGCGCGTGCAGCGGCGCTCGCCATGGGACCTTGGTCCCTGTCGCCGCGGCCGGCGAGGGGTTCTAATTCGCGGCGGGCGCCGCAACGAGGAGCACGAGCATGGCACACGATCGAATCCGCGACGCGCTGCGCGCGATCGCCTGCGCGGCGCTCGTCGTTGGATGCATCCCCGCGGAGGCGACCGGCTGGGTCAAGCTGCTCGCTCGCACCGCTGCGGAGCAGTTCCAGGAAGACGATCTGCGGATGTTCCTCGAGGCCGGACGCGACGCGCTCAACGCCGAGGGGCCGCCGAAGACCGTCGAATGGTCGAACCCGAAGAACCAGACGGGGGGCAGCTTCCTCGTCGTCGGAGAGACGACGCGCTCCGGCCTGCCGTGTCGGCGGATCAAGTTCGCAACCTATGCGCCGGGCTTTGCGAATCCGCCCAAGACGTGGACCACCTGGACGTTGTGCAAGGTCGACGATCGCTGGAAGGTCGCCGACACCAAGTGAGTGGCGCCGCGCGGCGCGCGCCGACCGCCGCGGTCAGTTGACGGTGTAGCCGCGCCCGCCCATGCACGCACCGTACGCCTTGTAATACGCGCCGAGGTCCTGTTGCTGTTGCGCCGCCGCTTGCTGCTGCGCACCGCGTCGCTGGTTGCGCTTCGCGACACCGCCGACAACGGCGCCCTTCGCGGCAGCTTCGCCGACATCGTTGTCGCCGATCGCGCCGACCGCGGCACCGACCGCGGCGCCCTTGACGCGCTGGCCGCTCTTTTGCGGCGCCGCTGCCGGAGGCGGCGCTGCCGGATCGATTCCGGTGTTCGTCTTCGCCCAGGCAAGGCATTCGCCCTCGTCCTTCGTCTGCTGGCTCGGGGCCTGGCCCTTGGCGGGATAGGCGGCCGGCTTTTGCGCCGGCGCGGCGAATGCGATCGTCAGCAGCGCTGCGCCGACGACGAGTGGAAGTTTGCGATGCATGGCTGAGGTCCTCGGCGAAGCCCAGGAGCAGCTTAGGCGCGTACGGCTCGCGCGCCATTGGACCTAGGGGCAACCCGGGGCCGATTGCGCGACATCCGGATGCGACGCGCGCCCCGGTGATCGGACCTAGGTCCAATTGGCGCACGCCGCCGCGCCGGCGAGCATCGCGAATCGAGGCGACCGGCGATGGACGACCCACGACACCGATCCGGCCGCCGCGTCGGCATCGACGCGTGGGCGGCCTGCGGAGCTGCGATGCATCCAGCGGAGGTCGAGTGATGAAGGCGATCCATGCGACTGCGGTCGCGGCCCTGGCCACAGCGGCCGCGCTCGCTCCTGCGGCCGTGGCGGCGCAAGCGGCGGACGCGTGGCAGTTCGACGCCGCGCTCTACCTCTACCTCCCGTCGGTCGACGGTACGACACGCTTCGGCAACGGCGGCGGCAGCGATGCGACGGTCGACGTCGCCAAGCTCCTCGAGAGCCTGAACGCGACGTTCCAGGCGTCGTTCGAAGCACGCCGCGGCCAGTGGGGTGGCTACACCGACTTCGTCTACGTCAACTTCAGCCATGCGAATTCGTCGACGCGCGAACTCAGCATCGGCGGCATCCCGCTTCCCGCCGACGTCAGCGCGGCGACCGACTTGGGTCTGAAGGGCTCCGCATGGACGCTCGCAGGGCTCTATCGCGCGGTCCCCGACCCGGTGTCGCCGCTCGACGTCATCGCGGGCGCGCGGCTGCTCGACATCAAGCAGACCCTCGCGTGGCAGCTGAGCGGCAACATCGGCCAGTTTCCGGTGCAGGGGCAGGCGCGCACGCAGGAGGCGAGCGTCCACAGCCTCGACGCGATCGTCGGCGTCAAGGGTCGCGTCGCGCTCGGCGGCAGCAAGTGGTACGTGCCGTACTACCTCGACGTCGGCACCGGCGACGCCGACCTCACCTGGCAGGCGATGGCCGGCATCGGTTATTCGTTCGGAGCCCTGTCCGTCGTCGGCAGCTGGCGCTACCTCGATTACCGGTTCAAGTCTGGCAAGCCCTTCGAGACGCTCAGCTTCAGCGGCCCCGTCTTCGCCGCGGTGTACCGCTGGTGAGGCACCCGGCCATGCGACGCATCCTCTTTCGCACCTGCGCCGCGTTCGCGGCGGCCCTGCCGCTCGCCGCGCGCGCGTCGTTCCTGCCGCCCGAGATGGTCGACAGCGCCGCGACGTACCTGGCGTGGTTCATCATCTTCGTCATGCCGATCGCAGCGATCGTGCTGTTCTGGCTCGTCCACATCCTGCCCGAGAAGGTCGCCGAGAAGCGCCACCATCCGCAGAAGGACGCGATCAACATCCTCTGCCTGCTGTCGCTGCTCTTCGGCGGTCTGCTGTGGCCGCTTGCCTGGCTGTGGGCGTACACCAAGCCGATCGGCTACCGCGCCGCGTACGGCACCGACAAGCACGACGAGTTCTTCGTGACGATGGGTGAGCGCGCACGCGCCGGCGAGCTCACCGCGGAAGAGCTCGCGCACTTGCGCGAGGAGCTCGACGGGATCGAGGCGCAGCGCCCGCTCGGGCCCGACCTGCGCACCGCCCGCGACAAGGTCGACGCCGCACTCGCGCACATCGGCGCCGCGTCGCCGACCACCGCCGAAGCCGCTGCCGGAGCCGAGTGATGGAAGCGCTGCTGCTCGGGATCTACTCGTTTTTCGTCTGGCTGATCTTCATCAAGTTCAAGTGGCTGCCGTGGACAACGCCATGGAAGGTCACCGTGGTCATCATCCCGATCGTCGCGTTGAGCGCGATGATCCTCGCGCTCAACGTCGTCGCACCGTCTTCGGGGGATGTGCGCGTCTTCAAGTACGTCGTCCAGGTCATCCCGCAGGTCAGGGGCCGCGTCCTCGAGGTCCCGGTCGAGCCGAACCGGCTCGTCAAGAAGGGCGAGCTGCTGTTTCGCATCGATCCGACGCAATACCAGAACGAGCTCAACGTCGCCAAGGCCAAGCTCGCCGCCGACGAGGCCAAGCTCAACCAGGCGAGCGCGAACGTCGTCGACGTCTCGGCAGGTGCGCGGCAACTTCAGGAGCAGCTCAAGTCGGCAAGCGCGCAGGTGCGTTCGCTGCAGCCGCGGCTCGACCTCGCGAGGCTGCGGGTTCGGCAGTACCGCGAACTGGTCGCGACCGGCGCGGGCGACCGCTTTTCGCTCGAACAGGCCGAGTCCAACGTGCTCGACCTGCAGAACCAGCTCGCGACGGCGACCGCGAACGAGGCGCAGGTCTCGCAGAAGCTGTCGGGCCAGGTCAACGGCGAGCAGGCGACGGTCGCGGGCGCGAGGGCGCAGTTCGCGACCGCGAAGGCGCAGGTCGACTCGAGCCGTGCCGACGTCGCCAACGCGCAGTGGAACCTCGACCAGACCACGATGTACGCACCGACCTCGGGCTACGCGATCAACGTCCAGTTGCGCCCGGGCTCGTACGTCGTCGCGGCGCCGTTCGCGCCGGCGATGTCGTTCGTCGAGGAGGAGTACCAGGTCATCGCGCTCTACCAGCAGAACGAGCTGGTGTACGTGAAGCCCGGCGACGAGGCCGAGTTCGCGCTCAACACCATCCCCGGCCGCATCATCAAGGCCAAGGTCGACTCGATCGTCTGGGCGCAGGGCCAGGGCCAGGTGCAGGGCCAGGTGCTGCAGGGCAACGCGCTGCCGCAGACCGGCGTGTACCCGCAAGCGCCCGGCCGCTATCCGGTCAAGCTCACGGTCGAGGACAAGGACAAGAACGTGTTCCTCGCCGGCGGCGCGACCGGCCACGGCGCGATCTACACCGAGCACGGCGAAGTGATCCACCTCGTCCGCAAGGTGATCGTGCGCATCGGCGCAATCACCGACTACCTCGTGCTGAAGCTGCACTGATGCGCGCCGGCCGTTCCAGCCGAGGGCTCGCCGGCGTGGCGCTCGCGCTGGCTGCGGCGGGCTGCGCGCTCCAGCGGCCGCCCGACGCCGCGGATCTGCAGAGGGACGCGCTGCAGAACGTCGCGCTGCCGGCGGCGTGGCAGAGCCAGGGCGGCACGCCGCAACTCGTCGTCGACGGCTGGCTCGCCTCGTTCGACGATCCGCAGCTGTCCGAGCTCGTCGCCGAGGCGCTCGTCTACAACGCCGACCTGCGCGCCGCCGCCGCCGTCGTCGAGCAGGCGAACGGCTATCTGAAGGTGGCGAGCGCGCCGCTGTTGCCGTCGGTCGGCGTGCGCGGCCTCTGGAGCGGCGCGTCGAGCAGCGACGCCAGCGGCATCAACGGCATCTTCCTGCACGCATCGCTCGAGCTCGACATCTGGGGGCGCGTGCGCTACGGCGCGGCCGCGGCGCGCGAGCAGACTGCGGCCGCGGAGGCCGATTTCGCCTACGCGCGCCAGTCGCTCGCCGCGACGGTCGCCAAGGCGTGGTTCCTCGCCATCGAGACCGGCCTGCAGCGCGGGATCGCGAACGATCTGCTGCGCTCGGCCGAGGAGCTGCATCGCATCTCGTCCGATCGCCTGCGGGTCGGCAACGGCAACGAGCAGTCGGTCGCGGTCGCCAGCGCGAACGTCAACAGCTACCGCGACACGCTGCGCCAGATCGACTACTCGCACGCCCAGGCGCTGCGCGCGCTCGAGCTCCTGCTCGGGCGCTATCCGGCGGCCGAGGTTGCGGTCAAACCCGCGCTCGATCGCGTTCCGCCACCGCCGCCGGTCGGCCTGCCGTCGCAATTGCTCGAACGCCGGCCCGACGTCTTCGCCGCCGAGCGCCGCGTCGCGGCGGCGTTCAACCGCGTCGGCGAAGCTCGCGCGGCGCAGCTGCCGCGGATCGCGCTCACCGGGGGCGGCAGCAGCATCTCGAGCGACGTGTTCGTGCTCAAGGACCGCAACAACCCCGTGTGGGGCTTCGGTGCCAACCTGTTCGCGCCGCTCTTCCAGGGCGGCGCGCTGCGCGCCCAGGTCGAAATCCGCAACGCCGAGCAGAAGCAGGCCGTCGCCGCCTACGCGAGCGCCGGCTTGCGCGCGTTCAACGAGGTCGAGGGCGCGCTGTCGGCGGAGAACGCATTGCGCGACCGCGCCGTCATCCTCGACGCTTCGGTGCGCGACAACCAGCGCGCGCTCGAGCTCACGCAGATCCAGTTTCGCGTCGGCTCGGTCGACCTGCAGGCCGTCGAGCAGCGCCAGCTCACCCTGTATTCGTCGCGGATGGCGCGGCTGCGCGTGCAGACCGAGCAGCTCGCGCAACGCGTCAACCTCCACCTCGCGCTCGGCGGCAGCTTCGTGGTGCCGCCTGCGCCGGCGGCGTCGGCCTCGGCTGCGTCCTGAAGCGCCGCCGCGCGCGGCTCAGGGCTTGCGCGCCGGCTCGGCGAACCAGCGATCCTCCGGAACGACGACCGGCTGCGCCGGTTGCCCGAGGAAGTGCGGCGACATGATCTGCACGCCGTGGCGGTTGAACGCATCGAGGATGCTCGCATGCAGCGCCGACAGCGTCGGAATCCGCCGCGTCGGCTCGTCGATGCTCGCGAAGAGCTCGTACTCGACGTAGAAGTCGGCGAGTCGGCGCTGGTAGACGTACGGCGCCGGCTCGCTGCGCACGCCCGGCGTCGCGAGCGCCGCCTCGACGAGGAGCGCGTGGACCTGCCGCCACGGCGTGTCGTAGCCGACGGTGACCTTGGCGGTGAGGAGCGTGCCGAACGCGTTGCCGAGCTTCGAGTAGTTGCGGATCGGGCTTGCGACGACGACGGAGTTCGGGATCGTGACCTCCTCGTTCTGGACGTTGACGACCTTCGTGGCGAGCGCGGCCATTTCGGTGACGACGCCCTGGACGCCGTTGATGTCGACGAAGTCGCCCTTGACGAGCGAGCGCGAGTAGACGACGACCAGGCCGCTCATCACCTGCGTGATGAGACCGGCCGAGCCGAGCGTCAGCACCAGGCCCAGCAGCACCGAGATGCCCTTGAACGCGTCGGTGCTCGACCCCGGGAGGTAGGGATAGGCGACCGAGACGCCGAGCGCCCAGACGACGAGCATGCAGATCCGTCGCGTCGCTGCCGCCGTCTCGGGGTGGAACATGGCGAGCCGGATCCGGCCCTTTTGCACCGCGTCGAAGAAGTAGCGAACGAGGTCGGCGATGGCACGCGTGAAGAGCAGCACGATGGCGACCGTCGCCAGGCCCGGCAGGCTGTCGAGGATGCCGTCGCCGAGCCACACGAGCTGTCCGACGAGCCACTCGTGCAGCCGGTCGGCGAGCGGCGACGTCATGTCGAAGCCGCCGAGGACGAAGAAGAGCCACGCGTACGAGAGTCCGGCGATGACGAGCCACTGGACGAGCACCATGCTGCCGACCGCGAGGCGGGCGAGGAACTCGCGCCAGTCGACGTACGAGAAGCGCGCCGCGAGGACGTCGCGCTTGTTCTCCATCCAGACGACGAGGATGCGGCTCAGGCGGTACGTCACCCAGACGAGCACGCCGAGCAGCAACGTCGCCAGGGCGGCACGAATCGCCCCGCGCAGCAGCCGCTCGCCGTCGTGGAGGTCGTGCCACGCGATCCGCACCTGCTCGAGGCGGACCAGCGTCTGCCGCACGAGCGCGTCGAGATCCTCCTTCGACTCCGGGTCGACGTCGGCGGGCACGAGCGAGAACAGCGGCCGCTCGCCGACGACGATCGTCACGCCTTCGATGCTGCCGAAGGTCGACGGCAGCGCGGCCAACGGCTGGTCGATCGCTGCGTTCGGCAGCTCGCGCAGGCGCTGCTGCGTGCGCTGCACGCGCAGGTGCGGCGGCAGGCCGCCGACGCGCGCGCGCAGCATGACGACGTCGCGGTTGAGGACGCGCAGCATCGCAGGCTCTTCGCCGTCGGCGGAGGCGGCGGAGCGCGCCGGGCCAGGCGGGTCGGCTGCGAGCGCGACCGCGGTGAACAGCGCCAGCACGGCGCCGATCGCCGCCGAGGCTCGCCGGGTGCGTGCAGCCACCGTCGTCGCCAGGTGATGCGCGCGGTCGCTCACGCGACGTGGCGACCGCGAGGCTCGCGCGCGATCTGATCGCGCGCGAGCAGCTGGCGGATCCGCGGCGAGGCGACGATCGCGTCGCCGAGATCGAGAAAGCCGGCGGCGTTCGCCGGCGGGCTCGCGAGGCCGTCGCAATCGCTGCTACCGGTCCGCGGCGCCCAGATCCGTCGCGTGGAGATGACGTAGGTGCCGTAGCTTGCGCGCGGGCCCGCCGCCTGCTCCTCGTCGTGCAGCGCGTGCTGCACGGTGTAGGCGGTGAGCGCGGCGTTGAGGACGATCGCCGACTCGATCAGCGCCTCGCGGTACGAGCGCCGCTTCGTCACCTCGCCGCCGAACGTCTCCTGCAGCTTCGACGACGACGCGTGGACGACGATCAGCAGGCGGTCGAGGATCGCGCGCAGCGCGTGGTCGGCCGTGAGGCCGAGGTAGCGCGACGGGTCGAGGAAGACGTCGACCGCCGCCGACACCGCGCCGCAGCCGCTGTGGCCGAGGACGACGACGAGCTTCATGCTGCCGCCGAGATGATCGGCCGCGTACTTCAGGCTGCCGAGCACTTCGTCGCCGAGACCGTTGCCCGCGACGCGGACGACGAACAGATCGTTCGGCCCTTCGTTGAAGATCAGCTCGACGGGAACGCGCGCATCCGAGCAGCCGAGCACGGCCGCGAACGGCTGCTGCACCGGCGCGACGCGATTGCGCGTCGCGCCGCCGAAGTCGCGCGGGTCGACCGTGATGATGCGGCGCACGGTGCCGCGGCCGACCTCGAGGCTGTCGAGCAGCGCGGCGAATGCGCGGTTGCCGTCGTCGAGGCGCGCCCGCGCCGCCTCCGCGTCGGTCGGCCGCGCGCGCTCAGTGAAGTTGGCCGAGTGGTAGCGGTAGGTGATCTCGACGGTCTTCATCGCGTGGCGAGGTCCTCTTCGAGGAAGCGCAGCAGCGCTTCGGTCATCGCCTCGCGCGGGTACGCGTTCTGGGTGACGAAGAGCGACGCGATCGTCTCGTGCTGGCGCGCGATCGGCACGACCAGCGCCCAGTGGTCGGCGTTGACGAAACCGACCAGCGACGAGCCCGGGATGATCTGGTCGTAGAAGATCACCTGACTGTCGTTGCGGCCGTCGATGCGCGCGAGCTTGTCGTAGCTGCGCTCGAGGATCGACGAGATGCGCTCGGGCCGCGGGAAGGTGACGAGCGAGTAGGTCGGCACGTCCTTCGGCAGCGTGTTCTGCGCCAGCCACGCGCGCCGGATCGCCGGCCGCAAGCTCTCGACCGCGCCGCCGTCGCCGGCGTCGCACGCCGCGCCGGGGAAATGCTGCAGCAGCTCGGCCTGGTACTGCTCGGCGTCGTTGGCGAGCGGCGAGCCGCCGATCGCGCCCGCGGCGCTGACGACCGCGGCGACGCGCGGCCGGATCTCGGGGTAGCGAACGATCGCGTCGAGGACGTCGGGTGCGCCCTTCGAGTAGCCGATCAGGACGATGCGCGACGGTCCGCTCGCGTCCATCGCCATCACCGCGTCGCGGATCTGGCGCGCGTTCGTCGCCGTCCCCGAGAGCGCGTCGACCTTGATCGCGACGAGGTCGTAGCCGAAGCGCCGCAGGTGCGCCGCCGTCGTTCCCGCCGGCGCGAGCCACTTGGCGAAGCAGTCGTAGCCGATGCCGGGAACGATCGCCGCGACGAGCTTGCGCCGCGAAGCACCGAGTTCGATCGGCCGCGCGTCGCCCGCCGGCTCGCTGCCGACGCGGGTCAGCGCGTCGTCGCAGGCGCGGTAATCGGGCAGCTCGCGACCGTGCGACTCGAGGACCGCGCAGTAGATCTCGCGAAAGCGCGCGCGTTTGTCGGCGACGCCGGCGGTCGCGGCCGGGACGAGGACGAGCGGCGGCGTGTCCGCCGACCACGGCACGAGCGGCTTCCCGGCGCAGCCGGCGACGAGCGCGACCGCGAGCCAAGCCGGAGCGGCCAAACGGCGAGCCGTCGCGCGCATCGCATCCTTCCAGGGACGAAGACGCTCTTCCCGCGTCGGGGCGCCGGCAAGCCTATCGGCGCCGCGGGCGCGTCTCCATTGGACTTTGGTCTCATTCCGACCGAAGTCGCTTGCAGACGGGCGACGGATGCGCACACTCGTGCGGCGCGATGAACGAGCGAAATCGACCACGGACGACAACGAGCCGCCCGCGCGAGCTCGCCGTGCGCATCGCCGGTCACGGCGCGAAGCTGTTCGTCGGCTGTGCGCTCGTCGCCGGCGCCGCGCGCGCGCAGGACATCGAGCCGCGTGCCTATTCCAACACACCGGTCGGGGTGAATTTCCTCGTCGCCGGCTATGCGTACAGCCACGGCGGCCTCTCGCTCGACCCGTCGCTTCCGGTCACCGACGCGCGCCTCGAGAGCTCGGCGGCGGTGCTCGCTTACGCGCGCGTTCTCGACCTCTGGGGCGTGTCGGGCAAGTTCGACGCGATCGTTCCGTACGCATCGCTTTCCGGGACGGCCGACTACGCGGGGCAAGCCGTGCAGCGCTCGATCCACGGCCTCGCGAACCCGGCGTTTCGCATCTCCGCCAACCTGCTCGGCGCACCGGCGCTGACGCTGCGGGAGTTCGGTGCCTACCGGCAGGACCTGATCGTCGGCGCCAGCGTGCAGGTCGGCGTGCCGCTCTCGCAGTACGACCCGACCCGCCTGCTCAACATCGGCACCAACCGCTGGTCCGTCAAGCCCGAGCTCGGCGTCTCGAAGGCGATCGGCAGCTGGACGATCGAAGGCCAGGCCGCGGCGACGTTCTTCGGCGACAACACCGATTTCTTCGGCGGCTCGACGCGCAAGCAGGATCCGCTCCTTGCGCTCCAGGGCCACGTCGTCCACAGCTTTCGCTCCGGGATCTGGGCGGCGTTCGACGTCACGTACTTCGCCGGCGGCCGCTCGTCGATCGACGGCGCCGCGAAGAACGACCTGCAGCAGAACTGGCGCGTCGGCGCGACGCTCGCGATTCCGGTCGACCGCCGCAACTCGATCAAGCTCGCCGCCAGCAGCGGCGTCTCCGCGCGCACCGGCAACAACTTCGACCTCGTCGCGGTGGCGTGGCAGTACCGATGGGGCGGCGGTCTCTGACGGTTCGACAAGCCGGGGAAGTTGACGGATAGTGGCGCGGCCAAGGGCCGAGGAGGGTTGCCATGAGGAGACGATCGCTGCCGCCGGCAGGGTGGATCCTGATCGCGATGGTGCTGGGCATCGTCATCGGGTACATGATCTTCATCAGCTACCCCGACAAGAAGACGGCGACGCAGGTCGCCGGCTACGTCTCGATCGTCTCCGACGTGTTCCTGCGGCTGATCAAGATGATCATCGCGCCGCTCGTCTTCTCGACGCTCGTCGTCGGCATCGCGCACATGGGCGACGCAGCGTCGGTGGGGCGAGTCTTCGGCAAGGCGCTGGGCTGGTTCATCACCGCGTCGCTGATCTCGCTGCTGCTCGGCCTCTTCCTCGCCAATCTGCTGCAGCCGGGAGTCAACGTCGGCTTGCCGCTGCCCGACATCGGCGCCTCGGCGAATCTCGCCACGTCCAAGTTCACGCTCAAGGACTTCGTCAGCCACCTGGTGCCGAAGTCGGTCGCCGAGGCGATGGCCAACAACGAGATCCTGCAGATCG
>Ga0068852_100001416_pt1 | contig 16183 bp, 18 predicted proteins | sample KBSCornC22_FD_66594 | JGI IMG/M metagenome (GOLD analysis project Ga0068852, IMG submission 66594) | Corn rhizosphere microbial communities from Kellogg Biological Station, Michigan, USA - KBS Corn C2-2 | ecosystem: Host-associated > Plants > Roots > Rhizosphere > Soil ... | reverse complement strand
CGAGCGTGTCATCCACGGATACTGAAAGCGCCATCCATGCCCAGAATGCAGTGCGAGCGCGTCATTCACGGATATCGAAAGCACTATCCGTGTTCATCTGTGTTGATCTGTGTCTGAGACGCTTTTGAAACCATGAACCTGCTGGCCGCTATCCGCCGCAACCCAGCCGCCAAGTGGATCGGCCTCGCGCTCGTCGTCGCGAGCCTGGTGGCCCTCCCGTTCGTCCTCGCGATCGCGGGCACGGCCTGGGTGCGCATCACCAACCTCGCCATCCTCTTCGTCCTGCTGTCGCTCGGCCTCAACATCGTGGTGGGTTTCGCGGGACTGCTGGACCTGGGCTATATCGCCTTCTACGCGGTGGGTGCTTACACGTACGCGCTGCTGGCCTCGCCGCATTTCAACCTGCACCTGCCCTTCTGGGTGATCCTGCCCATCGGGGCGGCGATCGCGTGCCTCTTCGGCGTGATGCTGGGCACGCCCACGCTCAAGCTGCGCGGCGACTACCTCGCCATCGTCACGCTCGGCTTCGGCGAGATCATCCGCATCTTCCTCAACAACCTTTCGGAGCCCTTCAACCTCACCAACGGCCCGAAGGGCATCACCACGATCGACCCGATCCGCGTCTTCGGCCTCGATTTCTCCAACACCACGCGCATCGGCGAGCTCGCGATGTCGGGCACGATCAAGTACTACTACTTCCTGCTCTTCGTGCTGGTGATCGTGATCGTGCTGAACATCCGCCTGCAGGATTCGCGCATCGGACGCGCCTGGGAGGCCATCCGCGAGGACGAGATCGCCGCCCGCGCGATGGGCATCAACACCACGCACATGAAGCTGCTCGCCTTCGCCATGGGGGCCTCGTTCGGCGGCGTGGCGGGCGGCATGTTCTCCGCGATACAGGGGTTCATCAGCCCCGAGAGCTTCATCCTCACCGAGAGCGTCATGGTCCTCTCGATGGTAGTGCTGGGAGGCATGGGCAACATCTGGGGCGTGGTGATGGGCGCCATCCTGCTTTCCTTCGTGCCGGAAATCCTGCGCTACACGGTCGAGCCCGTGCAGCGGTGGCTCTTCGGCCGTTCGCTCATCGACCCGGAGGTGATCCGCATGCTCCTCTTCGGCGTCGCGATGGTGGCGATGATGCTGTTCCGCCCGGCGGGCCTCTTCCCCTCGGCCGTGCGCAAGCGCGAGCTCGCCGTCGCCGACAATGGCCGCTGAGGCGCTGCTCGAGGTCGAAGGCGTCACCAAGCGCTTCGGCGGGCTGGTCGCCCTCTCGGAAGTTTCCTTCTCCATCGGCAAGGGCGAGATCTACGGTCTCATCGGCCCGAACGGCGCGGGCAAGACCACGCTCTTCAACGTGCTCACCGGCCTCTATCGCCAGGACACGGGCACCTTCCGCTTCGAAGGCAACATCCTGCGCAACGCCACGCCGGATCGCATCGCCGCCCTCGGCATCGCGCGCACGTTCCAGAACATCCGCCTCTTCGCCAACCTCTCCGCGCTCGAGAACGTGATGATCGGCCGCCACGTGCGCACGAAGGCGAACGTGGTCGGGGCCATCCTGCGCAATCCCGCCACGCGTGCCGAGGAGCGCGCCATCGAGCGCCGTGCGCACGAGCTGCTCGAGTATGTCGGCATCGCCCATCGCGGCAACGAGCTCGCGCGCCACCTCTCCTATGGCGACCAGCGGCGCCTCGAGATCGCGCGTGCGCTGGCCACGGATCCGCGCCTCCTCGCGCTCGACGAGCCCGCGGCCGGCATGAATGCCACCGAGAAGGTCGAGCTGCGCCGGCTCCTCGAGTCGATTCGCGGCGACGGCATCACCATGCTGCTGATCGAGCACGACGTGCGGCTCGTGATGGGCCTCTGCGACCGCGTGCTGGTGCTGGACTACGGCCGGCGCATCGCCGAGGGCCTGCCACGGGATATTCGCAGCGATCCGCGCGTGATCGAGGCGTACCTCGGCACCGCCGCGCAGCCCGCTCCATGAGCCTGCTCGCGCTGGAGAAGCTCGAGGTTTCCTACGGCGGCATTCGCGCCGTCAAGGGCATCGACATCGCCGTGAACACGGGGGAGCTCGTGTGCCTCATCGGCGCGAACGGCGCCGGCAAGACCACGACGCTACGCGCCATCACGGGGCTGGTGCGCCGCTCGGGCGGGCGCGTGATGTACGACGGCGCCGAAATCTCCACGCTGCGCGTGCACGAGATCGCGCGCCGCGGCCTGGCGCTCGTGCCGGAGGGACGCGGCGTCTTCGCGCAGCTCACCGTGGACGAAAACCTCGCGATGGGCGCCTATGCCCGCCGGGACCGCGGCGGCGTGAGCGCGGATATCGAGCGCGCCTTCACCCATTTTCCGCGCCTGAAGGAGCGGCGCTCGCAAGTGGCGGGCACGCTTTCCGGCGGCGAGCAGCAAATGCTCGCGATCGCGCGCGCGATGATGAGCCGCCCGCGCCTGCTGCTCCTCGACGAGCCGAGCATGGGACTGGCTCCGCTCATGGTCGAGCGCATCTTCGAGGTGATCCGCACCATCGCGGGGGAGGGTGTCACGCTCCTGCTGGTCGAGCAGAACGCGCGCCTCGCGCTCGAGGCGAGCCATCGCGGCTACGTGCTCGAGGGCGGCCTGGTCGCATTCGAAGGGGAGGCGCGGTCGCTGCTGGGCGACCCGCGCATCCGCGAGGCCTATCTCGGCGAGTAGCGGCTACATTTGAAAGCGTGCGAGTGATGGGCGTCACAGACTCGCATGCGGCGTGCTCCCCAGAATCGAGACGTGCCTGATGGCCTACGGGCGCGACCCCTGCACAACAAGATCGCCGCACCATGACGCCCACCCGCAAGAAGCGAGGAATCCTCGTCCCGGCAACCGCCTGCGCGTTGCTCGCTACGCTCGGATTCCTGTTCGTGATGAGCAACCCCGCCGCGTACAAGTCGGAATCGCAGGCGCTCGCATTGCTGCGCGAGCTGCGCGAGCTCGACCAGCGATGGGATGGCGACGCGTTGCGGCTGGCAGGCGCGCTCACGCCGGTGATCCCGGCCGTGCCGGACCGCCGCCCGGTGCTCGCGCGCATCCTCCACGAGCTCGAGCAGGAGCCCGCGAGCGACGTGCTCGCGGATGACCTGGGCGCGCTGCGTGCGGGCATGGAAGAGAAGGTTTCAGCCTATGCGGAGCTGCATGCGCGCCACCTGCGCTCGCTGCGGACCGGCGCCGATTTCCGCGAGCGCCTCGCCGCCCTCGCCAACGGCGCCGCAGCCGCGCGTGTGCGGGCGCCTTCCAGCGCCGCGCGCGCCGATGCGCTGCTCGCCCAGATCGAGCGGGCGCGCCTTGCCGCCAATGTGACCGACATCGAGGCGCACACCCTGATGGCGCAGATGCTGGAGCCGCCCGTGGCGAGCCTCGTCTCCGCCGCGGGCGCCGTGCAGCCGGAGCTGCGCGCCGGCGGGCGCGCCGCGCAACAGGCCGGCGAGGAATTCCTCTCCGCGCGCGAAGCCGAGGCCACCACGTGGCGCCGCTTTGCGATGCTCACGGTCGGCGCTCGCGTCGACGTCGTCGCGCGGCGCGTGAGCGACGCGATCGACGCGGGCCTCGACGAGAAGGAGCGCTGGCGCGTCTACCTCGCCGCCTATGCGGCAGCTCTCCTGGTCGGCATCGGCTACCTCGCCGCACGGCTCCTCGCCACCCAGGCGGCGCTGCGCATCGCCAACCAGGGGCTGGAGAGCCGTGTGCAGGACCGCACGCGCGACCTCACGCGCACGCTCGAGCAGCTCAAGGAATCCGAAGCACAGCTCGTCCAGAGCGAGAAGATGTCGTCGCTCGGCCAGCTCGTGGCGGGCGTCGCGCACGAGGTGAATACGCCGCTCGCGTACGTGAAGAACAGCCTCGCCACCGTGCGCGACCGCATGCCCGAAGTGCGCGAGACGCTGGAGCAGGCCGAGCGCATGGTCAGCGCCACGCGCATGGAGCCGGTCGACCCGCGTGCCCTCCACGACGCGATGGACGCGCTTGCCACGCGCCTTTTCCACCTCTCGCAGCACCAGGTGATGCAGGACATCGAGGCGCTCACGTCCGATGGCCTGCACGGCATCTCGCAGATCACCGACCTGGTCGCGAACCTGCGCAATTTCGCGCGCCTCGACCGCAGCCGCGTCGCCACCTTCGACGTGAACGAGGGCATCCGCACCACGCTGCTCATCGCGAGGCCGGCCCTGCGCCACGTGCACGTGGAGATGCGCCTGGGCGAGCTGCCGCAGATCACGTGCTCGCCATCGCAGGTGAACCAGGTGGTGCTGAACCTGCTCACCAATGCCGCCCAGGCGATCGAGGGCGAGGCGGGGCTCATCCGCATCACCACGCGGCGCGAAGCCGACGGTGTCGCCATCGAGGTCGCCGACAACGGCAAGGGCATTCCTGCCGCGGCGATCCCGCGCGTCTTCGACCCCTTCTTCACCACCAAGGAAGTGGGCAAGGGCACGGGCCTGGGACTTTCGATCGCCTACAAGATCGTCACCCAGCATGGCGGCCGCATCGAGGTGCAGTCGCACGAGGGTGCGGGCGCCACGTTCCGCGTCGTCCTGCCCCTGCGCCCGCCGGTGCTTCCCGCGGCCGCTCCCGTGCTGATGGAGGTCGCGTGAGCGGCACCCAACGCATCGGCAAGTACGAGATCGAATCGCTCATCGCGAGGGGCAGCGCGTCGAAGGTTTGCCGCGGCGTCGATCCCGCGACCCGCCGCGAGTTCGCCCTCAAGATCATCCCGCGCGCCGCGTTGAACGCAGCGGCGCTGGCCCGCCTGCAGCAGGCGGCGCCGGCGCTCGCGCGCCTGCGACATCCCGCGCTCGCCACGTTCATCGAGATCCTCGAGTCCGGTTCCGCCGTGTGCGTGGTGAGCGAGGTCGCGCCCGGCACGCCGCTCGCGGCACTGCCGAAGGAAGCGCCCGACCTGCGCCGTGCATGGGAGATCGCGCGCCAGGTGCTCGACGCGCTCGCCGCCGCGCATGCGAAGAGCATCGTGCACGGCGACCTGCGTCCCGCCAACATCCTGCTCGACGCGCAGGCCCGGGTGCGCATCACCGACATCGGCCAGGCCGGCCTCGCAGGTCCCGCCCATCCGCAGCCGCAATACGCCGCGCCGGAGCAGCTCGGGCTGGGCGATGTCACCACGCGCACCGACCTCTACCAGGTCGGCGTGATCGTGTACGAGCTCGTCACCGGGGAGCTGCCGTTCACGGGCTCGCGCGACGAGATCGTGCATCGGCTCATGCAGGAGCGCCCCGCGGACCCGTCGTCGCACACGGGCCAGCACGGCTGGCAGCTCGACTGGGTGATCCAGCGTGCGCTGTCGAAGGATCCCGCGGACCGGTTCGCCACGGCGGCGGAGTTCGCCGACGCGCTGCGCAGCGGACTCGAAGAGGCGCTCGGCACCCCGCTTTCGGCAGCCCCGATCGCAACCGCCGTACCCAACACCATCGCCGCGAGGCCGGATCCCGCTCCGGTCGCACAGGTCCTCCAGGTTCCCGCCAGCCCACCGCAGCCCGCCGCGAACCCGCGCCTGCGCGTGCTCTTCGTGGACGACGAGGAGCGCATCCTCGCGGGCCTGCGCGCGCTTTTCCGGCAGCAGTACGACGTCTTCATCAGCGACAACGGCGCCGATGCGCTGGAGCTGGTCCGCAAGCATGCGATCCAGGTCGTCGTGAGCGACCAGCGCATGCCCGGGATGACGGGCGTGGAGCTGTTGCGGCAGTTGAAGGAGCAGGCCCCCAACGTGGTGCGCATCCTGCTCACCGGCTACACCGACCTCGCGGCGCTGGTGGGCTCCGTGAACCAGGGCGAGATCTTCCGCTTCGTGAAGAAGCCCTGGGACAACGACGAGCTGCGCCAGACGCTCGCGGAAGCGGCGAAAATGGCGGCGCATCTCGAAGGCGTGCAACCGGCGCCTGCGCCATCACCGCGCACCGCGGGCTCGCTGCTCGTGATCGACCCGAGCCAGGGACTCGCGCGCGGGCTGCAACGCCTGCTCGCGGGACGCGCGACGGTACGGCTCGCCGCGAGCGCGCTCGAAGCGGTGAAGCTCCTCGACAAGGAAGAGATCGCCGCGGTCGTGGCCGACATCGACGCGGGCCGCGACCATTTGGTCTCGCTCTTCAAGCTGCTGAAGAAGCAGCGTCCCGAGATCCTCTCGATCCTGGTCACCGACGAGCCCGATTCGGACCTCGTCGCGGACCTCATCAACACCGCGCAGATCTTCCGTTTCCTGCCCAAGCCCGTGGACGCGCGCGAGCTGCGTGCGCACGTGGCCGCGGCGCTGCGGCGGCACGCCACCTTCAAGCGCATTCCCACGCTCGCGCGCAAGCTCGAGGCCGCCAGGGCCGAGGCACTGTCGGCGTGAAATGACATCGCTGGCCCCATGCGTCGGCCGGACCATGGGTGCAACCTCCGCTTTTTCCGGGAGTCGTCCAGATAACACCCGCGAGCGCGGCCCATCATGGCCGCCCGGCCATGGATCGACGCTCCAGCGCATCACCCCCGACACGCGGCAACGCGTCCCTCGTCGCTGCACCTGACGAGCGTCGCCGCCGGCGATCGCTTCGCGGCGTCGCATCGCCTCGATAGGGAGCGCGTCGCAACTTTCATGAGGCGGAGCAGAGCGATCGCGCGCGAATCGCACGGTCCCGGGCGAGCCGTTGCCGCAACGCCCGGATCACGCCATTTCAGGGTTTTTCCCGGCTCGCTCCCCGTTTTCGCGTCAGGCCGGTCATGAGCCATCCGGACTATAGACAAACTGCAACCTCGTTGTTCAACCCGAGTCTGCGCTTACACACGTTAACCGGACAAGGCTCGTGCCAACAAACATGAGGCCTGAAACAAGCGCGAGGCCTCCCGCACGCCGCCAGGAAGCGACGCTGATCGACATCCTCGATCGCGTCCTCGACAAGGGTCTCGTCATCACCGGCGACATCAAGGTGTCGCTCGCGGATGTCGAGCTGCTGACGATCCGCATCCGGCTCATGTTGTGCTCCGTCGAAAAAGCCGAAGAGGTCGGTCTCGACTGGTGGAAATCCGACCCGCATTTTTCCTCCGGCCGCGAGCCGTTGCTGCGCGAGAACGCCGTATTGCTCGAGAAAGTGCGCCGGCTCGAGCGGCGTGTCGCGAGGCTGGCCGCGCCGGGGACTCTCCCTGGAGGTATCCGCAAATGAATTCGTCCCTGGATGCAGTTCACGGCGGGCACTCGCTCGTCGACGTGCTCGACCGCGTGCTCGACAAGGGCATCGTGATCGATGCGTGGGTGCGCGTGGCGCTCGTCGGCATCGACCTGGTCACCGTGGAGGCGCGAATCGTGATCGCCTCGATCGACACGTACATCCGCTACGCGAAGGCGATCGGCGCCATGCCCATGTCCGCCGCGCCGCGCGCCGCGGGACCGCGCGAGCTGGAAGAGCTCGCCGCGGAGAACGCCGCATTGCGCGCGCTGGTGAAGGACGGAATCGCCGCGCAGGGCGCGCCTGCACGCAGGGCGAGAGCCGCGCGCCGTCCGGCCCGCATCCCGGCTCCTGCACGAACACCGCGGGAGGCCCAATGAAGAAAAATACGCAAGCGCAGGGCTTCTACATCTACGGCATCGTCCGCGCCGGCGCGCCATTGCACGCCGACTGCTGCGGCGTCGACAAACGCTGGCCGCGCATCGAGGAGATCCGCAGCGACGACATCTGCGCGGTGGTCTCGCGCGTGCCCCGCGAGCCCATCGCCGCCACGCGCGAGCACCTGCTCGCGCACGAGCGCGTGAATCGCGCAGTGCTGGCCGACCGCACCGTCATCCCCATGGCGTTCGGCACGCAATGCCGCTCGCGGGAAGACGTGGCGCAGGTCCTGCGCTCGGGCTACGACGCATTTTCCGAAGCGCTCGAGCAGATGAACGGCAAGCTCGAGTTCGGCCTGCAGGGCTATCGCCACGGAGACACCGCCGCGGGAACCGATCGCGCCGTGCCGGAGATACTGCGCCAACTGGGCGACGTGTCGCTCGCCTCGCGGCTCAACGCGCCGTTCGGTCCCGGGATGGTGATGAACGCTGCGTTCCTCGTGCAGCGCTCCGGGGAGGCGGGTTTCGACCACGGTGTCCGCGAGATCTCGCAGCGCTATCCCGACCTCATGTTCAAGCGCTCGGGCCCGTGGCCGCCGTACAACTTCGTGCGCATCCGGCTGCAGCTCGAGCGGCCCTCCTGAAGACGGGAGGCCATCATGCTGGTACTGGACTCGATCATGATCTCGGCGTTGCGCGGAACCCTCGAGGCGATTCGCCGCGCGGCGCAGGGAGAGCTGGGGGAAGGTGCGCTGCTGCGCGAGGCGTTGCTCGACGCGCAGCTTCGCCTCGAGGCGGGCGAGATCGACGAGCAGGAGCTCGCCCGGCTCGAGGACGAGATCCTCGGGCGATTGCATGACACGCGCGCCCGCCCCGATGCGTCGCACGATGACGATGCGTCGAACGACGACGATGGCGCGAACGGGGCCGATGCATGGGACTGCACGGGTGCGAGGGATACCCTCGAATGGGGACCGAGCGCCGGCGCGGCTCTCGACGCTGCGCCCCGCGCGGGCGAATCGCTCACGTATGTGTACGCGGTCGTTCGCTCGCCCGGCAAGCCGGACCCGCGCGCGTGGCCGCGCGGCATGCCCGGCAGCGGCCCGGTGCGCCTCGTCGATGCGGGCAAGCGCCTTTGGCTCGTGGCCGGCAGCGTGCCCAGCGGCGACTACGACGAGGCCGCCGTCGCCGAAGGCTTGCGCAAGCTCGAATGGGTGGGACCGCGGGCGCTTGCCCACGAATCGGTCGTTGGGCAATTCCTGTGTGCGCCCGCGGTTCTCCCCATGCGGCTCTTCACGCTGTTCGGCTCGGACGAAAGCGCGGTCGAGCACGTCCATCGCCACCGGCGTCGCATCGAACGCTGCCTGGATCGCATCGCCGGACGCGAGGAGTGGGGCTTGCGCCTCACGCTGGACGAAAAGGCCGGGAACGGCGAGGCGGGCTTCGCCGGTGCGGGGCAAAGCGGCGCGAGCTACCTCGCGCGCAAGCGCGACCTGCTCGGGCAAGGGCGTGAGCGCCAGCGCGTGGCGCGCGCAAGGGCGCGGCAACTCTACGGCGAGCTCGCGCGCGAGGCGTTCAAGACCAGGCGCCGCGCCGGCAAGGATGGCCTCGCGCAACCGGGCCTGCTGCTGGATGCCGCGTTCCTCGTCTCCACGCGCCGCACGGCGGCTTTCCGCGCGGCGCTCGACGAGCATGCGGGCGAGCTGCACGAGGCCGGCATCGCGTTCACGCTGACCGGGCCATGGGCGCCGTACAACTTCGTGTGAGCGGCGGCGACCGGGCGTCGCTGCTGGACCTGCTCGACAACGTCCTCAACAAGGGCGTGGTCCTCACCGGCGACATCACGATCGCGCTCGCGAACGTGGACCTCGTGAACATCCGGCTGTCGCTGCTGCTGTGCGCGGCCGACCGCGTGGCCGGAAGGAAGCATCCATGACGAGCGTGTGCATCTACGCCATCTGCGGGCGAATGACGGGACCGCTCGCGTGTCACGGGCTGGGCGGCGAGTGGCTGCGCCCGGTCGGCAACCACGGCCTTTGGGCGATCGTGGGCGAGTGGACGCCGTGCACCCCCACGCTCGTGCTGCTGCAGCGCTACGACGCCCTGCAGCGCACGCTCGCGGACCGGCTTCCCGCCGTCCTGCCCGCGCGCTTCGGCACGTGTGTCCGTGACGCGGCCGAAGCCGCCCAGGTGCTGGCAGCGCGGGAAGGCGAGCTGCGCGACGCGCTGGAGATGGTGCGCGGTGGCGTGCAGATGACGTTGAGGACCGTGGAGCGGGACGGCGCCGGCACGAAAGCGGAAGCGGTGCTGCAGGCCCCCGCCCGCTCCGGCGCGGCATACCTGCGCTCGCGCGCGCTCGCTGCAACGCGCGAAGGCGAGGTGGCGGCGCTCGAGCCGGTCCTCGCCGCCGCGAAGCCCTGGATTCGCGCGCAACGCGTGGAGAAGCGCGGCGAAGTGGCGAGCGTCTTCCACCTCGTGCCGCGCGAGCGCGTGGACGCCTACGCGGACGCGGTACTCGCTGCCGCAGCCGGCGCGCGCATCGAGGCCGCGTTGAGCGGGCCGTTTCCGGCCTATGCGTTCACGCCGTGAAGCCCGTGACGCGCAAGGCGAGCGCCCGCGACCTCGCCGGCGAACGCCTGGCCGAGCTGGACGCGTTGCGTCGCGAGATCGAGGCGGCAACGGGTGCCACGCCCGGCTCGCGCCTGAACCTCGATCCCGACGACATGCAGCGCTCGGTGGTGCAGCTCGTCCTCACGCTGGTCGAGTTCGTCCGCCGGCTGCTCGAGCGCCAGGCGCTACGCCGCCTCGACGAAGGCTCGCTCGACGAGGCGCAGGTCGAGGACCTCGGCCGCGCGCTCATGCTGCTGGAGCAGACGATCGACGAGCTCGCCGCCCGCTTCGACCTCGACCGCTCCGAGCTCAACCTACAGCTGGGCCCGCTCGGCAAGCTCATGTGAGCGTTCCTCGCCACCACGCCGAGAGGGTAAGCTTTCAGGGATGGACCTCTCCCAAGAAGACCTCGCCTCGCTGAAAGACGCGAAGTGGACCCTGGAGCATCCGGGCATCGCCGCCAAGCTCTCGTCGGTGCTGGGCTCGCCGATCGAGAAGGGCATGAAGCTGCTGCCCGAGCGCGTGCAGTCGGTGGTGCACGACGCCACGCACGCGGCGCTGATGAAAGCGCTGGACGTGGCCGTGTCCTCGCTGGGCCAGCGGCGGCGGCCCCAGTCGAGCGACCGCATGCACCAGATCGCGGCGGCGGTGTCGGGTGCGGCGGGCGGTGCCTTCGGCATCGCGGCCATCGGCGTCGAGCTGCCCGTCTCGACCACGGTGATGCTGCGCTCCATCGCGGACATCGCCACCGCCGCGGGCGAGGATCCGCGCGAGATGGAGACCAAGCTCGCGTGCCTCACGGTGTTCGCGCTCGGCAGCACGCGCGACGAGCGCGACAATGCCGCGGAGTCGGGCTACTTCGCCGCGCGCTCGGCGCTCGCCACCGCCGTGAGCGAGGCTGCGCGGCACCTGGCCGAGAAGGGACTGCAGAAGGGCAGCGCGCCGGCGCTCGTGCGCCTGATCGGGCTCATCGCCTCGCGCTTCGGCGTGGTGGTGTCGCAGAAGGCCGCGGCGCAGATGGTGCCGATCCTCGGCGCGGCGGGCGGCGCCATGATCAACACGGTGTTCATCGGCCACTACCAGGACATGGCGCGCGGGCACTTCGCCGTGCGCGCGCTCGAGCGGCGCTACGGGCCCGAGGCAGTGCGGCTCGCGTACGACGCGATGCCCTGACGCCTCACGGATAGCTCACGAAGGTCGGACCCCGGTCCGGCAACGGGATGCGCTCGGTCTCGCCGGGCACCGCGGCAAAGCGCTGCGCTTTCCAGTCCTCCGCCGCCTGCACGATGCGCTCGCGGCTGCTGGAGACGAAGTTCCACCACACGAAGCGCGGACCGTCGAGCGGCGCGCCGCCGAAGAGCAGCAGGCGTGCGGCACTGCGGGCCTCGACGACCGCTTCCGTGCCCGGGACGAGAACCACCATCTCGCCCGCGCCTAACGGCTGCGTGCCGATCGCGACCTCGCCCTCGATCACGTGCACGCCGCGCTCCTCGTGCTTGGCCGGGATGGCGAAGCGGCGCGTGGCGGCGAGCGAGATGTCGGCATAGATCGTGGGCGATAACGTAGGCACGGGCGACGCGAGCCCGAGCAGGTCGCCGAGGATCAGGCGGAGCGTCACGCCCCCTTCCTCCACCACGGGCAACCCGGTGTGATGCGAGAACGAAGGCTCGCACTCCTCGGCGGCGCGCGGCAGCCCCACCCATGTCTGCACGCCGAAGAGGCGCGGTCCCGCGGCACGCAGCTGCGGCGGCGTGCGCTCCGAGTGCGCGATGCCGCGGCCCGCGGTCATCCAGTTCACCTCGCCGGGCCGGATGGCCTGCACGCTGCCGAGGCTGTCGCGGTGCAGGATCTCGCCCTCGAGGAGATAGGTGACCGTCGCGAGCCCGATGTGCGGATGCGGGCGCACGTCGAGGCCGTGGCCGGGCTCGAGGCGCACCGGCCCCATCTGGTCGAAGAACACGAAGGGGCCGACGCTGCGGCGCTTCGCATCGGGCAACGCGCGGCGGACACTGAAGCCGTCGCCCAGGTCGCGGACGCGGGGAACGATGTGGGTCTCGATCACGGGATTTGCGCTACGATCCGGAGCCTGTCACGACTGCGAAAGGGAAGAAGGATGGCCGCGTACGTGCTCGCCGAGATCGAGATCACCAACCCCGACGGCTACCGCGAATACACCGCGATAGTACCCGCTACGATCGCGAAGTACGGCGGCCGGTTCCTCGTGCGCGGCGGCGCGGCCGAGGTGCTCGAGGGCGACTGGCCGCAACGCCGTCGCGTGCTGCTCGAGTTCCCGTCGATGCAGGCGGCGAAGCAGTGGTTCGATTCGCCCGAATACGAGAAGCCGAAGGCGATGCGCCAGGCGGCGAGCAAGGGGCGGCTCCTGCTCATGGAAGGCGCGGCCTAGCCGAAAAGCGTTTTGACGCAGACGAACACAGATAGAACCGTCTCAGTGTTTCGGGTCCATGATCGCGGACACGGCACATTCAACGCTTTTATCTGTGTTCATCTGCGTTCATCTGTGTCGAAAGGCTTTTGCTCCTCACCGCGACGGATGGTGATCGCTGCGCGCCGCGCTCTCCTCGGCCTCGATGTGGAAGCGGTGGAACAGGCGGTGCACGACCGGCGCGAACATCACCGCCGCGATGCCCAGGACCGCGAAGCCGCAGTAGATCGCGTAGAGGCCGGCGAAGATCTTCCCCGCCACGCTTTCCGGAGAGTGGAGCGGTCCCATGCCGGAGAGGATCATCGCCGCGTTCAGGAACGCATCGATGAACGCAAGGTGCTCGGTGAGCATGTAACCCGCGATGCCCACGACGAGCGACGCCGCGATGAGCCCCATCCCGAGCGTGCCCGCGCCCACCAGCCGCCGCCGGAAGACCGGCAGGGGTGCGAGGGGCATCGCGCGATGCTCGTACATCGCTACGCGGTGGCCCAGTCGCGGGGCGGCGTGATCGCGTCGTAGACGCGCGCCTCGGCCGAGCCGGGCACGGGCTTCCAGTCGTAGCGCCACTTCACCACCGGCGGCAGCGACATGAGGATCGATTCCGCGCGGCCGCCGGATTGCAGCCCGAAGAGCGTGCCCCGGTCCCAGACCAGGTTGAACTCGACGTAGCGGCCACGGCGGAACGCCTGGAAATCGCGCTCGCGCTCGCCGTAGGGCACGTCGTGGCGCTGCTGCACGATGGGCACGTACGCGGGCAGGAAGGCATCGCCCACCGCGCGCATGACGGCGAAGCTGCGCTCGAAGCCGAGCTCGTTGAAGTCGTCGAAGAACGTGCCGCCGATGCCGCGCGGCTCGCTGCGATGCTTGAGGAAGAAATATTCGTCGCACGCCTTCTTGAAGCGCGCATGGAGGCCGGGAAAGGGCGCCAGCGCATCGCGGTTCACGCGGTGGAAATGCGTGCAATCCTCGTCGAAGGGGTAGTAAGGCGTGAGATCCATGCCGCCGCCGAACCACCAGACGTCCCCGGCATTGAAGAAGCGCACGTTCATGTGCACCGTCGGCACGTAGGGATTGCGCGGATGGAACACCAGCGAGACGCCCATCGCCTCCCACGCCTTGCCGGCGAGCTCCGGCCGGTGGGCCGTGGCGGACGGCGGCAGCTTCGTTCCCGTCACGTGCGAGAAGCCCACGCCGCCGCGCTCGAGCAGGTTGCCCTCCTCGATGAGGCGGGAGGTGCCGCCGCCGCCTTCGGGGCGCCGCCACACGTCGCGGATGAACTCGCTGCCATCGAGCGCCTCGAAGCGCGAGACGATCGCCTGCTGCAGGTTGAGGAGGTAGTCGCGGACGGCGTCCATGTTCAGGCGCGGCGCTGGAAGGCGCGATGGCCGATGTCGTGGCGATACTGCATGCCCTCGAAGCGGATCTTCTGCACCACTTCATAGGCGCGCTCGGCGGCCATCTTCACCTTCTCGCCGAGCGCGGTCACGCAAAGCACGCGGCCGCCGCTGGTGACGACGTGCCCGTCCTTGCGCGCCGTGCCGGCGTGGAATATGTGGAAATCCTCCTCGTTGCGCGGCAAGCCGGCGATCGCATCGCCCTGCCGCGGCGTATCGGGATATCCGGCGGCGGCGACGACCACGCCGAGCGCGGCGCGCCGGTCCCATTCGGCTTCGACGTGGTCGAGCGTGCCGTCGATGGCCGCATCGACCAGCTTCAGGAGGTCGCTCTTCATGCGCATCATCATCGGCTGGGTCTCGGGATCGCCCAGGCGGCAGTTGAACTCCACCACCCGCGGGTTGCCCGCCGCATCGACCATGAGACCCGCGTAAAGGAAGCCGGTGTAGGCGATGCCTTCGGCCGCCATGCCCTTCACCGTGGGCGTGATCACCTCGCGCATGACCCGGTGGTGCACCTCGGGTGTCACCACCGGCGCCGGCGAGTACGCGCCCATGCCTCCCGTGTTCGGGCCGCGGTCGCCGTCGAAGATGCGCTTGTGGTCCTGGCTCGAGGCGAGCGCCAGCACGTTCTTGCCGTCCACCATGGCGATGAAGCTCGCCTCCTCGCCTTCCATGAACTCCTCGATCACGACGCGCTGCCCATCCTGGGCGCGCTTCTTCGCGGGGAGCATCGCATCGACGGCCCCATGCGCCTCGGCGGCCGTCGTGGCGACCACGACGCCCTTGCCCGCGGCCAGGCCGTCGGCCTTGATGACGATCGGCGCCCCCTTGCGATCGATGTGCGCATGGGCGACGGCCGCGTCGCTGAACGTGATGTGCTGCGCGGTGGGAATGCCGTGCCGCGCCATGAAGCGCTTGGCGAAATCCTTCGACGACTCGAGCTGTGCCGCGGCCTTCGTCGGGCCGAAGATGCGCAGCCCCTCCGCGCGGAACGCATCCACGATGCCGGCGGCGAGCGGGCCTTCGGGCCCCACGATGGTGGCGTGGATGCCGCCTTCGCGTGCATAACGCACGAGGTCGGGGATGGCCTGCAGGTCGAGGTTCGTCACGCCGTCTTCCTGCGCGGTGCCGGCGTTGCCGGGCGCCACGAAGACGCGCGAGACGCGGTCGGACTGCGCAAGCCGCCAGGCGAGCGCGTGCTCGCGTCCGCCGGAACCAACGACAAGTATCTTCATGGGCTGGTGTCCCGAGTCACTAGTGCCGGAAATGCCGCATGCCGGTGAACACCATCGCGATGCCGTGGGCGTTCGCGGCGGCGATCACTTCGTCGTCGCGCACGCTGCCGCCCGGCTGGATCACGGCGCGCGCGCCCGCATTGGCGACGACGTCGAGCCCGTCGCGGAAGGGAAAGAATGCATCGCTCGCGGCGACCGAGCCGCGCAGCGAGAGCCCCGCGCCCCTCGCCTTGATCGCGGCGATGCGCGTGGAATCGACCCGGCTCATCTGCCCGGCGCCGATGCCGAGCGTCCTGCCTGCCGAGCAGAACACGATGGCGTTCGACTTCACGAAGCGCGCCACGCGGCAGGCGAAGACCAGGTCGTTCATCTGGCTCGACGTGGGCTCGCGCTTCGTGACCACGCGCAGCTCGGCCACGTCGAAATCGTCCGCGGTCTGCACCAGCATGCCGCCGCCCACGCGCTTCATCTCCAGCCGGTTCAGCTCGCGCGCGTTCTCGATCACCAGCAGGCGCACGTTGCGCTTGGTGCGCAGCACCCGCAGGGCGTCGTCCTCGTATTGCGGCGCGATGATCACCTCCACGAACTGGCGGGCCACGGCTTCGGCGGTATCGCCGTCGAGCGGCCGGTTGAACGCGATGATGCCCCCGAAGGCGGACGTGGGATCCGTGACGAACGCGTTGCGGTAGGCCATGAGGGGCGAATCCGCGATCGCGACACCGCAGGGATTGGAGTGCTTCACGATCACGCACGCCGGGACCTCGAACGTGCGGCAGCATTCCCACGCCGCATCCGCATCGGCGATGTTGTTGTAGCTGAGCTCCTTGCCCTGGAGCTGCCCGAACGCGGCGAGCGTGCCGCGCGGCGGATCGCGATCGACGTAGAACGCCGCCTGCTGGTGCGGGTTCTCGCCATAGCGCAGCGACTGCGCGAG
>Ga0068852_100001415_pt1 | contig 16186 bp, 23 predicted proteins | sample KBSCornC22_FD_66594 | JGI IMG/M metagenome (GOLD analysis project Ga0068852, IMG submission 66594) | Corn rhizosphere microbial communities from Kellogg Biological Station, Michigan, USA - KBS Corn C2-2 | ecosystem: Host-associated > Plants > Roots > Rhizosphere > Soil ... | reverse complement strand
GGGCGCGGTCAATCAGAACTATCAGAACTATCAAGCGCAGACTAACCCGCTCGCGTCGAACACGAACTACAATCCATTCGATACGCCTGGATTCCGGGATGCCATCAATACGGCGACCTCGGATATCACTAACGCCACTAACGGGCAGTTCGCGGCAGCGGGCCGGGATTTCAGCGGCGCCAACTCAATGGCGCTCGGGCGCGGCCTGACACAGGGCTTGGCTCCCACCATTGCGGCTCAATATAATCAGAACGTCCAGAACCAGCAGGGTGCGGCCAGCAATCTTTTTAACGCCGGCAACACCAACGCGGGTATTCAGGCCGGCTTACAGCAGCAGGACGTGGCGAACCGACAGGCCGGCACCCAGGCCGCGACCGATGCCCTCAGCGCAAAGAATTGGGGTCCGAACGCTGTTTTGGCCGCTGAGGCGGCGCGTCGTGGAATTCCGGTTCAGGCGCTCGGGATGCTCGCCAACATCGGCATCCCCATTGCTGGCCTCGGAGGTCAGTCAAGCGGCACTTCGACCGGATCATCAACGATGTCTGGGGCACAGCAGCTCGCCACCATCATGAACGGCTTTGGGAGCTTGATGCCCAAGGCCCCGATGACTTTCAACTTCTGAGGCATCTTAGATGGGACTACTCGACGGCTATTTTGGCTCGCAGCAGCCGGACAATTCGAGCTTTCTCGACAGGCTAATACAGTCCGTCCAAGCCGGCGGTTATGACCCGTATCAGGGAGCGTCAAATGCGCCGCTGTCTCCGATCGAACAGCAGATGATGTCGATGGCAGGTCCGAACCAGCCGCTTGTCGGGATGACGCCGCAACAGCAGTTGGTCGCAGGCATAACCGCCCCTCAAATGGCTGCGGCTGGTCCGTCGCCGGCACCAGTTCCGAACAATCCGGGTGCGTCGCCAATCGCTATTGGTGGCTATATGATGCCGCGCATTGGAGACGCGGCGCAATATGTGCCGTCCGCCGACGACGCTTCTGTGCCGACGAACGCGCAGCCCACGCAAGGACAGGTGCCGCAGTCGGCGCAACCCGCTGCACAGCCCACATTCATGCAGCCGCAAAACTCTCCCGGCGGTTTCGGCGGCGCGCTGCGAGGCGCACTTTCCAATATGCAGGCCGGCCCCCTTGGCATTATCGGGGGCGCGCTCGCTGGCGGCATGGGCATGGGTCAGGGATCTGCCCAGGACCAGCAGCGCCGTGCCTTGCAGCAAAGCTATAACTCCTATCTCGCTGCCGGCTTCTCGCCTGAAAAGGCGCAGTTGATGGCGGTTAATCCGAAGGCGGCGGAAAAGCTTATCGAGCAGCAGTATCCAACCGACCAATATTCCGTTGTCCAAGACGGCGAAAACGAGCTCGGACAGAAGCACTATTCCGTTTTCAACAAGGCGGACGGTACGCGGCAGGCCATTGGCCCGAGTATGGGCAGTGGTGGCAGCGGCGCGCTCGGGGATATGACGAAAACCGGCGCGGAATATCTGGCGACGTTGCCGCGTTCGGAAGCGGCCATTGTTCAACAGATGGTTGAAGGCAAAATGGCGCCCCCGACTTCCTTTGCGCTCGGGAAGCCCATTTGGGCCAACCGAATTGCGGCCGCGCGGAATGTCGATCCGAATTTCGATGAGACGACGTGGAAATCGCGCGCCGCGATGGGGACTGACCTGGGTAAGTCCAGCAACAGTTCGATCGGCGGCATCATTAGCAACGGCAAATCTGCCTTCGAGCACCTTGCGACGCTCTCGGACAAGGCGGCGGCCCTTGGTAATTACGACGGCCCGAATTTTCCGGGCGGAAGTTATCTTGCGGGCGCGGCTAACGCGGTCGGCAATTCTTCGTCTGCCAACGCTGCCAAGGTTTCGGCACTCAATGACGCCTCACTGAAGTACGGCCAGGAAAGCACCAAGTTTTACGCAGGCTCAGGCGGTGGCGAGGCCGAACGCATGGAGGCGCGCAAGGTGATGAACGGCAGCGCGTCGTCCGCGACGATGGTCGGCTTCCTTCAGTCCGAAAAAGAATTGATGCTCGGGCGCCTGAAGCAGAAGGAAGACCAAATCCGCGACGTGATGGGGGCGGACTATCTTTCCAAGCACCCGGTTATGACGCCTGACCTGCAAAAGACGATCGATCGAATTGACCAGAATATCAATAAACTCAAGGGCAATTCCGAGCCTGAGAAGGCATCTACTCCCGGGCAGACCAAGACCGGCGTTAGCTGGAGCGTGGTGCAGTAATGGCAACGCTCCAGATCGAAGGCCGCAAAGTCCAAGTTGACGATAGCTTTCTGAAACTATCCCAAGCGGATCAGCAGGCGACGGTTGACGAAATTGCGTCATCATTTACTCCGGCTGCTGATCCGGTTAGCACCAATGACGTTGTTCGATCGGCCGCCACTGGTGTTCCGATTGTTGGTGGCCTCCTTAACAAGGCTGACGCCGCGACGAATGCCGCGCTAGCGCCGCTCCTCAACCCGCTGTTTGACGAAAAGGACCAGTTACAGGGCGCGACCTTCGGAGATCGCTATCAAAAATCGCTTGCGATGCAGGAAGGCTCCGACGCTAAATTCGCGGCTCAACATCCGAACGTCGATACCGCCGCCAAGATGACCGGCGGCGTGGCAGCGACGATCCCGGCTGTCGCGGCTGCGCCGTGGCTCATGGGCGCCACGGGCGGCGTTCCAGGCATGGCACTCCGAGGCGGCCTCTCGAGCGCTGCGATCGGCGGGACGGATGCAGCTATTCGAGGGACAGACCCGTTGGTCGGCGCTGCCATTGGCGGTGCTTTCGGTGCGGCTATGCCGGTCGGTGTCGCTGCGGGAAAGGCGGTTGCGTCACCGTTCCTTTCCAACATCATGGCCAGGATTGATCCGCAAGGTTATGCCGAGCGTCAGGTTGCGCGTGGCATCATGGAAAGCGGCCGGTCAACCGGCGACATTGCCAACGATGTTGTAGGCGCGGCCATGGAAGGGCAGGGCGTTTACAACGTGGCGGACGCAATGGGCAACGCCGGCCAGCGGATGCTTTCAACCGTGGCGCGAGCGCCCGGCGAGGGCCGAACAAATGTGGTGAATGCCCTAGAGGGCAGGCAGGGGACGCAAGGGCGGCGGGTATCCAATGCGCTTGCGGAGGGTTTCGACGCGCCGGAGACGGCGGCGCAGACCGAGGCGCGGATGACTGCGGCGCGCGGAGCACAGGCGGACGCCGATTTCGGGGCTGTCCGTGCAGACGCGGGCCGAGTCGATTTGACGCCGACGCTGAATCATATCGACGCTATTATCGGGACGCAGCCTGGACAGACGATCACGCCAGCCAATGACAGCATCGAGGGCGTACTGACCGGCTTCCGGCAGCGGCTTGCGCGGGTCAACCCCGATGATTTTGAGGCCGTCCAGCGCATTCGCGGCGATATGTCCGACGCGGCGCAGACAGCGCAGCGGAGCGGTCAGGGCAATCGCGCCCGATTGATTGGCGCCGCTGTCAGACAACTCGACTCAGCGATGGAAAATGCTTCGAACGGCTATCGTGCCGCGAATCGCAATTTTGCGCAGGCTTCACGTAACATTGAGGCTGTGCAAACGGGCCGTGACTCATATCTTCGCGGACGTACCGAAGACACTATCCCGGCCTATCAAAACCTCACGCCTGAAGGACAGCAGGCGTTTCGATCCGGGTATGTCGATCCGGCGATAGCGCAGACTCAGGGCGCGGCGTTTGGCGTGAACAAGGCGCGTCCCTTCCTCAATGACGCCTTTGCGGCGGAGGCGGATGCGATAGCGCCGGGTAACGCCATGATGCAGCGCCGGCTTGCCCGCGAACAGACGATGTTCGAGACGCGCGCCCAGGCATTGGGCGGTTCAAAGACTGCCGACAATCTAGCGGACGCCGATGCGCTCGGGATCGATCCATCCGTTGTCGGACACATCTTTGCGGGCGATTGGGGCGGGGCTGTTCGGTCTCTCATTCATGCGGGAAGCCGGACCCTGACTGGCAACACGCCACAGGTGCGCGAGGCAGTTGCAAGGATCTTGCTTCAGCACGGCGTCAACGTGACGCCTGCACAACTCGAACAGATGGTCGGTCGCACGGTAACGCAACTGCAGACCATGCAGCGACTTGCGAACGGCGCCACGCGGGCGGCGGCTGGTGGTGCGTCATCGGCAGCGCAGCAGAAGAAATCAAAACCGCGACCCAACATCTTCAACTGAGGAAAACGAATGTCTGACGAGAACCGCAATGATGACGGCCAGTTTGCTCCCGCCGAACCCGTGTTCGGACGAGAGCAGATTGAGCGCGATGCGGGCTACGTTCCGTATAAGGAGGAAGCGCCTGCCGACAGCGAGGAATTGACGCTAGAGGAGGCCGTAGAGCAGACCGAGTCGAGCACCCCGCAGAGCGATATCAAAACGTACAGCGCTCTCGATGAACTGCCGGACAATGTTTCATTGACGCTCGAACAGGCGGTCAAGTTACAGACCGAAATGGATGCCGCCGACACAGCGCAATCGGAGCTCGAAGAGGCCGAGAAACTGCGGGCCGAGGTGGACAAGCTGCGCGGCGAGGCCGAGGAAAACAAGGCGAGCGCAGAAGAAAACCAGATCGGCAAGGACCCCAAGGCGGACGTTGAGAAGTTCCTTGCACTCCCACACGTCAAGGAAGCCGTCGAAAAACTGACCGGCGAAGCGGAACAGACCCGATCGGCCTATCAGAACGGATTGACTGCCGCGACCGCGATTGCGCAGGCGACTTTCTTTAGTCAGTTTCCGGAGTTTGCAGACATTCCGGAGGGGCAGCAGGCGCAAGCGCTCGCCATCATGCAACAGAACGACCCGGCTCGGGCGGCCAAGGTCTATGTGGCTGTGCAGAACTTCGCGAGCCTCGCAGAGCAGCACCGTGCCGAACAGCAGCGGATCGACCACGAGAAGCACTCCCGCCTTGCGACCTACGCCAAGGAGGAAGGCGACCGCTTCGAGAAGATGATTTCAGACGTTCCGAAGTCGCAGCGTAAGGCGATCGAGGATGGCATCGTTGCCAAGATTAAGGAATATGGCGGCGATATGCAGCAGTTCGTGCGCCTGATGAAGAGCACTGAATTTGCGAGCGCGACAGTGCAGCGGCTTTTGTGGGATGTTGGCAGGCTACATCAAATAGAGAACGCCAGGAAAGCTGTTGCCAGTAATGCGCTCCCGCCCGTGCAGCGCCCTGGGGTTTCGCGCTCGCGATCGTCTAGCGATGACGACATTGCGGCGCTCGATCGGGAGTTGACGCGAACCGGATCAATCAAGGTCGCCCAAAAGCTGATGGCGGCGAAAATGCGAGCAAGAGGATAACCCAATGGCCGAGGATACCAGGGACTACATTGAACGGACGCAATCGCGCGCGGTTGGCTACATGGGCAAGGAGCTGACGCCGGACGAAATGGCGGCTGAATTTATGAAATGCGACATCGACGCGCGGGTTTCCGTCCTGGAAGGCTTGGCAGAGGACCGAGGCGAATTATCGATCAAGGATGCCTCGCGGCGATATGCTTTTGAAAGCGCACTCCGCGCCACCCATGAAAAGCTCCGCAAGATCGGCCGATGACTACGTTTGAAAATTGGTGCGCCCTAAATGACGTTCCCTCGCTGCCGGCGAGGCCGGCAGACGTTGCACGGTTTGTCACCGTTTGCGAACCACTCGGGATGGAAAAGATTTGGCCGATGATCGAGGAAATCTCACGCGCGCATTATGTGCGTGGACTTGCCGACCCCACCCTTGGGGGGTGGGTATCGGTTGCGGTCAACGAGATCGCCAAGATCGATCCGCCGCGTTCCTGGCCAAAGGACAAGAAGGCCAGGTTCGCTACCCTGCCATACGATTTGCAGGTCTATCTCTCGAGGCACGAAGCGCAGCGGGATAAGGAAGTTCGGCGCGCGCAGAGCGAGGCGGCGAAGGTCAAACAGGCACTTTCGGAAATTCAGAAACCAGCAAGGACACCAAATGGCAATCAGTCGCACACCGCCGCTTGATGAGCGGATCAAAGATATTCGGGCTGAAATCGACGCCTTCATTGACGCTAGGGCGGCGCATATCAAAGAGACGTGCGAGGGCGTCCCCGTTGAGGTTATCCGCAATTTGATAACCGCTCGGAGCGGCGGCTGCCAATGCAGCGCCTATCTCGATATCCAAACCAAGGATGCTGAGGAAGCGAAGAGGGCGGCATGAGTCAACACGCGGGGATCTTGGGCTTCCTGACCGAAGCCAACGAAATAATGCAAGAATTGGGCGTCTCAAGTGAGGAGGCTTTCGCCATTCAACGCGAGCGGGCGGCCGATCGTTTGCGGGAATATGAGCTGGAACGAGCCGCCCCGCCGAGCAACGTCATTCAGTTTCGCCCGCGCGGTGCGTGAGAATGGGTTGGCTGGATAGCTGGTTAAGCGATCTTGAGGAGCCGGCACCAAGGCCGACGAAGAAGATCGAAGCACCTCGCGAGCCGGAGCCGGAAATCCTTCACGTATGGTTTCAGACCCGCCAGCCTACTGGCGCCAATGACGCCGGCCAGGTTGAACTAGGCCGGTACTCCGTTTCCAATGGCGTCCTGCATATACACGATGAGGCCGGCAAGACCATTGGGGCTTCATACCGCCTTCGCGATGGCGAAGATCCCAGACAGATGGCGGGGCGTCTCGCAAGAGAGGCTTGGCGGAAGTCACGGGGCGAGTCGGATTTTAACCGACCTCTCCATTATCGGGGAGGGAGTGTTGCTTAGTCTCCGGCGATCGGACCCCGAGCTTGTTGGTCCTCAAATTCCTTCTTTCGAGCGTTGGCCTCGTCAATGGACTCAACGTGCTCAATGACGCCATGAAAATGAGAAACGTCCTGCGCACGAGAAAGCCCCGGAAGCGGGGCACCGGTCGCCAGGTTAGCGTGATAGGCGACCATGCGGACGCATTTTAGGGGCGCGGCTTGCGGATGGCGACGATGGTCTTCCCAATCAGCGTTCCGACGCCGGCGGATGCGAACATGAAGGCCAGCACGACAAGGCCGATGACGACTATCCAGGCCAGTCCATCCATCAGGATCATGAACATTTGCCGGGACTCCCTCTAGGGGGTGGATTTTTAACGCAAATCAGCGCAGCATCCTATTTGGGTTTGATCACCCGGACCGAAATAGGCCGGCAGTCGATTGGCGTCGATTGCTGCCGAAAGCGCAACAAGCCTTGGCGGGCTTGTCGGGCGCTAAGGAGCGCCTTGGCGGGCGCGCCGTTCTGGCTTTATGCCGGGGGCGTTGCGCCATGTCCAGAGCCGCGAGGCTTAAAAGCGCGACGACCTGTCTTTCGGCAGGTGATCAACCCCCGGCTGCCCGGTCCGTTTCCGGGTAACGGCTTTGATCAGCCAAACCGAAAGACTGTCAACATGCAAACCATCCTAGAACGGCCAGCGGACTCCGCTGATGCGATTCCACCCGGTCTAGCTGTCCAACAGCGGGAGCGCGAAACGACTCTCCTCAGCCTCGCCAGACTCAGGAAAGAGGCAGCGGCCGAAATTGATCGGCTGATTGCATTCCTGGACGCGTGCGATCCCTACGTCACGACGGAGTTGGAGGAGAACGGCGACGAGAAAGACTCCTCCTATCCCGGAAGCGGGTCGCACCTGCTAGGCAATCCGAACGAAGATGACGAGGACGGCGCTGACGACGAGCCATCACTTGGCTCTCACGGTCATGGCGGTGGCGGCCCGATCATGTATTTGCAGCACGTCGTCAGTACCGGGTATTCCATCGAGATCGATTGCGAAGGCGACGAACACGACGGGCGCGAGCCCGAAGACGAAAGCGACGACAGCCCGGATAACGAGCCGTCGCTAGGGTGGACCGTTGATGGGGTAATCAGCAACACGCCGACCGCCGATTGTGATGCAGAGCTATCGTTGCCGACCGTTGGCCCGCAGAACCGCACCAACATTCCTGGGGCCGACAAACTGATCGTGGAGACCACCTATCGCCGCTTCCTGCATGGGCTCTCGCCCGAGCATAAGGCCCTTCTATCTGAACGTAGGCAGGCCGATAGCGGCGTAGTGACAGTTTAGCTGTGGCGCAGAGGCCCGCCGGTTCACGCTGGCGGGCCGTTATCTGCGAAAGGTTCAAGAGGCCGTCCGAAAACCGGTTCCGATGAAGAACCGGTTTCCGTTGGCCGATCTAAGGCCGATCCACGAATCCCGCCTGTGTGCATTGTGTGTGCAGGCGGGTTTTTATTCTCTAATCTAAAGAGCGATTTCAGGGTCTAACTTATTGATCTGATTGGTGAGCGCGGAGGGACTCGAACCCTCGACCCCATGATTAAAAGTTATGTTTTTCGGTGGTCGTCAACTGCATGAAAATGCTTTCATTTCACAAAAAGCGCCGGAAGTGGCTGCAATAAGCCAATTATTCTGCCTTGCGTCGTCTTGCCTCAAATTATCTTGCATTGGGCCGTGGCTGTGTGCATAGAGTGTGCACGTAGACCCCACTTGGTCATTTTACTGCACACAAACAGGTGAGCCGATGCCGAAGATCAGCAAGCGAACGGTTGATGCGCTCGATAGCGGGATCTTGGCGGATAGCGAGATCAAAGGATTTGTTGTGCGGCGGCTGGAAAGTGGCGCCGCCTCATATGGCTTTCGGTATCGAGATCGCGCTACCGGCAAACAGCGATGGATCGGCTTGGGGCTTCATGGCGCCATCACCGCCGAAGAGGCGCGGGGACTGGCGAAAAAGCGCGCGGGCGAGGTTGCAGATTCTCGCGATCCAGTTGCCGAGCAGGAAGAGAGCCGGGCGGCTGCAAAGGTCGCCAAGCTGGCAGCGACGAACACCGTTGACGCGATCCTAGACAAATTTGAACTGCGGTACTCAAGCAAGCTGCGAAGCGGCGACCAGATCAAGCGGGCATTCAAGGTCTATGTCCGCCCCCGGATCGGAACTAAGTCCGTCTATGACTTGAAGCGGCGCGATATTGTCGAAATGCTTGACGCGATCGAGGACGACCACGGCCCCGTCATGGCTGACCGCGTTTTGGCTCACGTCCGCAAGGCGTTCAATTGGTGGATGGTGCAGGACGAAGACTTCAAGTCTCCGATTGTCCGGGGCATGGCCCGAACGAAGCCCGGCGAACGGAAGCGCAAACGCATCCTCTCCGATGACGAAATCAGGGAAGTATGGGCCGCCCTCGACCATATCGACGCGCCGGCCTGTTATCCCGGCTACGTCCGAACCCTTCTCTTGACGATGACGCGCCGAAACGAGGTTTCGGACATGCATTCCGCCGAGCTTGACGGCGACCTTTGGGTAATTCCCGCCAGCCGATACAAAAACAAACAGGATCACGTTATCCCGCTGACGGCGGACGCGCTGGCAATAATTCCCAAGGGGAAGGGATTCGTTTTTTCAACAAAGGGCGGGAAGAAAGCTTTTAGCGGATTCAGCAAGGCCAAGTCCGAGCTTGATGGGTACATTGCCAGGGCGAGGAAGGCCGCTGGTAAGCCGGCCATGCAGCGATGGACCTTGCACGACCTCAGACGAACCGGACGCACCCTCATGTCCCGCGCCGGCATTGCCGACGATCATGCAGAGCGGGCGATGGGTCACGTTATCGGGGGCGTTCGCGGCACCTATGACCGCTACGAATATCTTGAGGAAAAGCGGAAAGCATTCGAGGCGCTGGCGAAGTCGATCGCGCTGATACTAAACCCGCCGGACAACAATGTTGTGAAGCTGGAAAGGGTCGGAGCATGACCCGCGAAAACAAGAGGGCTTCGCTTCGCGGGATGCTCAATTTTTTGGGGCGGTTGATGGACGACCCGTCGAAACTTTCACCGACGAAATTGAATGCAGCGATTGCTAAGGCTGCTCGTTTAGAGGCGCGGGGCTGGAAATATCTTGCGGGAGAAGGCGGCGACATTGAAGAGTTGCTGAAATTGATAGGCGAGGCACCAACAACGCTCCTTCACAATCGAAATGTGCCGGAGGGAGACGGTCGGCGCCAGGGAAGCAAAGAAGAGAAGTATTTGAGCAGGGACGAAATGGTGATTGCCGATATCCGTAACGGCAAGCCGAAGCCGGCGGCGATCCGGGAGCGGTACAGAGTGAGGAAACAATACGCCACACACGCCAAGCGCATTAAGCGGAAGATGGACGAGCAGGACGCCGAAACACAGCGGATCATTCGCCTGCAGACTCCCGCTATCCGGCTAGTGGACATTAAGTAGTCCAAAAATCCCAATACTTAATGTCCTTGTAATATCAATGACTTAACTTGCGAAGCGGCCCAACCCGGCGTTAAGTGCAATCACTCTAAACCAGAGAGGATTTGCACTATGAAGACCGTTGAAGAGGCCGCCGCGGAGCTTGGACTTTCCGTCCATACCCTGAACGGTTGGCGAGTACAGGGGCGAGGCCCCGAGTTTACAAAACTCGGCAGCGCCGTCCGCTACAGCGACGAAGCAATCGAAAATTTCAAAAACGAAGGGAAACGACGTTCCACGTCCCAGCCCGTGAGTGCGTGCGCGTAAAAAAGCGAAACCCCGAAACGCTGGCGGCGCTCGGGGTCTCTTAATTTCAATCGGCATTGAAAAGCAGGAACCACGAAATGGAATACAGCAACGCGCCCCAGGGTGCAACTACCTACCCCGACCATCCCGGCTATCGCCACAACGCTCCCGAGACCAGCAAGGAGGCGGCGGACGCTATCGCACCGATGGCGCGGAATCACCGCGACCAGATCCTTGCGGTACTCAAGGCGGCCTATCCCGACAGCCGCAGTTCCGACCAGATCGGCGCCACGATCGGCCTTTCCCCGTACAGCGTCCGGCCCCGCGTGTCTGAGTTGCAGGCCGCCGGCAAAGTGGAACGAACCGACGACCGCACTAAGAACGACGGCGGCAGAACCGTCACGCTCTGGAGGGCTGCATAAATGAACAAAGCAGTCACCCCCGAGCAGCTTTCACTCGAACGACCTGCGCCGGTTAAGGCCCCGGTTAACCCAGGGGATAACCCCCCGGTTAAGCCGAGCCCCCTGGCTCAGGCCGGCCCATCACATGATGACCAAGACTTCGATTGGTCGCCTGAGAACCCTGACGTGGTACTCCGGGCTCAACCGGCGACGGCCATCTATTACAATGCGATGGGCCACATCGTCATCAGGCAGGAGCGCGCTTGGTCCGATGAATGCGACCCGCTTGTCGCGATCACCCCCGAGAATGCCGTGACGTTCATGGAGGCCCTTGCCAAGCGGGCGAGGGAGTAACCAGCGCGTGGCCGGCAAAAAAGACAAAGGGCCGCGCCACGTCCGCATTTGCCATTACATGATGGCAACCCCGGCCTGGATCAGCTTGGGTGGTATCGAGCGCGCTATGTATCTCGACATAGCCGCTCGATACGCGGGCTACGGCAGCAACAACGGCAAGATTGGCTATTCCGTCCGAGAGGCCGCGACCAATCTGCACGTTGGCACATCAACAGCGAAGCGATCCTTGGATGCCCTGCAGGATCGCGGCTTTATCGTCGCGATGAAACGCGGGGCCTTCACGCTCAAGCAGCGTCACGCCAGCGAATGGCGCCTGACAGAGTTTCCGAGCGACATATCCAGGGACATGGCGACCAAAGATTTCATGAACTGGACGCCCGATAAAAACAAAACACGGTACCCACAGCGGCACCGTTCGGTATCTGTAGCGGCACCGATCGGTATCTCCAGCGGCACCATGCCGGACTCTGATACCTCTCACGGTATCTGCAGCGGCACCGTCAATGGGGGTTTGGCTGCATGATCGGTACCTGTAGCGGCACACATATAGTTAACCAGGGGGTAGGGCCTTTGTTGGGGAGGCCCGCATGACGAAACAGAAGGTTGAAAAGCCCTATGGCTTCGTTCTCGTTCTGCGCGGGATAGCTCGCGCAGCGATCATGCTGCAGAACCATCCTGCCGCGTTGCGCGTCGTCTGCATCGCAGCGGAGTACATGAACCAGGACGGTGTTTGCCGAATCGGGCAGGGCACCATTGCAGCCCGGCTCGAGATTTCGCGCCAGGCCGTCAATAAGCATCTGCAACTTCTCGATCGAATGGAAATTTTGATTGCCGACGCCAAAAAGGATGGCGTGACGCTTCGCTATTACCTGAACACGGACGGCCTTGAGGACGAACGCGAAGGTCAGGACCGCGTTGACGAGCGGCGCGCAGCCAAACGACGGCAGCACCCAAATGAGCCACCACCGAAGCCCGCAGAGCAGCCGGCTCCCATTGTGAAGGTTTCGCAGGACTACAGTTGGCAAATCGGTTGCCGCGCTCGTCATCAGAAGTTCGGCCTCGGCACCATTTCGGCGGCGGACGGAAATAAACTCAATATCGAATTTGACGACGGCCAAACGCGCAAGGTTGTGGCCGATTTCGTCACGATCAAGGCCAAGGGCGCCGGCATAGGTGCAACCTCAGAGATTGCAGGGGGTGCAACGTGATTAGGTTGCAGGGTAGCAACCTTAGAAGTTGCTCGGGGTGCAATGCAATTGAGTTGCACGAAGAAACCTTCTTGAGAAATCTCATAAGAGATTTCCTCAAGAGAAGCGCCGCTCCGCGTCGCGGCTTCCCTTGCGGTCGCCGCTCGCGGGCGGCTTTTCAGGAGTTGGTTGGATGAGTCAGTGTGAGCTTGTCTGTGTCCCGCCCTCCTATGTTGCAACCATCCTTCCCATTGCCGAGCCTCTTCTTCGATCGGCCTTGGCTCATACTGGCATCGGCGACTATTCCGACCTCGAAAGCGGAATTTCGGCCGGCGATCAACTTTTGTGGTTGGCTCTCGATCTTGCGGTACCGGATCAGAACCTCAAGATTTTGGCGGCGGCATCGACACAGTTGCAGTTAGCGGCTGCCGGCAGGATTTGCGTCATCACGGCTTGCGGCGGTCATTCCCTTTCCGATTGGCTGCATCTGTTCGCTCACACGGCTTTGCACCGATCGGTGTCATTGCTGACAAGATCCTAGATCAATCATCAAAAACCCATAATTCACAGGCATAACATGAATGTTGAAGCTGAAATTCAGGAGCCGAAACGGATGGGGCGACCATCCGAGTTTTCAACCGAGATCATGGCCGAAATCTGTGAGCGAATGTCCGATGGGAAATCCCTTCGGGAGATTTGCGAGGCAGACCCTGACATGCCGGCGCGGCGGACGATCCTGCGATGGGTCAAAAACGACGACGCTGCAAAGAAGCTTTACGACCAGGCGCAGCAAGAGCGAATGCACTGGTATGCCGACGAGATCATAAAGATTGCCTATGACACGTCGAAAGACACGATCAAGGGCGGCGCCGGGCAGGATCTTTGTAACCATGAGTGGATCGCCCGATCGCGGTTGAAGGTGGACAGCCTCAAATTCCTGATGGCGAAGCTTGCCCCCAGGTCATACGGCGACAAGCCTCTCCCAGAACCGGAGGATGATCGGAACCTAAAGGTTAGCTGGGAAGCCCCCACGAAGATCATCCGTGTTATCACTGGCGTGGTGCGCGGCGACGACGGAAGCGTTATCGACGCCAGCGACAACGAAAAGCTCAGGGCGCGCATTGCCGAGCTTGAAGAGCGATTAGGCATCGGAGAACCTCCTGCGCCCAAGCTGCTCACGTATGACCCTGGCCCGCTGCCAAGCCGATTCAGCAACGAATTGAGAGCACGCTTTGCCCGGATCATAGGGGACAACATGCCCGATGCAGACAGGCGCTCCCCCGAAGACGTACTAGACGAAGCACTCTCCGAATTTGAAAGCGCGTTGAAGGCGAAATATCAGCGCGAGGCCGCGACATAAGGCGCCGCTACGCGCGCGCGAGGTTGGGAAACCTTTGCGGTTTCGGAAGAGGTTTAGCCGAAACCTTGCGACCGATTGACACGCCCATCTTATGCCGTTTGTGTGCATTGTGTGTGCAGTTATCCATCCTTGTCCTAGTTAGTGCGACAGTCATTGAGCAAGATGCATCCAGGCGCGTGATTAAAGATTACAGGGTCCAACAAAACCCGTACATTGTAGGCAACTGATTTGCGGCCCCGACGCTCATGTCCCCCGGCTCGCTTCAAGCAAGGACACAACCGAATGACCGTCGATGAAATCCAGGCCACCAACGAGTCACCTTCTGGACCTGGTTCTCCTTCGGAACCAAGTCTGAACGACGGCCTTGAGCAAAACCAACCGTTCGCTGACGCCAAGGCCGCTGCAGCCCATGATGAGATGATCGACAAACTGCGCGGGACTACCGCGCTCGGCCGCCTTGCCCTTGTCGAGGTCCGGACGATCTTCGCGAAGCTGGCAGAGCTTGGCTACACGATTGTGGAGCCGAACAATGGCTGAGGCCGTCCGGTATTCCAATTCCGTCACGGTGCGCTGTCAGCCCGAGGTAACGGCGCTTGTTGAGCGCGCCGCCCAAAGGCGGGGACAGAAGCCCTCAGAATACGTCCGCCAGGCCCTTCTAACGGGGCTACGGCTTGACGGCTTCGATCCGGCGGACATTGCACCCCGAGACGCGGGAAGCCTCTACAACGTCACGCCAGACGGCCTACGGAAGTATGCCCTCGTTTCGGCGGGCCGCATGTTGGTCGATACGTTGCCGCTTGCTGAGTGTCCCAACATTGCAGACGCGAACCACTATCCTGCCGGATATGTCCCGGCCGATGGCGACCGATGGGTGCCGATCGAATACGAGGACTCCCAGCCCTTTGATCCTGCCGAGCATTACCGATTGGCGCCGATGCAGCGCATTGAGGCTGACCGGGTTGTTCGCACCTATCCCGTTATTCCGAAGTCGGAGGGTATCTAATGCCCTCCGGTCTGTATATCTGGAGCCAAACAGCCAACGCGAACGCGAGTGCCGACAGCGCAATTAATTATCAAGAAGGCCAAGCCCCATCTTCGGTCAATGACAGTGCGCGGGCCGTCATGGCTGTGGTTGCCAAATATCGGGATGATATTTCCGGCGCAATCGTCACCGGCGGCACATCGACCAATTATACCCTGACGAGCTATTCGATCTTCGACACGCTGCCTCATATGAACGGGCAGATGATCGCGTTCACGCCGCACACGGCGAACGGCGCGACGGTGACGCTGAATGTGGATGGCCTTGGTGCGAAGCCACTTCGGGTTTCTCCGAACGTTGAGCTGCAATCCAATGTGCTCATTCAGGGCACGCCATACGTCGCGACTTATAACAACTCCGATGGCGCTTTTTACCTCCATAACCTGGCAAGCAATACTTACGGCGTACCGCTTGGCGCTGGGATGGATTTCTGGCTCCCAACGGCGCCTAGCAGTGCGTTTGCGTTCCCAACCGGCCAGGCAATTTCGCGGACTACGTATGCGACCCTATTTGCCGCGATGGGGACGACATACGGGACTGGTGACGGCTCTACCACGTTCAATCTCCCGGACAAGACAGGGCGTGTCTCTGCGATGAAGGAGGCGAGCGCAACACGGTTGACGGCTGCGGGCAGCGGTATCAACGGCGCGACGATGGGAGCTTCGGGTGGGGCTGAAACCAAGACGCTATTGATCGCCAATTTGCCTCCCTACACGCCGGCGGGAACGATCGCCAACGGTGCCATCACTATTTCTGATCCGAACGTTCCTATCGCGGCGGCCTTCACTGGCAACAATAACGGTGGCGGAGGCGGATCTTTCGGCGTCATTCAAGGTGGGCCAGCGCCGATCACCGCATCTCAGGCGGCGTCTACTTTCACCGGGACCGCGCAAGGTGGCACGAGCGCGCCGGTCGCGACAATCCCACCTCTGATCGTCTGCAACTATATCTTGAGGATTATCTAATGGGCGGCACCAGCACGCAGCAGCAATCGACCACCTCGCAAACCTCCCCCTGGGAGGCAGCGCAGCCAATGCTTAAAACCATTCTGGGGCAGGTGCAGGGCGGACTTGGGAGCACCGGACTAACCGGCGCGGAAAGCGGCGCGATCGATCAATTGTCGACCAATGCTGCGGGAGGAAATCCCTATGCTTCGCAGATCGGCGCAAACGCAAATGGGCTTTTGACCGGCGGCGGCGCAACCAACCAGGCGGGCGCGGTCAATCAGAACTATCAGAACTATCAAGCGCAGACTAACCCGCTCGCGTCGAACACGAACTACAATCCATTCGATACGCCTGGATTCCGGGATGCCATCAATACGGCGACCTC
>Ga0068852_100001414_pt1 | contig 16193 bp, 13 predicted proteins | sample KBSCornC22_FD_66594 | JGI IMG/M metagenome (GOLD analysis project Ga0068852, IMG submission 66594) | Corn rhizosphere microbial communities from Kellogg Biological Station, Michigan, USA - KBS Corn C2-2 | ecosystem: Host-associated > Plants > Roots > Rhizosphere > Soil ... | reverse complement strand
TCGTCACGCGTGCGGCCGACATCGATCCGCACTACTTCACCGCATACAACGAGCCGGCCGGCGTGCGGCCGCGCGCGCTGGTGCGGCCGCGCAGCGTCGATGACGTGTCGCGCACGCTTGCGCTATGCACGCGGCTCGGGCAGCCGGTCGTGCCGCAGGGCGGCCTCACGGGGCTCGCGCGCGGTGCGGTCGCGCTGGGCGGCGAGGTCGTGCTGTCGCTGGAACGTTTCGCCGGCGTCGAAGCGATCGACGCGGCGGCAGGGACGATGACGGTGCGCGCCGGGACGCCGCTGCAGACGGTGCAGGAAGCGGCGGACGCGGCGGGTTTCACGTTCGGTGTGGATCTCGGCGCGCGGGGTTCGTGCCAGATCGGCGGCATGCTCGCGACCAATGCGGGCGGCACGCGCGCAATCCGCTACGGCATGATGCGCGAGCAGGTGCTCGGGCTCGAGGCCGTGCTGGCCGACGGTACCGTGGTGTCGTCGATGAACCGGATGCTGAAGAACAACGCGGGCTACGACCTGAAGCAGCTGTTCATCGGCAGCGAAGGCACGCTCGGCGTCGTCACGCGCGCGGTGCTGCGGCTGCATCCCAAGCTCGGCGCGCCGGCCACCGCACTCTGCCGGGTGCACGGCTACGACGCCGTCGTCGCGTTGTGGAACCGCATGCGCGCACTACCGGAGATCGTCAGTTTCGAAGCGATGTGGCCGGCCTTCTATGACTACGTGGCGAGTCATACGCCCGGCGTCGTCGCGCCGTTCGCGGGCGACGGCAGCTTCGCGGTGCTGATCGAGTGCGCGACGAGCGCTCCGCGCGGCGATGCGCGCGACGCACTGGAAACCGCGCTCGAGGATGCGATCGACATGGCGTTGGTGGACGATGCCGCGCTCGCAACCTCGGAGCGGCAGGCGCGTGACCTGTGGACCTTGCGCGAGGGCCTCGCAATCGATGCGCTGCCGCATCTGGTGAACTTCGACGTGAGCCTGCCGACCGGCGAACTCGGCCTGTTCGCCGAGCGCTGCGAAGGGGCATTGCGCGCGCTTTGGCCCGACATCGTGTGTTTGTTCTTCGGCCACGTCGGTGACGGCAATGTGCATATCGGCGTATCGCTTGCAGGCATGCGCGACTCGGACGCCGACGCGATCGATCGGTGCGTGTATGCGGTCGTGCGCGAGATGGGCGGCTCGGTGTCGGCGGAGCACGGCATCGGCATGCTCAAGCGAGCCTATCTCGGCCACACGCGCGGCGAAGCCGAAATCGGCCTGATGCGGCGCCTGAAGGCCGCGCTCGATCCGGCAGGCCTACTCAATCCCGGCAAGGTGCTTTGAGCGGCGCGCGCCGACGGTGACGCGCGTCAGACGTCGACCCAGCGCAGCGCGCCGATCTTCAGGTGTTCGACGACGCTGCGGGCCCAGTCGAGCTCTGCGTTGAGCAGCACGAGCGCATGCTCGTTCTGCAGCAGGAACAGGCGCGGCACCTGATCGTTCTGCGCGGCGTTGCGCAACGACTCGAGACGTTCGCGCTCGGCTTCGAGCGCGGCGATGCGGCGCTCGAGTTGGTGGCGTGCGTCCTCCGCGTCGAGCAGCGGCAGGAATGCAAGGCCGGCGCCGAACGCCGGAAACTCGCGCGCCGGCTCGGCGAGCAGCGCATGCAGCCACGCCTGGCCGGTCGTGTGCCCGGCCTCGGTCAGCGTGTACAGCGTGCGCTCGGGAAACGCGCCATCGCGCTCGGTGTCGTGCACGGCGATCAGCCCGTCGCGCAGCAGACGGTCGATCGTCTGATAGAGGCTCGTGCGCTGCCTCACGTTGACGACTTCGTCGTAGCCGCGCGCCTTCAGCTGCTGCAGCATCCCGTACGGATGCATCGGCGTTTCGGTGAGTGTCGCGAGGACCGCGAGCGCGAGCGGAGACGGGCGGCTCGATATCATGAATAGTTATGTTATGGCTAGTAAGAATATGACTAGTATTAACTAGACCATCATATTCCACAAGGGTTTCAGCCGAGGTGCGAGCGCTTCGCGGCCGGCGCGACGGTTTCCATCGTCGCAAGACCGTGCACGATTCCGCAATCCTCCACCGAATGTTCGCCGACGCACTGGCGGCGCAATTCGGTGAGCTGGTCGCGCAGATGCGTCAGTTCGGCGAGGCGCGCATCGACGTGGCCGATGTGCTCGTCGAGCAGCGTGTTGACCGAATCGCACGGGTCGGCCGGGCTGTCGGTGAGCTGCAGCAGCGTGCGGATTTCGTCGTGCGCCATGTCGAGCGCGCGGCAGTTGCGGATGAAGCGCAGCCGTTCGACGTGCACGTCGGTGTAGTTGCGGTAGTTCGCATCGGTGCGCTCCGCATCGGGCATCAGCCCCTCGCGCTCGTAGAAACGGATCGTTTCGGGCGTGCAGCGGGCCGCCTTGGCCAATTCGCCGATCTTCATGGCTTTCTCCGTTGCAAGGGTTGACCTTGTAGTGGCTTCAGGGTGTTAACTCTACACCGTCAAGCCATAGAGGAGGTTGTCATGACCGACGCGCAGCGTCCCCACGACCCACGACACCGTCATGCCGGCGGCGCCGCGACCTGCAGCGCCGACGCGCGCGACACGCAGGCGGCGACCGTTGCCGATGCGGGGCCGGCGGCCGGCGAGCACGCGCATGGCGACGCGGCAGCGCGCGGCGCGCAGCCGGATGGATGCGGTCACAACCATGACCACGATCACGCATCGGCGCATGGCACGGGGCACGATCACGGCGACCACGCGCATGGCGACGGGCATGCGCACGGCGCTGCGTGCTCGCACGACCATGCGGGGCATGACCATGCTGGTCACGACCACGACCACGACCACGACCACGACCACGACCACGACCACGACCACGCCGCCGGCGCCTGCTGCGCGCCTGCCGCGCTGACGCTCGCGCCGCTGCCGGTCGCGCGGGCGACCGCATCGGGTCATGTGCGCTCCGCGTTCCGGATCATGCAGATGGACTGCCCGACCGAGGAAACGCTGATCCGCAAGAAGCTCGGCGGGATGCAGCAAGTGTCGGCGCTCGAATTCAACCTGATGCAGCGGATGCTGACCGTCGAACACGTGCCGGGCGCGCAGCCCGCGATCGAAAGCGCGATCCGCACGCTCGGGATGACGCCGGAGGCCGCTGCGGCCGACGCGCCGGCGACGCCCGTCGCGCCGCCGCCCGCGAAGCCGTGGTGGCCGCTCGCGCTGGCCGGCGTCGCCGCGATCGCATCCGAGGCCGTGAGCTGGGCCGGCCTGCCGGTGTGGCTGTCGGCCGTGCTGGCGCTCGCGGCGGTGCTCGCGTGCGGGCTGACCACCTACAAGAAGGGCTGGATCGCGATCCGCAACGGCAACCTGAACATCAACGCGCTGATGAGCATCGCGGTGACGGGCGCGATGGCGATCGGCCAGTGGCCGGAAGCCGCGATGGTGATGGTGCTGTTCACGATCGCCGAGCTGATCGAGGCGAAGTCGCTCGACCGCGCGCGCAATGCGATCCAGGGGCTGATGCAGCTCGCGCCGGACACCGCGACCGTGCAGGGCGCCGACGGCACGTGGCGCACGATCGAGGCCGCGCAGGTCGCGCTCGGCGCGGTCGTGCGCGTGAAGCCGGGCGAGCGGATCGGGCTGGACGGCGAAGTCGTCGCGGGCCGCTCGACGGTGAACCAGGCGCCGATCACCGGCGAGAGCCTGCCGGTCGACAAGACGGCAGGCGATGCGGTGTACGCGGGCACGATCAACGAGGCCGGTTCGTTCGACTATCGCGTGACGGCGGTTGCCGCCAACTCGACGCTCGCGCGGATCATCCACGCGGTCGAGCAAGCGCAGGGCGCGAAGGCGCCGACGCAGCGCTTCGTCGACCAGTTCGCCCGCGTCTATACGCCGATCGTGTTCGCGATCGCGCTGCTGGTGGCGGTGGCGCCGCCGCTCGTGGTGGGCGGCGCGTGGCATGACTGGATCTACCGCGCGCTGGTGCTGCTCGTGATCGCGTGCCCGTGCGCATTGGTGATCTCGACGCCGGTGACGATCGTGTCGGGGCTCGCGGCCGCCGCACGGCGCGGGATACTCGTGAAGGGCGGCGTGTATCTGGAAGAAGGCCGCAAGCTCGCGTGGCTCGCGCTCGACAAGACCGGCACGATCACGCACGGCAAGCCGGTGCAGACCGATTTCGACCTGCATGCAACGGACGTCGACGCCGCACGCATACGCCACCTCGGCGCGAGCCTCGCGGCGCGCTCCGATCACCCGGTGTCGCAGGCGATCGCCGTGGCGGCCCGCGACGCGCAGACGACCGCGTTCGCCGAGGTGGACGCGTTCGAAGCGCTTGTCGGGCGCGGCGTGCGCGGCACCATCGACGGCGCACGCTACTGGCTCGGCAACCACCGGCTCGTCGAGGAGCTCGAACGCTGCTCGCCCGCGCTGGAGGCGAAGCTCGACGCGCTCGAGCGGCAGGGCAAGAGCGTCGTGATGCTGGTCGACGATACGCGCGTGCTCGGCATCTTCGCGGTGGCCGACACGATCAAGGACACCAGCCGCGCGGCGATCGCCGACCTGCACGCGCTCGGCATCCGCACCGCGATGCTGACCGGCGACAACCCGCACACCGCGCAGGCGATCGCGCAGCAGGCCGGCATCGACGATGCGCGCGGCAACCAGTTGCCCGAGGACAAGCTCGCGGCGGTCGAGGAGCTGTCGGCGGGCGGCGCGGGCGCGGTCGGGATGGTCGGCGACGGGATCAACGACGCACCGGCGCTCGCGCGTGCCGACATCGGCTTCGCGATGGGCGCGATGGGCACCGACACGGCAATCGAGACGGCCGACGTCGCGCTGATGGACGACGACCTGCGCAAGATTCCCGCGTTCGTGCGGCTGTCGCGCGCGACGCACCGCGTGCTGGTGCAGAACATCGGCTTCGCGCTCGGCGTGAAGATCGTGTTCCTCGGCCTCACGGTCGCCGGGCTCGGCACGATGTGGATGGCCGTGTTCGCCGACGCGGGCGCGAGCCTGATCGTGGTCGGCAACGGGTTGCGGCTGCTGTCGAAAACAGGTGTGTTCGACAGCGCGCAGACGCAGCGATGAGGTGCCGGTGATGAGCTTTCTGAAACGGATCCTGAGCGGCCACGGGCGTGGTCATGTCGGCGGACACGGTGATGGCGGCCATGGCGGCGGGCATCACGGCGGAGCGGGCCGGGAAGGCCACGGCGGCCACGAAGCGCGCGGCCGTGATCGTCACGGCTGGGGGCGGCAGCCGTCGGCCGATGCGCAACGCGGCCCGGGCGGTAACGTGCCGCTGCGCCAGCTCGCCTGCGCGGGCTGCGGCGCGATCAACGCGGCGGATGCGCGTTTCTGCGCGCAGTGCGGCGCATCGCAGCGCGGCACCGCGTGCAGCCGCTGCCACGCGGCGCTGGCCGCCGACGCGCGCTTCTGTCCGAACTGCGGGACGCAGGCCGGGTAACGCTCCAGCCCGCCGATCAACGCAGCGGCAAATGAATCTCGGTGCGCAAGTCGGCCGGCGCCGCATCCATCGGCGTATTCAGATACAGCTCGAACGGCGGCGCGTCGGCGGCTTCGCGGCCCGCCTGACGCAGCCAGTCGCCGTACAGCCACTGGTAAGCCGCCTTCAGGTTCGCGTAGGGTCCCGTATGCAGCAGCACCGCGTACTCGCCAGCCGCGACCGTCACGCGCTCGACGGGCGGCGCCGGCTCGACGTCCGGCGCGCCGTCGGCCGGCACGAAGCACGCTTTCGCGCGCAACTGCGCTTGCGGCGTGGTATCGGGATCGTCGTAGAAGATTCCGATCATCTTCGCGCCGGGGCCGATCAGCCCGTGCTGCCCGACCCACGCGCCGATCTGCCCGAACGCGTCGCCGATCTTCAGGTACGCGCCTGTATGCGCCACCGCATAACCGCGCAGTTCCGGCAGCCGCCGGATCTCGACTTCATGCGTGAACATGTCTTCCTCTCCTCTTTGTAACGGATAAATCGGCCGGTGGATTCGCCCCGTCGCACCATCCGCACGACCGACTTGCCGCACAGCGCGCGACGCGTTGCGTGTCGCATTGCGGAGCCCACGCCACCGCCCCGGCTTTCATCTCGACGCTCCCGCGTGCACCTCCGGCACGAATCGACGCCACGGTAGCACGCTGCCAATCGATGAATCTTGCGGAGATACGTAGGACCACCAAATCCGCCCCTTTTTATTTCGAACAAATTGGGTCTCGTCCCCGTCGATCTTGTCTAAAGTTAAAGACGGTGAAATCGGGTGAACGTGTCATTTTTCTCGGGTAAGTTGGTCGGGCCGCACTGCACGGTTTTCGAAGTACGCAGGTAGTTCGTCGATGTTCAATGGCAACGCCACGTTTTTCGGGAGAACAAGAAATGGATGCTTCCAGCTTCATCACGTCGCTGCAGACCACGCTAGGCGGATACCTGCCCAAGATCGCCGGTGCGATCGGCATCCTGGTGATCGGCTGGCTGATCGCCGTGGTGGTGCGGGCCGGCACGCTCCGGCTGCTCAACGCGCTGAAGGTCGATCAGCGGATCACCGAAAGCACCGGCCAGGGCGCACGCGTCGAGCGGATCATCGCCGGCGGCCTGTTCTGGCTCGTGCTGCTCGTCACCGCGGTGGGCATCTTCAACGTGCTCAACCTCTACGCGGTATCCAATCCGTTCTCGCTGCTGGTCACGCACATCGTCAACTACCTGCCGAACCTGATCGGCGGCGCGGCGCTGACGCTGATCGCATGGTTGATCGCGTCGCTGCTGCGCAGCCTCGCGAACCGCGCGCTGCGAGCGAGCAAGGTCGACGACAAGCTGTCCGAAAGCGCGGGCATGCAGCCGATGAGCGGCTATCTCGGCGACGTGCTGTTCTGGCTCGTGATCCTGATGTTCCTGCCGGCGATCCTCGGGTCGTTCGCGCTGTCCGGCCTGCTCTCGCCGGTGCAGGGGATGGTCGACAAGCTGCTCGCGATCGTGCCGAACCTGTTCGCGGCCGCGGTGATCGGCGTCGTCGGCTGGATCGTCGCGCGCGTGCTGCGGGGCCTCGTGACGAACCTGCTGGTCGCGGCCGGCGCCGACCGCCTCACCGCGAGTCTCGACAGCCCGACGCCGGTGCGCGTGTCGAGCCTGGTCGGCACGATCGTCTACGTGTTCGTGTTCGTGCCGACGCTGATCTCCGCGCTCGACGCGCTGAAGATCGACGCGATCTCGATTCCCGCCACCAACATGCTGAACCAGTTTCTCGGCGCGGTGCCGGACATCGTCGCGGCGATCGTGATCGTGCTGGTCACGTACTATTTTGCTCGCTTCGTCGCGTCGCTCGCGCAGCGGCTGCTGGAAGCCGCCGGCGTCGACGGGCTGCCGGCCATGCTCGGCGTCGAGCGCGTGTTCTCCGGGTTCCTGCAGCCGTCGGTGCTGGTCGCGCGGCTGATCGTGTTCTTCGCGATGCTGTTCGCGGCGGTCGAGGCCGCGAACCGGCTCGGCTTCACGCAGGTGCGCGACGTCGTCACGCTGTTCATCGAATTCGGCGGCCACGTGCTGATGGGCGGCGTGATCCTCGTGATCGGCGTGTGGCTCGCGGGCCTCGCGCGCCGCGTGATCGAGCAGGCCGATCGCGAACACAGCGTGCTGTTCGCGCGGATCGCGCAATTCGCGATCCTCGGCCTCGTGTTCGCGATGGGGCTGCGCGCGATGGGCATCGCCAACGAGATCGTGCAGCTCGCGTTCGGCCTCGTGCTCGGCGCGATCGCGGTGGCGGTCGCGCTGTCGTTTGGCCTCGGCGGCCGCGAAGCGGCAGGCAAGCTGCTCGACCGCTGGTTCAACCAGCGCGGCGGCGGCCAGTAAGGTGGGCCCGGCCGCCGTGCGCGGCCGGGCGCGATGCTCAACGTAACCACGGGCGCTCGTCGCCGCTGCGTGCAGCGTGGCGGCGCCTTCGGTTCGTCACGTAACGCCACGCGTACCAAACGAGCAACGCCCCAGCGTGATTGCCAGCACGTTCAGGAACGATATCGTCAGCCAGAACGCATCGTAGAAGCGTTCGGTGTCATCGCCGTGCAGTTCGTACAGATCTTCGATCCATTGCGCGACCCAATTCGGGTAAGTCGGGAAGTACGCGGCGTTGTGCGTCCACACATGTTGACTGTTCCCGTATTTGGAACGGATTCCTGCCGCTTTCGCGGACAAGGCGAACCTGCCGACCCAAGCCGGGCCGCATCATCGGCGTCGGCCTCTGTGATGCGACGGTCGCGACCGCTTCGCTTGCCGAAGGAACGAGACCGTAGGGTTTCCGTCAGCGAAACACCCGCCCTCATCTTTGCCGAATTTCGATAACACGTCCTTTAATGACTCTCTAGCATCGATTCTCAGTCGCGCGGGCCGGCAGGCCGGCGCCTTTCAGGAGAATCCGATGAAAGCAGAGTCGAATGGCCGGCCCGCCGCCGGCGCCAAGTCGTCCGGCCAGCCCGCGCTGCAGCAGACGCTCGGGACCTGGCAACTGTGGGGCATCGCAGTCGGCCTCGTGATTTCCGGCGAATACTTCGGCTGGAGCTACGGCTGGGCGAGTGCCGGCACGCTGGGTTTCGTGATCACCGCGGTGTTCGTCGCGGCGATGTACACCACCTTCATCTTCAGCTTCACCGAACTGACGACGTCGATCCCGCATGCGGGCGGCCCGTTCGCGTATGCGCGCCGCGCGTTCGGCCCGGCGGGCGGCTATCTCGCCGGCGCGGCGACGCTCGTCGAGTTCGTGTTCGCGCCGCCCGCGATCGCGCTGGCGATCGGCGCGTACCTGCACGTGCAGTTTCCGGGGCTCGAACCGAAACACGCGGCAATGGGTGCGTATCTCGTCTTCATGGCGCTGAACATCGTCGGCGTGCAGATCGCCGCGACGTTCGAGCTGGTCGTCACGCTGTTCGCGATCTTCGAGCTGCTGGTGTTCATGGGCGTCGTGTCGCCGGGCTTCGCGTGGAGCAACTTCATGAAGGGCGGCTGTTCGGGCGCCGATCATTTCAGCGTCGGCGCCTTCCACGGGATGTTCGCGGCGATCCCGTTCGCGATCTGGTTCTTCCTCGCGATCGAAGGCGTCGCGATGGCCGCGGAGGAGGCGAAGAACCCGAAGCGCTCGATCCCGATCGCGTACGTGGCCGGCATCCTGACCCTCGTCGCGCTGGCGATCGGCGTGATGGTGTTCGCCGGCGGCGCGGGCGACTGGACCAAGCTCGCGAACATCAACGACCCGCTGCCGCAGGCGATGAAGTACATCGTCGGCGCGAACAGCGGCTGGATGCACATGCTCGTGTGGCTCGGGCTGTTCGGGCTGGTCGCGTCGTTCCACGGGATCATCCTCGGCTATTCGCGCCAGATCTTCGCGCTGGCGCGCGAGGGCTACCTGCCCGAATGGCTCGCGAAGGTGCATCCGCGCTTTCGCACGCCTTATCGCGCGATTCTCGCGGGCGGCGTGGTCGGGATCGCCGCGATCTACAGCGACGAGCTGATCCAGTTCGGCGGCCAGACGCTCACCGCGAATATCGTGACGATGTCGGTGTTCGGTGCGATCGTGATGTATATCGTAAGCATGGCGGCGCTGTTCAAGCTGCGCCGTTCGCACCCGGACATGGCGCGGCCGTTCCGCGCGCCGCTGTACCCGTTCTTCCCGGCGTTCGCGATCGTGGCGGCGCTGGTCTGCCTCGGGACGATGGTGTACTTCAACGGGCTGGTGGCGATGGTGTTCGTCGCGTTCCTCGCGCTCGGCTACGCGTACTTCCTCGCGACCCGTTCGCAGCGCGCGAGCGCGCCGGGCGACGTGGCGCTCGAGGAGTGAGGATGGCGAACCCGCACGGCCGCGCCTGACGGCATCCGGCGCGCCCCGTCGAACGGGCGCGCCATCGGCGTCCGGCACGGATGGGCAAGGACTGGCAAGGAGATTCGAACGATGGCCTACACGGAGACGATCGGCCCGCGCACGTACCGCTTCGCGGACCTGAAGACGCTGCTCGCGAAAGCGAGCCCGTTGCGCTCCGGCGACCAGCTCGCCGGCGTCGCGGCGGCGAGCGAGGAGGAGCGCGTCGCCGCGAAGATCGCGCTCGCGGGCGTGCCGCTGAAGGCCTTCCTGAACGAGGCGCTGATTCCGTACGAACACGACGAGGTCACGCGCCTGATCCTCGACGATCACGACGCGGCCGCGTTCGCGGAAATCTCGCACCTGACGGTCGGCGATTTCCGCAACTGGCTGCTGTCGCCCGTGGCCGACGGCGCCGCGCTCGAGCGGATCGCGCCGGGCCTCACGCCGGAGATGGTCGCGGCCGTGTCGAAGCTGATGCGCAACCAGGACCTGATCGCGGCCGCGCGGAAGCGCCGCGTGGTCACGCGCTTTCGCAACACGGTCGGGCTGGCCGGCCGGATGTCGGTGCGGCTGCAGCCGAACCACCCGACCGACGACGTGAAGGGCATCGCCGCGTCGATGCTCGACGGGCTGATGTACGGCTGCGGCGACGCGATGATCGGCATCAACCCGGCGACCGACAGCCTCGCGGCGATCGTGAAGCTGCTCGCGATGATCGACGGGTTCCGCGAACGCTACGGCGTGCCGACGCAGTCGTGTGTACTCACTCACGTGACGAACACGATCGCCGCGATCGAGAAGGGCGCGCCGGTCGACCTGGTGTTCCAGTCGATCGCGGGCACCGAGAAGGCGAACGCGAGCTTCGGCATCTCGCTCGCGCTGCTCGGCGAGGCGCGCGAGGCCGCGTTGTCGCTCGGGCGCGGCACCGTCGGCAACAACCTGATGTATTTCGAGACGGGCCAGGGCAGCGCGCTGTCGGCGAACGCGCACTTCGGCGTCGATCAGCAGACCTGCGAGGTGCGCGCGTACGCGGTCGCCCGCAAGTTCGATCCGTTCCTCGTGAACACGGTGGTCGGCTTCATCGGGCCCGAATACCTGTACGACGGCAAGCAGATCATCCGCGCGGGGCTCGAGGATCACTTCTGCGGCAAGCTGCTCGGCGTGCCGATGGGCTGCGACATCTGCTACACGAACCACGCGGAAGCCGACCAGGACGACATGGACACGCTGCTGACGCTGCTGGGCGCGGCCGGCATCAACTTCATCATGGGGATTCCGGGCGCGGACGACGTGATGCTGAACTACCAGAGCACGTCGTTTCACGACCAGCTGTACGTGCGCGAGGTGCTCGGCCTGCGCCGCGCGCCCGAGTTCGAGGAGTGGCTGGAGACGATGGAGATCGCCGACGCGCACGGCGCGCTGCGCGTGGCGAGCGCGCGCGTGCCGCTGCTCGCGGGCGCGAACGACTGGATGGGGATTTCCGCATGAGCGACGCCGTCGAAAAGAACCCTTGGGCGCAGCTGAGGTCGTTCACGAACGCGCGGATCGCGCTCGGCCGCGCGGGCAACAGCCTGCCGACCGCGCCACTGCTCGCGTTCAACCTGTCTCACGCGCAGGCGCGCGACGCCGTGCACCAGCCGCTCGACGCGAATGCGCTGCGGCGCGAGATCGAGGCATGCGGGCTACCGACGGCCGGCTTGCTGCCGACCCTCGGCGTGCAGAGCGCCGCGCCCGACCGCGACCACTATCTGCGCCGGCCCGACCTCGGCCGCAAGCTGTCGGATGACAGCCGCGGGCTGCTGGCCGGCTACGGCGCGGCGCTCGACGATGCGCCCGATGTGGTGTTCGTGGTCGGTGACGGGCTGTCGGCGTTCGCGGCCGCGAAGCAGGCGCTGCCGCTGCTGCAGGCCGTGCGGCCGCGGCTCGACGCGGACGGCTGGCGGATCGGCCCGGTGGTGGTCGCGACGCAGGCGCGCGTCGCGCTCGGCGACGAGATCGGTGAGCTGCTGCGCGCGAAGGTCGTCGCGATGCTGATCGGCGAACGGCCGGGGCTCAGCTCGCCCGACAGTCTCGGCGTGTACCTGACGTGGGCGCCGAAGGTCGGCTGCCACGACGCGCTGCGCAACTGCATCTCGAACGTGCGGCCCGAGGGGCTCCCGCATGCCGCCGCCGCGCACAAGCTGCATTACCTGATGACGCAGGCGCGCCGGCTCGGGCTCACGGGTGTCGGGCTGAAGGACGACAGCGATGCGCTGCTGCCGCAGGCGGACGCCGAGCGGATCGGCGCGGAATGACGGGGCGGGGCTGCCTGGCGCGTCAGCCGTCTACTTGAACAGCCGCTCGCACAGGAAGTCGACGAACACGCGCAGCTTCGGCGACAACTGCCGGCTCGACGGCCACACGATCGAGAACTGCCCCGGCGCGATCCGGTAGTCGTCGAGCACGGTGACGAGCGCGCCGGTGTCCAGCGCGTCGCGCGCGAGGAAGTCGGGCATGTAGCCGATGCCGAGCCCCGCCATGACCGCGCCGCGCAGCGCTTCCATGTTGTTGCAGGTCATCGCGGTGCGCAGCTTCAGCGGCGTGCCGTCGCGGGAGGCGAGCGCCCAGTCCTGCAGCTTGCCGGTGGTCGGGAAGCAGTAGCGCACGCAATCGTGCGCTTCGAGATCGTGCGGCGCGCGCGGCGTGCCGGCCCGCGCGAGATACGCGGGCGTCGCGCACAGCACGAACGCGAACGGGCCGAGCCGCCGCGACATCAGGCTCGAATCCGACAGCGGACCGCTGCGGATCACCGCGTCGAAGCCGCCTTCGACGACATCCACCATCCGGTCGTTGAAATCCAGGTCGAGCTCGACGTCCGGATAGCGCTGCCTGAATTCGGGCAGCACCGGCAGCAGGAACCGGTAGCCGATCACCGGCAGGCTCACGCGCAGCCTGCCGCGCGGCCGCTGCGCGGAGGCCGTCACGGTCGCTTCCGCGTCGCGAAAATCCTCGAGGATCCGCTGGCAGCGTTCGTAGAAATGGCGCCCTTCGTCGGTCAGTGTGACGCGCCGCGTCGTGCGGTTGAACAGGCGAACGCCGAGCGACTGCTCGAGCCGCGCGATCGTCTTGCCGACGGCGGACGCGGAAATGCCGAGCGCACGGCCGGCCGCGACGAAGCTGAGCGCTTCCGCGGTGCGGACGAACGCGGCGATGCCGTTCAGGTTTTCCATCGACATAAGCGGGCCGGCAAGAAGCGGAGAAGAGACAGATTGCGGAATATTAGTCCGTTATATCCGGAGTCTTGCACGGTTTTTCGCTGATTGAATCGGATTTATCTTTGATCGCTCTGGCGGCGCATCCGCGCCCGCTTTTCGAGGAGCGATGATGGATCACCCGTTTTCACCCGATTCGGCCAGCTCGGCGCGCCGGCGCGCGTGGGTGCTGGCCGCCGTCTGCATGGCCGCCGTCGCGCTGCCGTTGTCGTTTTCGGGCGGCGCGGTCGCGACGCCCGCGATCGGCCGCGACCTGCACGGCGGGCCGGTCGCGATGAACTGGATCACCAACGCGTTCATGCTCGCGTTCGGCAGTTTCCTGATGGCGGCGGGCGCGCTGGCTGACCAGTTCGGCCGCAAGCGCGTGTTCGCGATCGGCGTCGGCGGCTTCACGCTGATGTCGGTCGCGCTCGCGTTCGCGCCGTCGATGCTCGCGCTCGACCTGCTGCGCGCCGCGCAAGGGCTCGCGGCGGCCGCGGCGCTGGCGGGCGGCACGGCCGCGCTCGCACAGGAGTTCGACGGCGCGGCGCGCACGCGTGCGTTCAGCCTGCTCGGCACGACGTTCGGGATCGGGCTCGCCTTCGGGCCCGTGCTCGCCGGCGGCTTGATCGCGCACTACGGCTGGCGCGCGATCTTCGTCACGGGCGCCGCTGCCGGCGCGCTGTCGCTCGCGTTCGGGCTGCCGCGCATGCACGAATCGCGCGATCCGCACGCGACGGGGCTCGACTGGCCCGGCACGACCGCGTTCACCGCCGCGCTCACGCTGTTCACGTTCGGCGTGATCGAGGCGCCCGCGCGCGGCTGGACGCATCCGCTCGTCGTCGCGCTGCTGGCGGGCGCGGCGCTCGGCGCATGCGCGTTCGCCGCGATCGAGACGCGCGTCGCGCGGCCGATGCTCGACCTGTCGCTGTTCCGGATTCCGCGCTTCGTCGGCGTGCAGGTGCTGCCGGTGTCGACCTGCTGCTGCTACATCGTGCTGCTCGTCGTGCTGCCGCTGCGCTTCATCGGCATCGACGGTTTCAGCGAGATCGACGCCGGCTGGCTGATGCTCGCCATTTCCGCGCCGATGCTCGTCGTGCCGTTCGTCGCGGCGACGCTCACGCGCCGGCTGTCGGCCGGCGTGATCTCGGGGCTCGGGCTGTTGCTCGCAGCGGCGGGCCTCGTGTGGCTGGACGTCGCGCTGCGCGGCGGCGCGGGGCGCGCGGCGATCGCGCCGATGCTCGCGATCGGCATCGGGGCCGGCATGCCGTGGGGGCTGATGGACGGGCTGTCGGTCAGCGTCGTGCCGAAGGAGCGCGCAGGGATGGCGACGGGGATCTTCAGCACGACGCGCGTGGCGGGCGAGGGGATCGCGCTCGCGATCGTCGGCGCGGTGCTCGCGACGCTCGCGCACGCCGATTTGCGGCGGATGGCGGCGGGCACGTCCGGCGCGACGCTGCGGGCCGCCGCGCGGCTCGCGACCGGCGATCTCGCCGGCGCGGCGGCCGTGTTGCCGGGCGTCGATCGTGCGGCGCTGCTCGCGAGCTATACGCACGCGTTCGACCGGCTGCTGATCGGGCTCGCGGTCGTCACGGTGCTGTGCGCGGGCGTGGTGTTCGCGTTTCTTGGCGCGCGGCCGGCGGTTGCGCAAGGGCGCGGCGATGAAGGTGAGCCGCCGCGTGGCGAAGCGCCGGCGCTGCGCCGGAGCGAACCGGCGTGTGCGGACGCAAACGGGCGCTGAGCACGGTGTCGTCGGGGCGGCGGCTTCCGGCAATGGCAGCGACAGCGCGCGCGCATGCCTTCATCGCCGTGGCCGCATGCCGACGGCTATCCGCACGACGCCGTCACGCCAGCACGAGCGGCGGCAGCCCCGCTTCGGCGCGCGCGTGCGCGCTTTCGACTTCGACGATCACGTAACGCAGCGCAGTCGGCCACAGGTGCGCATGGCTTCCCGCGTCCTCGTCGATCGTCGCGCGCCCTTGCACGAGCCACGTCGTCTGCCGGACGAAATCGACGAACAGCAGCGCAATCGCCGGATTCACGAGCAGGTTGCCGATCGTGTTGAACAGGTTGTTGCCCGCGAAGTCGGGCAGCACGAGCGTACGGCGATCGGGCAGGTCGACGAGCGGGGCGAACGAACCGTCCGCGCGCGGTTGCCGGCCGCGATACGAGCAGTCGCTGTCGCCCGCCGCGTTCGCGGTCGCGACGAGCAGGAACGCCTGTTCGCGGATGAACGCGACGGCATCGTCGCTGAGGGGGCCCGGTTCGTTCATGGTGTCGGTCGGTGCGTGGCCGCGGCGTGCGGATTCGCGTTGCGCACGCAAGCGACATGCCATGCGGCGCGCGTGGCGCGCGGCGACGCCTGCACAGGTGCGCTGTGAAAAATCCGAACACCCGCCGCGCCGCTGTGCCGTCGCGGTGTTCAGAATCGGCACACTCGTTTCCCGTGCGCCGGCACCGCGCCCGGCGGGCGGCCGGACGCACCGCTCCTGTTCCGTTTTCGGCCCGTGTGGCACGCATGTTGCGTAAACCGTGCAGCGCGATCCAACCGGCGCTGCATTCACACAAGCACGATGAACAGGAGACATGTATGAACCCGTTTGACCTGAAGCAACTGGGCCTCGACGTCGAATATCCGTACCGTCAGCAGTACGACAACTACATCGGCGGCAAGTGGGTTCCGCCGGTGAAGGGCGAGTATTTCGAGAACGTGTCGCCGATCAACGGCAAGCCGTTCTGCCGCGTGCCGCGCTCGAGCGCCGACGACATCGAGGTCGCACTCGACGCGGCGCACGCCGCGCGCCGCAAGTGGGGCAAGACGTCGGTCGCCGAGCGCGCGAACCTGCTGCTGGCCGCCGCCGACCGGATGGAAAAGAACCTGAAGCTGCTCGCGGTGGCCGAGACGATCGACAACGGCAAGCCGCTGCGCGAGACGATGGCGGCCGACCTGCCGCTCGCGATCGACCACTTCCGCTATTTCGCGGGCTGCATCCGCGCGCAGGAAGGCGGCATTTCCGAGATCGACGACAACACCGTCGCGTATCACTTCCACGAGCCGCTCGGCGTCGTCGGCCAGATCATCCCGTGGAACTTCCCGCTGCTGATGGCCGCGTGGAAGCTCGCGCCG
>Ga0068852_100001410_pt1 | contig 16203 bp, 18 predicted proteins | sample KBSCornC22_FD_66594 | JGI IMG/M metagenome (GOLD analysis project Ga0068852, IMG submission 66594) | Corn rhizosphere microbial communities from Kellogg Biological Station, Michigan, USA - KBS Corn C2-2 | ecosystem: Host-associated > Plants > Roots > Rhizosphere > Soil ... | reverse complement strand
CGCTTCTACTTCATGGAGATGAACACCCGGCTGCAGGTCGAGCATCCGGTGACCGAGATGATCACCGGCGTCGACCTCGTCGAATGGCAGCTGCGCGTCGCTGCCGGCGAGCCGCTGCCGAAGACGCAAGGCGAGCTCGCGATCTCGGGGCATGCGATCGAGGCGCGCATCTATGCCGAGGATCCCGACCGCGGCTTCCTGCCGTCGACCGGGCGTCTCGTCCACCTGGCACCGCCGCCCGAGAGCGCGAGCGTGCGCGTCGACACCGGCGTCGAGGAGGGCGATGCGATCACGCCGTTCTACGACCCGATGATCGCCAAGCTGATCGTCCACGGCACCGACCGCGCGGCTGCGCTCGCGCGGATGCGCGACGCGCTCGCGCGCTTCCGCATCGTCGGCGTCGCCAGCAACGTCGAGTTCCTCGGTCGCCTGGTGGCGACTCCGTCGTTCGCGAACGCCGACCTTGACACCGCGCTGATCGAGCGCGAGCACGACCGGCTCTTCGCCGCCGCTTCGTCGCCGCCCGACGACGCCTGGCTCGTCGCCGCGCTCGCCGAGGTCCAGCGCGATGCCGAAGCGGCTCGACGCGCGGCGGCGAACGCGCGCGACCCGGCATCGCCGTGGCGCGCGCTCGACGGCTGGCGTCTCAACGGCAGCGCGCTGCGTCGTCTCGGCTTTCGCCACGGCGAAACCATGCGCGAGGTCGACGTCGCGGCGCTGCCCGGCGGAGTCTGGCAGCTCGCGCTCGACGGTACGACGACGCCGGCGAGCGCGCGTGCCTCGAGCGACGGCTCGCTCGCAGCGACGCTCGGCGATCGTCGTCTGCCGGCCGCGGTTGTCGCGCGAGGTGAGCAACGACACGTCTTCCTCGACGGCCGCGCCCACGCGTTCGCGCTCGTCGACTTGTTCGGCGTCAGCGGCGCCGAGCACGATGAGGAGGGTGCGGGCCTCGTCGCGCCGATGCCGGGCAAGGTGATCGCGCTCATCGCCGCGCCGGGTGCCGCGGTCGAGAAGGGCGCGCCGCTGCTCGTCCTCGAGGCGATGAAGATGGAGCACACGATCAGCGCGCCGCGCGCCGGCACCGTGAAGGCGTTTCGCGTCGTCGCCGGCGAGCAGGTGAGCGAAGGCGCCGAGCTGGTCGACTTCGAGTGAGGCCGGCCGTTCGTCGAGATGACGTCTTGACTTGAGACAAAATCTCATTACGATCATCCCTGTCGCAAATGCCGAAGGTGGATCGCGCCATGGCCATGACCCGCGCCGAGATGGATCGCCGGATCGACGAGCACTTCCACTTCGAGGCCAACGACGACGTCGACGGCGTGCTCGCGACGCTCGCCCCCGACGCCGAGCACGACATCGTCGGCTGGCCGTCGGGGCCGACGCGCGGCCGCGCGGCGGCGCGCCCGTTCTACGAAGCCCTCTTCGACGACCTCGCCGACGGCGAGGTCAGGAGCCTGCGGCGGCTGTACGGGGAAGACTTTCTCGTCGACGAGTCGCTCTGGCGCGGCCGCGCTCCGGGCCGCCCGTTCGGCCTCGACGGCCGCGGCCGGCCGCTCGAGTTCCGGCTGCTGCACGTCGTCGAATTCGCGGGCGACGGCGGGATCCGGCGCGAGAACGTGTGGGTCGACCTCGGCGCGATCGCGCGCCAGCTGCCGCAGGACTGAGATGGCGACCGCCGACGGCTCACAGCGGCCGAACCAGAAGCGGCGCACCCGCAAGGACCTGCTGCAGGCGACGGCGCGGCTGCTGCAGCAGGGCCGCCGGCCGAGCCTCGAGGAGATCGCCGAGGAGGCGCTCGTCTCGCGCGCGACCGCGTACCGCTACTTCCCGGGCGTCGAGCCGCTCCTCGTCGAAGCGGCGCTCGACACCGCGGCGCCGGAGCCGCGCGAGGCGCTGCGCGGGGCGTCGCCCGACGATCCGGTCGCGCGCGTGCAGCGCGTCGACGCCGCTCTGCACGACATGATCGTCGCCCATGAGCCGCAGCTGCGGCTCATGCTCGTCCATTCGCTGCAGCGCAGCCTCGCGCGCGACACCGACGTGCGGCTGCCGCCGCGACAGAACCGGCGCACGCCGCTGATCGAGGCGGCGCTCGCGCCGGCGCGCGAGCGCTTCCGGCCGGCCGAGCTCAAGCTGCTGAGCCGCGCGCTCGCGCTCGTCGTCGGCACCGAGGCGATGGTCGTCTGCAAGGACGTGCTGCAGCTAGACGACGCGGACACGCGCAAGGTCAAGCGCTGGGCCGTCAAGGCGCTCGTCGAGGCCGCGCTGAAGCGCGCCTGACGTCGACGTTCTTCCCACCTGATGCGAAAGGAGCCTGCCATGCCCACCCACGTCGCTCGTCCCGCGCTCGCAGCGGTTCTGGTCGGCGTCGCGCTCGCCCCCGCGGCGCGCGCCGCCGACCCTGCGCCTCTCGTCCAGCGCGGCGAGTACCTCGTCGTCACCGGCGCCTGCGCCGATTGCCACACGCCGATGAAGATCGGCGCCAACGGGCCGGAGCCGGACACCAGCCGCATGCTTTCCGGCCATCCGGAATCGCTCGTCATGCCTCCCGCGCCCAGGTTGCCGACCGGGCCCTGGCTCGTCGTCTCGTCGGCGACCAACACTGCGTGGGCGGGGCCGTGGGGCGTGAGCTTCACCGCCAATCTCACTCCGGACGGCGACACGGGGCTCGGCCGCTGGAGCGCGAAGCAGTTCATCGACACGATGCGCACGGGTCGCCACCTCGGCGTCGGCCGGCCGGTGCTGCCGCCGATGCCGATCCCCGCCTATCGCCACTTCAGCGACGCCGACCTGGCGGCGATCTTCGCGTACCTGCAGTCGATTCCGCCGGTGAAGAACCGCGTGCCGCAGCCGCTGCCGCCGGCCGATGCGCCCGCCGCCGCGACGGTGCCCAAGAAGTGAAATCGACGAAGGCTGCACGGAAACGACGGTGCGCCGGCCGTACGAGTTGACGAGACCGCTGGTTTCGAGCGTCGCTTCGGTTCCGGTCAGGCGCGGCGGCGAGCGCGTCGTGGCCTGCCGGCGCTGGCGTCGATTCCGGCGACCAGGACGTCGAGGGCGACGCTGCGCAAGTGCTCGGCCGTCGCGGGGTCGGCCATCTCCGGCGGCAACGTGACGTCGGTCCAGAGCATCGCCAGGCCGTGCACCTGCGCCCACGCGGCGACGGCGAGGCTCGCGAGCGTGCGCTCGTCGGCGACGCCGCGGCCGAGGTGGAGCGCGACGGCGCGCAGCAGATTGCCCCAGGCGCGCTGCGCCTGCTCGTGCACTGCCGGCGTCGGCCCGCGCGCGCTCGGGCTGAACATCAGCCGCAGCACGTGCGGATGCGCGAGCGCGAAGCCGATGTAGGCGAGGCCGGACGCGCGCAGGACGTGCGGATCTTCGCTGCGCGGCTCGAGCGCGTCGGCGAAGCGCGTCCAGCCGGTCAGGCGAAGGGCGTCGAGCAGGTCCTCCTTGCTCGGGAAGTGGTTGGCGGGCGCGGCGTACGAGACGCCGAGCGCGCTCGCCAGCGAGCGCAGCGAGACGGCCTCGACGCCGCCGCGCTCGAGCGCGGACCATGCCGCGTCGAGCAGCGCGGCGCGCAGGTCGCCGTGGTGGTAGCGGCCGGAGGGCTTGCGGCGCAGCGGGGCAGGCTTCCTCGGCATGGCCGGATTATTCGCCGGCCCGGCGGCGGCAGCGGACGCGCGGCGAACTTGTCGTTGACAACTTGCCGTCGCTGCCATATCTTGTCGGCATCAATATTTAACGTGCCGAGGTCACCATGCCCGTCGCAAGATCGAAATGCGCCGCCGCCGCCTTGGTCGCCTGCGCCGCCGTCGCGATCAGTGGCTGCAGTTGGATCGCCGTGCAGAGCGCGCCGGCGAAAGTGCCGCAGCCGACGACCGCCGAGGGCCAGGCGGTCGCCGCCGAGTTCTGGACCGCGTTCCACGCCGGCCGCTACGACCGCATCGACGAGCTGCTCGAGGCGCACGCGCGCGTCCTCGTCGCCCGCCCGGGCGACACCCTGACGACGGCGCACAAGGCGTGGCTGCACGCCTGGAAGCTGTCCGAGCGCGCGCGTGTCCGGCTCGAAGCGCGGATCACCGAGCACGCGACGCTCGCGCGCACCCTGTTCGACGAGGCGGCGCGCCTCGATCCGGCGGACGCCCGCGTGCTCGGCTTCGCCGCCGGAATGACGATGGCCGAAGGCGCGATCCTCGGCGACGAGAAGGAGAAGAGGCGCGGCTACTACCGGATGAAGGACGCGGTCGCAGCGTTCCCGGAGTTCAACCTCTTCAGCAGCGGCTACTCGATGAGCGGCGGGCCGAGCGACGGCGCGCCGTTTCGCGAGGGCCTCGAGCAGCAATGGCAGACGCTCGACATCTGCTTCGGCACGCGCCTGTCGCGCCGCGAGCCGAGGATCGAGCCGTACCTCGGCCTGCGCACGACCGAGGGCCCGAAGCGGGTCTGCTGGAACTCGTGGATCGCGCCGCACAACTGGGAAGGCTTCTTCCTCAACTTCGGCGACATGCTCGCGCGCTCCGGCGACCTCGCGAACGCGCGCACGATGTACGAGGCGACGCGGCTGTCGGCAACGTACGCCGAGTGGCCGTGGCGCGGCGTCCTCGAGCGCCGGCTCGCCCACCTCGACGAGCTTCCGCAGCGGCTCAACGACGCCGCAGCCGGCGAGCGCGAGTGGACGCCGATGGTCCAGAGCGTGTTCGCGTGCACCGGCTGCCACCAGGCGCACGGCCGGTCGCTGCTGCCGTGACCGGGCGGCGCCCGACGGCCGCCGCGTCGACGTTCTACGATCGCAGCCGCCGGCGGCGAGCGGCGAACGGAGCAGCGACATGCGGACGGTGCGGACGGGCGAGTTCGAAGGCGGATCGGTCTTCATCGACGGCGACTGGAAGCCGCTCTCGGAAGGCAAGATCTCGCTCTTCGACTGGGGCTTCACGCGCTCGGACGCGACGTACGACGTCGCGAGCGTCTGGAAGGGCGCGTTCTTTCGCCTCGACGACCACCTCGATCGCTTCTTCGCGAGCATGAAGAAGCTGCGGATGGCGATCCCGTACCGGCGCGACGAGGTGCGTGCGATCGTGCACGGCTGCGTTCGCGCCGGCGGGCTGCGCGACGCGTATGTCGCGATGGTGTGCACGCGCGGCGTGCCGCCGCCCGGGTCGCGCGATCCGCGCCTCGCGACCAACCGCTTCTACGCCTACGCGGTGCCGTTCGTCTGGATCGCACCGCCGGAAAAGCAGCGCGCCGGGATCGACCTCCATGTCAGCCGGCGCGTCCGCATCGCTCCCGAGTCGGTCGATCCGACGGTCAAGAACTACCACTGGCTCGATCTCGTGCAGTCGCTGTTCGACGCCTACGACCGCGGCGGCGACACGAGCTGCGTCGTCGACGCCGCCGGCAACGTCACCGAAGGCCCCGGCTTCAACGTCTTCGCGGTGCGAGACGGCGTCGTCGCGACCGCGGCACGCGGAGTGCTCGAGGGCGTCTCGCGGCGCACGGTGATCGAGCTCTGCGAAGCGCTGGCGATTCCGCTGCGTGTCGGCGTGCTGCCTGCCGACACGCTCGCCGACGCCGACGAGGTCTTCTTGAGCTCGACCGGCGGCGGCGTGCTGCCGATCGCCAAGGTCGACGGCAAGCCGCTGCGCGGCGCCTTCCCCGGGCCGGTCACGCAGCGCCTGCACGACGCTTACTGGGCCCTGCACGACGACCCGCGCCACCGCGACCCCGTCGCCTACTGAGGCTTGCAAAACGCGATCGCCCGCCCTACATGGGCAGGTGCGCTCCGCCGTTCGGCGGATTCGCCACTTCGGCGCGCGCCGTACCGTGCGCGCACCGAATCGAAGGAGATCGCGATGGACCAGCCGACCACAAACGAAGCGACCGCGGCACTGCGCGCGCACTCGGAGGCGATGGCCGCGATCGTCGACGCGATCGGCGCATCGACCGTCGCCGTCCTCGGCCGCCGCGGCACCGTCGCTTCGGGCGTCGTCTGGAAGAGCGGGCTCGTCGTCACTGCGGCGCACGTCTTTCGCCGCACGCCGGCGGCAGCGACGCTCGTCGCCGCCGGCGCTCGCTCGCTCGCCGCGACGCTCGTCGGCATCGACTCGGCGACCGACCTCGCGCTCTTTCGGCTCGCCGAGCCCGATGCGCTCGCGCCGCTCGTCGCCGGCGACGCCGAGACGCTTCGCGCCGGCAGCACCGTCGTCGTCGTCGGCCGCAGCGGCGAAGGCGACGCGATCGCGAGCGCCGGCATCGTCAATCGGGTCGGCGGCGCGTGGCAGACGTGGCTCGGCGGCTCGATCGACCGCCTGATCCGGCTCGACGGCGGCGTCTACGACGGCCTCTCGGGCGCGCCGGTCGCCGACGCGTCGGGCGCGCTCGTCGGCGTGGCGACGGCGGCGCTCTCGCGCAGCTACGGCATCGTCGTTCCGGCGCCGACCGTCTCGCGCGTGGTCGAAGCGCTTCTCGCCCAGGGCCGCGTCACGCGGCCTTGGCTCGGCATCGGCGCGCAGTCGGTGCCAGTGCAGGGCGCGGGCGCCGAGCAAGGCGGGCTCCTCGTCACCGCGGTCGTCGCCGGCGGCCCCGCCGAGCGCGCGGGCGTCAGGATCGGCGACATCATCGTCCGCGCCGCCGAGAGCGCGGCGGCGAACCTGCGCGAACTCCGCCAAGCCCTCGCCGCGCACGTCGGCAGCATCGTCACGCTCGGCATCCTGCGCGGCGGCGCGCCGCTCGACCTCAGCGCCGAGGTCGGCGAATGGCCCGAGCAGCGCTGCCGCTGAGGAACGATTCGATGCCGACGCTGAGGATCGCGATCGCTGCGTCGTCGGCGCTCGTTCGCGCCGGCATCGCCGACGGCCTCGCCGCCGAGGGCGGCTTCGAGATCGTCGGCTCGGCAGCGACGCTCGCCGAGCTCGCCGCCGCTGCCTGGTGTGGTGCCGAGATCGTCGTCGTCGACGTCGGCACGTCGGCCGACGCCGACCTCGACGCGATCGCCGGCAACGGGCCGCACGCGATCGTGCTGGCGAGCGACGGCGACGAGCGCACCGGCGAGTGGCTGATCGACGGCTGCTCGGTGCTGCGTCGCGGCGCCGCCCCGGCGGCGATCGCCGGTGCCGCGCGCGCCGCGCACGCCGGCCTGGTCGCGACCTCGCCCGCGTTCGCCGCCGAGGCGCTGCGCTACGAGCGCGTCGGCGTGCGGCCGCCGCTGCCGGCGGGATTCGAGGCGCTGACGCCGCGCGAGCGCCAGGTCCTCGCGGCGATGAGCAACGGCCTCGGCAACCGCGAGATCGGCGGCGCGCTCGGCATCTCGGCGCACACCGCGAAGTTCCACGTCGCACAGATCATCGCCAAGCTGCAGGCGCAGTCGCGCGCGCACGCGGTCGCCAAGGCGCTGCGCGCCGGCTTCGTCGACGCCTAGCTTCGGCGCCGGCCGTCGATCGCGGGCACCGCGGCGCCGCACCGCGCCGTGCGTGGTCGAGAATGGCACCCTGAGACATCGTCGAAAGGGTCCCAGTGTCGTTCGCCCACCAGATCGCCGAGAACGTGAGCGTCTTCCTGGCGCAGACGATCGCCTCGCCGATCCAGATCCTCTCGGTGTGCGCCGCCGCCGTCGGCGTCGGGTTCACGATCAGCAGCGGCTTCGTGAAGACGATGGTGCCGCTGCGCTGGTTCGGCGTGCTCAGCAACATCGGCTTCCTGAGCTACGGAATTCTCTTTCCCAACTACGTCATGGTGCTCATGCACGGCGTGCTGCTGCCGATCAACTGCCTGCGGCTGGTCGAGATGACGCGGCTGACGCGGCGTGTCCGCGCGGCGACGCGCAGCGCCGACCGCTCCGGGCTCTGGCTGCGGCCGTACATGAAGCAGAGCAAGCGCAAGAAGGGCGACATCCTGTTTCGTCAGGGGGACGACGCCGACCATCTCTACATCCTCGTCGACGGGCGGGTCGAATTTCCCGAGAGCGGGGGGAGCTTCGGACCCGGCACGATGTTCGGCGAGATCGCGTTCTTCTCGCCCGAGAGGAAGCGCACGTTGAGCGCGCGCTGCGCCGAGGACTGCGTGCTTCTCAGCATCAACCAGAGCACGCTGCTCCAGCTCTACTACCAGAACCCGAGCTTCGGATTCGAGATCGTCGGACTCGTCGCCGGCCGCCTTTCGGCCGACATCACGCGCCTGCGCGCCCAGCTGCGCGACGCGCAGCCGATGGCCTGAGCCGGGCGGCGAGCAGGCTAGAGCTCTTCTTCCTCGTCCTCGTCCGACGTCTCGTCGGCGAGCGATTCGATCGTGTCGTCGTTGCCGGTGATCGACTCGGCGCCGTCGAGCGCGTCCTTCGAGCGCGCGATGCGGTCGGGACCGATGTCGGCGCCGTCACGCGCGCCTTCGGGGACCGCTTCGGCGCGCTCGCCGGTGCCTTCGGCGTCGGTGTCGGTGTCGGCGAGGACCGGCGTCGCGCCGCCGAGTGCGCCTTCTTCGGGCTCGGTCTTCAACCGCGTCGCGCCCTGGATGTCGCTGCCGGTGTCCGAGGTGTCGCTCGGGCCGAGCAGGTCGTCGTCGCGGCCGCGAGCCTGTTGCGGCGCGCGGTCGCCGCCGAGGATGCTGCTTTGGGACATGGTGTCGGTCTCGGTCGTGGAATGCACTCAGGATGATCCACCAAGAGGACGCTGTCAGTCGGCGATCACCCCGAAGCGGACGAGGCGTGATCCGACGGCACCGGCGAGCGGGTCGCCGATCGCCGACGATGCGCGTTGCCAGGCGGCGGCGATCGCGGCGGCATCGGCGCTGGCGGGCATCGCATAGCTGCGATCCACGTCGAAGCACCACGACGCCAGCCGCGCACGGTCGACGCCGCCGGTCGTCTCGCCGAGCGCGAGCTCGAACGCGAGCCGCCACCATGGCGACGCGGAGCCGAGAGCGCGGCGGACCGAGTGCAGCCGTCGCGCCGACTGTGCGTTCACGACGACGTCGAGCAGGCTGCGCCAGTGCGGGACCAGGCCGTCGCGCTGCACCGCCCGTGCCGCCCAGCGCTGCACGCGCGGCGCATCGTCGGCCAGCGCCGCGAGGACGAGCGCTTCGCGGCCCGTCGCATCGGCCCGCTGCCAGCAGCCGGCGTACGCGACCGCGCGCGTGCGCTCGCCGGGCGCGCGCAGCCACCGTGACGTCGCGCGTTCATCGAAGCCGCCGAGCGCGATCAGGGTGTGCAGCGCGATCGCGCGGCGACGGTCGTCGTCCGCGCGCCCGGCATCCGGGGCGTCGAGCGCACGCGCCGCCGCGGCCCGGATCCTCGCGCGCTCGGCATCGCTGCTCGCGGCGAGTGCACACGCACGCACGGCGGCGCTCGGGTCGAACGCGAACCGCTCGATGTACGCTGCGCGGTCCGCGCCGCTCGCGCCCAGCGCCGACGCGAGCCCGGCGCGGCGCACCGCCGCGTGCGGGCTGACCGCCGCCGCCAGCCACACCGCATCGCGCCACCGCGCGTTCCGCAGCGCTTCGGCAGCGCGCGTCGCCGACAGCGCGGCGACGATGTCCCGGCCAGCGGCGTCATCGTGGAGCAGCGTCGCGAGCGCGGCTTCGTCGGGTGCTGCGGCGCGGCGCATCTTTCCGACGATCCGGCGCAGCGCCATCGGCGCAGTGCGCGTCGCGGCAACGACGCGCGCCAACCGCTCGGGTGACGCGAGGAACGAGTCGATCGACGCCACGACGGCGTCGCCTTCGACGCGACCGCCGCGCCTCAGCGCCTCGACCGCGTCGAGCGCGAGCGCCCATGCGGGGACGAGGTCATCGCGCAGGTGCGCCGCGAGGGCCGTCGCCGCGGCGCTGCGGACCTGCGGCACCCAGTCGTTCGCGCGGGCGAGGAGAACGCGAATCGCCTCGGGCCGCGGTGCGCTCGCCAGCTCGCGCACCGCGGCCTCGCGAACATGGCCGTTGCCGTCGAAAACGCGCTCGAGCGCGTCGGCCGCCGTCGGCGGCGACTGCGCTTCCGCGTCGCCGTGGCGCTGCGCGCGCGAGCGAACGGACGCTCGGCTCGCCCGCACGAGGATGCGGTCGAGCCAGCGGATGAAGGCGCCGATCAGACGCGTTCGACGACGACCGCGATGCCCTGGCCGACGCCGATGCACATCGTGCACAGCGCGAAGTGGCCGCCGCTCTTGTGCAGCTGGCTGACGGCGGTCGTGACGAGCCTTGCGCCGCTCGCGCCGAGCGGATGGCCGAGCGCGATCGCGCCGCCGTTCGGGTTGACGCGCGCGTCGTCGTCGGCGAGGCCGAGGTCGCGCAGCACGGCGAGGCCTTGCGCGGCGAACGCCTCGTTGAGCTCGATGACGTCGATCTGCTTGAGCGAGAGGCCGGTGAGCTCGAGCACCTTCTTCGTCGCCGGCGCCGGCCCGACGCCCATGATCCGCGGTGCAACGCCTGCAGTCGCCATGCCGACGACGCGCGCGCGCGGCACGAGGCCGTGGCGCGTGGCGGCGCGCTCGCTCGCGATCAGCATCGCGCAGGCGCCGTCGTTGACTCCCGACGCGTTGCCCGCGGTGACGCTGCCGTCGGGGCGGACGACGCCCTTCAGCTTGGCGAGCGCCTCGAGGCTGGTGTCGCGCGGATGCTCGTCCTTCGAGACGACGACCGGGTCGCCCTTCTTCTGCGCGATCGTCACCGGCACGATCTCGCGCTCGAAGAAGCCCGCCTTCTGCGCCGCGACCGCCTTCTGCTGCGACGCCAGCGCCATCCGGTCCTGCGCCTCGCGCTCGATGTTGAAGTCCTTGGCGACGTTCTCGGCCGTCTCGGGCATCGAGTCGACGCCGTATTGCTCCTTCATCAGCTTGTTGACGAAGCGCCAGCCGATCGTCGTGTCGTAGACGGCGTTCGTGCGCGAGAACGCGGTCTCGGCCTTCGGCATCACGAACGGCGCACGGCTCATGCTCTCGACGCCGCCCGCGATCATCAGCTCGGCCTCGCCCGACTTGATCGCGCGCGCCGCGCTGCCGACCGCGTCGAGGCTCGATCCGCAGAGCCGATTGATCGTCGCGCCGGGCACCGTCTGCGGCAGACCGGCGAGCAGCAGCGCCATCCGCGCGACGTTGCGGTTGTCCTCGCCGGCCTGGTTCGCGCAGCCGTAGAGCACGTCGCTGACGGCGGCCCAATCGACCTTGGCGTTGCGCTCGATCAGCGCGCGCAACGGAATCGCCGCGAGGTCGTCGGCGCGCACCGACGCGAGCGCGCCGCCGTAGCGGCCGATCGGCGTGCGGACGGCGTCGCAGATGAAGGCTTCGGTGACGTTCATTCGATTTGCTCCTCAGGCGCGCTCGAGCGGCGCGCCGGTCCTGGCCTGCAGCATGTCGAACGACAGGCCGTCGACGATCTCGACGACGGCGAGCCCGCGCCGCGAGACGTCGATGACGGCGAGGTCGGTGTAGATGCGCGTCACGCAGCCGATCCCGGTCAGCGGATACGTGCAGCGCTCGACAACCTTCGGCTCGCCGCTCTTCGTCGTGTGCTCCATCATCACGTACGTCTTCTTGGCGCCGATCGCGAGGTCCATCGCGCCGCCGACCGCGGGGATCGCGTCGGGGGCGCCGGTGTGCCAGTTGGCGAGGTCGCCGCTCGCCGAGACCTGGAACGCGCCGAGGACGCAGACGTCGAGGTGGCCGCCGCGCATCATCGCGAAGCTGTCGGCGTGGTGGAAGAAGACTCCGCCTGGCAGGAGCGTCACCGGCTGCTTGCCGGCGTTGATGAGGTCGAAGTCCTCTTCACCCTCGCGCGGCGCCGGGCCCATGCCGATCACGCCGTTCTCGCTGTGCAGGACGATCTCGCGGCCTGTCGGGAGGTGGTTGGCGACCATCGTCGGCAAGCCGATGCCGAGATTGACGACGGCGCCGTCGGGGATGTCGCGGGCGACTCGCGCGGCCATCTCGGCGCGGCTCCATTTCGGTTCTGCCACGCGCTCGCTCCCTTCAGGCCTGCTGGCGGAAGCCGCCGGCGCTCGTCGCGACGCGGTCGATGCGGACGATCCGCTGCACGAAGATCCCGGGAGTGACGACGCATTCGGGATCGAGCGTGCCGAGCGGAACGATCTCGTGCACCGTCGCGATCGTCGTCTTCGCCGCCATTGCCATCACCGGGCCGAAGTTGCGCGCCGTCATCCGGTACGTGAGGTTGCCCCAGCGGTCGCCGCGCTCGGCCTTGATGAAGGCGACGTCGGCGTGCAGCGGTGTCTCGAAGACGTACATCCTGCCGTCGATCTCGCGCGTCTCCTTGCCCTTCGCGAGCTCGGTGCCGTAGCCGGTCGGCGTGAAGAAGCCGCCGATGCCGGCGCCGGCGGCGCGGATGCGTTCGGCGAGGTTGCCCTGCGGAACCAGCTCGAGCTCGAGCTCGCCGGCGCGGTAGAGGCGGTCGAAGTGGTGGCTGTCGACCTGGCGCGGGAACGAGCAGACGATCTTGCGAACGCGCCGTGCCGCGAGCAGCGCGGCGAGCCCGGTGTCGCCGTTGCCGGCATTGTTGTTGATGATCGTGAGGTCCTTCGCCCCTTGCTCGAGCAGCGCGCCGACGAGCTCGTTCGGCAACCCGGCGGTGCCGAAGCCGCCGATCATCACCGTCGCGCCGTCGGCGACGTCGGCGACGGCTTCGCGAAGCGTCGCGACCTCCTTCTGGATCATCGCTTCTGCTTCGCTGCGAGGTCGCCGCGTGCGAGCGCTTCGATCGCCATCGCGTAGCCGGCGACGCCGAAGCCGACCACGATCCCGGCGCATGCCGGCGAGAGGTACGAGTGGTGGCGAAACGGCTCGCGTGCGTGGACGTTCGAGAGGTGGACCTCGATCACCGGGACGCCGATGGCCTTGATCGCGTCGTGCAGCGCGACCGAGGTGTGGGTGTAGGCGCCGGCGTTGAGGACGACGCCGCCGATGCTGCCCGCGGGCGCCGCGCCGGCGGCGTGCAGCCAGTCGATCAGGACGCCTTCGTGGTTCGTCTGGCGGAAGTCGATCTCGACCGCGTGCGGCTGGGCAGCGCTGCGGCACGCGCGCTCGAGATCGCCGATCGTCGTCGAGCCGTAGATGGCAGGCTCGCGCGTCCCGAGCAAATTCAGGTTCGGGCCGTTGAGGACCCAGATCGTCGTCGGCATGCAAGTTCTTCCGCGGCGCCCGAGGCGTCGTCGCGGCGATTGTCACGCCGAACCACGATCGCGGGCGGCGGCGGCGCCCGAGCGCCCGCCGCCGCTCGATCGTTCAGCGCGGGCTGCCGCGGCGGATCAGGTTGACGATCGCCAGCAGGATGATTGCGCCGAGAAGCGAAACACCCAGTCCGGCGAGGCTGAAGTCGTTCTGGTTGATCGTTCCGGTGCCGAACAGCGGCGCCAGCAGCCAGCCGCCGAGCAGCGCACCGATGATGCCGACGACGACGTTCAGGATGACGCCCTGCTGCGCGTCGGTCCTCATGATCATGCTGGCGATCCAGCCGATGAGGCCGCCTACCACGAGCCAAATGATGAAGTTCATGCTCTTCCCCGTTTCCAAGCCGTAGATCACGACCTGCGTATACCGGAAGTGGCATGTGCGGGCCGCGCTGAAGCTTTCCGGCGCCGCGCGAACGTGGAGCTGGCAAGCGTCGCTAGGCTATGACGCGCCCGGTCGGACTCCCATCCGCCGGCACCGATACGCGTTGTCGGCGCCTTCCTACATCGGCGAGCCAGCGGCGGGCTTGCGCCCGCGTGGCGGTCAGCTCGCGAGGACGACCGCGCCCTGATAGATCACGAGGAGGACGGCGTTGATGCCGACGTGCGCGGCGAGATGGCGTCCGCCCTTGCCGAGGGCGACGCCGAGCCGAGCTCCGAGGCAGCCCCAGACGCTGACGACGAGCAGCGCTCCGGCATCGCTCGCCTGCAGCGCCTGACCGGTCGCCTTGGCGAGCCCGATCACTGCGACCCAGATGCCGACCGCCATCACGGTCGCGGCAGTGATTTCGTTGAAGGAGGGCTTGCGCAGTTGGATGCCGAAGAGCGTCATGACGGGCGAAGGGGTGGCGAACGGATGAAAGGGTACGCGGCTGCGGCGAACCGGACGCGCCGATGAAAGGGTCGACGGCGCGCCAAATCGTCCGATCGGCAGCGGCGGGCGTCTCTGGCCCGCTTCGTTCACCTTCCCTTCACCGACCCGGCCGGAGCGCCGCGTCGATTTCGCATTCTCTTCGCTCCGGGCGCCGATCCTGACGGCCACGCCGCGATTTGCGGTGCAACCCGTCGAAAAAGGCACATCCCCATGGCAACGCGTCGTTTCCCCCTGTTCGCCAAGACGATCTCGCTGGCCGCCGTCCTGATCGCCCTCATGCTCGCGCTGCAGGCGGTGAGCGGGATCGTCGCCGAGCGCGAGGGCCGGCTGCGCGAGGCCGAGCGCAGCGTCGCCGCGAGCCTGGCGGCGGCGCAGACGATCGTCGGCCCGATCGTCTCGCGCGACTGCAGCGAGACGTGGGAGACGACGCAAGGCGAAGGCAAGGACAGGAAGACGATCGTCGAGCGCCGCGACTTCAAGCTGAGCGCCACGCCGGCGACGCTCGACCTGAAGGGCGACGTCGCGATCGAGCCCCGCTACCGCGGCATCTTCAAGGTCAACGGGTACGTCCTGAAGGCGCGGATGCGCGCCGGCTGGAACGACGGCCTGGCGCTGGTTCCGCAGGCGCAGCACGCGGGCTCGCGGCTGCAATGCGAGGCGCCGATCCTCTACGTCGCGCTCGGCGATTCGCGCGGCGTTCGCAGCGCCGCGGTCCAGCTCGACGGCAGCGTCGTCCCGGTGCTGGCGGGGACGCAGCACGGCGCGCACCCGCGCGGCTTCCATGCCGACGTCGCCGAGTCGTTCGCCGACGCGCGCCGGCCGCTCGCCGCCGAGGTCGGCATCGAGCTCGTCGGCACCGGCGAGCTCGCGTTCGCTCCCGTCGGCGGCAGCACGCAGGTTTCGCTCTCGTCCGACTGGCCGCACCCGTCGTTCGCCGGCCGCTTCCTGCCGCTCGAGCGGCAGGTCGGCGAGAGCGGATTTTCGGCGCGCTGGCAACTCAATTCGCTGGCGACGACGGCCCCGCAGGCGGCGGCCTTCGGCGGCGGCGCGTGCAGCCTCTACGACGGCGGCGACGACCTGCCGTCGGGCGAGGCGCGGCGCCGGCCGTGCGTCGAGACGTTCGGCGTCGCCTTCATCGACCCGGTGAGCCCGTACGTGCTCAGCGACCGCGCAACCAAGTACGGCTTGCTCTTCATCGCGCTCACCTTCGTCGGCGTCGGCGCGCTCGAGGTGCTGCGGCGGCTGCGCGTCCATCCGATCCAGTACCTGCTCGTCGGCTCGGCGCTCGCGATCTTCTTCCTGCTGCTCGTGAGTCTCTCCGAGCACGTGCCGTTCGCGGTCGCGTATCTCGCCGCCGCCGCGGCGTGCACCGCGCTGTTGACGTTCTACGGCGCGTTCGTCCTCCGCGGCAGCCGCGCCGGCGCGGCGTTCGGCGCGGCGATCGGCGGCCTCTTCGGCGCCCTGTACGCGCTGCTGCAGCTCGAGCAGACGGCGCTGCTGCTCGGCTCGATCCTGCTCTTCGCGGTGCTCGCCGCGGTGATGGTCGCGACCCGCCGGATCGACTGGTACGGCCTGTTCGCGCGGATGCGCGCCGAGGGCGCCGACGTCGCGACGAACTCGGCGCCCGGGGCGGCGGCATGAGGCGTGCGGCGACCGCCGCCACGCGCGGCGGTCGTCGTCATCTGCCGAAGATGCGCTTCAGCTCATAGGGTGCGACGACCTCGAGCTGGTCGTAGCGGCACGCCGCCGGAGGCTTGTCGGGACGCCAGCGGACGAACGTCGTCGCGTGGCGGAAGCGGTCGCCCTGTAGGTGGTCGTACCTGACCTCGCAGACGCGCTCGGGCCGCAGCGGCTGCCACGCGAGATCCTTGCCGGCGCTCCATCGACTCGTCGCGCCCGGCATCCGCTGCGCGCTCGCCGGCTCGCCGGCCTGCTCGGCCCAGTGCCGCCAAGGGTGGTCGCGCAGCGCGTTCGTTCGCAACGGCGCGAGCTCGCGCGCGAGGCCGCGGCGCAGCGCCATCGTGAACGACGACGTGACGCCGACGTGGTGCAACACGCCGGCATCGTCGTAGAGGCCGAGCAGCAGCGAGCCCACCGCCTCCGGGCCGCCCTCCTCGGTCGACTTGTGCCAGCGAAAGCCGGCGACGACGCAGTCGGCGGTGCGCGCGTGCTTGAT
>Ga0068852_100001408_pt1 | contig 16206 bp, 12 predicted proteins | sample KBSCornC22_FD_66594 | JGI IMG/M metagenome (GOLD analysis project Ga0068852, IMG submission 66594) | Corn rhizosphere microbial communities from Kellogg Biological Station, Michigan, USA - KBS Corn C2-2 | ecosystem: Host-associated > Plants > Roots > Rhizosphere > Soil ... | reverse complement strand
GAGCGTGCCGCTGGCGCCGTCGCCGCAACCCGAACAGAAACCCTGGCTCGCGGTCGCCTCGTTCGCGAACCCGCATGACATCGCGACCTATCCGGCGCTGCCGCGCGGGCTCGATCCGAATGCACCGAAACTCGGCCCGCTGACCGTGCCCGCCGCGGGCACGCCGGCCAACCCGCCGACCGCGGGCACCTTGCAGTTCGACCTCAATCCGCACGGATTCCCGCAGGACAACGCGAAGATCGCACCGACGACGAACGAGAACCTGCGCGACAACAAGCCCCACTGCCAGTACGACTATTCCTACAAGATGGGCCTCGCGCTCGCGAGCAAGACGGGCCTCAGCGCGAAGGAACAGGCAGGTCTGGATCCGGTCACTGCAGCGCTGCTGTCGGGTATTCCGTTCCAGCTCACGGCCGATCCCGAAGACGGCGCGGCGAAATTCCTGCAGTACTACGCGTGGCTGCAGCACCTCGTCGACGGACACATCCACCGCGTGCTGACCACGCTCGACGAATCCGGCCTGCGCAACGACACCATCGTCGTGTTCATGGCCGACCACGGCGAATACGGCGCGGCGCATTCGTTCCTCATGGAGAAATGGCACGCGGCCTACCAGGAAGCATTGCATGTTCCGGTGGTGGTGCAGTCCGCACGCTTCAACGACAGTGACAAGATCCGCCAGATCGACGCACTGACGAGCCACGTCGACATCGTGCCGACCCTGCTCGGCCTCGCCGGCGTCGGCGAACACGAGATCGAGCGAATCGCCGCGCAGCTGCGCGAGCAGCGCCCGGTGCCGCCGTTCGTCGGCGCGAACCTCGCCCCGCTCGTACGCGGCGAAACCGACATCGTCACGGAACCCGACGGCACGCCGCGCGAAGGCGTGCTGTTCGCGACCGACGACGAAATCACGCAGCCGCTCAGCGGCACCGGCGATCCGCACCAGATCCACAACGATCGCGAGTTCGCCGTATTCCTCGAACTCGTCGATGCCGTGCGCACGGGCGACAGCCGCGTGCCGCACAGCGGTCTGATCAGCGATCTCATGCCCGGTCCGGTGCGCCAGCCCAACCACGTGCGCTGCGTGCGTTCGGGCGACTGGAAGCTCGCACGCTACTTCGATCCGAGCGGCGCGCACGCCGACCAGTGGGAACTCTACGACCTCGACGGCGACGGCTGCGAAGCCGTCAACCTGCTCGTCACCGACGCACCGTTCCCGACACCGATCGCGAATCCGCCGGCACCGCATACCGATGCGGAGATTCGCCGCACGGCCGAGCGGCTGCACCGACTGCTCGATCGCTACGAGGCCGAGAAGCTGTCATGGCCTGCGGGGTAAGCGCGCCGGACGCCATCGTCTGACGCAGACGGCAAGAACGCCGTGCGACATAGAGGCTGGAGTACGCGCATGCGTGCCCAGCCTACGCTCGCACCTGCCGCACGGGCTCAACGACCACATCCTGCGCCACGTCGGCGGCGCGGAACCACTCTTCCGTCGCCGCATCAGCGGGCACGAGAAATTCCACGCGCAGCCGTTCGACGCGCGTATCGAGCGGTGCATGCAGACTCGCGATCACCACAAACAGCGCGAGACGCACTTCACCGAAACGATAGCGCAGCAGCACCACCGGCGCCGCCTGCGCGCCGGCATCGTTCTGCAGCAGCTCGCGCACTTCAGGATTGGCCGCGAGTCGCGCGACCAATGCATCGAGTTCGGGCCGGCGCAGTTGCACATGCTCGGCCATATAGCGGCGCAGCAGGCACGCGGCGGCCTCGCTCCAGTTCTCCAGCCGCTCGCGGCGCGCGCCGGGCCGCAGCATGAGTTCGAACACGTTGTCACGCGGCACGCGGTCGAGGGTTTCACCGCGCACCGCCGACCACAGCCGCGCCGCGCCGCGATTGCCCTGCTCTATCCAGGCACCGTCGCGCAGCAGCAGCGCGGGAAACGGCTCATGCGTCTGCAGAAACGCGGCCATCGCGCGCTCGACGAGTTCGATTTCGGCCTGCGACTGCGCGCCGCCTTCGAACACCGGCGCGAAACCTGCGGCAAGCAGCAGCTGATTCTGCCGCGCGACATCGAGTCCGAGCGCCGCGCTCAGCGCGAGAACGACGCCGCGGCCCGGACGCGCACGGCCGCTCTCGAGAAAACTCAGATGCCGCTGCGAGATGCCCGCAACCAGCGCGGTCTGCAACTGCGATCGGCCGACGCCGCGCCGGCTCGCACGCAGCAGATGGCGAAACGATTCGGCAGCGGGCAGCAGATCGTTCACTCGCAGGTTCGCGCAGCGGAGCCAACACCATGCTAGCCCACGCGCGCCGCAGGCAACCGCTGCGGTGCCGCGTCTGCGCACTGCGGCAACATGGCAGTGGCAGCAGCGCGCGCGACTGCGTTTGTGTGCCGTCGCACATTGTCCATTTCTTGCGAACTCATCACGCGCGAACGGGCCTGCGGCTCATCGATTACCTGCGCGGTAATTGTGCGACGAGCACCGCGGCGCTGAGCTGGCGACGCGGCCGACCTGCGCCGCGAACGGAGACTTCGCATGAAAACCCTGATTGCTTCCCGCCTCGCCTTCGCCAGCCTCGTCCTCACTAGCCTCGTCGCCGCCAACGCCAGTGCCGCGTCGCATCCGCGCTGCCACGCGATACGCGGTGTCATCAACGACGTACAGGTCACGGCAGGCTGCACGAGCCCGAACGGCTTCTGTGCGGCCGGCACCGTCGACGGCAACCGCGGCTTCCACGGCAGCACCTATTTCGTCATGGATGGCGCCGTGCGCGGTCCCGCGACGGCGCCCGGCACGCTCGCGACGTCGGGGCTGCTGACCTACACCTTCGGCAACGGCACGCTGACGGTGCGCGAAAGCGGTCTGTCCGGACTCGTGCAGGACGGCGACGCCTACTTCAGCGCGTTCCAGCAGGTGCAGTCCGGCACCGACAGCTACGCCGGCGCAACGGGCCACTTTTACGTACTCGGCCAGGCATTGCCCGACCACTTCGAAGCGGAAATCCAGGGCGAGCTCTGCACGCCCTGAGCGCGCCGCACCGCGGCGTGTGCTGACGCGTGTGCTCGGCTGGCACCGCGGGCTTCGCGCTGCTGCGCACGGCGCAGACGCCGACAGCGCAGGGCGCGCTCGCGCGTTTGAGTGCGCGAGAAGCGAAAGTGGGAGGAGTGAGAAACGAGTGGCAGCGCCGAGGATCCGCCGCGTCGCGCCACCCGTTTCCCGCTCCGCTTTTCCGGGATCCTCACGGCCAGCTGTCATCGTTGCCGCCCTGCCCGTATAGGACTCAGGCAAGCCCACTCACGCCGGAGTCCCCGATGTCCACGTTCATGACCACCCGCCGCCTTGTCGCGGCATCGCTGCTGAGCCTGAGCAGCGCCGTTGCGCTCGCCGCCCCCGCGTCCGAGACGACCGATGCCTGGCGCAGCGCGCAGCAGGCACGCCTCGCTGCGCAGAACGACCGCGACAGCCGCATCGCCGCGGTGCTGCTCGCGCTGCCCGCGGATGCAAACGCGCCGTTTCCGCCCGCGGCGACCGAGACCATCGATGCGCTCGTGCAGGCCAATCCCGATGATGTGCTGTCGCTCTACGTCGCCGCGCTGGTCTGCCAGTTGCAGCCGGGCTGCACGACTACGGCCTACGTCGATCGCCTGACCGCGCGCGCGCCGGACAACGCCGTGCACTGGCTGTTGCGTCCCGCTGCCGCTGCGCCCGATGACGCGCAACTGCGCAGCGCAGCGAAAGCAACGAACGCGCAGCCGCATCTGGGCGAACTCAGGGATCTGCTCGGCAAGGCGCTCGGAGCGCCGACCGCGGCGATGGCCGCGTCGCGCGCGGCTGCTCTGGACGCGATACCGCTGCCGCGCTTCGCGCCGGCGCTGAATGCCTGCAAGCAGGACGGCAATGTGCGGCGCGACGCCTGCATCGCGCTGGGCCGCACGCTGTTCGCCGATGCGCGCGGCAGCATCCTCTCGCGCATGATCGGCAGCGTGCTGCTGCGCCGGCTCGCCAAGGGCACGCCCGACGAGACCGCCGCCATGAAGTTCCGCCGCGACTACGTCTGGCTCGGCGAACACAAGGTAGGCGAGGACACGCGCGACGAAACATTGCAGCAGGACCTCGTGCGCCGCGGCGAATGGGAAGCCGTATTGCGCGCGGCCGATCGCGCCGGCGTGGCGCGCACGCCGCCGGCCGACTGGACGCCGGCCAATCCGCAGCAACTGCTGCTGTCCGAGGACCGCACGCCGGCCGGCGGCTAGACTGACCGCACCGCTGCCGCAGGAACCGCATGTCCGCCTTCCCGACTACGCGCTGGAGCCTGATCCGCGCGAGCCAGCAGCCGCCGCGCGACGCCGCGGCGGCCTGGTCGGCGCTGGTGCGCGACTATCGCCCGGCCATCGTCGCGTACTTTCGCCGCGGCGTGCTCGCGCGCGACGCGGAAGATCTCGCGCAGGAATTCCTGCTGCATTCCATGCAGGCCGGTTGGTGGTCGCGCGCCGATGCCGATGCGGGCAGCTTCCGCCGCTTCCTGCTCGCGTTGCTCAAGCGTTTCCGGCTCAACCGCGAGAACACCGCGCAGCAGCGCCGCGAGGTGCTCGTCGCTACGAACGACTCCGATGGCGCGCACACTGCGGCGAGCGCCGAGGATTCACCTGAGGCGCAGTTCGATCTTCAATTCGCGCTGTGCCTCACGCGCAACGCGCTGGCCGCACTGCGCGAACGCTACGCGCGCGATGGCCGCGACGCGCTGTTCGCGCAGCTCGAACCGTGGCTCGCCGACGCGCCTGCGCACGGCGAACTGGCCACACTCGCCGCGCAGCTGGAGATTCCCGCAAATACGCTGGCCGTGCAGTTGCGGCGGATGCGCCAGCGGCTGCAGGAATCGATCCGCGCAGCGCTGGCGGAGTTGTGTCTCGAACGCGTCCAGGTCGATGCGGACCTTGCCGCATTGCGCGACGCACTCGCGCGCGGAGCCTGAGATGAACCCGTCCGACGACGCCGACCTGCTGCGCCTGGCCCGCACCGTGCTGCTGTCGGGCAGCGACGACGGCGTATCGGCACTCGACGCGCTCGATCTCGACGATGCGTCGCAGCGCCGCTTCGGCGATTACGAGCTGCTGCAGCGCCTCGGCCGCGGCGGCATGGGCGTGGTGTTCCGTGCGCGCCAGCGCAGCCTCGGCCGCGAGGTCGCGCTCAAGGTCATCGCGAGCGCGAGCGAAGATGCCGAGGCAGTCGCGCGGCTGCTCGCCGAAGCGCGCGCGGCGGCGCAACTGCATCACCCGAACATCGTGCCGGTGTTCGAAGTCGGCTTTGTGGACGACGTGCATTTTTTCTCCATGCCGCTGCTGCGCGGCACGACGCTCGCGCAGTCGCTGGCCGGCCGCAGGCTGGGCGAAGCCGAGGCGATCGCGCTGCTGCTGACACTCGCCGGTGCGGTCGCCTACGCGCACAGCCTCGGCCTGCTGCATCTGGACCTCAAGCCGGCCAACGTGCTGCTCGACGACCAGGGCCGTCCGCTGATCGGCGACTTCGGACTCGCGCGCCGCTTCGATGCGGGCAGCGGCGCCCAAGCCGGCGAATCCAGCGGCACGCCGGCCTACATGGCGCCGGAACAGATCGATCCGCGCCTCGGCGCGCTGAGCCCGCGCAGCGACATCTACGCGCTCGGCGCGATGCTGCATGAATTCCTGACCGGGCAGCCGCCGCACGGGGAAGGCGATGCGTCGACGCTGCTGACGCGCGCGCTGCACGACACGGTCACCGGGCCGCGCGCGCGGCGGCCGGCACTCAGCGCCGACATCGATGCGGTCTGCCGCCGCTGCCTGCAGCGCGATCCGTGGCACCGCTATGCGAGCGTCGACGAACTCGCCGCCGATCTCGCACGCTGCCGCGACGGCAACGAAGTCAGCGTGCGTCCGCGGCGCTGGCCCGAACGCGCGTGGCGCAGCCTGCGCCGGCATCCAGCACTCAGCGCGGCCGTCGGCGCGGCGCTGCTCGCGCTGGTGTTCGGCCTGCTCGGCATGGGCTGGCAGTGGCGCCGCGCGGAGACCGCGCTGCGCACGGCCGAGCACGAACGCGCGCTGAGCGGCGCGCGCGCCGATCGCCTGCACCAGCTGGCCGGACTGCTCGCGGCGAGCTTTCCGGCCGCCGGCATCGACGATACGGACATGCGCCGCAGCGCCCGCGATGCGATCACCGGACTGACCCGAGAAGCCGGCAGCGACCCGGCCGCGCAGCGTGAGCTGCTCGACGCGTTCGGCCAGGCGCTGCGCAGCGCCGGCAAGGGCGAGGCCGTCGATATCCTGCTCGCCGAAATCATCCGCCAGCGCGGCGACGGCTATCGCCGCGAACAGCTCGCGGCACTGCTCGCGCGCGGCGACCGCGACAGCCTCGTCGCGCTGCAACTGCTGGCCGGCAACGAGCCTGACGCGGTCAGTCGCGACCTCGCCGCGCGCGGCGCCGCCGAACTGCTGCGCACGCACGCGGGCGACGCAGATGCGCTGTATGCGCTCGCGCTGGGCTGCAGCCTCGGGTCGATTCCCTGCGTCGGCGACGAATACGCCGAGCGCCTCGTCGCGGCGGCACCGGACAACGCCGTGCATTGGATACTCGCGCCGCGCGACGAGCCTCCGGCACGCACACGGCAGCGCCTCCACCACGCGGCGCAAGCCACCCAGTTCGATGACCATCTCGCGACACAGGTCGGACTGCTGCGCTCGACGCTCGACCGCACACCGCCGCCGGATGCGCTGCGCCAGCCGCTGCTCGGCATGATCGAAGACGCGGAAATCCTGCCCTCGCTGCAGCGCCACGCGATCGACGCCGTGCCGCTACCGCACTACGCGTCGGTCGTCGCACTGTGCCGGACCGATCGCGAGCCGGCGCGCGACGACGCCGCGCTGCGTGCCGACTGCAGCGCGTTCGCACGCCGCGCGCTGAATGCGCCGGGCGCATCGATCCTCTCGCGCATGATCGCGAGCGCGATGCTGCGGCGCCTGCACAAAGGCACGCCGATCGAACGCGAGGCCTACGAGTACCGCCGGCAATATGTGTGGCTGGCCGAGCAGGTGTCACGGCAGCAGGTCGATCCTGATCTGTTGCAGAGCGATCTTGCACGCTACGGCGAGTGGGAAGCGTGGCTGCGCGCCGCCGACCGCAGCGGCATCGCGCGCAGTCCGGACGCCGCATGGGTGCCGAAGAATCCGCAAAGCCTGCTGCTCAGCGAAGATCGCGGCAAGCCGTCACGGTAGTGGTGCGTGATCTGCAGAGCCGTATCTGGATAGCAGGACGAATGACCGGTCTGGCGGCGCCATGCCAGACCTCTGCAGATCGGCCATACCGTCGCGTCGGCGAGACGACCTCAGCGCCTGTCCCGTAGCGATCACGCGCGGGCTGCGCTGCGGATTGCCCGCGCGGCGCTGATGTGCCGACACGCGATGACGAAACTGAACCGTTGAACCTGTCCGTCCCGGTCTCCGCGCACCGTTATTGACTTTGCACGCTGCGCTGATCCGCAGCGCTGCGAAACTGCGCTAAAACGAGACAGGGGATCTGGCGGGACCTATCCCCGGCCGGTTGCAGGCCGACCAGGTTCCGCATCGACCGGGAGAAGAACATGGCTAGTCTGACTTTCCAGCGGCGCGCCGTTGCCGCCGCATTGACCCTCGCACTGAGCCTTGGCGCCACCGCCGCCTTCGCCGCCGGCGCGAGTCTCGCCGCCGGCGGCGTGCAGCTCGCGCCGGGCATCCGCGCACCGGCCTATCAGCTGCGCGTCACGGGACCTGCAGGATTCCTGTTCGAACACACCTTCAGCAACGGCCAGGCCGTTGGCGTCGATGCCCCGGCCGGTGGCTGGACCGACGGCGACTATCGCTACGAAATCTTCGGCGTGCAGACTTCGACGCGCCGCCGCGGCGATGACGAAATCACCGGCACGCGCGCGCCGCAGCTCAGCGAGAACGGCAGCTTCGCGGTACGCGGCGGCGTGGTGCATCTCGCCGACGGCGTGTTCACCGCGCGCCAGGATAACGGCCAGAACGCATCGCCCGTGCCGAACGACCAGGTCATTGCCGACGACCTCATCGTGCAGGGCAGCACCTGCGTCGGCCTGGACTGCGTCAACAACGAAAGCTTTGGCTTCGACACGATCCGCCTGAAAGAGAACAACACGCGCATCAAGTTCGACGACACCTCGACCGGCGCCTTCCCGGCGACCGACTGGCAGCTGACCGCGAACGACAGCGCCTCGGGCGGCGCCAACAAGTTCTCGATCGAGGACGTCACCGCAGCGACGGTTCCATTCACCGTCACGGGCGGTTCGCCGAACAATTCCATCTTTGTCGACAGCACCGGCCGCGTCGGTTTCCGCACGGCAACGCCGGTGCTCGAACTGCACATCTCCGACACCGACACACCGGCGCTGCGCATGGAACAGACCGCCGCCGGTGGTTTCACCGCGCAGACCTGGGACGTGGCCGGCAACGAAGCCAACTTCTTCGTGCGTGACGTCACCGGCGGCAGCCGCCTGCCGTTCCGCATCCGTCCCGGCGCGCCGACCAGTTCGGTCGACATCAGCGCCACTGGCAACGTCGGCCTCGGCACCGCCTCGCCGACGGTCAAGCTCAACGTCTCGGGCTCCGACGGCACGACGACCCAGGTGCTCGTGCAGGAGAACAACGCGACCGCCGGTCCGCGCGATCTGTTGCGCCTGGAAAACAAGGGTCCGACGCGCCTGCGCCTGAAGAACACGAATACCGGCAACGAGTGGAGCCTCAACGCGCACGATGCGGACTTCCGCATGACGCCGGCCGGTTCGCCCACGGTCGCGATGACGATCTTCCCGACCGGCAACGTGACCATCGCCGGCACGCTGACGCAGAACTCCGATCGCAACAGCAAGGAAAACTTCCGCGACCTCGACCACAAGGCGCTGCTGCAGAAGATCGCGTCGCTCGACATCACCGAGTGGAATTTCAAATACGAGAACGACGCCATCCGCCACATCGGTCCGATGGCGCAGGACTTCCACAAGATCTTCGGTCTCGGCGAACGCGAGGACGGCATCGCTCCGCTCGATACCTCGGGCGTCGCGCTGGCCGCCGTGCAGGGCCTGCAGAAAGAACTCGCCGACCGCGACCGCCGCATCAGCGAACTCGAATCGCGGCTGGAACGTCTCGACGCACTGACCCAGAAACTCGCCCGCAACCAGGATGCGCAGGCGCAGGCGATTCCCGCTTCGCTGGCCGGCCACTGCGATGCAGAGCCGGTCAACACCGGCCTGTAGAACATCGATCCACGCGGCACTTGAACCGCCCCTCGTGGGCGGTTTTTTTTGACCGGCGTGGCTCAATTCATCGATCGAGCCGCGGTACGCCGCCCAGAAAATCACGACAGCCGTATCGCTGAAATGCTGCGTCTTCAGTAGCAGGTCGAACGCGATGGATTCGCCGGCCGCGCAGCAGATGCAGCAGCTCGAGGAGGGCAGGCACCAACGCATGGCCGCTCCGCCGGCGACGCACGCCCACTGTCTCGCGGCGGCTCGGCCCGATGTTTTCTTATCGCTTTATGAACAAATCTCATAATCCGCATCAGCTGCCGCGCTGTACGCGACAGTAGCCCGCGTACGGAAGGGCCGCGACCGCCGGCCCGGCGAATCCGCTACGCTGTAGCGCCCCCACGCCGGTGCCCACGATGCAGCAGATCGTCGATTTCATCCTCGAGCTCGACAAGCTCAAGGGCGTCACGCGCAAGGTCAAGCCGACCGGCCTGGACCGCTATGAGAACTCGGCCGAGCACAGCTGGCAGATTGCGCTGCTCGCGCTGTCGCTCGCGCCGTATGCGGATCGCGCAATCGACATGGATCGTGTCGTCGCGCTGCTGCTCGTGCACGACATCGGCGAGATCGACACCGGCGACACGCTGGTCTTCGCCGAACACGGCTGGGCCGAACGCAAGGCCGCCGAACGCGCCGCGGCGGAACGCATCTTCGGCCTGCTGCCCGCGCCGCAGGCACAGCGCTTTCTAGCGCTGTGGCAGGAATTCGAGGACGGCGCCAGCGCCGAGGCGCGTTTCGCGCACGCCTGCGACCGCGCCATGCCGGTGCTGCTGAATCTCAACAACCAGGGCCAGAGCTGGCGCGAGAACGGCATCAGCCACGCGCGCGTCGTCGCGCGCGTCGGGCCGCCGATCCAGGCCGGCTGCCCGGCGCTGTGGACGCATCTCGAAGCGCGTCTGCTCGCGGCGCGCGAGTTGGGCTGGTTCGGCGCCTGAACCTTCCGCTGCGCGCTGCGACGTCAGCGCTGCATGGCATGCAATGACAACGTCACTCTCAAGGCCATGGCGGCGAGCCCGCCTCCACCGCGTTCTGCAGCGTGTTGCCGCAATGATTGGCGTTGGGACAGGTGCTGATCAGCGGCGTTTCGAGCGTGGCATGCACGAGATTGAGGTAGTAGGTCTCGCCGCGCTCCAGGCGGCATAGCCCGGGAACGCTCGCGCCGACGATCCAGACCAGCGCGGCGCCCGGCGCGCCGCCGTTGGTCGTGCAGAACGGACTCAGTGGCGCCTGCGGCGTCACACGGAAATCGCCGCAGCTCTTGCTCAGCGTGTACGACATCGTCAGCGCCTGCGGCTGCGTTTCCTCGAAGCGGTAGCGGCCCGCGGTGCCGATCGCCAGATTCGACGGCACGGTGAACTGCATTGCGATGTAGTAGCCCGGCGGAATGAACGGCCGCCGGTTGAGATTGATCACGCCGGGATAGGGCTTGAGCGGCGTCACGTCGTCGAAATAGCCGTAGATGTTCGCGAAGTGGCGGGCGTCCTGATCGATGCCGTTGTTTACGGTGTAGTTGAACTCGACATAGGCCTGCTCGAGGCGCGTCAGTCCGATCGGCGCGATGCAGCCCGCCGTCGGAATCGCTGGCACGACGACGGTCCGCTGCGAAGTCACCGGCGTAGCCACGCCGTTGCGGCGGCAGGTCAGCGCGAACGTGTAGCTGCCGGCGACCGGCAGCAGCACCGCAGCGCTTTGCGTCGTCGCGCAGCTCGCCGCGGTCGTGCAGATATCGCCACTCGTCGGCCAGCCTGGCACGGCGGCGGGAAACGTGCTCGCGGAATAGCTGCAGCTGTCCGCATCGGCGGACCAGCTCACGGTATGGACTGCACCGATCGCGCTGGACGGCGGAAGCTCCGTCGCATCCAGGCCGTTGAGGATGACCGGCGGCAGCGGCGGCGTGGTTTCGCCACTCGGACAGCCCGTGCCGAAATTGCCATTCAGCACGAGGCTGCCGCCCGCGTCCATGAAGACACCGTCCGTGTCGCTCGTGATCACACAGGTCTTCGGCACGCCGCCGGGCGCGGTCCAGTTCACGCGCAGTCCGACCTGCGCCATTGAAGTGGCCGATGCACCGGCGACGGCGAGCGCGGACACAATGATAGAATGACGCAATTGCGACATCGGTGATCCCCTGAGATCGGCTGGAGCCGTATCCTCGGGAATCGCGCAGTGCGCTGCGCTAATGCTCAGTTAAACGATCCGCACATTTGCGCGCAACGATTCCGTACGCGAGCGATCGGCGTCTACGGTCCTGCGCACGCGGCAACGAAAGTCGTGATTTGCAGTGCCGGCGTCAGCACCTGCACCGCGCGTCGCAGTGACAACGTCGGCAGCACGCGGCACGAAATCGGTGGCGCAACGTGACCGCGAAGAACCGCGGGCGAAGAAACAAAAAAGGCGCCGTCTTTCGACGGGGCCTGCTTGAACGAGATCTGCTTCAACGAGGCTGCTTCAATGGGCGTGCTTCGACGGGCCTGATTCACGGGTCATGTTGTGCGACCCGCCGACTGCAGAGAGCAGACAGCAGACAGCAGTCCACTACGGCTGCTGCGCGGGCCACAGCGGCTGCGATGCAATCTTCTGGTTCTGGATCGTATTGCCGCAGTAGCCTTCGCAATACGTCGTCAGCGGCGCGTTGAGCGAGGCATGCACGATGTTGAGGAAGTAGGTTTCGCCGGGCTGCAGTTGGCAGATCGCCGGATTGCCCGGCGCATAGCCCCACGCGATGTTGCCGTTGGCCGCGGCGTTGTTGAGGACACAGGCATTGGTCAGCGGCGCGGTCGGGTTCACGCCGAAATCGCCGCAGGACTTGCTGATCGTCATCGACATGCGCGCCGGCGAGGTCTGCGGCTGGGTCTCCTCGAAGCGGAACGCGCCGGTGGTCTGCAGCGCCAGATTGCTCGGCACCGTAAACGCCAGTGCGGCGTAGTAATTGCGCGGTATGAACACACGCTGGTTCAGATTGACCACGCCCGGGAACGACTGCAGCGGCGTTCCCTCGGCGGCATAGCCGAAGATGCTTTCGAAATGCGTTGCGTCGGTGGTGCGGCCGTTGCTCACGGTGTAGTTGAACTCGACGTAGGCGGTGCTCATTCGCGTGAGACCCGCCGGTGCGATGCAGCCCGCCGTCGGCGGCGGCAGCGGCGCCACTACCACGGTGCGGCGCGAGGTCGCGACGACGCTCGATCCGGTACGCCGGCAGCTCAGATCGAACGTGTAGCTGCCACTGCTCGACGGCAGCGTGATCGGCACGCTGTGCACGCTCGCGCAGCTATCGGCATCGGAGCAGACGTTGCCGCTCGTCGGCCAGCCCGGCACCGCTTCGGGCAGGCTGCTCGCGGAATACGTGCAATTGTCCGCATCGGCCGACCACGCGACCGTATGCGTCGCGCCCGGCACGCTGCTCGCCGGCAGCTCGTTCGCGTCAAGGCCATTGGTGATGGTCGGCGCGCTCACCGTCGGCGGCGGCGTGGCCGCAGACGGACAGTTCGCACCGAAGGTCACGTTCGCCAGCAGCCTGCCATTGGGCGGATCGAGGTTCACACCGCTCGCGTCGGTCGTGAGCTCGCAGGTCTTGATCGCGCCATCCGGCGACGTCCAGTTCAGACGCAAGGTGGTCTGGGCGAAGACACTGACAGGCAGCAGGGCGGCAAGAACCGCGGCAACGACAGGCAGGCGCAGTGAGGACATCAAGGGCGATTCCGGTGGCGGAAAGCCGCGCATGGTGCAGCTTTGCGGCGTTGCCTGCGCTAACGCGCCGTTAAACACGCGCCGCATGTCGGCTTCGGATCGCCGCGACGCGTCAGACTTCGCGACGCGCAAACATAGCTCTCAGGCCAGTTTCAGCGCCGCCGCCGCACGCCGCGTGCGCGGAACGCAATCGACCACGAATTTACAATTGCGACACATATTCGCCGTGATGACCGCGCCGGCAACTCACGCCGCCGGCGTCCGGCCTGTCGCGCAAGGCGCTACATCCCGCCTTTCATACTGGTCTTCTCCACCTTCCACTGCCCGCCTTCCTTGCGCAGCTTCGAGGTGCCGGTCGATCTCGCGCCGGACTGGTTCACCGCGTCGATCGTCAGTTCCGCGCTGTCGCCGAAATCCTGGCCGCCCGTGACGGTAGCGCTCTTCGGCGCGAAGGATTTCATCATTTCCAGCATCGCGCCGAACTTCGGATCGCTCTTCTGCGCGCGCATCTTGTCGCCCTGTTCTTTCGTGACCGTCGCGAGCATCGCGTCGACATCGCCCTTCTGCATCGCCGCGAGATTGGCCTGGAACACCTTGCCGGGCTCGCCGCCGCCGGCCGGCAATGCCTTGCCCTGTACAGCCGGTGCGGCTTTGGTCGCCGGTGCAGCGCCGCCGGCCGTGGCTGGTGCCGTGCTCGCGTAGGCAAGGTTGAAGCTCAGCGTGCAGTTGAGATCATCTGCATCGTCGTCCTTGAGTACGAAGCTCGCGTCGATGTGCGTGGCGTCGTTCGCCTTGACGGTGAACTCGCCGATGTCGCCGCCGGAACTCGACACGCTCGTGCCGGCGCCGTTGTAGTCGATCGACGACACCATCGCGCCGTCGATGCGCAGCTTGACGCTGCGCCCGTCATCGACGGCGGAACGCTGGCTCATCAGCGCCGCTCCCTTTTGTGTGGTCGAGGCCAGCGCCGCCTTGTCGAGCGCGAAGGTGGTCAGCGCGACGACGATGTCGGTCTTGCTCTTGTCGAAGTAGTTGGCGTCCTTGAACACGACGCCGTCGACGAACGTGATCGTCTCGCCGTCGTAGCGGCAATCGCCGCGAATGCTGTCGGCGTGCGCGCTGGAACCGGCCGCAATTGACACGAGTACGGCGGCGGCAACGATGCGGCGAATCGAGCGGATCTGGGGAAACAGGCGAGCATTCATGGCGACTCCGGACCGTGGTAGGGGGATGCGTCATCAAACGCATCCGGAGTCGGAAACGAACAGAACACGTGACAAGGGCCAGCGCGCCGCGCGTCAGATCACGGCACGACCTCGAAGCCGTCCGCGAACAACGGCAGTTCCGTCGCGATGTATGCCGTGAGATAGCCGTAGCGCGCGGCCGTGGTATCCGAACCGCTCAGCGCTGCCGCGATGAAGCGCGCCGCGCTGTTGCGCAGGCGATGCACGGTCTGCGGCGCGAGCGTCGCGGCGTCATAGCTGACGCGTCCCGATTGCCACGCACCACCCGTGCCCGGCACGGCGCGAAATGCAGTGGTGTCCAGCGGCAGTGCGTTGCCGGCAGCATCGCGCAGCTCGAACGCCGCGAGTGCCGCGGTCGGAACAACGATCAGCAGACTGAAGGACTGCGTATCCGCGCGCACGAAGTCGGCGTGATATGAACCCGCCGATTCCAGCGGCGGCAGCAGGGCCATGCCCATCTCGCAGCCCAGGCCACTCACATGCACGGCGTAAACCGGCTTGTCCGCGCGCAGGTAAAGCGCGTTGTCGATGCTTGCGGCGAGATAGTCCAGGTCGATGCGGTGGTACTCGCCGGCGAACAGCACGGTGGACGGCGTGGCGGCGCCGTCGAGGAACAGCGCCGTGTCGTTCTGCGTCGCGTAGATCACGAGGCTTTCGTCACCCGACGCATTCAATCCACCCTTGGGCACGATGTATTCGCGGCCGACCGCGGCGGCCGGCACGAGCTGCTCGCCGATCAGGTCGCGGCAGGGACCGGACGGATTGGCGACCGAGTCATCCTTGATCGATATCGCGACCGGTTTGTCTGCGAGTACGACCGCACCGCCCGGATGCGTTGCTGGCGCGAACCAGTTGGTGCCGGTATAGCCGGCCGAATAGACCTGTCCACGATTCAATGTCACGGACCACTGCTGCAGCGGCGGATGGCCGTCCACGGCGACCGGCGAAAAGAGGCGCACCAGCGTATTCGGCTGCGTCGCGACGATGTCGAACGACGCGTAGGCCTGATGCGGTGCCGCGTAGCTGCCGTCGTTCGCGAACGGCGCATGACGCGGCAGCGGCACGACGAATCCGGTGCCGAGGTCGTCGCTGCCGCGCAGATTCCACTGTTCCGCATTGTTCGCATTGGCTACTTCATAGGCAACCACGACGGGCTGGCTCGCGAGGATATGCAGGCCGGAGTTCACGATCGTGTTCGTCGGCCGGCTCTCGAGCTGACCCTTGAACACGCTGACATTCACGCGCACCGACGTGTGCGCCGCCACCGTGCCCGTGAGCGGTGAAAACGCCCCGTTCGCCGGCAGTTCGATGACGATGTCCGCATCGCGGTCGCCCGCCGCGATCGACAGGTACAGCGGCTCGCCGCCGAGCGGATTGTGCAGGTCAGTCACGTCGGGCGGCGCGAACCAGAATTCCCGTGCGCTGTTGCCGCCCTGCGCCGCGGCATACCGCGGAACGACAGCGACCAGCGTGAACAAGGCGGCCAGGCAGCATGCATATCGGCTATCGCGCAACGATCGGGACGCCCTTGGCAATCCCCACGTATCAGAACCGCCCGCCATCGTTGCGCTCCATTGCGCGATTGAACGTCGGTGCGTAGCGGCAAACCGGCGCCGGGGCTATCTCATCATGGCGATCGGACGCGGCTGGTCAGGACACCGCATCACTCACGCGCTGCACGGCAGACGCGTGGCCGGCATCACGATCGAGGTAGCGCCAGCCGATGAGCTGCAGCAGCGCGATACCGAGTACCGCCGTCGCCTGGAGCGACACGAATGCCGTGCCGAGCGGTGTCAGCTGGAACGGGCCTTCATAGATCAGGTGGTAGCTCGCGATCGCCCAGACGATATGGAGGTGGATGACGATCCAGGCGATCACGATGTGCGGTTTGGCCATACGCAGCACGAGCGCCAGCAGCACCCCGAACGGCAGCAGCGCG
>Ga0068852_100001407_pt1 | contig 16208 bp, 15 predicted proteins | sample KBSCornC22_FD_66594 | JGI IMG/M metagenome (GOLD analysis project Ga0068852, IMG submission 66594) | Corn rhizosphere microbial communities from Kellogg Biological Station, Michigan, USA - KBS Corn C2-2 | ecosystem: Host-associated > Plants > Roots > Rhizosphere > Soil ... | reverse complement strand
TCAGCACATCCACGCCCGTCGCTGTCATGGCGCTATTGATGTCGGCCGATACTCCGGCCGCGAAAGTTCGAGCGAGCGGCGCGCTGCCTGCAACCTCGAACGGCTTGAGCATCACAGCGTCCGGCGTTGGTTCGCTGATGTGCTTAAGCGCAAAAAACCCTGCGGCGGACAGCAGAAGCACTCCCGCAGCAATCGCTGCGCGAGTTGATTTTGGCACCCCGACTCTCGACGGTTCATTTTCCGCGGCAGCATTCCGCAAGCGGCCGCCCTCCGGCGGTCTGTTTGGCTCGACGAGTCTATACCCGGTCCTTGGAACGGTCTGAATCGCAAACCCGCCGCAGTCCGCCGCAACGCGCCGCAACAATGAAATGCAGCGATTCACCACATCTTCGCCGACGAAACGGCCGTCCCAGCAGCGATCAACCAGCTCATCGCGAGTGACGACCTCGCCGGACTTGTCGTGAAGGGCCACAAGCACCTTCATGGTCAAGGGTTGGAGGCGGCGAAGCTCATCGTCCCACGCGATTTCGTGAGATCGAGGAACGATTCTGGCAAAAGCAAGCTGGAAGGACGGTTCGACCGCGAGGTCGATCCGGCGAGCTTCCAGGGATATTGGTCGATCCATGTGGCTTGCCCCCACCGAGCGGCCCGACATTAGCAGAAATCAGAAAAAAATCAGCTTTTTGCCATCGCCTGTTTCGCTCCGCCGCGCCCAGCAAAGGCAGCGCGCCGCGCTCCGTTCATGACGGCAAGCCGACGCACGATAACGTTTGGGGTATCTGGAGAACAGGTCATGGGTAAAGGATTGAGAGCAACGGTCAGGGCGTCTGCAACGGCGCTTTGCGGAATAGCAGCATGCACCTACGCGTCAGCAGCCTTGGCCGGCTGCGGCGACGATTCATGGAAACGTCCCGCGGGCTGGCAGAACGAGCAGAGCAGCGGCAGCCTGTTCCGCCAGGCGGACTTGCCTGCTGAGGGCATTCATTCGATCGTCGGCATGTGGTCGTTCAAGCAGACGGCGGGCGGGAACCTAGTGGATTTCGGATTCCAGCAATGGCATTCCGACGGAACCGAGTTCATGAACAGCGGCGGCCGCGCGCCGGCGACGCAAAACTACTGCCTTGGAGTCTGGAGGCAGTCGTCTCCGGGCCATTATCATCTCAACCACCTGGCGATCAGTTATGACAATTCGGGCGTTCACAACGCGAACGTCACGATCACCGAAGACGTCGTGCTCGCTCTGACCGGCATGACCTACAGCGGGACGTTCTCGATCGACGTACGCGATCCGACCACGAATGCTCTTCTGCAGCACGTGGGCGGTCAGGTTACCGCTCAGCGCGTTCTGCCTTGACGGAATTGAGTGTGGCTCGCCTCGGCCGAAGCCGGGGCGGGCTCGCTTTTTTGTGCTAAGATGACCAGGTTCCGCATTTGGATTGCGTTTGCAGCCGTCGCCGTGGTGGCGTCCACCGCGCGTCTGGAGGCGGCTCCGGTTCCGGTGCCTGCGGTTGTCCCGGTCGCTACACCGCCGCCGCCTCCAGTGGTCGGATGGTTTCAGATGGGCAACAGCGGAGGCGCCGCGACCCCCGTTGTCGGTGCGCCGAGCCCAGGTGCAGGCCTGGTTGCCGGTCCCGGCGACCAGTTCGAGGTGGTGAAGCTTAGATTCGCCGACGTCAGCGAGATCGTCGGGCTTCTCACCGGTAATCAGAACATCAGGTCGAACGACGACTTTTCACCGGAGGAGCCCAATTTCGGCTCGGGAAACAGCGGTTCGAGCTATTTCGGGAGCGGCGAATTTCCCACCTCCCCGATCCTCGCCAACGCCAACTCGACGACGGCGAGCAGCGACTCGGTGGGGCAGGCGGTCGATGGAACGATCGGCATCGATCGTCGGCTCAACGCAGTGATCCTGCGTGGCCCGCCGGATCGTCTGGCGGAGATCAAACGGGAAATCGCAATGCTCGATGTCCCAGTCACCAGCGTCATCCTTGAAACCCAGTTCGTTGAACTGAGCGAGACGGGCGCTCGCAACCTCGGCCTGGATTTCAACAATGGAAGCGATCAGATAGGAGCGCTCAACGTCGCCTACGCGAAAGGCTTCCCCGGACTTGAGAACACGCCGCACCTGGGCGGCGTCAGCGCCAGCTTCCAGGTCGCGCTCTATGCACAGATCGCGAAGGGTGAAGGGCGGATCGTCTCCAAGCCCAGAATTTCGGCGCAGAGTGGAGCCACAGCCAAGATCGTCACTGGCGACGCGCTTCCGATTCTCACGTCCATTGCACTCTCGGGCGTCAATGCCGTCCAGCAGCAGGTGCAATATGTGAATGTGGGGGTGACGCTACAAATCGCGCCGAGGGTAAGCGACGACGGCTTCGTCACCGCGCACATGTTCGCCGTGGTCTCCAGCGTCACCGGCTTTTCGCAAGGCTATCCGACCATCAGCCAGCGCGAGGCGGCGACATCCGCCACTGTAAAGGACGGAGACACGTTCATCATTGGCGGCCTGACCGAAGAGAGCAATATCTCCAACCGGAGCAAGATTCCGCTGCTGGGCGATATCCCGCTGGTCGGGAGCCTGTTCAGCGTCGAGCACACCAACAAGACAAAGCGCGACCTCTACATCGTGGTGACTCCACACGTCGTACGGAGCCGGGCGCCAGAAGGCGCAGGCACTTCCAACTGACTGCACGTTTCCATCCATTCCAGGTTGCGGACTCTTGCTCTGAAGCTAACGTGGCTTGAAGAGTTGGAGGAGCCCAGTGCGTCTCGCGATATTTCTCACTGCCATCGTGATTGCAGCTGCCGCGCAAGCGGCGGCCCAGCCTCCTTCTTCGGACTACGCAGCTGTCCAGGCTCGCCTGCAGCGTGGCTGGAACAGCTGGGACACAAACAGCGTCACCGCGCAGGTACTGCTGCCATACGGGCTGGAGCTTCGGATGGGGGTGCAGAAGCGGACCAGTGAATATGGCGATGCATTCCTTCCGACTGCGCTGATCGGCCGGAAAGGCACGGACGCCGAGCAGGTGATCCCCGGACCGCATGCATACGATGGTTCCTACACTTCGCTGAAGCTCAAATGGAATGGTTTGGCGCTGCGGCTGGAGACCGCTCACGTCGGCGATGACCTGGTGATGCTGGTCACTCCGCTCCCCCAGGAGCTGCCACCGGTCGCTGTCGTTTCCGCCAATATGCTCTGGAACCAGCCGGGAGCCGTCGAGCGGGACGGAGATCAGATCATCGCACACCTCCCCGGAACAAATTTTGCGATTTTTGCCGCGGGTGACGTTGCCGACGATCCCTATCTCGGAGCAATCGGCCCCTATTTCGCGCTCCGGCTTGATGGGCAAGGTGGGATCAGCACCGGCAGCCGACGGTCGCTGCCGGAGATCGAGCGCGACGTTGCAGCTGCCCGAGCCGCTTTCGAGGCTCGCACCAGTGCTGCCGGGCCGGCGGGAGACGTTCGCGGCGCGATCGAGACCGTGCTTGGGTGGGACACGATCTACGATCCGGGGAACCGGCGAGTCTTTTCGCCCGTCAGCCGGATCTGGAACCAGAACTGGGGCGGCTATGTCCTCTTCGATTGGGACACATTTTTCGCCGCGTCCATGGCAGCATTGGGCAACCGCGACCTCGCCTATGCCAATGCGCTGGAAGTACTGAACGAGGAGACCGATGCCGGCTTCGTTCCCAATTACGCGCGGCCGGGGCCGTGGAAGAGCACTGACCGTTCAGAGCCGCCGGTGGGATCGATCACTATTCTCAATCTCTATCGCCGTTTCCACGACCGCTGGCTGCTCCACGACAGCTACGATCGCCTGCTCGCGTGGAACGACTGGTGGGCGAAGAACCGGGATGTGAACGGCTATCTCGTCTGGGGGAGCGATCCGACCCAAACGACCGCGGGGCCCGACGATACCGCCGTCGCGACCTTGCAAGGCGCCAAGTACGAGTCGGGTCTCGACAATAGCCCGATGTACGACAACGCCGGCTTCGCTCATGACCGGATGGCGCTGGCCGATGTCGGGCTGATCAGCCTCTACGTCGCGGACTGCGATGCACTTGCCGACATCGCGACAACTCTGGGGCGAACGAGCGACGCGCTCAGACTGAAGGCCCGAGCGGCGAAATATCGTAGCGCGCTGCAGAGCCTGTGGGACCCGGTCGCGCACATTTACAAGAACCGTGACCTTCGCACGGGCGAGCTCAGCCCGCGCCTGTCCCCGACAAACTTCTATCCGTTGCTTGCGCGCGCTCCGATAGCTCAGCAGGCCGACGCGATGATCCGCGAGCATCTGCTCAATCCGAATGAATTCTGGGGCGAGCGAGTAATCCCGTCGATCGCCCGTGACGATCCCGCGTTCAAGGACCAGGATTATTGGCGCGGCCGCATCTGGGGACCGATGAACTATCTCGTCTGGCTTGGGCTAAGCGAGTATCACACGCCGACCGCTCTGGAGGCTCGGCGAGAGCTCGGCGAAAAATCGTTGGCGCTCTTTCTGGGCGAATGGCGGGCCAAGGGTCATGTCCATGAGAATTACAGCGCTACCGGCCCGGACAGCGACAATGTCCCCAACAGCGACGCCTTCTATCATTGGGGCGCGCTTCTGGGGCTGATCGGGCCGGGGATTGACACTGCGGAGCCACCCCGCACGCGCTGATCGCGCATGCAGATTGAGCGAGCAATTAGCGACTGACTAGCGCACGCGCGGCCCGCCGAACGGAAGCGGCGGGGGAGGGCGCCGGTCGCGCCGCGGCAGCTGTGCCTGGTAGGCGACACCGCAATGGTCGACGCAATAGGGGTAGCCCGGGTTGGCCGGTTTGCCGCAGAAATGGAAGTCGGGCTCACCGGGGTGTCCCATTGGCCACTTGCAGATGCGATCGTTGAGATCGAGCAGGCTGGTCTTATCGGCGACCTCGGGGCTCGGCTTTGCCGGCACTAGGCGGCGCGGCGGAGCCGGCGGAATTGGCGCCTGCTGCTCGCCGGGAGTCTGACGGATGAAGCCACCCGGCCCGATCGAGCGGTATTGGATGTTATCCCCGGCGGGGCGCTGTGGCGGTGCGGCGACGGGACGATGCGCCGACTCGATCTGCGGCGGAGCTGAGCGTTCAGCTTTGGCCGCTGCGGGCTCGGCCGGCTTGGGAGCAGCGGAAACCTTGGCCGGCGCTGGTTGAGGTGAGTGGTCGCCTTCCTCGCCAGGCTTTACGGGCGATGGGCGCGCTTCCAGCCCAAGGCGATGCGCCTTGCCGATAACCGCATTGCGGCTCACCCCGCCGAGCTCGTCCGCGATTTCGCTGGCCGTCGCCCCTTTGGTCCACATCGCCTTCAGGCGTTCAATTCGCTCTTCAGTCCAGGACATTAATACTCACTCTCCAAAACCCAGTCGTGACGCTCGCGCTTGCTGCGAGCGGCGGCAGCCGATAGGCGCACTTGCAATGAACGATCGCCCTGCCACAGCCGAAACCCCGCTCTGGACCCGCAGGCCACCGGGAGAACCAGTGCTCAGCGGCGTGAATTGGGGCGGTCTCAAGACCCTCTATATCAAGGAGGTGCGCCGCTTCTTCAAGGTGCAGCTGCAAACGGTGTGGGCGCCGGCGATCACCACGCTGCTTTATCTCGCGATTTTCACCGTCGCGCTGGGCCGGAGCGGCCGCACAGTGATGGGCATCCCATTCGCCGATTTCATCGCGCCGGGGCTGATCATCATGGCAATGATTCAGAATGCCTTCGCCAACGCAAGCTTCTCACTCTTGGTCGGCAAGATCCAGGGCAATATCGTCGATTATCTGATGCCGCCACTTTCGACCGGCGAGTTGATGGCTGGGTTGCTTGGGGCGGCAGTAACTCGGGCCTTCCTTGTTGGTTTCGCGGTATGGATCGTGATGTCCCTATGGCCTGGGGTGTCGGTCTCGATTCATTATCCGCTGTGGGCTTTCTGGTTCGGCCTAATGGGCTCGCTGCTGCTGGCCTTCCTGGGGCTTCTCACTTCGCTCTGGGCCGACAAGTTCGATCACGCGGCAGCAGTGACCAATTTCGTGGTCGCCCCGTTGTCGCTGCTCAGCGGCACCTTCTACTCGGTGAGGGCGCTCACCCCGGCGTTCCGGGCCGTCAGCCACGCCAATCCGTTTTTCTACGTGATCTCCGGCTTCCGCTACGGATTCCTTGGCATCAGCGACTCTCCGCTCGCCGTGGGAGCGATCGGGATCCTGGTGCTGAACCTCATTCTCGCGCTGATTTGCTGGTCGCTGTTGCGGAGCGGGTGGAAGATCAAGGCCTGAGGCGCGGTCATTCATTCCGCAGCAATTAACGGACTCGGCGCGGCTCTCAGCAGGAACGGCTCGCCGTTACCGGCTGGCCAAACGAAACACCTCGCCGGTAAGTTCGTTAGAAAGCCGAAACCATCGTTTGAGAGGGAATTAAAATGCGTACCGTTTCCAGAATACTGTCCGCGCTTGCTCTTGCGGGAACCGTCGTGCCGACCGTCACGGCGCCCGCCGACGCAGCGGTGCGGCACCATCATCGGCACCATTATTACAGCCGCGCCTACTACGCGCGCCACAAATATTGCCGCTATTCGTCGGGAACCACCGGTCTTGTGGCGGGCGGAGTCGCGGGTGCGGTTGCCGGTCCAGCGATCATCGGTCACGGATTGCTTGGTGCTGCAGTCGGTGCTGTCGGCGGTGCAGTTGCCGGACGTGCGATCGATCGCTCGGCAACGGCTCCGCGCCGCTGTTATTACCGATAGCTGAAGCGGCGCGCTTGGGTGCCCGCCCCAGCGCAACGTTTCGGTCGGCCGGACCCCCGCGAGCGCCTCGTGGCGCTGGCGGGGGTCTTGCTTGTGCAGCTGGGTTTAGGCGTCGTTCTATTCAGGGGTCTTCAGGTTCATGCAATTCCGGCTCCCGGCGAACTGGTGAGCCGCCTGATCGACGTCACATTACCGCCCCCGCCGCCCGTTCCTCCGAAGCCAGTTGTGAGGGCGAAAGTGGTGCCCAAGCACGAAGCTCCTGCTCCGGCGCCTCGGCAGCCGAATCCCGGCGGCTCACCGGGGCCGGCGCCCCACGGAAAGGCTATCGTTCCAAAGGTAGCCGTTCCCGCTCCTGCCGCGGCTTCGTCGGGCGGCGGTCGCGGAACCGGCGCTTCAGCCGGAGCGGGGGCCGGCGGAGGCAACGGAACGGCCGGAGCGGGGGATGACGACGGCGGCAGTGATCTCGAACTGGTCGCCGGCGACATCTATAACAGCGATTACCCGCCGAACCTCGCGAAGGCTGGCGTCGGCGGCCGAGTGAGCGCGGAAATCGCGGTTGGAACGGATGGGCGGGTGACCAGCTGCCGAGTCAAGCGATCGAGCGGCAATGCCCAACTCGATTCCCTAACCTGCAAGCTGATCGAGCAGCGGTATCGGTTCCGGCCAAGTACCGACCGTTACGGCCGTCCGGTTGCCGATGAAGCGGACGTGGATCAGGACTGGATTCCGCAGCGCTGAACTAGCGCTGGCCGGTCACCTCACCTTCGACAAGTACAGTCTCGGGATAATGCTTGTTGAGATGCTTCTTGATGATCCGCAGGTTGTATGTGTTGGACCGGAACAGGAGGTCGGGAATCACGCCGATAACCGGCACCACCGATAAAAGGCCGAGCAACCAGTTGATCCCGACGTTGCCGAGCATGCGCCCTATCTGCCATCGCGACATGCCGAGATTGCGCGCCTCCCAGACGATGTAAGCGCCGAGCGCTGCGGCGGCGATATCACCCACTACTGGAATCAGATCGAGGATCGCGTCGAGCCCGACCGGCTGTTTGACGCCCGGAATCACGAACAACCGCTCCAGCAGCCGTTCCATCGCTTCGACTCGCTGCCTGACCGACTGAGGATCGGTTCGAAGGCCAGGGAGTGCAGACATCTTCATCGTCATGGTGCGCATCCGCAATGTTCCTCTTCCAGAGCGAGCGACGGGCAAGGCAGTTCCGTGTCCGCCATTCCCCATTCATCAAAGCTATGGCTAAAGTGGTAATACTGTATTAGAAATACAATACAGCTGCATTCTAAAGAGGTATGGCCCACAACAATGGCCGAGTATGACGGGATCTGGACTCACGGCGGGGTGAATGTCGAGGATCTGCCCGATCCTTTTGTCTCTGTGCCGTCGCCTCCGAATGAGCCAGACGACCTCCGGAAGACCCAGCCCAAACGATCCCGCTGGCGGCAAATACGTTTGCTCGCAGTAGTTATCGGCATTCTGTTTGTGATCACGGTGATCTGGTTGATCTTCACTGCGCCGCTATCCCGTGCACTGCAACCGCTGCCGGATCCAGCGATGGTGTTCGTCTCTGCCGATGGAGTGTCGTTCGCGGAACGGGGCGCGGTCAAGGATGCTCCGGTCGACGTGACGAAGCTGAACCCGCTGACTCCTGCCGCGTTCGTCGCCATCGAGGACCGGCGGTTCTACCACCACTGGGGCATCGATCCCCATGCGATCGGCCGTGCGCTGCTTGCGGACATTCATGCGGGCGGAGTCCGGCAGGGTGGGAGCACAATCACCCAACAGCTGGCGAAGACCAACTTCCTCTCCTCCGACCGAACTTTGAAGCGAAAGGCGCAGGAGGTGATCATCGCCTTCTGGTTGGAAGCCTGGCTGAGCAAACAGCAAATCCTCTCCCGCTATCTTTCGAGCGTCTATTTCGGCGATGGGGTATACGGGCTTCGCGCCGCTTCTCACCATTATTTCAACCGCGATCCTGAGCGCCTGACCCTGGCTCAATCGGCAATGCTTGCTGGAATGGTGCAGGCGCCGTCACGCCTTGCGCCCACCCACAATCTTCAAGCCGCTCAGGCCCGCTCCGAGTTGGTGCTGAAAGCCATGGCCGAAACCGGTGTGATCAGTGCAGCCCGGGCGAGATCCACGGTTCCGGCACGGCCGGTCAGTCGCGCCGGCGGCCTCCCGACGGGTACCTATTTCGCCGACTGGGCGGCGCCGCAGGCGCAGAAGGCGTTCGACTCGGAATTCGGCCAGGTGCGAGTGCGGACCACGCTCGATTCGCGGCTGCAGCGAATGGCCGAGCGCGCCGTCGCCCACGCGTCGATCGGCGACGCGCAGGCCGCTTTGGTTGCAATGCGACCCGACGGCGAAGTCGTAGCGATGGTCGGCGGCCGCAATTACGGCCAGACGCCGTACAATCGGGCCACCCAAGCGCTTCGCCAGCCCGGATCGGCGTTCAAGCTGTTTGTTTACCTGGCTGCCATGCGGTCAGGCTGGACGCCGAACAGCATCATCGACGACAAACCGATCACCATCGGCGGCTGGAGCCCGGAAAATCACGACCATGTATTCCGCGGCCCGATCACGTTGCGCGAGGCCTTCGCGCGATCGAGCAACGCTGCAACCGTGCGGCTGTCGGAAACGGTGGGACGGTCGAACGTGCTCCGGGCCGCTCGCGACCTAGGCATTTCCACTCCGCTCCCCAACGAGCCGAGCGTTGCGCTGGGTACTGGCGGAGTGAGCTTGCTCGAGCTGACCTCGGCTTATGCTGCCGTCGCCTCCGGACGCTACCCGGTCAGTGCGCGCGGCCTTCCCGATGATCCGTCACAGCAGCAGCAAGGCTTTTCGAGCCTCTTTGCCTCGCGGGGCGGAAGTCTGGATCCAGCGCGCGACCGGGCTCCGATGCTCGACCTTCTCTATGCGGCGGCGAACGAAGGAACGGGGCATAGGGCCGCCGTCTGGCTCCCGACGTTCGGCAAGACCGGAACCACGCAGGACAACCGCGATGCGGTGTTCGTCGGCTTCGCCGGCGACTTGATCGTTGGCGTCTGGGTCGGCCGCGACGACAACAAATCGCTGGGACGAGTCAGCGGCGGCACGGTCCCGGCTGAAATCTGGCACGAATTCATGAATTCCGCTCTCGCTATTGACCGGAACCCTGGTCCGTCTCTGCCGCGAGATTATGCAGCGGATGTACAGCAACGCCGCCCTTCTGCCGAGCATCCGAGCCCGCTTCCCCCCGAATGGAGCAACAGCACCAAGCCACTGCGTGATTTGGCCGACAAGATCGAGAAACTGCTCGGTTAGCGCGGGTTGCGGGCGGATTTCGACCTGCTTTGGCGAAATATAATGATTAACGGCCGGAAACCGCCCAATTTAAGTCTTTCTCAACTACTCAAGTCCTACACCTTGGCCAACCTACGCGGACAAATTTGCGCAGGTACAGTGGAAGTTCGCTTCCCAGTGGGACCCAAGGAGACATTAAAATGGCCAAGTTTCTGAAGCTGATTAGGAATGAAGAAGGTGCGACCGCGATCGAGTATGGTCTGATCGCCGCTCTCATCGCCGTTGCTTGCATCGCCGCCCTCCAGACTGTGGGCAGCCAGCTGAGCTCGACCTTCAGCCATGTCGGCTCGAGCCTGACGAAGGCCAACGGCTAATCAGGCATTCATTGAAAAGGGCGGTGGCACCTATGGGTGCCGCCGCCTTTTTTTTTGTACCCGCAAGGCCGGGAGCGAATCAGGTGTAGATCACCGGAAAACAGAAACGAAACCCGGCGCGGCGGACCCCGCCTGGCTGAAGCATGCCGGGTTACGCAGATAGAAGATGGCGACGGCGGAGCAGCCGGATCGCTGGTTTGGGCAGCTTAACTCAGTAGATGCCCGGCACGAGCCGGAAGGGCACACGCTGCACCAGGTCGCGATAGCTCTGATCCTTCAGAAGGAACTCCTCCTCCTCCCGAATCCGGAGCAACTGCGCGGTCCAGGTAATGGCGCAAATGGCGATGTTGGAGATGCTTGGGTTGCCGAGCAGGAAGCCAACCTCTGTAATGAAATACCCCAGATACATCGGATGGCGGACCAGCCGATAGGGGCCGCCAGCGCGTACGCCGCGGTTTGCGGCCGTGAGCCCGAAGCTGCGCCACAGTGCCAGCTTGGCTGACACGTTCACCCCGAGCCCGAGAAGCATCAGCAGCGCGAGGAGCGCGGTTGGCGCCAGCGGTGCAACATGAGGCCGCAGCATCAGCGGTGCCGCTGTCCCGATGAAGGCTATCAGAAACGCGGACGACCTGGTGCTGATCTCGCCTGGCCGTCGAATGAGGATCAGAACGACCGGAAGGCATTCGGACGCCGCGAGCAGCAGCAGGATCGGATGGGCTGGCACGGCAACAAGGATCGACTTGAGGAAAAAGCTGCTGAGGACGATCAGGAACAGCCGCTCGCCATAATCCAGGATTTTGTTCAAGCTGCCCTCCATGCTGAGCGGAGCCTAATGCCGCGCTTCAAAGGAATGGTTAACGGCTATTGAGCTTTGCACTTAGCCCGCGCGCTGACTGCAGATGCGCAGCCGTCGCAGGCTTGCGGTCGGGTCCGGCCAGCCACCACAACGAGAGGATTGCGGCTACAGGAACGGTATTCGGGCCCGGATAAAGACCAAAATAGCCGGCCAGCGGCGCGGCCAGGCACACCCAGACAATCGCGGCGCGCCAGGGGCGCTCGCCGTCTCCAAGCAGCATCGTCAGCGGAAGAACCAGAAGGAGCGAATCGTAGGCGAACACATACGGCGGCACGAGCAGGGTCGCTGCCGCCAGGATTGCTTCACGCTGCTCACTTCCCCGTGCCCACGCGCGCCAGGTTACTGCCGCTGCGGCGAAGGCTGCCATTCCCTGCATTGTGAGCGCCAACGGCTGCGGTGCTCCGAGGAGCCGAAAAAAGCCGAATACGCTTGCCTGCTGCGCCCAATCCCATCGGTCTGCGGCCATGAAGGCTGCATATTGCTGGGTGATGGCAAAGAAGCCGCGGTAGGAATCGAGGCCAAAAACCAGGGCTGCCGCTGCCGCGACGGCCAGCGAACTGAGCGCCGCGCCCCCGATTGCCCGCCACTGCCGGCTTGCCAGAAGCGCGACCGGAATGAGGACTCCCAGCTGTGGCTTGATCACGAGCGCACCTAGGATAAGCCCCGCGGTGAACGGCGCCGCCGCGACTCTCGAGATACCGAACAGAAAGATTCCTGAAGTCAAAAAGCCGTTCTGGCCAATCATCGCGTTCACGATCGCGGCCGGATGAGCGAAGGCGAAGCGGGGTGCTGTGAACCGCCTCGTCGCTGCAAAATAGAGGCCGGCCGTTGCCGAAATCCACAACAGATATGCGAAGGGATAGGCTGCCCAGGCGAAAACGCTGACGAAGAACAGGAACGGCGGAGGGTAGGGGAATGGCATCAGCCCGCCGATGTGAGCAACTGTCTGCTCGACCGCCCGATGAGCATGGATGTCATAAGCTACCGAGGGATGGCCGCCGAGTGTCAGCCGGCCTGCAGCCCAGAAGCTGACGAAGTCCACATCCGGGCCGTAAAGATAATAGACGCAGGCGGAGAGCACGACAGTGAACGCGAAAACTGAGCTCGCGGCAAAGGCGACGAGCCCGAACGCCTTCCGTATATTTCCAGCGCTGGCGGACTCTCGCTCGATTGGCCTCGACTGCAAACTGTCTGCCATCACCTGTCCCGCACCCAAACTTCGATCTCGCCGGCGCGCGAACGTGGAGCATAGCCCCGCATCGCCCTGGCAATTTCAGGCTCGCGCATCAGCCACGCTTTATCGTCGCGGTCTACGAGCACGATGTCGGGCGAGTTGCGGGCGAGGTCGACCGCGAAGTCGTGGATGTCCTTGCGATAGGTGTCCGCTACCGTGGGATCGTTCAACCCTCGATCATGGGCGAGACGGGCGAAATAGAGGCTGGCGCGCGAGCCCACCCAGCTGCCGCCCACGTTTCGAGTCACCGGATGCCCTGTCGCGAGCTGTCCGCTCAAGGCAATGATCTTCGGATGCGGGGGCGCCACTTCCCTTATCGCCGCCGCCAGACTTGGATCGGGCAGGATCGCCCAATAATTCATTTGCCAAAGGCACGCTGCCGCCAGCGCTGCCGCGATCGTTCGCCTTTGCCGGTTCGGCCGCGCGCAGCCGACAATGACCATCGCCGCGAACAAGCCCAGCGCCGCTCCGGGGTAGAGATGATTGGGATAGCCCTTTGCCTGGATAATCGCGGCCGCCGCAAAGCCGATGCCTGCAATTCCACAGGCGATCGCTAGCGCCGGCATCCTGGACGGCCGGAGCACCAGCGAAAGCAAAAGCACGATGGCGGGGAACAGCAACGGATTGACCACCACGTTCCACCAGCTGTCGTGGTACTGCAGGTAGGTGCGGGAAATCGCGGGCAGCCACGCCAAATAAGCCTGCCCCCAAAGCAAGAAGGCGGCGGCATAGACCGCCAGCGCAGCAGCGGCCGCAAAAGCGGCGGGCAGAAACGGCAGGAGCGATCGGCGCCGATAGGCTGCCCAGATGGCAGCAGGAACGATTGCCAGCGCAAAATGCGGCTTGATGACAATCACCAGGCCGGCGGCAAAGCCGGCGACTGTAGCGGTGGTCAGCCGGAGCGGCTTGGCTTCCGCGATCACCGCCAGAGCGGTGAGAGCCGGGAGCGCCAGGAGTAGCGCCGCATGCTCCCGCTGGGCGAACACCGCCATCGGAAAGATAAGCGTGACAAAAGCGGCGGCAAAAGCGACGAGTGCGGGGCGAGGCGTATCATCGAGGCGGGAGGCAAGCTTCACCGTGCAGAGCGACGACACCACCCCACCGACGACGAAGCCTGCAGCGACCACAGCCTCCGGCCTCATGTCGGTCTGATGCGCGAGGCGCACCAGCGGAAGGTAAAGCCAGACCGAGGCGGGCGGGTTTACTTCGATGACATCCACATAGAGACGGGCCCCGGAGAGCAGCTTTTCGCAAACGGTGATCAGCCACGAAACGTCGGCATCGATCGGGATCCAGAGCGACTGGATTGCGATCGCCACCAGCGCGCAGAGCGCCACCGGCGCGAGCGGCAGCCAGCGGCCAACCGGGGACGCGCGAACCGCTTCACCGATCCACGGCTGTATCTGATGAACGCTCATCACCAACCGAGTGCCAGCAAATCGTCAAAACGCAGTTAACCATGCTGCGCGCGGTTGTTTGGAAATCTTCCACTCGGCTAGTGACGGGCCAATGGCTATTCGGATATTGGTTGCGGGCGCGACTGGCGCCGTCGGTCGGCGGCTAGTCCCGCTTCTGGTGAAGGCGGGCCACGAAGTCGTCGGCATGACGCGCTCTCCGGAAAAAGTAGCGACCTTGAATGACGCCGGCGCCGACGCCGCGGTGGTTGACGTGTTTGATGCGCTCGCGCTGGCTCGAGCGGTGGAGGAGGCCCGGCCGGAGGTCGTCATTCACCAGTTGACCGACCTGCCGTACGGTCTCGATCCCCGACAGATGACGGAGGCACGGGTTCGAAATGCTCGGATTCGGTCGGAAGGCACGCGCAATCTGGTGGAAGCGGCGCTTGCTGCCGGGGCGAAGCGGCTGATCGCGCAAAGCATCGCCTGGGGGTACGCCTCAGGGACTGAGCCGCACCGCGAGGACGACCCGCTCGACCTGAATGGACCTCAAGCGGTGACGATTCAGGGAATCGCGGCGCTTGAGGACCTCACCTTGAATTCGCCACCGCTCGATGGAGTCGTGCTTCGATATGGTCAATTCTACGGCCCCGGCACAGGGACTGAAGAGCGCGGTGCGGTTACGGTCCATGTCGATGCCGCCGCCTATGCCGTTCTACTTGCGATCGGTCTGGCGCCCGCGGGTATCTACAATGTAGCGGAGGATTGCTCCTATCTCTCGTCTACAAAGGCACGCAGCCTATTGGGGTGGAAGCCGGAATTTCGAATTTAATGCCCCTCCGCAACCTTCGGATAGGAAATTGCGTTCTCCTATTGTTCCAAAAGAACAAATGATGTACGAACAACATTCACAAGGCGGGGCTCGGCCGCTGAGATGATGGCAATTGACGAAAGGGTGAAGGGCATGGCAGCGCAGCTCAAAGTCATCGGCAGCGGATTGGAAGTTCCTCAAATGGATCGGCAAAAGGCGCTCGAAGCAGCGCTCGCCCAGATCGACCGGGCATTCGGCAAGGGCTCGGCGATGAAGCTCGGATCTCGCGAGAAGATCGAGATCGAGACGGTTTCGACCGGATCGCTCGGGCTCGACATCGCGCTCGGCGTCGGCGGGCTCCCCCGCGGCCGCGTGATCGAGATTTACGGCCCGGAAAGCTCAGGGAAAACGACGCTGGCGCTGCACGCGATCGCCGAGGCGCAGAAGGAAGGCGGGACCGCCGCCTTCGTGGATGCCGAACATGCGCTCGACCCGGGTTACGCGAAGAAGTTAGGCGTCAATATTGACGAGTTGATCGTGTCGCAGCCGGATACCGGCGAGCAGGCTTTGGAAATCGTTGATACCCTGGTTCGCTCGAACGCGATCGACGTGCTGGTGGTGGATTCGGTGGCGGCGCTGGTTCCCCGCGCCGAGATCGAGGGCGAAATGGGCGACAGCCACGTCGGCCTTCAGGCGCGCCTTATGAGCCAGGCGTTGCGCAAGCTCACCGGATCGATCAGCCGGTCGCGCTGCACAGTCATCTTCATCAACCAGGTGCGCATGAAGATCGGCGTGATGTATGGCAATCCCGAGACGACGACGGGCGGCAATGCGCTCAAATTCTACGCATCTGTCCGCCTGGACATCCGCCGCACCGGCCAGATCAAGGACCGCGATGACATCGTCGGCAACACGACCCGGGTAAAGGTGGTCAAAAACAAGGTGGCGCCGCCGTTCAAGCAAGTTGAATTCGACATCATGTACGGCGAAGGTGTGTCCAAGATGGGCGAGATCCTCGATCTCGGCGTGAAGGCCGGGCTGATCGAGAAATCGGGCGCCTGGTTCAGCTATGACTCGATCCGGATCGGTCAGGGACGCGAAAACGCGAAGGTCTACCTCAAGGAAAATCCGGGCATCGCCGACCGTATTGAGCGCGCGATCCGCGGCCGCACCGAGGAAGTGGGCGAGGCTTTGATGACTGGTCCTGAAGAGGACGGCGATATCGCCGCCGAATAGGGTGTCTGCTGACTAGGCCACTTCCTCCGGGATCGGGGGAAGTGGCTCAACCTGGTGGCTGCCGATCCGGGCGAACAGGCGCTTCGGTTCGGTTAGAACGATCATCAGAAAGCCACCGGAGGCACAAGCCGCTGTCCCGACGACGAACGGAACAGCAGTGCCGTCGAACTGCTGTCCGATCACGAAGCCGATGGCCGCTGCTCCGATCGTCCCCACCATCCCCTGAACCGAGGATGCCGTGCCGGCGATCGGCGCCATATGC
>Ga0068852_100001405_pt1 | contig 16216 bp, 10 predicted proteins | sample KBSCornC22_FD_66594 | JGI IMG/M metagenome (GOLD analysis project Ga0068852, IMG submission 66594) | Corn rhizosphere microbial communities from Kellogg Biological Station, Michigan, USA - KBS Corn C2-2 | ecosystem: Host-associated > Plants > Roots > Rhizosphere > Soil ... | reverse complement strand
CTGCTGATACTCGGCGCATCGGGTGGCAACACGGGCTTCATCAACAACCTGATGCGCGATCCGAAGGTGCGCTACGGCCTGTACGCGCTTGGTGCGTCGCTGCTTGCCGGCGGTTCGGGCAGCTATATCGGACTCGCGCAGGATCCGGGCCGCGCGGCGCGCGAAGTGGCGGTCCTGCTGCTGCCGGCGCTGGGCCGCTTCGGGCTGCACAAGCTCGCGCTGTACCTCGCGCAGCGCGGCGCGGAAGGTGCGGCACGCCGCGCCGTGCCGTTCGTCAATCTCGCGTTCCTTGCCTTCGACACGGCGACAACGGCGCTGATGCTCGCGCAGACTACGGCTGCCGTCGTGCAGTCGCCGTTCTGCTATGCGACGCGGCTCACGCGCTGTTTCGATCTGTACGGAACGGTCAAGCCCGATCCGGATTTCAACAGCTTTCCGAGCCTTCGCGACAGGCTCGTAGTGCGAGTCCTCTACGACGCGGGCAATTCGCTGCCGCTGCAGGAACATCGTCTGCCGACGGAGCGGTTCGCGGAGTGGCCGTTCCGCTTCAACGACCTCGCTGCGGGCGGGCGCATCCGCGTGTTCGTGTTCGTCTATGCGGCCAACGGCTGGCAGTCGGCGATGGGGGCTTCACCGTGGATGGACGCGCGTGGCAGTAACGGCACGTCGCGTCGCGATGTTGTCGTGGTGCTGAAGAACGCACTGGTTCCGCTATCGCGTTCGTCCGTCTACCGGCACAGCGAGGGGCTTGTGTTCGAGCACGGCAAGCGCGTCTGGAAATCCCGCAGCGCACCGCTCGCGACGAAGTCGGTTCCCGCGCCCGATCGTGCGCATACCGTGCTCGACCTCGGCGCGATCACCGTCGCGCAGCGCCCGGGAATGATCGCGTACTCGTGGAAGGCGACTGGTCTGAACCTGCCGCGCGACCACGCAGGCAGCGCGCCGGTCGACGTGCCCATGTACGCAATGCAGAACCTGTCGCTGCTGGAAGATCCCGACGCCGCGAAGGCCATCAGTCCGGTCGGCTTCAGCCTGCCCTGTGGCGTGGCCTACGATATCGGTTCGGACGAACACGGCACCGGCGCGAACTACTATCTCGATCCGCTAGCGGGCGAATTCCGGCCGGAACCGGATCGCGCCACGGCGAGTGGCTACCATCTGCGCCGCATAGTCCTCGCACTGCGCACGCGCCCGCAATTCAGGCTCGGCACCAACGCGAGCTGGGGCCGCTTCCCGCGCGCGGTCGACGGCTTCGTCGTGCACCCGCAGGGCTATGTCGCCGGCGTGAGTACCGGCCATTCCAAACTGTACATTTTGCAATTGCCGCCGTCGCCGACCAGCGACGCGGATGCCACGCTGGCGAGCCTGTACAGCGGCGACGGCGCGCGCGTCGGTCTGCTTTCGCAGCCGCGCGCGATCGCGGTCGCGCTCGACGGACGGCTGCTGGTACTGGAACAGGGCAACCGGCGCATCCAGAGCTTCGACATCTCGGGCAACCCAGTGCCGTATTTCAGGATCGCCGGATCGCGTGAGAAATCCGCCGTGCTGCCGCTGCGTGCAACCGCCGCGGCGAATACGAGCTATCTTGATCTTTCGGTCGAAGCGCGCGGCTATATTTTCGTGCTGGCTCACGACGACGACGGATCGCATCCGGACCACTACCGCGTCGACATCTACGAACCCGACGGCAGCTTTCTCGTCAGCACGCCGCGCGTCACCGCCGCACGCATCGCGGTCGATCTTCAGCGCAGCCTGTACACGCTGAACTGGGAAACGCTGGTCGGTCCGCAGCGACGCACCGAGCCGTCGGTGAGCGTGTGGGTGCCGCCACCACCGCCGCCGTCGAAAGCGAGGAAGCCCGGATGACGCGCGTGTTCGAAGGCGTGCAGGGATACTGGCCCGGCGGTGGCGGCAGTTACGAGGAGCGCTTCAGGCTGCTGCTCACGGCAGACACGAATACCGGGCTCGTTTACGTGCTGGCGGCAGGGCCACGTGGTGGCTGGATCCGGGAACAGCAGAGCTTCCGTATCGCGCCGATGCGCGGCACCGGCAGCGGCTCGGCGCAGAGGCTCGGACACCTGCAGATGCGCAGCGATCAGGCATTTGCCGCGTTCCTGGATTCGCTCTCACCGCCGTGGCCCGGCTTCAGCTTCCTCCCGGGCTTCAGCCTCGACGTGCCCGGCGTCAGCAGGATCCGCGATGCGGGAGGCTGGAGCGATCTCACGTTCGGCCGCGTGGCCGGCGCGGCGATCGACCTCTCCACGGCCAACTTCTCCAAACTGAGTTTCAAGAACGTCGATTTCCGCGAGGCCGTCATTGCCGGTACGCGGTTTTCCGGTTCCCAGTTCGAGAACTGCCAGTTCGGCCCGCAGCAACTGGTTGGTGGACGACTGGACGGCACGCGCTTCGTCGGACAACAACTGCGCGATCTCGACCTGAGCGGCGTCACGTTAGAAGGCGCCGAGTTGACCGGTACGAATCTCTCCAACTGCCAACTGACGAACGCCGATTGCCGGAATGTTGTCGCGCAATCGGTGAAATTCATCGATTGTGATTGCAGCGCGGCCTCCTTCGACGGCATGCGAGGAACGACGCTCGAATTCGTGCGCTGCGATCTCACCGACGCAACGTTCGAGCGCGCGCAGATGGACCGTGTTTCGTTTGCGCAATCGACGCTGAGGCGGACGTCGTTCAAGGAAGCGAGACTCTTCGAGGCTTCGTTCGCGAAGACGGGCGCTGGCACGGAGCCGCGCGTCATCGACGACATCGATCTCGATGCCGCCGAACTGGCCGGTGCCGACTTCACCGGCATCGATCTCGCCGGCAAGGTGCGCCACGCGCGCGCGCCGCGCTTCGGCGCGTCGGTGCATGAGCGTACGAAGCTAGTGCGCGCGACCTTCAACCTGTCCTTGCTCGGTAGTGACGGATCATTTGTCGACGCGACCGATGCGACGATCGTCTACGACATCGACCCCGCCGTGGGCATCGAGGATTTCAAGGCGCAGCACGCCTTGCTGCCGAGAATGGAACTCGCGCGTTTCCGGCTGCGCGACGCCGATTTCAGTTTTGCGCACATGCCCGCGGCGCGGTTCGGCAATGCGGACCTGCGCGACGCGAAATTCGTCGGTGCCATTCTCGAAGGCGCTGACTTCAGCGGCGCGACGCTCGATGGTGCGATCTTCGCGAGCGCCACCCTGTTCTCCGCGAATTTCACGTCCGCGTGGATGCTCGAGGCGAAGTTCGAAGACACGAGGCTCGGCGACACGAATTTCTCATCGGCGATGCTGGTCGCGGTGAACTTCGCGAAGCTGCACGGCCGCAACCTCGCCGGCGTGAACTTCTCCAACGCGTGCCTTGCACTCGCGCAGTTCAATGCCGTGGTCGTCACGAGCTCCGGCAGCAAGCAGACGAGCTTTGCTGGCGCATGCCTGGCCGGCGCCGATTTCGAGAACGCGCGCCTGGCCGACGCGGTACTGACGAACGCGCAAGTCGCTGGGGATCCCGGCGAGTTGACGGTGGCCGTTCAGGGCCACAGTCCCATGGACATCGAGTACGGAGCCACGCGCATCGCGCCATCGAATACGGGGCGGCAGACCATCTGCCCCGATGGCAACAGCGGTCCGTGTCCGATGCCACGCCTGCTGTTCCGGCCCGTCAGGCCGGTGTGGCCGGGGTAGAACTGCTCAAAGTTGCGAGCGTATCGGCACGAGCACTTTCTCGGCGAACTTCTGCCGCCACGGCCGCTGCGTCCAGCGTTCGTAGGTATAGCTCGTCGACTGCTGCAGGTCCTGCTCGAAGACATGGGTCATGGCCTGCGCGAAACCGGCGTCGTAAACGTTGAGGCTCGCCTCGTCATTGCGCTCGAACGAGCGCATGTCGAAATTGGTGGAGCCTACCGAAACCACGAGGTTGTCGAAGATCAGCATCTTGGAATGCATCATCGTCGGTTCGTATTCGTGGATCTCCACGCCGTTCTGCAGCAGCACGCCCCAGCCGCCCTTCGATGCGAGCCGCACCGTCTCGGAATCCAGATGCTTGTCGGGCAGCAGCACGCGTATGCGCACGCCGCGGTCGCGGGCCCGGACGAGTTCGTTGGTCATGAGTTCGTCGGGTACGAAATACGCCGCCTGGATGTCGATCGTGTGCTGCGCGGCCGTGATCGCCGCGAGATACATCAGGCGCATGCTCGAACTGCCGCCGGCCGGGGAACTCGTGAACAGGTGCATGTCCTGATCGCCAGCGCGCTGCAGCGCCGGGAAATAGGCGTCGCCGTGGAGTACGCGGCCCGTGGTCTTGATCCAGTTGTCGAAAAACGCCGCCTGCATCTGCGCGACGACCGGTCCTTCGACACGGAAGTGACTGTCTCGCCAGTGCTCCGGGTCCTGCGCATGTCCGGACCACTGGTCCGCAATGCCGACGCCGCCGACGAACCCGACCTTGCCGTCGATCACGAGCAGCTTGCGGTGCGTGCGGTTGTTCATTTTGGAAATGGTGTACCAGCTCAGCGGATGGAAGCGTTCGACTTCCACACCGGCCGCCGTCATGTCGTCGATGAGTTCGGGCTTCATCTTCGCGCTGCCCACCCAGTCGAGCATGACGTGGACCTTCACACCAGCGCGGGCGCGCTCGGCGAGCACGGCGGCGAATTCCTGGCCGATCGAGCCGGACCAGTAGATATAGGTCTCGAACGTGATCGTGTGCTGCGCCGCGCGCATCGCCGCGAGCATGGCCGGAAAGATCTCGTCGCCGTTCTGCAACGCATCGATGTGGTTGCCACCGACGATGCCCGGTCCGAGCAGGCTCGCCATCTCGCGCTTGAACTGCGGATCGTCGATGCCGAACAGATGCTCGATGCGATGCTCGATGCGCTTTTCCGGCCGCGAGAAGTTCGTCGCGACCAGCACGACGAGCGTCGTCACCGCAGCCGTCGTGGCGATGGTCCAGAAACGCGATGCCATGGTCTGCCGTCCGTTGCTATCGACGCGCGCGCGTCCAGGCAAAGACTAGGCTCACATTCGTGAGGGCGGCGTGTGGCAGCCTCAGGCGCGTGACGTGCAGGTTCCTCTTGGCAAGGTGCTCCGCGCTATGGATTGCCGGCAGGTGGGTTGGGCAGCGGCGTATCCTGCGGAGCGACCTCAGTGCGTTGCGCACCGCCGGTCGACTGGTCGGTTTTCTGCTTCATATGCACCGCCCAGGTTCCGTGTTCGGTAGCCAGCAGATCCTCGATTTGCGCGACGAGCGCGTCCAGTGAAAGGTTTCGACCGATGTTCTTGGTCCACGCTAGCGCGGAGCACATCGCGCCGTAGCTTGTCGCAATGGCCTTACGGCGTTCGAGCAGTCCGAACGCCACGATGGCCGCAACGGCCGTCGTGGCGGCGGCAACCAGCGGCGCGTATGCCGGGCTTCTGCTTGCCAGGGCACCCAGCACGATGGTCGAGATGGCGCCGATCGCCGCCACTCCCTCGATGCGCCGGATACTCGACGCGTGCCTGCTCTGTCCTTTCGCGTAATAGTCGAGTTGGTCCTGGATGCGATGTTGCTCGTACCATTCGCGGCTCATTGGAAATGGCGGGCACGTTTTCTGATCGCTCCGTGCGGTGTGTCGCAGCGGCGCCTGCTTGCCGTCCGACTGCTTTCCGATGCGCGCGGCGAGCACGTGTTCGGCACTCTGGCCCGCGAGTGCAGCCGGCGAATAGACTCCGCTGTCACCCGCATACCGGAAGACCTCGGATTTGATCGCCTCGGCAACGCGGCGAGCCTCGATCCATCGTTCTTCGTTCCGTTCAGCAAAAATGTTGCGACCGAGATAGGTGGCGATTCCGCTCGTGATTGCCGCCAGCACGCCCATCGAGGTGGAGACTTCCGAATCTCCGGAAAAATAGCTCGTCAGTGCGCCGAGAACAGCGGTCAGCACCGCCAACAGCAGCGCGACGACGTTCCAGGAACGCGTCGCGGCCTGGCTCGCTCGCGCGTCCGCGGCCCAGTCCTTGTACTGGTTCCAGGCCAGGTCAATCGCTTCCTCTCTGGCCGTGTCCGGTGTCGTTGTGCTAGCAGTAGTCATCTCGCAAACCCCTGGATTTTGCCGGCGATAAGATCGATCTCGTTTGCATTCTTCTGGCTCGCCGCGGTAAGGACTTCTGTCGAAAGGCCGGGCTGTTTCAGGACTTCGTCGAGTTGGCTTTCAAAGAAGCGATGTTCGACGGCGAAGCGGGAAGCGGATCGAGCCATTTCACGTACGTGCAGCTCCGGTTTGCCGACGCTGCCCGCGGGGCAGTCGCTGTCAAGACATATCCAGGTGAGCCGCTGATTGTTCATCAGTTGCCGGGAAAGCGCCGTGGTCAGCTCGTACGTACACCAGTGACTTTCAAAATAGCCCGGCGAAAACACGAGCACTACCCAGTCGGCGCGATCCAGTCCCAACTGCATTTCGGCGCGAAACTCGCTGTTGGCATCGATGATGCTCTCGTAGTCCACCCACAGGCGCAGATGCGGAGCGCTGCGCTGGACAGCCCTGCAGACGGCACGTATCCAGTCCTGCGTGTCCCGCCGGTAGCTGACGAATAGGGCAGGCTCCGTGTTGGCGAGGAACGGGGAGCGCGATGCATGTACGCGCAGGAAACCTTGCGCCCAGTAGAGACCACGGCGCTCTTCACGGGTGGATTGCTGAGCGCGCGAACGCATGGCTGCATAGCCTGCGCGCGCAGCAACTTCGATGTTTCCGGCCTCTCCGGCCATTCTGGCGATTTCCGAGTAGTCCGACTCAGCTTTCACCCAGCGGCGGCCGCGCTCATCGCGCATCACCTCAACAAGGTCCACCGCGAGCTTCAGTTCCGGGTGGTGACGAACGAGGTCTCGGGCGGTGCGCAAGGATTGCTGCGAACACTCGTTGTAGTAGCGGATGCGAAGTTCGAAGTACCCGTCTTTTGTCGGAAGTCCAGTTCGCCTCGACGTAGTTCCATTCTTGTCGTCCGCAGGAATATGCGCTGAAGCTGCCGATTGCCCAGGTGTGGCTTCCGGCGCTTGGCCCACGATCGCTGCGGACGGCGGTTGTCGTGCTAGTGAAACCTTCTGCTGCCCGCGCTGCAGGACGAGAACGGCGAGCGCGTAGGCCCGCACGAGGCCGAGAGACGCTTCCAGCGTCACGGCACCGGCCGATTGCTCCACCGCGCGGTTCAACAGCCATATACAGCGTTTGATTGACAGCAGCAGCGACTGCCAGCTGCGTAGTGGCTGATCGCCTGCGCACCAGATTTCGAGCAGAGAAAGATAGCGCTGGCCGTATTCGCTGAACTCGTAAGGTTCGAAGTCGGTTGTAACGCACCGGGAGAAATAGTTCCTCTCCGTACTTTTCAGCCAGTCGTGCAGGGCCAGAGGAAACCCCTCCTGCTCGCGCGCGGCAAGCTCCTGCTTGGCGCGCTGTAGAAACGAGCGGTTGAGTTCAATCTGCTCGGCCGCTCGACAAAGTGCCTGCTCGGCCGTTGCGACGGCGTCTGCAACGGGCTGGTTGTCGCCGATGGTCGGTTGCCCAGCAGCTTTGCGAGCCGCGTCAGCTTCGCGGAACGCGAGCGCCAGCGCCTTCGCTTGCCTGACCAGTTGCTGTGTCAGGGGAGTGATGTTGCGCTCGGCCGTTCGGCGATGCTCTCGCAGTTCGCGCGTCAGTATCGTAGTGCCGTCGATCGCATCGGACACGATGCGATTGAGAACGAGCACATGACTGTTCCAGCGTTCTGCGGAATCATCGGCGGCACGTTTCAACAATCCGTCGACGTGCTGCTGCAGAGCGCGCACTGAACTGAATGGGGTGACGAGCGGCGGACGGCGCAGGCTCGTTCTCTTGTATGCGAAGCGGCAGCACTCCATGAATTTCAGGTTCGCGCGGAACGTACTCCACGGAGGAACTTCGATTGCGGTCGAATCAGCAATGCTGTTTCCGGCCGCCGACGACAGCAGAAGGTAGAGCCGGTATGTGCCTTCCTCACTGTCTTGCGCTGCATGCAGCAGGCCGGGAAAGACGACGTCCAGCACTGTGAGAAATGCTGCCGATGTCCAGGTCTGCTTTGCCGCGTTCGTCAGGGCATGCTCGCAGCTTTCGCCCGGCGCGGCCTCTTCGTACCGCAGCGGCAGCGGCACCGTGGTCGTGAAATCGGCGTCGGTATACGACGGGTCGAGACCATCGTCGATCTCGAATTCCGCTGCACCGGGGGTCAGTGACTTGAGCTTGCTCCAGTCCACTTCCGTTCTCGGCGCGGTTTCCGGCAGGCGATGCGCCGCCTCCTCGCCGACGTCCTCTCGAACGTCGACGGAGTCCTGGCGTCTCGCCAAAGCGCCAGCAAGGTGCACGAACTCGTCGACTACGCGTTCCAGCAGGATGTGCGACGGTGCGCATGCCTTCTGAATGAATTCGCGCATCCGCAGAACATTGTGATCGGTGCTCGGTGCCGGAGAGACAGCCTGAAGGAGCTTCTGGCTCAGCGTTGCCCAGAATCCACCCGACGTGTTCGCGGCCAAGTCATCGTTCGTCGCGCCGCCGCGCGTCCGCCAAAGCGACGCAATTGTGTCGGCGAAGGTGCGCTTGCTTTGTTTGACCCGGACCGTGGCCACCTCCGCCGGAATACTTCCGGCCGACAGGATCACGCAGTCGGAGAATTGCAGCGTCCTGGTCATCAGCCCGAGCAGCTCGACGATATCGCCCTGCGCATTTGTCGGAACCCGATCGATGTCGGTGACCGCCAGAATCGTGCGGCGCAGTACATCGAGCGTAGCGGCCGTAGGAAAAAACGGCTCGAACTCGTCGATGGCGCGATCTCCAAACGGCGCTGCCTGACGCAGGAAAGTGTCGATCTCCTCAGCGGCCGTTGGTGCTACTGCGGAGACTGCACGCCGGACGCTGCGGAGCAATTTCGCTGCCAGCGCATCATTCGACGCGGGTGGATACAACGATGCGACCGCCAAATTTCGGGCTGCGAGGTAGGGACCCGTCTGTGGTTCGATCGAACTCAACTGTTCGCAGAGTGCTGCCGCAGTCGGACGCTGAGTCATTCGGCGTGTGATGTCGATGATCGCAAAAGCCCTGCTGCCGTCGCTGCGCGCACTCGTCATTCCCGAAGAGAATTTTTCCGAGCGGCGCAGCAGGTCGAGCAAGGTTGTGTCGGATTGATTGCTCATTGCGTCAGCCCTCGGTGTTTGAACTGGGTCGAACGACAACAAGCAGCAGCGGTGAACGCCGCTGTTCGTCAGGATTGCCTTGAGGTGTTGCGGACTTCGGCGAGCCGTCGGTCGGTCGGCAGTATTCGGTCAAGTCAGCGACCGCAGCGGCGATCGTGGGATTGGCTGATGGGTTGAGGATGCCCGCCAGTGCCTGCCTGGTGTTTCTTGCTCGCTGTAGCGCCAGCTGCGTATTGCTGTCGTAGTTCGGATTCGCGATTACCGGCGCGGAGTCATGTCCGCCGAGGACCAGCGAAAGCACGATGTCTTCATTCCGCGTGTGCGTGAGGAACTCGGCCAGCGTCGTGCCGGGTTTCTCTTCGCCATGCACGACGTGCCAACTTTGGCGGTCGCACGGGTAGTTTCCGCAGCGGTCCGAGTGGCCTTGATCGTAGGGTTGCATCGACTGGAAGCACACAACACGCCCCATGCCTGGCATCGAGGCGCCTTTGGCGGGCGGGACGACGAGGATGACGGTTGCTGGACCCAGTCCGACCTGATGGATCCACCAGGCCAGTGCGGAGCAAAGTAGAAGCAGAAGGACCGTCGCCAGAGCCAGATATCTGGGTATTCTGGCGCTCAGCATGCTCAGCGCTTCCGTCAGCGCGGCGGCGTGCTTCTCCGACGTTCGGTTGTGCTCGTAATTCATCATGTCTCGCCGGTGCTGCGCAGTAGCATCTTCTTTGGACGCTCGGGAGCGTGCCGTCGCGTTGTTATGAGTGGCGGCAGAGCGGGCGTTCTCTCACCCTTCGTGTTGGCAACGGCAAGCGTTGCTGTGGTGGCCAATTGCAGTAGCACCCGTTCAGCTTTCCGGATCGGTCTGGCCGTTGACGGTATCCTTCCATCGCTCAAGGCAAACTCACGCTGGCCTTGAGGGAGAAACCGGATGGCAACAAGAATAAAGTCGCCCAAGCGCGTGCCCGCAATCGACACCGCGTTGGGCGAAGTGGAATACCCCGGCGAGAACGAGATCGCGGTGGCGATCGCCGATCTGATCGAGGATTTCGTGCGCCGGCGCGATGCGGGTGGTCCGCTGCGTCGTGATGTGCATCCGAAGGCGCACGGCTGCCTCAAGGCGAAGCTGCGCGTCAACGCGAATCTGCCGAAGGATTTGTATACCGATGTATTCCAACCGGGCGCGGTCTATGACGCCTGGGTGCGCTATTCCAATTCGGCACCGGCGCCGCGCAGTGATCAGGCGCGCGACGGGCGTGGCCTGGCCATCAAGATGCTCGGACCCGAGGGCGAGCGCATCCGCTCCGACGCGGACTATCCGTTCGCGCAGGACTTCATCCTGATCAATCATCCGGTGTTCTTCATCAGCGATCCGGCTGACTACCTGACCTTCCTGCGCCGCACGTTCAGCGACAGTGTCGTGGACAAGGCGCTGATCCCGCTCGCGCTCGGCATTCGCGGCAGCGCGATTGCGCTGGCCACGGCGGTGAAGCCGCTGGTCCCGCTGCAGTGCATGCGGTTCTGGTCGACCGTGCCGTATGCCTGGGGCAAGGGAAAATTTCGCCAGGCCGTGAAGTATTCCGTGCGGCCGCTCGACGACGCGGCGGACGAAATGGTCGGCAGCGGGCCTGATGCATTGCGCGACGGCTTGCGCGAGGCGCTGGAAGAGCGTGCGATCGTGCTGCAGTTCGAGGTCCAGCGACGTGCGGCACAGCACAGCGTCGAGGACGCGATGACCGAGTGGGACGAATCCGACGCACCGTTCGAGCCGGTCGCGCAGCTCGTGATCCCGCGCCAGCGATTCGACACACCGGCACGCGATGCGCGCGCCGAAGCGATGGCCTTCAATCCGTGGCATTGCTCGCCCGAACATCGGCCACTCGGCGTGATCAACCGCATGCGGCTCGCGATCTACGAACGCGTGGCGAATGCGCGGCGCGCGAGCCGACCAGCAACACGTCGTCGCAAGGCTGCGGCGCGCGACTGAGTGCCCCTCGTCAATGATCCGGTGCGCGTGGTTCTGCTCTGCCGGCACTGCCTTCGCATCACGCTACATCAGCTGATCGATATCCTTCGGCCAGCTGTCGTGCAGCAGGCGTGACAGCGCGCGATCGGCGAGTAGCTTGCCGTTGGTCTGGCAGCGTGCGCAGTAGTTCGATTCGTTCTCGGCGTAGACGATGCGCTGCACCGGCGCGGCGCAGACCGGGCAGGGCTGGCCATAGCGGCCGTGCACGGCCATCTGCGCGTGAACGCCGTGACCTTGTCGGGAAAATCGTCGCCGGTTTCTTCGCGCAGGCGTTGCGTCCATTCCGCGAGCACCTGCTTCGCCGCATCGTGCAGGCGCGCGCTGTCGACCGGCGCGAGCTTCGCGCCGAGCTCGAAGGGCGACATCTTCGCGCGATGCAGGATTTCGTCGGAGTAGCTGTTGCCGATGCCGCTGAACAGGCGCGGGTCGGTCAGCGCGCGCTTGACTGTGTGATTGCCGCGCGCGATGCGCTCGGCGAATTGCGCCGCGTCGATCGCGAACACATCGAGGCCGCCGGGATCCAGCACCGCAAGCGCCGCCTCACCGGCGACGTAGTGCAGCGACGCGCGCCGCTTCGTGCCGGCTTCGGTGAGATAGAGCAGGCCCGCGTCGAAGACGAAACTCGCGAGCGCGATCTTGCCCGGCGGCTTCGCATCGGCATCGCGCCAGCGCAGGCGGCCCGCGATCATGAGATGGAGGACGAGAAAACGTTCGCCATCCAGTGCCAGCACGATGCGCTTGCCGAGACGGCGCACTCCTTCCACGCGCCGTCCGACGGCGTCGGCGACGGGTGGTTCGACCGTGCGGAGGATGAAGGGATTCGCGAGCGTCACCTTGCGCAGAATCTGCCCGAGCAATCGCGCCTCGAGATGTTCGACATAGACGGCGATATCGGGCAGCTCGGGCATCGTGACTCTGTCGGTGTCTCGTCGTGCGTGCGTGTCGGCTGTAGTGCGCCATGCGTCGGGGAGCCGTGTGGATGGCCGTGGCCAAGCCGCTCAAGCCTCAACGGCGGCATCACGATACCATCGCCGTTCCCGACCACGGAGCCCCGCCATGATCCGATTCGCCGTCCTGCTGCTGTGCCTGATCGCCGCGCCCGCGGTCGCTCTCGAGAGCAGCGCAATGCTGAAGGTGACACCGCTGCTGAAGACCACGACGAGCTGGGACGGCAAGCCGATTGTCTATCCGGGCGGTCAGGCGGAAGTGACGGCGTTAATCGTCGAGATCGCGCCGGGCGGCGAGACCGGCTGGCACCAGCATCCCGTGCCTTCGTTTGGCATGGTGCTCGAAGGCGCGCTCGAGGTTCGTCTCAAGGACGGCCAGGTCAAGCGCATCGAGGCCGGACAGGTGATCGCCGAAGTGGTCGACACTTTGCACAATGGACGCAATGTGGACAAGAAGCCGCTGAAGCTGCTCGTGTTCTATGCCGGCAGTGCGGGGACGGCGCTGACCGTCAAGGAAAGCGCGGATGACAAGCCCTGAGAGAAACTAGGTGGGTAGTATGTAGGAACTAGCCAGCAGGGCGTGGGCGGTACGCATGTGCACACGTGGTGCGATTTCTGCCGTTGGCGGCGATATGGCGCATCGTCGCATTTCGACGGCGAGCGCGAGCGCGGAACCGTTGATGCCCGCACTTGGGGGAGCCGGCGCCGCTTCGCGTCTACAGTCGTGAATTGCATCCACGACGACAGGACGTTGAATCATGAAGCATCACTTGAGTTCGCTGGCTCTTGGCCTCGTCGCCGCTTTCGCGCTGCCCTCGCACGCGATGTATCTCAGCCCGCAGGGCACCGGCCAGGTCTTGCTGTTTCCGTATTACACGGTGAACAGCAATCAGACGACGCTGGTCACGCTCGTCAACACGACGAATGTGGCAAAGATGTTCCAGGTCAAGTTACGCGAGGGCTATAACGGCCGCGACGTTCTCGTTTTCAACCTTTTCATCGGGCCGAACGATTCCTGGACCTCGACGCTGTTCGCGCTGCAGCCGGGCGACGGCGCCAGCATCATGACGCGCGATGAAAGCTGCACTGCGCCGGACAAGCCCAACTGGGCCGCGCCGTTCCCGGGTGGCGGCTACCAGCAGCCGTTCCTGCCGTTCTCCTACACCGGCAATCTAGCGGACGGTGCAGCGACCTCGATCACGCGAACCCGGGAAGGGTATTTCGAAATCTTCGAGCTCGCGGAACTCACCGGTCCGCTGGCCGATGCCGTGACCGGCCGCCATCCGCCCAACTGCGCGCCGCTGCAGGCGATCGATCCGAGTTCACCGCACCTGCGTCCGCCCGGCGGCGGCGTGTACGGCAATTTCGCGATCGTCGACGTGGCCGAGGGCACCCTGTTCGGCGGCAACGCCGTGGCCATCGACGATTTCTCCCAGAGGGCGCTGGTGAGCGACACGGCCTCAGTGATCGACTGGCTGGGTGCAGGCAACTCGCGTCCCGGTGAAGTGGATGCGCAGATTCCCGTCGACGGCGGCTACACCACGCTGACCTATGCGAATACCGGCTCGGCGCAATTCGGCGGCCCCAACGCGGTTTCCGCCCTGATCATGGCCGACAGCGTGTTCGGCTCGATGAGCCGGGAGATCGGCGTGGGCAGTCACACCGAATGGGTGCTCACGTCGCCGACCAAGTTCTTCTACACCGACAACCAGCGGCTCGGCGTGGCGCTCGGCGCTCCCGGCGCGGTCCCGCCTTTCGAGCAGACGTTCGGCGAAGGCGGCGTTGGCGCGTCGTGCGTGGGCTACGCGCCGAGCGGTTTCGATCGCGAAGGCCGGCCCGTGCAGTTCGCGCAGGATCCATCGACGGGCGGCGCGCTGCCGCAGCACGCGCTGTGCTATGCAACGAACGTTGTGCATTTTTCCAGTCTGCCGGCCGACGGCGCCACGCCGATGCTGGGATCGCGCCTCGGCAGCAAGGTCTGGAATCCGGCGCCTGCGACGGAAACGGCGAATGTGTCATTGCAGCTTGGCGTCCGGCGCGGCACCGAGCGCACCATCCTGCCCGCGGGCCTGCGCGGCCCCGCGCTGCGCGGGTTGCCGGTGATCGGCTTCGAAGCGGTGCGCTACATCAACGGCAATATCAGCCCCGGCGTGCTTGCGAACTACACGATGGCCACGCCGCTGCGGGCCGACGTGGCGTGCATCGATGCCGCCGGTGCGCAGGTCGTGTGTCCGTGACGGGCAGGGTGATTCGCATGGACGGCGTACTGGCCGATTGCAGCCGACGCGCGGCAGCATGCTCGGATGACAGGACGTCGATGACGAAGAAGCATCGGGTTCGGGTGTTGCTTGGCCTCATCACCGCGATCGCGCTGCCGGCGCAGGCCGTCTATCTCAATCCGCAGGGCACCGGACAGGCGCTCGTGTTTCCGTATTACAGCGTGAACGCCAATCAGTCGACGCTGATTTCTGTCGTCAACACGAAGAACGTCGCGAAGGTCATGAGGGTTCGCTTCCGCGAAGGCTATAACGCGCGCGAAGTGATCGACTTCAATCTCGTGCTCGGTCCCCACGACGCCTGGACTGCAACCGTCTTCGCGCTGCAGCAGGCCGACGGCGCAAGCGTGCTGACGCGCGACAGTAGCTGCACTGCGCCGGACAAGCCGCTCTGGACGGCGCCGCTGCCGGGCGGTGGCTATCGGCAGCAGTTCTTCTCGTACGCGTACGAAGGAGCGCAAAGGGACAGCGGGCCTACCGCGATCACGCGCACGCGCGAAGGCTATGTCGAAGTCATCGAAATGGCCGAACTACGCGGTGCGCTCGCCGCGGCGAGCAGCCCGCAGACGCTGAACTGCACGCCGTTCCAGCAGATTCCGCCGTATTCGGCTGACCTGCTTCCTCCCGGTGGTGGCTTGTACGGCAACTTCGCGATCGTGGACGTTGCCAGCGGCACGCTGTTCGGCGGCGCTGCCACGGCCATCGACGACTTCAGTCCTGACATGCTGTTCAACGATTTCGGAACGCCGATAACCCTGGCCCTCGCCTCCAGCCGGACGGGAGAGGTCGATGCAAAAGTGCCTTTCGATGGCGGCTACGCCACGCTGACGTACCGGAGTCTGGGCTATCCGGGTCTGGATGGCCCCAACGCGATTTCCGCGCTGCTGATGGCCGACAGCGTGTTCGGTTCGATGAGCCGCGAGGCCAGCGTCGGCAGTCATACCGAATGGGTGCTGACGTCACCGACGAAGCTTTTCTACACCGACAACCAGTTGCTGGCTGTCGAGCTGGGCGACCCCGGCGCCGTAGCGCCGTTCGAAAAGACCTTCGGTGAAGGCGGCGTGCCCGGATCGTGCGTGTCCTACCGCGCGGGAGGTTTCGATCGCGAAGGACGTCCCGTGGCGTTCGCAACCGATCCGCCGGGTGCGGCTGGCCCCGGCGCGCTACCGCAGCATGCGCTGTGCTATGCGACGAATATTGTGCACTTTTCGGAATTGTCCGCAGAGGGCGCGACGCCGTTGCTGGGGTCGCGGCTCGGCAGCAAGCTGTGGAATCCTTCGCCGGCCACGGAAACGGCGAACGTGCGCCTGCAGCTCGGTACGGGCGAAAGCGGAACCGTGCGCAACGTCCTGCCCGCGGGATCGCGCGGCCCGGCGCTGCGCGGCCTGCCGGTGATCGGCTTCGAGGCGGTGCGCTACGTCAACGGGAATATCAGCCCCGGCGTGCTCGCGAACTACACGATGGCCACGCCGCTGCGGACGAATGCTGCCTGCGTCGATGCGGCCGGCGCCGAGATCGACTGTCCGTCGCAGTAGATCGTTCGCCGGCGCGTTTGTCCGTGAGCGCATCGATGCCGCTGCGGCGCTGACGATGCGCGTGCGCTGACCGACGCAGCGCACTGCAATTTCCGCGCAGCCGATTTCGCAGCGTTCTCACCTGGCGCCTGACATCGTCCGTGCGGGGCCGTCGTGAGCGGGCGGCCTCGTACCGGAACGCAGGTTCCGCCAGCGGAGAACACGGATGGTTGCCGAATCGTCATTGCGGGATTTCGAGAACGAACTGGCTGCGCGGCTGCCGCTGCCGGGTCA
>Ga0068852_100001403_pt1 | contig 16219 bp, 10 predicted proteins | sample KBSCornC22_FD_66594 | JGI IMG/M metagenome (GOLD analysis project Ga0068852, IMG submission 66594) | Corn rhizosphere microbial communities from Kellogg Biological Station, Michigan, USA - KBS Corn C2-2 | ecosystem: Host-associated > Plants > Roots > Rhizosphere > Soil ... | reverse complement strand
GGGCCCTGCCGCCAATCGGAACACCGCTCGATAGTCCTCAACAATGATTCATAATCGAACGGCGACCGCGCGGGTGCGCTGGTTCGGCCCGCTGCCAGCCTGGAGCTGTGAAGTGGTTTGCGCCCGCACCTCCGAGGCGATGACGAGCGTGTGTAAGTGCCGCTCAAGTGCTATCAGACGCAAGCTCGTCCTGGGGGGACGACGTGGCTCGAGCCCGACTCGCGGGAAAGGTTCGCCGGACGACTTTTCTGCCTCGCTCAAAACTCAGTCACAAGCAACCGATACCTTTTCTCGCGCTCGATGGCTCGCGGCGCAAATCCAGCCTGCACAATAGCTTGCGTCTCCTCAAGAGCACCCAAAAGGCGCTGAATACAGCCTTTTCGCGCACATTCTTGAGCGGGGGCGAAGTTAGAGTGAAGTCGCGACGGCGCATCATGCTGCCATGGGCCGAACGCGCCCGACCTCAGTCTGAAACGCGCTCGCGTTTTCGGACCCGGCAGAGCGCCGTCAGCAATCCGACAGGAGACATAAATCAGGTGTACTCACCGCAGTCGAATCCCCAGCCTATTGGAGCTGTGAAGGTTCCGTCGCCGGGAACTCCAGTGCCGTTGAATACCGCTCTGGTCGCGGCAGGTCTGTGCGCCGCCACGGACGCGATCCCGGTGAATAAGGTCAGCGTCATTTCGCTGCCGTCGAATACGGGGAATGTGTATATCGGGGTGGCGGGCATGAACAAGGCCACGCTTTCCGGTGTGCTTTACGTCTTTTCTTCCGCCAACACCGCGTGGCAGATTACCAACAATCAGGCCGACAATACATATCGTCTCGAGCGGATGTACGTTGATGCCGATAACGCGAATGAGGGCATCTACGGTGCGGTCGACCAGATCTAACGTCGTCGTAACATTCATCGTCCTCGCGGCCAGCGCGTTTGCGCAGATCGGGCCATCGGCCGGCGGATCGTCTTCAGGCGGGAGCGGTCAGCGCGGTCCCCAGGGCCCGGCCGGCAGCTCGGTTCTGAACGGGGTGGGCGCTCCGGCTTCCACGCTCGGGAACAACGGCGATTTCTACCTGCGAACCGATACGAGCTGTTTGTATGGCCCCAGGGCTTCGGGCGCGTGGCCTGCAACGTGTCAGCCGATGATCGGACCCGCGGGGCCAATGGGACAAACGGGACCTGCCGGTCCAGCGGGAGCAACGGGAGCAACCGGACCCGCAGGTCCAGCGGGAGCAACGGGAGCAACGGGACCCGCAGGTGCAACGGGACCCGCAGGTGCAACAGGACCCGCAGGTGCAACGGGACCAACGGGGCCTTCAGGTCCAGCGGGTTCGTTCAGCGGATTGACGCCGGGAGCGATCCTGGCGGCGACGACAGCGACGTCCGTGAGCACTCCGGGGGCGAGCGCGACGGTGGACAGTTCGGGCAACATCACAGCGAACTCGATTTCATCGACCGCTACCGGCACGGGGAATCTGACCATGCAGTTCGGGACGGCGCCGGCCAATCCGGCGGCTGGAAACGCGCTGCTTTATGCGGATTCGAGCACGGGCGCGCTGACGTGCCATAACAGCGCGGGTGCGAACTGCATGCCGGCGGCCTCGATACCGGCCACCACGGTGCAGACGAACCAAAGCAACGCCTATACGACCGGGACGCAGGATTTCACCTCGGCTTCGCATCTGGTGGCGAAGAACGGAACGGCGGCCAGCAAGCCCGCGACCTGCGCAGTGGGCGAAGTCTATTTCGCAACGGACGCGACGCCGGGCCAGAACTGGTACTTCTGCACGGCCGTAAATACGTGGAGCCAGCAGGTTGCCGGCGGCAGCGGCGGAGCCGGCACTTCACTGGTGGATGGCGCCGCCAACAACGCTCTTACGGTGGCGCAGGGCTCGGGCACGATCGTCAATTATCTGACCGTGGCCAATGCGCCGACAGCGACTTCGCCGCAACTCCAGAGCAGCGGCAGCGATGCCAATGTCAACCTGACGCTTGCGCCGAAGGGAACGGGCACGGTGGTTGTTCCGAACACCAACATGGTGACCTCGGGCGCGAGCGCTCCGCCTCTGCTGGCGCTTGGCGGAAGCACCACCGGCAACAGCTTCGGCGTGATGATGACGATGAATCTGCCGAGCGGCGGCGGGAACGCAGAGTATCTGCGGATGTCGAACAATGGCGCGTGGCAGGCATCCCTTCAGGGCGGCAGCCTGTGGCTGAACAGCGGTCTTTCGACGGGTTCCACGTCGTCGGGCAGCATCGGCGGCGCTTATATCAACAACACGGGCCAGCATGTGGCGCGTAACGTCGGTATGTTCGCGATTACCAGCGGGACCTCTGCATCGACGAGTTCGATCGATGTGGCCCTCGCACGGAATGCAGCGGGCGTATTCGAGATTAACAGCGGAGTTTCGGGGCCCGCGGCGGCGGCATCGATACGCGATCTGAAAGTGCGGCACACGCTTGCAAGCGGCGGGCCTCCGAGTTTGACCACGGGGACTGGAAGCATCGCGGGGTCCGACGAAGCGGGCCGCGTGTCGCTTTTGGGCGCGGGGCAGACTTCGGTCGTGATCACCTTCGGCGCCGCGTATGCCAGCGCGCCGGCGTGCGTTGCGAACGATGAGAGTACGGCGATTCTGGTCCAGGCGGTGGCGTCGGCGGCGACATTGACCCTGAACGGCTCGTTCGGATCAACCGACAAACTCACCTGGCGCTGTGGAGGGTTCTAAGTGAAGACCATCCTGCTCGCGCTTATCGCCGCAACGGCCTTCTGCCAGACAGTCAAGGTTGCGCCCTGGTACAGCGCCGGGGCCGGAGCCGCGCAGCTCACGACGACGGCTGCGACGGATAGCAGCCTCGACTGGATCGCCGCCGGACAGACGGACCGGATGATGATCCCGCGCACGGGATCGATCACTCAGGTCCGTCTGTATATCGGGGATCGGGCGGCAATCTCGAATTTGTATTTCGGGGTCTGCCGCTGGTCCGCCGGCAGCACGTGGACGGTGGCGCAGTGGAGCGCGGCCATTACGGGGCCGTTCTTCGCGAACGAGGTGAACACCTTTACGCTCGCCACGCCGCTCGCCGCGCAGAAATACGACGTGATGTGCGGAAGGATTGAATGGAGCACGCCGCACACGCAGAACGTTGCGGCGTTGTCCTCCATTCTGCTGCCTTCTATCACGGGCAACGGCAATACCGTTCAGGCGGAAAACTGTTATTACCAATTGAACGCGGCGAAACCTTCCTCGCTCACGACGGGTTCGATGACGCTGATTCCGGGGAACGGCTGCCCGGTGATCGAGGCGTGGATGACGCGGCCGGATATCGTCGCGATCGGTGATTCGATTCTTCAGAAAGACGATTCGAACGCCGATGGCGGCGTGGTTCTGACCCGGCCTTTATCGGCGGGCGCAGGCCAGAGCGGACTCTCGATCCCGTACTACATCACGTCGAAGTATTCCGGGTTGACTTATCAGAATATGGGCTGGGGCGGGCAAACCACAGCGCAGATTCAGGCCCGCTTCGCGCAGGATGCGCTGGCTCTGAAGCCGAGTTATATCCTTCTCGATGGCGGCGTTAACGACGTTTATGTGAACTGCTCGACGATGACGGGATGCTCTGGCGGACAGATTACGACGATCGAGAACTCGCTTGGCGCGATGATGGCGGCGGCGCAATCGGCGGGCGTGAAAACGTTCGTGATGCTGATCGGGCCCTGGACCGGGAACGGTTCGAACGCGACCAACGCGCAGATGGCTTCAATCGATGCCATCAATGCCAACACGATTGCGGTAGCGCCGGCGTACGGGGCAACGGTAATCGATCACCGATGCGTGGTAGGTCAGCAACGGGCGAGCGGTCCAGTAGGCAACTGCTGGGATATACAGCCGCAATACCTGGTTGGCGACGGCCTCGGGGTGCACCTGAATTCCGCGGGCGAGCAGCAGGTGGCGAATCTTGTTTCGCTTCCACTGAACTCGTTTCGCTACGCGGGGACGGCGGCTGTGAAGGGGACGTCGAAGCAGAATTGATTCTATGGAGCTGGCGGAGGGACTTGAACCCCCGACCCGCAGTTTACAAAACTGCCGCTCTACCGACTGAGCTACGCCAGCTTGCCGCCCTGGAATTTCAGAATAACAAACGGGCGTCAGTTCGTTATCGCAATCGCTTTGGCTGTTGCGTTCCGGACAACGGGGGCGGCGCTGCCGATATTCGACAGCGCCGCCCCGTCGCCGGTCACGGTTTTGGCGCGGGCCGGACGCGAGTACTGAAGGGCGCCGACGCTCCCGTATTCCTATCGACCGGCGTGAAAGCGGATTCACCGATTGAAGTTGATGACACGGCCGCAGTGATCTGAATAGCATTGATCTCCGGATTCTGCACTACGGACGCGAGCTGAATATCGATTATTCCGTTCGTGACGGACACGGAATATGTTCGATCGATCGCCAGGTTCGGTCCGCCGGCGGCGGCGGCGATATCGAAATTTTGCTGTACCAACTGGCCGTTGATCAGAATATTCGCGACCCGCTGTCCGGTATTCGTAAAATAGGTCTCGGCGAATTTGAGAGTGACAAAGTAAGTTCCATTGGGAACCGTGAACCGGTATTCGACCGGTGCTCCGACGTTGTAGCGCTGCGCCTGATAGAGCGCCGGCGTATTCGTATTCAGGATTGAGTTCGAATCGGAATAGGCATAGCCGCCGACAAAGCCAGTGTCGGCCGCCCAGACGTTTCCGTTCGCATCAGTGATTGCCCCGCCGCCCGCGCGGACTCGGATTGGGGTAAATCCAGAGCCGCCTGAGGCGTTTCCCGGTGCGCCCCCTGTAGCCGAAGCCACGATCTGCAGCGCATTGATCTCCGGATTCTCAACCACCGACGTGAGTTGAATGTCGATCGCTCCGTTCGCCACCGTGACGGCATACGTTTTATCGATCGCGAGATTCGGTCCGCCGGCGGCCGCGACGATATCGAAATTCTGCTGTACCAACTGACCGTTGATCAGAATATTGGCGACCCGCTGGCCCGTCCTCGTGAAAAAAGTCTCGGCGAATTTGAGGGTGATGGAATACGAGCCATTGGGAACCGGGAACCGGTATTCGAGCGGCGCTCCCACGTTATAGCGCTGCGTCTGATAGAGCGCAGGAGTATTTGTGTTCGGGATCGAGTTTGAATCGGAATAGGTATAGCCACCGATGAATCCGGTATCGGCTGCCCAGACGTTGCCGGTTGCGTCCGTGACGGCTCCGCCCCCGGCGCGCACGCGGATGGGAGTGAAGCCGGTGCTCGGGCCTGAACCACTGCCGCTTGCAACCGGACCGAATTGAAGGTTCACTGCCGTTCTCGCATCCACCGAAATCATCGCGGTCGCTTTCACATTCGTGAGTCCCGTGTAAGCCGCATCGATACTGTACATACCGGCGGCCAGACCGATTGTCGAAAACGCTCCGTTGTTGTCTGCGGTAACGAGAGTTGTCTGCGGTCCCGTGATGGTGAGCGTAGCGCCTGCGGCTTTGGCCCCGGAGGGCAGCAAAACCGTGCCGGTCATCGCGCCCATGGCGGGCAGCGTCAGATTCGCCGTCGCAGCGCTATTCACGGCAACGCTCAGCGGGCCGGCGGTAGAGGTCACATGGTACATCGCCGATACCGAGATCGTGTAAGTCCCAGCCTGCACATACAGGTTGTAGGACCCGTTCGCGTCACTTACGGCCGAAGAGGTGATGAGCCCGTTTGAGAGAGCCTCGATGACGGCTCCGGCCACGGGGACCCCTTTATCGGTAATGGTTCCCGTAAACCGGGCAGGCGAGCCGCCGAGCACCGCGAGACATTCGGCGTCCGCTCCGGCAGTCACATTGACGGTCATATTCAGAACCGGGTAACTTCCCTGGCTGACGGTCATGAGCCAGGAACCTCCGGGAACACCATTAATACGGTAGAGCCCGGTGAAATCGGTGGTGATTGTCTGGCCCGCGACGCTGATCGTCGCGTTCCCGACCGGCATCAGGCTGAACGCGTCCACCACCTGGCCCACGATGCCGCCCTGCGTGGCTGTCCGAAGATTACCGCTGATCGCCCGCGCGAAATTGACGCGGCCGTACCCGAGATACTGTCCCGACGATCCGCCGGGGTTGCTGTTATCCGCCGAAGCTTCCACCTGCATTCTCGCCGCGGCGGCCGTAATTCCGGGTGATGCCGTAAAGATCATGCCGCCGACCGCGGCGACGAACGGCGCGGACATGGACGTGCCGGAAAGCGAGCCATAGTTCTGCAAACCGTCAGTCGTGGGGTAGGTGGGAACCGTAGAGAGGATTCCTGTGCCGGGCGCTCCCACAGCGATCTGATTGCCGTAGTTGGAAAAGGTCGCCCAGTTATCACTGTTGTCCGTAGCTCCGACGCCCAGCGCGTGGTTTGCGCCCGCGGGATAGAAGAGCGCGCTCGAACCCGCATTGCCGCCGGCCGCGACCACCAGCACATTCTTCGACCATGCGTAGTTAATCGCGTTCTGGAATGTCTGCGAGTAACCAGCGCCGCCGAGGCTCATCGAAATGACGGCGGCTCCGTTGTTGGCGGCATCGATCACAGCCTGCGAGATGAGCCCGTCATCACCGCTTCCACTCTGATTCAGAACCTTGTAAATCATGAGCTGTACCGGCCACGCGGCCCCCGCCACGCCGGTGGCGTTGTTCGCCGATGCGGCGATGATGCCGGCCGTGTGAGTACCGTGCCCGTGATCGTCCTGCCAGGCGCAGGCGGCGGGTGACACAGTGGTTGGATAGTAACCCCGGCTCAAAGCGAACGAGATCTGGCCACCTGAAGCCGAATCGGCCGAAGCGCCGCCGTTCATGAAGTCAGGGTGCGTGCAATCAGCGCCGGTATCAAGAACGGCGACTTTGATCCTGCTGGTCCCGGCGGTTGCCGGAGTCAGGAATTTTCCTGGCATCAGGCCCCATGCGGCCAGCGCCTGAACGTTCTGCAGCGCCCACTGCTGAGCATAATCGGTATCATTCGGGCCCAGAGCCGTGGAGGTGCGGATGCGATCGGGTTCCACGTAGGCGACGCGGGGGTCGGCCGCCAGCGCTTCGGAGATCGCGGCTTCTCTCGATGCCGGCACCGAAACGATGTGAATATTGCTTTGGGGTACGACCGGCGAATGCGCCGCCCGTGGAAGAATCTGCTGCAATACCGTGTCGGGCGCTACTCCAGGCTGGAAACCTACAAGCAGTTTTCCCGACTGAACGCGTTCGCCCACCTGGGCGGAAAACCGAACCGCGCCGAAAGACGGCGCGCACATCAGGACCGCGCCAGCCGCGATCAGATGAAGGCGTATGAGGTGACCCTTGAGGGTTAGGCGATTTACCAACAGAGGCTCCGTGGTTTAACTCACGGAACATATCGGCCACCTGGCGATTAGTTATGGCCCCGGCGGGTCAAAGTGGAAAGCTTGAAAGTGCTACGAGCAGATATGTCGCGAGGCGTTCAGAGGTTCAGCATTTCCCGGAGACGCCGGCTTTGCATCCGGCTGACCGGGACTTCACTGTTCCTTTTATCGTCCATCCGGAGTTGATATGTGGATTTGAACCACGGCATTACCTCACGAATACGATTGATATTCACGACGTAGCTGCGGTGTGCCCGCCAGAATATCTCCGGATCGAGGCCGGCCTGTAATTCCTCGAGTGTCCGGAAGTTCGACTGGCCCTCAAAATCGGCGGCCACTAGCGTAATCACGCCGCCGCCAATGGTCGCGTAGACCAAATCCTGAGGATCGATGATCAGATTCCTTGCGCCGCTCTTCAGCAGCAATTTGCTGAATGCCGGACCTGTCCTCTGGGGGATGGCAGAAGGTTCCGAGTAACGATCGCCCAGAGCCCGCCGCGCCCGCTCGATGGTTTCTTCGAGGCGCTCCCGCTCGACCGGCTTCAGCAGGTAGTCCATCGCTTCAAGGCGAAAAGCCTCAACCGCGAACTGATCCCAGGCGGTGGAAAAGACGATATGGGGTGGCTCGATCTGGCTCTCCCGCAGGCGCCGTAAGACGGAAATCCCATCGAGACCGGGCATCTGGATGTCCAGAAAGGCAATGGCGGGATCGAGCTTTTCGATCACCTCGAGCGCCTCGATGCCGTTGGATGCGGTCGCTACAACCTCTATATCTCCGATCTGCTCGAGGAGATATTTAAGCTCGTCCCGGGCCAGCTGTTCATCGTCGGCGATGATGGCGCTTATTGGCCCGGTCGCGCGAGATCGCATGAACTGCTATTATAGCGAATTGGTTTAAATTCAATGGGATTGCGCCTAATCGGGCGGTGGCCAGCCGCCCCGTCTTGGGCGCGCCGATCATCATGTTTACGCGTCTCCGGGCGCGGAACCAAGGAGCAGAATATTGTCCACGTCGCCAGATTCGGCGCTTAGAACGCCGCCCGAAGTCAAGCCCGCCGAAGGAAAGCTCGGCATCCTGATTCCAGGCATGGGGGCGGTTACAACAACGTTCATCGCGGGCGTTGAGGCGATAAAGAAGGGGCTGGCCAAACCGATTGGCTCCGTCACTCAGCTTGGAACCATTCGCCTCGGCAAAAGGACGGACAATAACACTCCTAAAATCAAGGACTTTATTCCTCTGGCTGCAGTACAGGATCTGGAATTCGCCGGTTGGGACATTTTTGAAGAAAACTGCTACGATGCCGCGGTCCAGGCGGGCGTTATCGAGCGCCCCCTGCTCGATCAGGTAAGAGAGCCGCTTCAGAAGATCAAACCGATGCCGGCGGTCTTCGACAACGAGTACGTGAAGCGGATCCACGGGCCCAATCTGAAGCCGAAAGGCTCAAAAATGGATCATGCCGAGATGTTGATGGACGACATCCGGCAGTTTCGCGAAAAATCCGGCGCTTCCCGGCTGGCCATGATCTGGTGCGGATCGACTGAGGTTTTCCACCGCCCGGCTGCCGTACACCAGTCCATACAGGATTTCGAGTGCGGGCTGCAGAAGAGCGATCCCGAGATCTCGCCCAGCCAGATTTACGCGTACGCGGCCCTGAAATCCGGCGTTCCTTACGCCAACGGCGCTCCTCACCTCGCCGTGGATGCCCCGGCTCTGGTAGAGATGGCGCGCGAGCGCGGTGTGCCGATCGCGGGTAAAGACTTCAAGACCGGCCAGACGTTCATGAAAACTCTGATTGCGCCCGGCCTCAAATCCCGGATGCTCGGCGTCTCCGGCTGGTTCTCAACCAACATTCTCGGCAACCGGGATGGCGAAGTCCTGGACGATCCCGGCTCTTTCAAGTCCAAGGAAGAGAGCAAGCTCTCTGCGCTGGAAGTCATCTTGCAGCCAGATCTTTATCCCGAACTATACGAGCACATCTACCACAAGGTCCGTATCAACTACTACCCGCCCCGTGGCGATGCGAAGGAGGGTTGGGATAACATCGACATTTTCGGGTGGCTTGGCTATCCGATGCAGATCAAGATCGATTTTCTGTGCCGCGACTCCATTCTCGCGGCGCCGCTCGTTCTGGATCTGGTGCTGTTCATGGATCTGGCGCAGCGCGCGGGAATGAGAGGCATTCAGGAGTGGCTTTCTTTCTATTTCAAGGCGCCGATGACGGCTCAGGGACTTTATCCCGAGCACGATATCTTCATCCAGCTCATGAAACTGAAGAATACTCTGCGCTGGATGAAGGGCGAGCAGCTGATTACTCACCTCGGACTCGAGTACTACGATTAAAATCACGTCCAGCCGCCGCAGCGCCTCTGTGCCTGGGCCCGAATGCGGCGTTTGATGGCCAGGGGGCGAACACACGATGCGCGTTCTCGTAATCGGCGGGACGCTGTTCATTGGAAAGTTGCTGGTTAAGAAGCTGCTGGGCGCGGGACACGAGGTCACCCTTCTGCACCGCAAAACCGCTCACCCATTCGGACGGCGAGTCAGGAATGTGGTCGCCGACAGGAACGACGTCGATTCCATCAGGTCCGCACTGACGGGACAAAAGTTCGAGGCGGTTTACGACATCGCCTACGATTGGGAACGCGGCACCACGGGACAGCAGGTGGAGGCGACAGCGAAGAGCATTCCGGGCGATATCTCCCGGTACATCTTCATGTCGAGCGTGGCGGCTTATGGCGATGGCCTGAATCACGCTGAAGACGACCCGCTCGCTTCGGATCTGCATCCCGATCCCTACGTCCGGAACAAGGCCGGCAGCGAGCGCGCGTTGTTCCGCATGTACCACGAGAGCCGGTTTCCCGTGGTGACGATGCGGCCGCCATTCGTCTACGGCCCGGAGAATCCCTTCTACCGCGAGGCGTTCTTCTGGGACAGGCTGCTTCAGGACCGGCCGATCATTATCCCGGGCGACGGCAACCGCCTGATGCAGTTCGTCTATGTGAACGATCTGGTGGAAGCCTGCTTCAACGCGCTGACCAAACATACGGCGCCCGGACGGGCATTCAACGTGGCGGACGACAAGCCGCTGACGCAGGTGGAGGCGGTGACCGAATTCGCAAAAGCGATCGGAAAGACGCCGAATTTAGTACGCGTACCGCGCGAAATTATTGCGCGGAATGGCGGAAATGCCATGAATGAGCCGCTTTATTTCGGCGAATATTACGACCTGCAGCCGATCACGGAAGCAGTGGGCAGAGTAAAGCGCGTGCTCAACGTAGCCCTGACGCCCTTTCAGACGGGGCTGAAGGATACGTATAAGTGGTACGCGAAGCACGGCGAAGGGCGGAAACCGGATTTCTCCTTCGAGGACAAGCTGATTCGCCAGGCGCGGGACAATGTGCGCCCGGCGCCGGGGCTTTAGTTCGGGCGGCCGGTCAACTGCGCAGCGCGGGGAGGCTCACGTGAACCGTAGTTCCCTCGCCGGGCGCGGTCTCGAGCCAGATTTCGCCTCCGTGCTCATGAATGATCTGGCGCGTAGTGAAGAGACTCCAATTGCCGCCCAGCACGCGGCCGCCCTGCACCTTAAATCCGGGTTCAAAAATCGTATCGGCTTCGTCCGGCTCCATTCCACGTCCGCTGTCGTGGATCAGGATTTCGACCGAGTTCTGCGCGCACGAGGTTGAAACTTCGATCGAACCCTTGCCATCGATGGCGGAGACCGCGTTTCGGAAAAGATTCCCGAGCGCCGTCGTCATCTGATCCGTGCTGCACAGGACGGCCGGTACTTCGCCCAGACGCCATGTCGTGGTGATGCGGCCATCGGCGAGGTCGCGAACCAGCAGCCCCGCGTCGGTGACGAGATCGTTAATGTTTACGGTTCTTTTCTCTGAGCGATCGAGCGCAATCAGCCGCTTCAGGCGCCCGACCACGGCGCTCAGCCGTTCGGCCGAATCGTTGATCGAACGCCGCAGGTCGGCCTGCGCTGCGCGGAGGCGATCCTGTTCTTCGGGTTTTGCCGAGGCCTGCTTTTGCCCAAGCAGCACCATCGTGTCCACGGCGCTTTTCAAAGCCCCGAGGGGAGTATTGATTTCATGCGTGAGGGCGGCCGCCAGGCGCCCCACGGCAATGGCGGTCTCGGCGAGTTGCGCTCGCGATTGCGCCGCCGTGAGCGTCTCGCGGAACTCGATCATGCGCTGGTGCTCTTCGAACGCCTCCTTGCGGCGCGCGTAGAGCAGCCCGGAAACGCCTGTAGCGAAGCAAGTCAGAAACAACAAAAAAACCTGGAGCGACGGGTCCCATTCCTTACCGATGCCGGCGCTTACGGCATACAGGAAACTGATACCTGAGCCCAGCACGCACGTCTGCAGCGGGATGAGCTGCACTGCAGAGATTACCGCGAACAGCACGAGCGACAGATCACCATAGAGCAGATGATCGTCGATCGGGTTCCCCTGCGTCGCCCACAGCGCACTTTCCATCAGGGCCGCGGCGGTAAAAGCGCCGGAAGTCAGCGCAATGCTGCGCACGTGTGCACCGAGGCCTCTCACCTGCGCGATCGCGACCGTCGCGGCTCCAATCGCGAGGACTGCCCAGAACTGAATGGTTAGCGCGCGTCCCGAAGCGGGCAAAAGAACCAGGGCGAGGGCGAGCTCCATTGCTCCGAGCAGACGTAATCCGCTGCGGCTAAGCCGCAGCAGCTCTTCGCCAAACGCCGGATTACGTTCCATTTCCGCCGGCAGCAGCCAGCCGAACAAGGTGGAGCGATCATATTGCGGAAGACCGGCGCGAGGCATGCAGGCTTTCAGAATTTCTTCGGGAAGTGTGCGACGGTTCGCACGCGCACCAAACAGCATCGCGCAAGCGAGGGAAATCGCTCTATCTTATGTTAATCTTCGGGCGGGAGTGAATGCAGCGGCTGGCGGCGTGGTTCCGTAACTTCTTCGATGTACGGCCCGGAGAATACGGACGAACGTTCTTCATGTCGCTGTATCTGCTTCTGGTTCTGCTGGCTTATTACATCCTGAAGCCTGTTTCCCGCGCGCTTTTCCTTAATAAGTTCGATATTGACAAGCTTCCGTATCTTTATGTTTTGATCGCCGCGGCCGGTGGATTACTGGCTTATGTTTATACCAAAGTCGCGGTGCGAAGCTCGCTCCGGACCGCCGTTGCGGGGGCGATGGCCTTCAGCGTCGCGATGCTGGTTCTGATCTGGTGGCTGATCGGTCTGAATCAACCCTGGGTCTATTACTTCTTCAATATTTGGGTCAGCCTGTTCAGCGTAATGCTGGTATCTCAGGGCTGGCTGGTAGCCGCGAACGTGTTTACAGCTCGTGAAGCGAAGCGGCTCTATGGTTTGCTGGGCGCGGGCGCAGTGATCGGCGCGGCATTCGGGGGCGAGTTCACCGCCCGCGCTGTAAAGTACATCCCGCCGCGGGATCTGCTGCTCGCGAGCGCCGTTTTCGTGATCCTGGCTTACATCGCGTTCCGCCTCACCGCCGCGCAGCCCGGCGTTTCTCTTAAGAGCGCGAAGGGCGCCACTGCCGACGAAGCCAATGTAGAGCTGCGGGACATCTTCGGTTCCATCCGGGCGCAGCGGCATCTACAGGTGATCGTCGCGATCATGATCCTGACGTTTATCGTCGATGTCTCGATCGAGTATCAGTTCAACGCCTTCGCCAAGCTCGCTTACAAAGGCCACGATCCTTCCGGTGCGGGTCTCACCGCTTTTCTAGGTAGTTTTTACGGCATCTATCTGAATCTGGTCACCATCGTTTTACAGATTGTTTTCACAGCGTTTGTGGTGCAACGGCTGGGAGTAGGTGGAACCCTGCAAATCATGCCGATCACCATCGGGATTACATCCGTGGTGACTTACTTCTTCTCGGGCGTATGGGCCGCCGGCACTTTGCGCTTAACCGAAGCGGCTACACGGTACACGCTCAACCGCACCGGTATGGAACTTCTTTACCTTCCGCTGCCGCTCGAACTGAAGAACCGCACCAAAGCGTTTATCGACATTTTTGTGGACCGTTTCGGCCGCGGCGTCGGGGGAATGCTTCTGATGCTTTTCACGGGCGTCCTGAATCTTTCGCCAAAATCGATCGCGCTGGTGACCGCCGTGTTCGCGATCCCATGGATCATTCTGTCGCGGATGGCGAACCGCGAGTACATCGCCACCGTGCGGCGCCGCCTCGCTTCACGGCGGCTGGATTTCGCGGAGGCGCGGATCGATCCATCCGACCGCGCGATTATGCATTTGCTGGAAGGCGCGGCGTCCGGCGAAAGCGGCCGCCAGGCGGCCTACGCGATCGGTCTGCTGGGCGAACTGGGCAGCTACGACGTTCGCCCGCTGTTGGCGCGTGGCGTCGCAAGCCCGGATCCGATGGTGCGGCAAAAAGCTTTCGAAGTTGCGGCAGCCCGGAAACTCGGCGGATTCGAGCAGGCCGCGCGCCAGGAACTGAGGCGGGACAAGGGCGAAAGGGAATCTGCGATCGCATACCTTCTCGCTGTGTCGGCCGATCCGGCGGGGGAGATTTCTCAACTGCTTGCGACGAGCGATACAGAACTTGCCGAAGCCGCTGCTCGCGCGGGGGCGGCCGCGATCGGAGTCCGCGCGATCGCTCCGGGCCAGATCAAGATGGACTGGCTCGAATCCGCGGCGCGCGATGCCAATCCGCGCAGGCGCCACCTGGCCGCTGCTGCGCTCTCGCTTGCCGTTGACGACGGGACTGCAGAGAAGGCAGTTTCCCTGCTTCGCGAGCTGTTGCAGGATCCGGACACGGAGGTGCTGCGTGAAGCCGTCATGAGCACCGGCAAACTTCGGGATCGCTCCCTCATCTTCGCGATCCTGCCGCTGATTACGCGCACGGATCTCCGGGCGGACGTCCTCGAAGCCATTGCCTCGTATGGCGACAATATCTGCGGGACGCTTTCGGATCTGCTCAACGACGACTCGCTGCCCGCGCCGATTCGCCGCCAGGCGCCGCGCGCTCTGAAACTCATTCGCACCCAGCGCAGCGTGGATGTGCTGGTACAGGCTATCGGACACGGAGATCTCTCGATCCGCGAATCGGTGCTGCGTGCCCTCAACAGCATTCGCAACCGGCAACCCGATCTCGATTTCCACCAGAGCTTCGTCACCGATCGCATTCTGGCGGAGGCCCGTTACTACTTCGAACTAAGCGCGTCTTTAGCTCCCTTTGCGACCGCTCCCCTGGCGGAAGAAAAGGCCCCGCGTACGGCCGCCGGTTTGCTCGCCCGGACCATCGAGCAGCGGCTCGAGCAGGCGGTTGAAAGATTGTTCCGATTGCTCGGCTTGCGCTATCCACCGGTCGAGATCTACTCGGCTTACCTCGCCTGGCGCGCGCGCCGGGGAGACGAAGCCGGCGCGGCGCTCGAGTTTCTGGATGAAACGCTCGATCGCGATGTGAAGCGCGTGGTGCTGCCGATGCTGGACGAACCGCAGCACGTACAGGAAATTGGCAAGCGGCTTTTCGGATTCGAGCCGCAGACCGCTGAATCGGCCGTTCGTGAGCTGATCGCTTCGGTGGATCCGTGGCTCGTCGCCTGCGCGATCGCCGCCGCCCGGGAACTGAAGTTGTCCGCTCTGGTGCCGGAGATCGAGCGCGCTTCCCGCAGCGCGAGCGCTCCTGTCCGGCAGATTGCGGATGAGGCGATGGCGGTACTTACCTGACGCAGTCCAATTGCCCGACTAAATATGGCGGAACTGAACTTAGTCGAAAAAGTACTCACGCTCGAAAGCGTGGAGCTCTTCCGGAATCTGAAGCCGGAGCAGCTGGCGCGCATTGCCGCGGTGGCCTCAGAAATTTCCGTTGGGCCGCGGAAAGAGGTCTACGACGCCACAAGGCCGCCCTCTTATCTATTCGTGGTAGTCGAGGGCGCGGTCGAGCTGAGTCGCGAGGGCGAGTCGCTTGCGGTGGCGCGGCAGAATGAAGTTCTGGGCGCATGGGCGCTGTTTGACGATGAGCCCCTCGCGATCCGCGCGCGTACTCTGGAAGACACCCGGCTGATGCGAATCTCGCGCGATGACTTCTATGACGTGCTGGCGGACAATCCTGAAATTACTCAGGCGCTCTTCTCTACGCTGGTGAAGCGGTTTCGAAAGCTGGTAGAGCCTGAAAGGCGATCAGAAAGCGAGCCTTGATGGCGGATCACGAAAGACAGGAAACTGAGCAGGAAGAGATCGAAATTCTGCGCCGCCAGGTGGCCGAGGAGCATAAGATGGCTTCGCTCGGGCGTCTGCTCGCCGGCATCGTTCACGAGATCAACACGCCCATCGGCTCTATCTTTTCAAACAATCAGGTGGCGCTGCGGTCGCTCGAGATGTTGAAGAACGATCTGGAACATCTCGCCGGCGAAACCGGCGCCCATGCGCGCGCGCTGGTTGCCACATGCCACAGTCTCGCCGAGGTCGACAAGATAGCGTGCGAACGCATCGGCAACGTGATCCGCGGCCTCAAAAGCTTTGCGAGAGCCGATTCCGATGAATTGCATCGCGTGGATGTATGGGAGCAGGTATCCGGAACGTTGAAACTGGTGCAGGCTGAGCATGGCCGTCGGGTTGTTTTTGAGAACCTCGTGCCGCCGGATTTGCCGCGAATCGAATGCTATCCGGGAAAGCTGAATCAGGCGCTGCTGAACATCATTGTCAACGCGGCGCAGGCAATCGAGGAAACGGGTAACGTTACGATCAGCGCGAGCGCGGGTGCAGACTCAATCGAGATCCGGATTCGCGACACGGGGAAAGGAATACCCGAATCGGTGCGCGACAAAATCTTCCATTCGGGGTACACCAGCAAACCTGCAGGGCAGGGAACGGGGCTC
>Ga0068852_100001402_pt1 | contig 16223 bp, 8 predicted proteins | sample KBSCornC22_FD_66594 | JGI IMG/M metagenome (GOLD analysis project Ga0068852, IMG submission 66594) | Corn rhizosphere microbial communities from Kellogg Biological Station, Michigan, USA - KBS Corn C2-2 | ecosystem: Host-associated > Plants > Roots > Rhizosphere > Soil ... | reverse complement strand
AGTTCTTCGAGGCGCCCGAAATCCAGCTCGACTGGCATCCGTTCGATTGGGCGCATAATCTGCTCAACATCAATCGCGTGTCGGCGCCGCTGCTGATCCTCGACCGGCTGCCCAAGCTGAGGAGCAAGCCGGGCGGTCCGATTCTCCCCGGCTTCGACATCCATATCGGCACACTGCAGGTGGATCGGCTGAAGCTCGGCCAGGCGGTGGTGGGCCATGCCGAGATGGTCCGGCTGGCTGCCAAGGCCGACATTCGCGGGCGGCGCGCGATGATCGGGCTCCGTGCCGTCTCGACCGCGCGCGATCGCCTGGTGCTCGATCTTGACGCGGAGCCCGACGGCAATCGTTTCAAGCTCGCCGCCACGCTCGATGGCCCGAAGAATGGCGTGGTCGCGGGCCTCGCCGGGCTGCACGACGCGCTCGCGCTGCGCGTGGGCGGGCACGGCACCTGGCATGCGTGGGACGGCAGCGCGCAGGGTTCGCTCGGCGGGCACAGGATCGTCGATCTCGGCCTCGGCGTGCGCGATGGCCGCTACAGCCTTGGCGGCGCTCTCGCGCCGTCCGAGCTGCTCCACGGCAAGCTCCAGCGCCTGACCGCGCCGCGCATCAAGGTGCTGGGCGAAGGCACACTCGCCGATCGCCGGCTGACCGGCCACCTCAACCTTGCCTCGCCCGCATTGCAATTCGCTGCCGCCGGAACGGTCGATCTGGGCCAGGGCGCCTTCTCCGATCTCGCGCTTGACGCGAGGCTGCTCAAACCGCCGGCCTTGTTCCCCAACATGACCGGGCGCGATGTCCATCTGCACGCGCACCTCGACGGCCCCTATGGCCGCTTCGCCTTTCGCTATGCGCTCACGAGCCCGCATATCGCCTTCGACCAAACCGGCTTCGACAATGTCCGCGCGACCGGCGAGGGCCGTTGGAGCCATGCGCCGATCGCGCTTCCGATCCGGCTCCAGGCGCAGCAGGTCACCGGCGTCGGCACGGTCGCCGGCGGAATCCTGCACAATTTGTCGGTCGCGGGCGTGCTGCGCGTCGATGCCAAGTCTTTGGTCGGGCAGGATCTGGCGCTCAATTCCGACAAGCTCAAGGGCAAGCTCCAGCTCCGCATCGACCTCGTCAGCGGCCGGTTCGACGTCGCGATCGCGGGGGGGCTCGCGCGTTACCTGATCCCGGGACTCGGCATCGTCGACGTGCTGACCAAGGTGACCGTGCTGCCCGGGCCGAACGGCGTCGGCACGGTCATCGCCGGCACCGGCCAGGCGGTCGTGCGCCGGTTCGACAATGGCTTCCTGGCCAGCCTGGCGGGCGGCAATCCGCGCCTGGATACGCGCCTGACGCGCACGCCCGACGGCATCATGCATTTCTCCAATCTGGTGCTGACCGCCCCGGCGATCCGCATTACCGGTGCGGGCATCCGTCGGCGCGACGGCACCTTCCAGTTCCAGGGCACGGGCACGCAAAGCAGCTATGGCCCCTTCCGCCTCGCGCTCGACGGGCAGATCGACCATCCCAAGGTGCAGTTGCTGCTCGACCATCCGGTGCAGGCGCTCGGATTGACGCAGGTCGCGCTCAACCTCGATCCCGTCGTGCAAGGATTCCAGTTCCGCGCCAGCGGCGGATCGGCCGCCGGACCGTTCCAGGCCAATGGCCTGATCCGGACCGCGCCTGGCCAGCCGACCGCGATCGAGGTCGCCGACATCTCCGTGACCGGCACCCACGGCAAGGGGCGGCTCGTCTCGGGGGCCGGCGGTTTCACCGGCCGGCTCGACCTTGCCGGCGGTGGGATCAACGGCTTCATCGGCTTCGCCCCGCAGGGCACGATCCAGCGGATCGAGCCGCATCTGGCGCTGGCCAACGCGACGATCGCGACCATGCAGCCCTTGGGGGTGCGCCGCGGCCGCATCGATGGCGCGATCCTGCTCGATCCCGCGGGCACGACCATCGACGGCACGGTCCGCGCCTTCGGCCTGTCGCATGGCGCCATGACGCTCGCTCGGTTGGGTGCCGAGGCACATCTCAAGGCGGGCAAGGGGACGGTGGCACTCACTGCCGCCGGCGCCGCGCGCCGCGCCTTCGACATCCAGGCCAATATCGGCCTGTCGCCGGGTCACATGACGATCACCGGCGGGGGCAATATCGAGGGCAAGCCGCTCCGGCTCTCCGGGCCGGTCGAACTCACCATGACCGATTCCGAATGGGCTTTGTCGCCGACGCGGATCGATTATGCCGACGGCAATGCGACCGTGTCGGGCCGGTTCGCGCGCGGCGTGGTGAATATCGACGCGGGTCTCGACCATGTCCCGCTCACCTTGCTCGACATCTTCAATGCCAAGCTCGGGCTGGGCGGCTATGCGAGCGGCAAGTTCAATTTCCATCACATCGTCGGCACGCCCCCGACCGGGCGGATCGATGTGGCCGTGCGCGGACTCACCCGGTCCGGGCTGGTGCTGAGCTCGCAGCCGGTCGACCTGGGCCTCGCGGCGGTGCTCACCGCCAATGGCGCGGCAGGGCGCGCGGTGGTGGTGAGCAACGGCAATATCATCGGCCGCGCGCAAGCCAGGCTGGCGCCGCTCGCGCCGGGCGACGACATTATCTCGCGCCTCGTCAAGGCGCCCCTGTTCGCGCAGCTGCGTTATGCCGGACCCGCCGATACGCTGTGGCGGCTGATCGGGGTCGAGACGATCGACCTGTCGGGGCCGCTCTCGGTTGCGGCCGACATTGGCGGTACGCCCGAAAATCCGCAGATCTCCGGACGCCTCTCCAGCGACGGGGCGCGGATCGAAAGCGCGGTCACGGGCACGGTGATCGACGCGATCAAGGCGCGCGGCAGCTTCAACGGATCGCAGCTGGTGATTGACCAGATGAGCGGGCGCGCGGGTGCGGGCGGGAGCGTCACCGGACGCGGCACCTTCACCTTCGGCGCGGGCAAGGGATTGGGCATCGACCTCGCGGTCCAGGCCCAGAATGCGGTGCTGCTCAATCGCGACGATATCGGCGCCACGGTCGACGGGCCGCTCACGCTCAAGTCGGACGGACGCGGCGGCACGATCGCGGGCGACCTTCGGATCGAGCGCGGCCGCTTCCGTCTGGGTTCGGCCGCCGCGGCGCAGGTGCCGCGTCTGAAGGTGGTCGAACTCAATCGACCCGAGGATGCGGATGACGATTTCGCGCCGCTCATACCCTGGACGCTCGACATCAAGGCGCGCGCGTCGAGCCGGCTGATGGTGACGGGCCTCGGGCTCGACAGCGAATGGCGCGCCGACCTGGTCATCAAGGGCGCGGTCGACAATCCGGCGATCAGCGGACGTGCCGATCTGGTGCGAGGCGGCTATCAGTTCGCCGGCCGTCGCTTCAATCTCGACCGCGGCATGATCCGTTTCACCGGCGAGGCGCCGCCTGATCCGGTGCTCGACATCACCGCGCTGGCCGACATCCAGGGACTGAGCGCGACGATCCGTGTCACCGGCACGGGGCTGCACCCGGACATCAATTTCCAAAGCACGCCGGCCCTGCCCGAGGACGAACTGCTCTCGCGCCTGCTGTTCGGCACGTCGATCACCAATCTGTCCGCGCCCGAGGCGCTGCAGCTGGCGGCGGCGGTCGCGAGCCTGCGCGGCGGCAGTGGCGGCGGCTTCAACCTGGACCCGATCAATGCGGTGCGCCGCGCGGTTCATCTCGACCGGCTGCGTATCCTGCCCGCCGATCCCACCACCGGCATGCGCACCGCAGTCGCGGCGGGCAAGAATATCGGGCGACGGACTTATGTCGAGCTGATCACCGACGGTGCCGGCTATTCGGCCACCAGCATAGAGTTCCGCATCACGCGCTGGCTGTCCGTGCTCGGGACCATCTCCACCATCGGCCGCGAAAGCACCAACCTGCGCATTTCCAAGGATTATTGACCTTCCTTGCGGGTCTGCTGCGCGGACCGGCACCGTGCCTGCTCTTGCGTTGCTTCCCTTTTGGGAGGATCAGGAGCCATGAAAATCACTCCGGAAAAGGCCGGGGAGAATCCGGAACTCGCCGGTCGGAACAAGGTGCTTTCGCGCCTGGCGCGGACCTATGACCGCGCCCTCGGGCGATTCTTCGAACGGCGCGTGCCGAGCAAGGCCGACGTACCAGATCTGGTGCAGGAAGTGTTTCTGCGCCTGAGCCGGATGGACGATCCGGCGGCGATCGAGAAGCCCGAGCATTTCCTGTTCGTCACCGCCGCCAACGTGCTGCGCGACCGCGCGCGGCGCGACATGGCGCAGCGCCGTGCCGCGGGCGACGAGACGCTGATTCCGATGGCGGAAGGTTCGGATTTTCCACCCGATCGCGTCTTGGAGAGCAAACAGGCGGCCGAATTTCTGGCGAGGGCGCTGCGGGACCTACCCGAGCGGACGCGCGACATCTTCGTGCTGCGTGTGTTCGAAGGGATGAAGATGGCCGACGTGGCGCGTACTTTCTCGATCTCGACGCGTGCCGCGGAGAAGCATCAGGCCAAGGCGCTGGCGCATGTCGCGTGCGTGCTGGAGGATTGGCGCCATCACTGAGCTGCCTCTCCTCGACCAGGCCGCCGCGTGGCACGAGCGGATGCAGCATGCCCCCGATGCCGGCACGCGCCGCAGCTTCGACGCGTGGCTTACGCAAAATGAAGCGCATGCGCGCGCCTATGAGACCGTCCGCACCGCCCGCGAACAGGCCGAAATGCTCGCGCGCGAACCCTCGATCATGGCGCTGCGCGGCGAAGCGCTGTCGCGGGCGAGGCTGACCCCCACGCGCCGCCGCTTCGGCAAGGGATCGCTGGCGGCTGCAATGCTTCTGTTCGCCACCGCCCCCCTTGCGGCGTGGAGCCTTCAGCATTGGTTCCCGCGGCGAAGCGCGGCCACGGTCGAGGAGACGTTCCGAACCGGGATCGGACAGCAGGCCGATGTGACGCTGCCCGACGGTTCCACCGCGCGGCTCGACACGAACAGCCGGCTGCGAATTTCCTTCACGGGCCGCGAGCGGCGCGTGCTACTGGACGGCCAGGCCTGGTTCGAGGTCAAGGCCGCCGACCGGCCCTTCGTGATCCGCGCCGCCGATCGCGAGCTCACCGCGGATGCGGGCAGCTTCGACGTCCGCATCGACCCGGGACTGATCCGTGCTTATGCCGGCAGCGGCACGCTGTCGCTCGCCGCAGGCTCCTCGTCGATCGCACTTGGTGACGGCAAGCTGCTCACGGTCAAAGGCGACGAGGCCACGATCCGGCGGATGGACAAGCCCGAGACCCTGACCGGCTGGCGCGACGGCATGCTTCTGTTCGATGATGTGCCGCTCGCCGCGGCGGTCAGCGAGCTCAATCGCTATCGTCGCCGGCCGATCGGCCTGGCGGACGCCCAGGCCGGCGCGCTTCGCATCAGCGGTTCGTTCCGAACCGCCGAGACGCCGGCCTTTACCGACGCGCTCCAGCGTGGTTTTCCCGTTCGGTTGATCGACAAAAAGGATGCCGGATTGGTCATCGCGTCCCGTTGACCCGGTGGGCGCATGACGTTTCTGAAGAAAAAATGCGGCGCGTGGTTCGGACTTCGGCGCAGCCTGCGTCTTATCCCCTGAAGGTTCCGCTCCAGACGGAACGAGGGAGGAGGGATTTGGGATGGCGCGAGCTTGCTCGACACATCATGATCGTGGCGCTGATGGCCACGGCGATGTGGCCGGGTCGGTCGATTGCCGCCCCGCCTACCTTCGCCATCCCGCCCGGCCCACTGGCGGACGAACTTACCAGTTTCGCGCAACAGAGCCGGCAGCAATTGCTGTTCGCGCCCGAAAAGATGCGCGGCCGCAAGGGACGCGGCTTGCGCGGCATGCTGCCGCCCGAACAGGCGCTGGCGCGTCTGCTGCGCGGCACCGGATTTCATGCCGAGCGCACGCCGGCGGGCGCCTGGCTGATCGTACCGGATCCGCCGCCCGTGCCTAGGCTCGCTCCCGTCGCGGCGGTACCGCCGCCGATCGGCACCGCGCCGCCTCCGTCCGAGCCGGCGGCGGTGCCCGACATCGTGATCGTGGGCACGGCCGGGGGCGGCACTGGCAGGCGCGCCGCCGCCTTTGCCGTGACCACGATCGACCAGCCCGCAATCGAACGGCTCGCGCCCGCGAGCACCGCGGAGGTGCTGCGCCTCGTGCCGGGGCTCACCATCGAAAGCTCGGGCGGCAAGAACGGCGCCAACATCTTCGTGCGTGGTTATCCGTCGGGAGGCGACGCCGAATATGTGACCTTCCAGACGGAAGGTGTGCCCTTCTTCCCTCCGGCGACCTTGTCCTTTCTCGAAAATTCGCAGCTGATCCGGCTGGACGATACGGTGCGCCGGGTCGAAGCCGTGCGCGGCGGGACCGGCGCCCTGTTCGCGTCGGGTCAGCCGGGGGTCACGATCAACATCGTCCAGCGCGAAGGCGGCGCCTCGCTCGAAGGCGAAGCCAAGATCGGGCTGTTCAGCGATGGTGAGAAGCGCGGCGATTATTATCTGTCGGGCCCGCTTGCGCCCGCGACGCACTTCATGGTCGGGGGCTATTATTCGTCGGGCGAGGGCATACGCTCGCCGCGCTTCGATGCGGATCGCGGGGGACAGGTCACCGCCAATCTCCGCCACGATTTCGCCGGCGGCTCGCTCTTGCTGTTCGCGCGCTACCTCGACGATCGCAGCCAATGGCTCCTGCCGATCCCGGTCGAGCAGCATGGCCGCCATATCGGCGCTTATCCCGGATTCGATCCCGGCACGGGCACGCTCGCCGGACCCGACACGCGGGTCGGCAGGCTCAATGACGGCAGCAGCTACGATCTTGCCCATGGGCGTGGCGCGCGCATCATCAACCTGGGCGGCAATCTGGAAGCCCATCCCGCTCAGGCGCTCACGCTGCGCGACAAGATGAGCTGGCTTGCCGGTCACGCCGATACGACCGGGCTGGTCTCCAGCAACGTGCCGCCGGTTAGCGCCGCCGATTATGCGAAAGGGCTGGGCGGAACGCTCGGGACGCTCCGCTTCGCCGCCGATGGCAGCCCCGTCTCGCCCGCCCAGCCGGTGGTCGAGGCGGGACTCTGGAGCGTGTCCAAGCGCATCACCGCCTTGGTCAACGATACCACCCTCGAATGGCGCGCGGGGCCGAGCAAGGCGACGATCGGCCTGTACGACACCCATTATACGTCGCGAGACTGGTGGACTCTGGGCAACGAACTGTTGCTCACCGCCGCACCCAATGCGCGGCGGCTGAACATGACGCTCGCCGACGGGTCGATCGTCACGCGCGACGGTTTCACCAGCGGCTCGAGCTTCGTGGTCAATGCGCGCTATCGCGGCGACGATCTCGCTTTCTATGCCGTGGACGAACTGCAGCTGACGCCAAACCTGCGCGCCGACGCAGGCATTCGCCACCAGCGCCATTCGGTCGACGGGACGATCGGGAATGAACGCCCCTCCGGCCCGAGTGGCCCCGATGGCAACCTCGCCACGCTCTACGATAATCACGATATGATGCTCGACGGCACCGACCGGCCGCTGCGCTATCGTGGCCAGGCCTGGTCGTGGACGATGGGCATCAATTACGACCTGAGCCCCGACCTCGGCGCCTTCGCGCGCTTCAGCCGCGGACACAGCTTCCCCTTCTTCGACAATCTGCGTGACGGGATCGACGTGGCGCCCAGCGTCGATACGATCGAAGGCGGGCTCAAGCTGACCACCCGCCCGCTCGCTTTCTATGCGACCCTGTTCCGCAACCGCTTCGAGGGCCTCGCCACCACCGTGATCTCGCAAGGCGCACCGATCGCCTCGATCGGCGGCGCGCGCGCGACGGGCATCGAACTGGAAGGCGTGATGCGGCCGGCCAGGGGGATATCGGTGACCTTTTCCGGATCATGGCTCGACGCGCGCTATCGTCATTTCTTCACCGATGCCGGCGCCACCGATCTCACCGGCAATCGCGTCCAGCGCCAACCCGTCTGGCAATGGCGCGTCATGCCCAACTGGGATTTCACCCTCGCGGGCCGGACGGGCGCGCTGCACGCCACTTTCAGCTACATGGGCGACCGCTGGTCGGACGTGCAGAACCAGCAATTGCTGCCCCATTTCTACAAGTTCGATGCCGGCGCGACGCTGGACGTCACGCGCCGTCTGCGGATCGAGCTGGTGGCGGACAATCTCACCAACGTGATCGGCCTGACCGAGGGCAATCCCCGCACCGTCGGGTCGCAGGGGAGCGGCCCGATCTTCGCCCGCCCCATTCCCGGCCGCTCGGCCGAGATCAGCGCACGCCTGAGTTTCTGACGATGAGCGCGCGTCCCCCTCCCCGCAGTCCGCCCTAGCGGCAGCCCGAACTCCGAACAGGCCGCTCCCAAATCGCGCGCACCCGCGTCGCGAGCCGGCGGCTCATTGCCTGTCGAAAACGCCCCCCAAGGAAGGAACCAAAATGAAGAGTCTGAATCTCCGCGCTGCAGCAATCCTGCTGCTGTCGGGTACCGCGCTCGGAGGCTCGCCCGCTTTCGCGCAGGACGCCGCCCAGCCTGCACCGGCCTCCGCCGGTTCGCCGGGCGCCCCGCCCGCGTCGGACGCGGCGGCGCAGGTCGACGAGATCGTCGTCACCGGCAACGCCAATCGCGAGGGCCAGCGCAAGCTCGACGCCAGCTATTCCATCTCGACCGCGAGCGAGCAGCAGATCCGCGAGGTCCAGCCCATCTCGACCGCCGCCCTGCTCAAGATCGTTCCCGGCGTCTGGACCGAGACGTCGGGCGGCGAGACCGGCGCCAACGTCTTCATCCGCGGCTTTCCCTCGACCGGGGACGCGCCGTTCCTGACGATCGAGATGAACGGATCGCCGATCATCGCGCCCTCCTCGCTTTCCTTCCTGGAAGACAGCTCGCTGTTCCGCATCGACGACACGGTGCAGCGCGTCGAGGTGCTGCGCGGCGGCCCCAGCCCGATCTTCGCCAACGGCCAGCCCGGCGCCACCACCGACTTCATCCTGAAGGAAGGGACGCAGGATCCGCGCTTCTCGGTCCGCGGCACCTATGGCACCGAAGGCATGTATCGCGGCGACGTCGTCGCGCAGGGTCCGCTCGGCGAGGACACGACCTATATGGTCGGCGGCTTCTATCGCTACAGCAAGGGCTTCCGCCACACCGGTTTCCGGGGTGACGATGGCGGGCAGGTCACGGCCAGCGTCACGCACAAGTTCGATGCCGGCAAGCTGACGGTCTATGGCCGCTACCTGGACGACACCAACGCCTTCTATACGCCGATGCCCCTGCTCCAGCAGGACGGCAAGTTCCACACCTTCCCCGGCTTCGATGCGCGCGACGATACATTGGTCGGCCGGGCGATCGAGCATACGCAGATCGAGATCGCACCCGGCGTGAATGGCGGTCCGACGCAGAAGAAGGATATCGATCTGTCCAAGGGGCGCGGCGCCAACATCTTCACCGGCGGAAGCGTGTTCAATTACGACTTCGGCGGGCTGGTGCTCCAGAACAACATCAACTTCACCAAGGGTCATGCCGACACCTACGCCCTCTTCACGGGCAGCAATCCGCAGTCCGCGGCCGACTATCTGGGCGCTGCCGGCGGGCCGGGCACGGTGACCTTCGCCGGCACCGGCCAGGCGGTCGCGCCGACGCAGCAGGTGATCCAGGCGGGCATCTGGTCGGTGCAGAAGCATATCCAGAGCTTCACCGACGAGCTGAAGCTCAGCCACGAGCTGTTCGACGGCAATACGCTGACCGTCGGCGGCTATTATTCGCACGTGAAGGACCATGACGTCTGGTATCTGGGCAACAGCGTGCTGCTCGCGCTCGAGCCGCAGGCGCGCCTGCTGAACGCTAGCCTCGCCAACGGCACGATCCTGACGCGCAACGGCTTCACCAGCGCCAACAGCTATGACGTCAATGCTCGGTACCGCAGCGACAATGCCGCGGGCTATGTCAGCGATGAATGGAAGATCGGCGATCTTCGCCTCGACGGCGGCCTCAGGGTCGAGCATGTGAAGCTGCACGACACCTATGAGAATAGCAGCAGCGGCGATCTCGATCAGAATCCGCTGACCGCCTACAACAACAATGCCACCTATCTGAACGGTACTTTCACCACCGTCGGCTACAGCAAGACCCAGGTCAGCTGGACTGCGGGCCTGGACTATGCCTTCAATCCGCACCTGAACGGCTTTCTGCGCGCGAACAGCGGCGCACTGCTGCCCCAGTTCGACGACCTGCGCGGCAATGCGGCGACGCCGAACCTGATCAAGCCGCAGAAGGCACGGCAATATGAAATCGGGCTCAAGACCTCGACCCATTTCTATGACCTGTTCCTGACCGGCTTCTACAATCGCTTCCACAACCTCCTCTTCCAGGACATCATCCAGAATCCCGACGGGACCACGACCAATCGCGTGCTGTTCGGCGGGTCGCGCGCTTACGGCCTGGAGTTCGAAGGCGCGGTGCGGCCCTTCGCCGGCTTCCAGCTCGCGACGCGCGGCGTGATCCAGAACGGCAAGCTCAAGGATTTCGGGGCGAATACCGGGCATGACGTGGCACGCCAGCCGCGTTTCCTGGCATCCCTGATCCCGTCCTACAGCTTCCACACCGGCTGGGGCGAGGCGCGGCTGTTCGGCACCTACACGCACGTCGGCAACCGCTATGCCGACATCGAGAACAAGCAGCCGCTCGGCAAATATGACACGCTGGATCTCGGCGCCTCGATCGACATCAACGACCGCTTCTCGATCCAGGCGACGGTCGAGAATGTCACCAACACGCTGGCGCTGACCGAAGGCAATATCCGTACGGTCGGTTCGGCCAATGCCAACGGCTATTTCCTGGGCCGCCCGATCTTCGGCCGGCATGCGACGATCACCGCCGCCTTCAAGTTCTGATAGCCCCCACTGCCGGCCGGTGCGTTGTGCGCCGGCCGGACCTTTTCGGATTTCGACGCCATGCCCGCAAACCTGCTCAGGACGTCCTTGCTCGCGCTGGCGATTGCCGCCGCCCCTGGTGCGGCAACGCCGCCGCGGCCGGTGCATCCGGCATCCATGATCTCATCCCCGGTCTCACCGGCGGATCTTTACGGGGCGCTGTTCGAAGCAGTGCAGACCGAACGCGTCTTTCCCGACAGCAAGACCTTCGTCGACATGGTCCCGCGCGTCCCGCCGGAACGGATCATGGCCGATTATGCGCGGGAAAAGCCGCAGGGCCGCGAGGCGCTTGCTGCCTTCGTGGCCGACCATTTCGCACCGGCCGGCGAGCCGGCGAGGCCGACCATGCGCGAGCATATCCGTGCGCTATGGCCGCTGCTCGGCAAGCCGCCGATCGCGCAGCCCGAGGGCTCATCGGCATTGACGCTGCCCGCGGCCTTCGTGGTGCCGGGCGGGCGCTATCAGGAATTCTATTACTGGGACACCTACTTCACGATGCTGGGGCTCAAGGCCGACCGGCAACAGGCGATGATCGATTCGATGCTCGCCAACTTCGTCTCGCTGATCGAACGCTACGGCCATATCCCGAACGGAACGCGCACTTATTATCTTTCGCGCTCGCAGCCGCCTTATTTCGCGCTGATGCTCGATCTGTCGGAGGATCGTGATCCCGCGCTGGCCCGGCGCCGGCTCGCCGCGCTGAAGGCGGAGCATGCTTATTGGATGGCGGGCAGCGCCCGCCTGAAGGCGGGATTTTCCTGCCAGCATGTGGTGCGCATGCCCGACGGCAGCCTGCTCAACCGATATTGGGATGCGCGCGACACGCCGCGCGACGAATCCTATGCGGAGGATCGCGCCACCGCCGCCGCGGCCCCGCGCGCGGCGGGCGAGGTCAATCGCGACCTGCGCGCCGCGGCCGAAAGCGGATGGGATTTCGGCTCGCGCTGGCTTGCCGACGGACGCACATTGTCCACCATTCACACGACCGACCTGGTCCCGATCGATCTCAACAGCCTGATGTGGAACCTGGAACGGTCGATCGCGCGCCGCTGCTTGGCCCTTGGCGACAGGGCCTGCGCGCGCGCTTTCGAACGCAAGGCGGACCTGCGTCGCGCGGCAATGTTCAAATATCTGTGGGACGCACGCGAGCGGCGCTTCGCGGATTATGATCGCAAGGCCCAGGCGCCGACGCCCATCATCTCGGCGGCCGTGCTCGAGCCCCTGTTCGTCGGCCTTGCGACGCCCGAACAGGCGCATGCGACCGCACGACTGGCAGAGGCGCGATTGATCGCGCCGGGCGGCCTGCGTACCTCCACCGTACGGACAGGCCAGCAATGGGACGATCCGAACGGCTGGGCACCGCTGCAATGGATCGCGATCGAAGGGCTGGAGCGCTATGGCGAAAAGAAGCTCGCGCATGACATCGCGCTGCGCTGGCTGGACACGGTTGCCGCCTTCTACACGCGCACCGGCCGCCTGATCGAGAAATATGATGTAGAGGAGCGCAAGGCCGGCGGCGGCGGCGAATATGTCGTACAGGACGGCTTCGGCTGGACCAACGGCGTGACGGCAGCGCTGATGGATCGCTACGGCTATGACGATCGCGCCACCGCCCGCGCGGCGGAATGATCTCCATCACAAGGCCCGCGTCCGCGGCAGGCAACTTCAGCCCCCGGCCTCGTGATGAGGAAAGGAGCCGACACGACCGATTTCGAAAGAATGAGCGTTATTTGGCGACAGCCATAAGCGGCGCGGGATGGTGCGCGCGGAACAATTTGCCGCGTTCCGTAATCAGCACCACCACGAGCGCGGTCGATCCCAGCAGGAAATAACCGAGCGTAAGCGGCAGCACCGTGCCGTTGAACGACTGTCCGATCACCAGGCCGAGCAGCACGCCACAGCAGGTCGAGATAAAGCCCTGCACTGAAGAGGCCGTCCCGGCGATCTCGCCGACATTCTCCATCGCCATCGACCCGAAATTCGAGCCGAGCAGGCCGAAGCAGAACATGGTCGCGAACTGGAACAGGGCGAAGCTCAGGATCGTCTCATGGCCGATCCAGGCGAACAGGCTATGGACGCCGGCGACCGAAATCATTCCGATCAGCGCACTGTGCGATACCTTGCGCGTGCCGAGCCGCTCGACGATGCGCGAATTGACGAAAGCGGCGACCGCCATCGACAGGCCGATGCCGGCGAACACCAATGGAAAGCGATTGGGCGCGTGGAACACGTCCTGGAAGATCTGCTGGACCGAATTGATGAAGCCCATCAGCGCGCCGAATACCAAGGTGATCGACAAGGTATAGCCAAGCGCGCTGCGGTCGGTCAGCGTGCGCCGAACCGCCTGGCCGATCACGCGCGGCGACAGCGGCCGGCGATGTTCGGGATGCAGCGTCTCGCCCAGCTTGAGCCCCAGCACGGTCGCGACCAGCAGCGCGAACGCGGCGAGGAAGAAGAAGATCATCCGCCAGCTGCCCAACAGCATGATGCCCTGGCCGATACTGGGTGCGAAGATCGGTACCATCAGGAAGACCATGAACGAGGTCGACATGACACGCGCCATCTGGCGCCCCGAATAGCAGTCGCGCACGATCGAGATGGTGAGCACGCGGCTCGACGCGCCGGCAATGCCCTGCAGCAGCCGCGCCGCCAGCAGCAAGGGGAAGCTGCGCGCGAAACCGGCCAGGATGCTGAGCGAGGCGAACAGCAGCATGCTCGGCACCAGGACCGCCTTGCGCCCGAACCGGTCCGACAAGGGACCGTAAACGATCTGCGCCAGGCCGAAGCCGAACACATAGATCGCGATCACCAGTTGCTGCTGGTTTTCGTTGGCGACGTTCAGCGATCGGCCGATGTGCGGCAATGCCGGCAGCATTGAATCGATGCCGAGCGGCGTCACCGCCATCAAGGCCGCGATCAGCGCGACGAACGGCCCGAAGCGCAGTCCGGACCCGGCGCCATCCGGCGCGGGAGGAGAGGCGTTGGCAATGGGCATGAACCGAGCCTATGGCTACTCGGCTGCGGCGCGGCAAGCCGCAGATACAAGAAAAACGGCCGCGCGCTGGAGAGCGCACGGCCGTCGAGTCGATCATTTCCCCTGGAAAGGTCGGGGAGAAGAAAAGCTTAAGCGGTCGCCTTCGGCTTGCGACCCGGCTTGGCGCCGCCCGTACGGGGCTTGCGGCCAAGACCGATCTTGTGCGCGAGCGCGCGACGCTGCTCGGCATAATTGGACGCGACCATCGGGTAATCGCGCGGCAGGCCGAACGCTTCGCGATAGCTTTCCGGGCTGTAGCCGTGCTGCGAGATGTGACGACGCAGCATCTTGTACTGCTTCCCGTCGATCATGCTGATCAGATAATCGGGCTTGATCGACGCCCGGACCGAAACGGCACCCTTCGGCTTCTCAGCCTGGGGCTCGGGCGCGGCGGTGCCGACCTGCGACAGCGCACTAAAGACGCTCTGGATCAGCGCGCCCACTTCGGCGGTCGGGACACTGTTGTTGCTGACATGTGCCGCAACAATGTCCGCAGTGAGGGTAATCAATTCCTGATTGTCGTTCGCCACGTTAATACTCCTTGGGGGACGGCGGCATATAGACATGATTCGTTTCTTTGCCAGCCGGTTGGCGCCCTCAACTGTAATTTTTCGCGACGAATGCAGCGACGGATAGGACCAGTGCAGGCAAAGCAATCGCGCGCGTTGCAAAGCTGCCAGGCCTTCCCATATCCGCCGCCGAGCGGAGACATGCATAAATGAGCGAAGACAAGATCGGCTGGCACGGAACGACCATCCTGTCGGTCAGGAAAAACGGAAAGGTCGTCGTCGCCGGCGACGGCCAGGTCAGCCTCGGCAACACGGTAATCAAGCCCAACGCCCGCAAGGTCAGGCGGCTGGGCGACGGATCGGTGATCGGCGGCTTCGCCGGCGCCACCGCCGACGCCTTTACCCTGTTCGAACGGCTCGAGCGCAAGCTGGAGCAGCATCGCGGCCAGCTGCTGCGCGCTGCCGTCGAGCTCGCCAAGGATTGGCGGACCGACAAATATCTGCGCAACCTGGAAGCGATGATGATCGTCGCCGACAAGGAGGTCACCTTGATCCTGACCGGCAATGGCGACGTGCTCGAGCCCGAAGCAGGGATCGCGGCGATCGGATCGGGCGGCAATTACGCGCTCTCGGCGGCCAAGGCGCTGGTCGATTACGAGCAGGATGCGGAGACGATCGCGCGCAAGGCGATGGGCATTGCGAGCGAGGTCTGCGTCTTCACCAACGGCAATCTGACCGTCGAGACGATGGACGCGGCTTCCTGAACTCCCCTTCCGCTTGGCGGTTGGGGTCAGGGGAGGGAAGACTCCCCGCCTCACCCGAAATGAAACACCCCTCCCCCAACCCCTCCCGCAAGCGGGAGGGGAGAAGAGTCAGAAAATGAACGACGCACTTACCCCCAAAGCCATCGTCGCGGCGCTGGACGAACATATCATCGGGCAGGACGACGCCAAGCGCGCAGTCGCGGTCGCGCTGCGCAATCGCTGGCGCCGGCAGAAGCTCGCGCCCGAATTGCGCGACGAGGTCAGCCCCAAGAACATCCTGATGATCGGGCCGACCGGCTGCGGCAAGACCGAGATCAGCCGCCGCCTCGCCAAGCTGGCCGACGCCCCCTTCGTCAAGGTCGAGGCGACCAAATTCACCGAGGTCGGCTATGTCGGTCGAGACGTCGAGCAGATTGCGCGCGACCTGGTGGAGGAAGCGATCCGGCTCGAGAAGGAGCGCCGCCGCGCCGCGGTCAAGGACAAGGCGGAGGAAGCGGCAATGGGCCGCCTGCTCGACGCGCTGGTCGGCAAGGATGCGTCCGAAGCGACGCGCGCTTCCTTCCGCCAGCGGTTCGAGGATCGCCATCTCGACGATCGCGAGATCGAGGTCGAGCTCGAGGATGCCGGCGGCATGCCGATGGAGATTCCCGGCGCCGGCGGGCAGGTCAGCATGATCAACCTCGGCGACATCATGGGCAAATTGGGCGGCGGACGCATGAAGCGGCGCAAGCTGTCGGTCCGCGCCGCCTGGAACAAGCTGGTCGAGGAGGAAGCCGATAAGCGCCTCGACCAGGAGGATGTCGCGCGGGTGGCGCTGGCCGATGCGGAGGCGAACGGCATCGTCTTCCTCGATGAGATCGATAAGATCGCGGTCAGCGACGTGCGCGGCGGGTCGGTCAGCCGCGAAGGCGTGCAGCGCGACCTGCTGCCTTTGATCGAGGGCACCACGGTCGCGACCAAATATGGGCCGATGAAGACCGACCATGTGCTGTTCATCGCATC
>Ga0068852_100001401_pt1 | contig 16228 bp, 14 predicted proteins | sample KBSCornC22_FD_66594 | JGI IMG/M metagenome (GOLD analysis project Ga0068852, IMG submission 66594) | Corn rhizosphere microbial communities from Kellogg Biological Station, Michigan, USA - KBS Corn C2-2 | ecosystem: Host-associated > Plants > Roots > Rhizosphere > Soil ... | reverse complement strand
AAGCCGCGACGACCTCGACCAATATCGTATCATCCATTTCGCCACTCACGGCGTGGTCACCTCGCGCGCCGCCAAATGCCCTGCGCAGCCTGCGCTCCTGACGAGCTTCGGCGGCAGCGGCTCGGACGGGTTGCTGACGTTCAAGGAAGTGTTCGACCTGCACCTCGATGCCGATCTCGTGATCCTTTCGGCTTGCGACACGGCGGCAAAGGCCAGCACTGCAGCGACCCAGCAGGCAGGCCTCTCGACCGGCGGCGACGTTGCCCTCGACGGCCTCGTGCGCGCGTTCGTCGGCGCCGGCGCACGCCTCGTGGTGGCGAGCCACTGGCCGGTGCCCGACGACTACAATGCCACGCAGCGGCTGATTACCGGCCTGTTCTCCGCTCCGCCCGGCACGCCGACGGTCACTGCGCTGAGAATGTCGCAGCGGCAGCTGATGGACGACGTCAACACGTCCCACCCGTTCTATTGGTCCGCATTCGCGGTTGTCGGCGATGGGGAAATTCCGGTGATCCGCCCGATCCAGCGGATCGCCCAGTCGGGCAAGTGACGCCCGATTACTGCTCCTGATCGGAGTCGAGGTCGGAGGGCTGAGGATCGCCGCAACGGCAGGTGGTCACCCGTCCCACGCGCGGCCGCTTGGGCGCAGGCGACGCGGCCTGGTCGGCTGGAGCCTGCGTCCGAACGACATCTGCCGAGGCCAGCACGAGCGACGGGGCCGCGGGTTGTGGCTGCGCGGGCGGACCATCCTGCGGCTTGTGCGGCTCGGCCGCAAAAGCGTTGGCGCTCATCAGCGCAGCGGCGGCAATCAGGACGACGCGGGCATGCATGACCGGCTCCTTCGAGAAGTCGCTTTCCGATAGGCCAATCGTCCTTTCCGGATTCCTTCCGTAACTGGTTAAAACTGCTGCAAGAATCGCTCGCGGCGACCGAATTGTGGAAATTTTTTCCGCTTAATTTCAACAGTTTAGCTGCTATGTCGGACTGCCGACCTTCATTGACTTTCCATTAACGCGAGCGCACATTGATCGCCTTGACTCAGTCAAGGGGGCAACAATGACTACGATGGTTTCCAACAAGAATAATCGCAGAATGATTCTGACCACCGCGGGCGTGCTCGTCTTCGGTATCGCCGCTTATGGGCTCGGACGTGTGTATCCGCCGCTCGGCGAAACGGCCGGCACGGTCGGTCCGGCGCAGCGCTACGTCGCGCCGCAGGTGACCGATGCCGACGTCCAGCTCGGCGACACCTCGGTTCCGCAGCTGATGCAGACCGATGCGTTCGAACTGATGGTCCATGACCCGAGCTTCCGCGCTCTTGCGGCGAGCCCGGGCTTTCAGGCTCTTGCCAGCCAGCCGCAGGTGATGGCGGCGCTCATGTCGAATCCGAAGGCTTTTGCCGCGCTTGCCGCGGATCCGAGGGCTTTCGCCGGCGTCGCGCAGGCGGCGCAGAGCTCCGCGGCCTTGTCGGCCAGTTCGCATCAGGCCAGCGCCGCGCTGCTGAGCGCCGTCGCCGGCCATCCGGCCGCGATGTCGGCACTCGCTTCGCAGCCGGCGGCACTTGCGGCGATCCTGTCGAACGCGTCGGCCTTCTCGAGCTTCGCGTCCAACGCCAATGCGTTCCACAATGCCGCTTCGAACGCGGCTGCAAACGCCAACATGGCGAGCAGCGCGGCGGCGTTCCAGGCGCTATCGGCGAGCAATTCGGCGATGCAGGCGCTGCAGGCCGATCCGGGCGTGTTCAAGGCGCTCGCGGCCAACGCAGCGGCGTTCAAGGCGCTCTCGGGCCAGCCGGCGGCGCTCTCCGCCGCAGTGAACAGTGCAGCAGCCGCCGCGCACCAGATGCAGTCGGCGGGGATCTCGAGCGCGGCAATGTCGGCGCTTGCGGCCAATCCGACCGCCTTCTCGCTGCTCGCGGGTCAACCGCAGGCACTGGCAGCGATCGCCGGCCATTCGCAGGCGTTCGCGGCGCTTGCAGGACATCCGGCGGCGCTTGCCGCGATCATGGCCAATGCGTCGTCGTTCAGCAGCTTCGCAAGCAACGCCAACTCGTTCCATAATGCCGCTTCCAACGCCGCCGCCGACGCGCGGATGGCGAGCAATGCCGCGGCGTTCCAGGGGCTTGCGGGCGACAGCAAGGCGATGGCCGCGCTTCAGGCCGATCCGGGCGTGTTCGCCGCGATGTCGCACAACGCGCTCGCGTTCGGCGGTCTTGCAAGCAATGCGCACATGATCAGCCCGCAGCTGGTCGCCGCAATCGGCAACAATGCGTCGAGCTTCTCAAGCTCGGCGCTCAATGCCGCGCAGCTCAGCGCGGCAGCGCATGCGCTGCAGGCGTTCGACGCTCATTCGATGATCGCATCGGCGTCGGCTGCGAAAGCGCTCAACGCGTCGGCGGCGCAGGCGGTGCTCGCCAACCCGCAGACCTTCTCGGCGATGATGGCCGCGCCCAACGCGTTTGCGGCGCTTGCTGGACATCCGGCGGCGCTCGCCGCGCTGTCGTCGAACGCGAAGGCCTGGGCAGCGCTCGCGGCGCAGCCGAACCTCGCGGCAGTCGCGGCCAGTCCGAGCTTCTCCGCAGCGTTGAACCAGGCGGGAGTCAGCCAGGCGGCATCGCAGTCGCACTCCGACTGATCTTGCGGCTGGGGGGCCGTTCATGGGGGTTGAGTATTTGACGGGGCGCCGCCTCGCGTATTTCGGGGCGGCGCTCCTCCTTTCTGGAGCGAGCGCCGCGTTCGCGCAGACGCCCGCCAAGCAATCCCCGCCTCCTCCGCCGCCGGACACCACGACAGTTGTCGAGAAGCCCGACGCCGTTCCCCCGGAGCCGCAGGAAACTCCTCCCGCCGAGCCGGTCACGCCAGGGCCGCTCAAGCCGGCGGCGCCCGAGCAGGAAGGCCCTAAGCACGTCCCCCAGGACGCGTCGGGATTTCATCTGTCGACGCTCGAAACGAAGGACCTGACGCTCCTCTACATCGATCCGATGCAGACCTACCTCACGCCCTACATTGCCCGGGCGTTCGAGAACTCCCTCCACTTCCACGAGAAGAATTTGCATTGGAAGCCGTGGGAGCCGGTGACCATCCTGCTCAAGGATTTCTCCGATTACGGAAACGCCGCCGCGCTCGGGTCCCCAAGCGACATGGTCCTGCTCGACGTCGCGCCCTTGTCCCTGTCGATGGAGACCTTCTCGCCCGGCGAGCGCTTCTTCACCCTGATGAATCACGAGCTCACCCATGTCGGGACGATCGACGTGTGGAACAGCCGCGACGCATTCTGGCGGCACCAGCTCGGCGGCAAGCCCGCGCCGATCCAGGCGCACCCCGAATCGATCCTCTACAATTTCCTGACCAGTCCCCGGAACCTCAGCCCGCGCTGGTACATGGAAGGCAGCGCCGTGTTCATGGAGACGTGGATGGCGGGCGGCCTCGGCCGCGCTCAAGGCGGCTACGACGAAATGGTGTGGCGGGCGAAGATCCACGACCACAGCCGGATCTTCTCGGCACTCGGGCTCGAAAGCGAGGGCACCCAGATCGATTTCGAAGTCGGCGCCAATTCCTATCTCTACGGCACCCGTTTCATGTCCTACCTCGGCCTGACCTACGGCCCCGAAAAGGTCGTTCAGTGGCTCAGCCGTCCAGAGGATTCAAAGGCCTATTACTCGAGCCAGTTCGAGCATGTGTTCGGCAAGCCGCTCGACCAGGTTTGGGACGAGTGGATCGCGTTCGAGCACAAGTTCCAAGAAGAGAATCTCGCCCGCCTGGCGCAATATCCGCTGACGGATCCGAAGCACCTCTCGCCGGTCGCGCTCGGCTCGATGTCGCGCGGCTTCGTCGACGAGAAGACGAACAGCCTGATCGCGGCGTTCCGCTGGCCCGGGAAGATCGGATTCCTCGGGAAGATGGATCTTTCGACTGGCAAGATCACGCATCTGACCGACCTCGACGGGATGATGCTCTACAAGGTGACCAGCGTCGCCTACGACCCGGCGACGCGAACCGCTTTCTACACCAACCAGAATTACGCCTATCGCGACATCAACGCGATCAACGTCGACACCGGAAAGCAGCGGCGGCTGCTGACCGATGCGCGGATCGGCGACCTCGCCTTCGACCGTGCCGACAATAGCCTGTGGGGCATCCGCCACCTGAACGGCTTCGTCACGCTGGTCCGAATTCCGCCGCCGTACACGAGCTTCAACCAGGTGAAGACGTTCAACTATGGCGAGATCATTTTCGACCTCGACGTCTCGCCCGACGGCCAGTTGATCTCGGCGTCCTACGGCGGAGTCGACGGCAAGCAGTCGGTCCGGGTGTGGAAGGTTTCGGACCTCGAAGAGGGCAACGCGGACAGTCCGGTCGCGACCCTGTCGCTCCCCTCTTCAGTGCCGGAAATGTTCACCTTCACGCCTGACGGCAAGGCGCTCCTCGGCAATAGCTATTATACCGGCGTTTCGAACGTCTATCGGTTCGACATCGCGAGCGGCAAGTGGGACGTGCTCACCAACGCCGCGACCGGCTTCTTCCGCCCGCAACTGCGCCCCGACGGGTCGCTGCTGGTCTACGACTACACCGGCGAAGGCTTCAATCCGTCGATCGTCGAGCCGAAGGTGCAGCAGGATCTCGGGACCGTGCGCTTCCTCGGCACCGAGGTGGTGAACGCCCATCCCGAGCTCAAGACCTGGGTCGCCGGTTCGCCGGCCAGGGTGCCGATCGAGCAGATGATCACCAACCAGGGCACCTACGAGCCGTTCAAGCGGATGCGCTTCGATGCCCATTATCCGATCCTGTCGGGCTATGCGCAGAAGCCGGCGCTCGGCTATTATTTCCACATCGCGGACCCGCTCCAGTTCCGGCAGTTCAGCGTCGCTGCGTCGATCTCACCCTATCATGTGCACGGCGGCGAGCGCTTCCACCTCGACGCCGAATATCAGACGCCGAACTGGAAGCTGACCTACTGGCACAATCTGTCGGATTTCTATGACCTGTTCGGCCCGGTGCTTCGTAGCCGCAAGGGCGACGCGTTCATCGCCGAATATACCAAACCTTTGATCTACGACCCGCCGCGCCAGCTCGACCTGTTCGGGTCCGCCGCGACCTATTTCGGCCTCGACACGCTGCCAGGCGCGCAGAACATCGTCTCGCCGAGGGACATGCGCTCGGCCGAGATCGGCCTCAAATACACCAACACGACCAAGGCGCTCGGCGGCGTCGACCATGAGAAGGGCGTCGAAGGACGGATCGCGGTCGGCAGCGACCAGGCGCAGGGCCATCTCTATCCGAAGATCTACGGCGGCCTCAGCGCCGGCACCGCGCTCCCCTTCCCCAACAGCTCGGTGTGGCTCTACGGCTGGGCGGGGATGGTCGGCGGCCCGCGCCCCGATGCGCTCGCCGCTTATTATTTCGGCTCGTTCGGCAACAACTATGTCGATAACCGGCCGGAGAAACGCTACCGCGAGATGGAAAGCTTCCCGGGCTTCGACATCGACGAGATCGCCGCGCGCAAGTTCGGCCGGCTGACCGGCGAAGTGAACCTTCCGCCCGTCCGCTTCGCCGAGGTCGGAACGCCGGCATTCTACCTGAGCTACATCCGGCCGGCGGTCTTCACCGGGGCGATGGCGACCGAGGCGCCAGACGGCAGCGGACACCATTTGTACGACGTCGGCGCTCAGCTCGACCTGGCCTTCACCGTCGCCTTGCGGCTGCCGATGGTCTTTTCCGTGGGCGCTGCGCACGGTTGGAAAGACGGCCATTCGCGCAAGACCGAATGGTTGGCGTCGCTGAAGATCATGTGATGCTCGAGCTTGCTCAGGCCGCGCATTGGGCCATCGCCCTCGTTCCGGTGCTCGTCATGCTGACGATCTTCATCTGGCTCGACGCGTTCAAGCTGATGAGCGTCGGCGAAGTGCTGCTCCTGCTGTTCCTCGGCGGCATCGCCGCGGTGGTCGCCTATCCGATCAGCGGTCGCTTCCTCGACACGCTGCCGATCGGCTTCACCATCTACAGCCGCTTCATCGCGCCGTGGATCGAGGAAGCGCTCAAGGCGGTCGTGATGATAGCGCTCTTCCGCTTCAACCGCATCGGCTACAAGCTCGACGCGGTTATCTCCGGCTTCGCCATCGGCGCGGGATTCTCGCTGGTCGAGAACGTCATCTACCTGACCATCTTCCCGTCTTACGGCGCCGGCACATGGCTGGTCCGCGGGCTCGGAACCGCGGTGATGCACGGAACCACGCTCGCGCTTCTCGCTGCCATCGCCCACGAATTCGCCGAGCGCGAAACTCGCGAGGCGGCGAGCGAGTTCGACTTCCACCTCTGGTGGTTCCTCCCCGGCTATCTCGTCGCGGTCGCGCTCCACACCGCCTTCAACCAGTTCCCCGATCGGCCACTGCTCGCCATGCTCGGAGCGATCGTGATCGCGCCCGTCGCGCTGATCGGCATCTTCGAGTTCGGCACCGCCGAGGCCGAGCGTTGGCTCAAAACGGAATCGGCCGAGCACCGAGCGCAGGTCGAGGCGCTGCGCGCGGGCGGCTGGCCGGACGGTCCGGCTGCGCGCAAGATTGCGGCTCTTGCCGAACGCACGGGGCCTGAGGGCGCCAAGCGCATCCGCCGCTACTGGGAGCTCCAGGCCTGGCTCGTCGCCGAGGCGGAAGAGACGATGCTCGAGGAGGACGCCGGCGATGCCGAGTTCGATCCGAAGGAAATCCGCGCAACGATCGACGAGCTCGACGGCCTCAAGCGCGCGCTCGGCCGGAGCACCTTCGCAGCGCTCAATGCGCTGCTGCCGTTCAGCCGTAACGATTATTGGGAGGTATCGGAGCTCAAGGAGCGCCTCGCGCGGCGCTAGGGCTTGCCGAACGTCTTCAGGAGCTTGAGCTTGAACTCCACCGGCCTGCGCTCGGCGTAATATTCCTGGACGAGCGGGGCGATCAGCCGATGCCCGCTTCGCGACACGTAATTGGCGGTGCCGGTGAGCGACAACGTCTGGGTGAAGCTGTGGGTGTACGACAGGCTCAGCCAGTTCCAGGCGAAGCTGTGCAGTTCGAAATCGGTCTCCGGACTGCTGTAAATCCACTGCAGCTGGGCAACGTCGCCCGGCCGCTTCCCGCGATCCGGCCCGGTCCATTGGATCGTGGCATCGGTCGTGTAGCGGAACCGCTCATCCGACTGCCGACCGCCGAGCGCGCGCGTGGGCATTTGCTGATCGAAGAGGTTCACGGTGGCGTTCAGCTTCACCCGCCCGATCAGCGGCGTGCTGATGTCGATCTCCGCGCCCCGATCCCGGCTGTGGCCGGCATTCACCAGCATCGAGACATTCACGCCGTTCACGACCGAATAGTCGCTGCTGAATAGATGGCTGGTCTCGCGGTCGTAGATGATGACCCCGGCGTCGACCTTGTTGCGATGGTAGTGGAGGTTGATCTCGTAGGCGTCGGTCGCCTGGTTCTTGAGGAGCGGATTGCCGCGCTTCACGGTCAGGACGTCCTGCACGATCTCGTACGGACGAAGCTCGTTGAGCGGCGGCCGGTCGATGCGCTTGCTGTAGCTCAACGTCAGGTCGAGGCTTTTGGTCAGTCGATGGTCGACGTGCAGCGTCGGAAACAGGTCGGTTTGGCCGATCCGAACGTCTGGGTGCCCGCGGCTCGTAATTCGGCGGTTGTCGCGCTCGACCCGCACGCCGGGCATCACGGTCCAGTCGCCGACCGGCTGCTGGAACGTCGCATAGGCGGCGAACTTGTCGTCGCGTCCGCTGAACTGGTCGACCGGGGTAAAGCCCGACAAGGCAGTACCGCTGCTTTCGAAGCGGTAATCCTCGCTCATCGTCGATCGGTCCCACGTCCCGCCGAGCGAAAGGATCTGGCCCTTGCCCGTCGGGTGCTGCCAGTCGACCTGCGCAGTCGTGTCCGTGAACCCTTTCAGCCGCTGGGTGAACAAGGCCGCGCCGTCGCTGAAGCTCGAATGGTTAATCTCGCGCTGGCGCCAGTTCCTTCCGAATTGAAGGCTCGCCGTCAGCGTCTCACCCTCCTTCGAGCCCTTGTGATCGAACGCCAGCTCGCCGAATAGCCAGCTTCCCGAGCTGGAGCGGCGCTGGCGTCCGCTAAAGGACTGAAAGTCGGGGCTGACGCCTTCGAAGGCCGAGCTGTTGATCGCCCTTTGGCGCTGGTCGAATCCGGTAACCTTCGCCGACACGCTCGTCTTCGGGTCGATGTCATAGCTGATCTTCCCGCTCGCGAATCCGCCGGTCGTGCGGGTCGGCCCGCCGCCGTCCTCCGTGTTGATCGTCGCGGCCCCGCCCGGCGCCGCCTCGACGCTCCGCAGCTTGTGATAGGTCGACCGGCTGAGCCGGGCCTCGAGCCCGCCGGAGAGCTCATAGGTCCACTTACCGTTCTTGTATTTGACGCTTCCGTTGAGCTTGCCGCCGCGCGGTCTCGACGCTTCGGCGCTGACGTTGCCGGATAGGCCATCGCCCTGCTTCTTGCGCAGGACGAAATTGATGATCCCCCCGGTACCTTCGGAAGAATATTGCGCCGAAGGATTGGTGATGATTTCGATCCGCTCGACGTCGCCGCCGTGGAGCGTGCGCAAATACTGGGTCGCGTCGCCCTGGTACGGCCTTCCGTCGACGAAGATGCGGACGCTGCTGCTCCCCAGCAGACTGATGGCGTCATCCGGGGAGACGGTGACGGCCGGCACGCCGCGCAGCAGCTGGATCGCGTCCTTCTGCTGCGAATGCGGCGTCTGCTGCACGCGGTAGGTGCGGCGGTCGATCTTCAGCGCCTGGTCCGTGCGCTGGCCGATCACCTCGATCACGTCCGACTGGTCGGCAGCAGGCTGCGCCGCTGAAATCGCCGGCGGTGCTGCGAACATGGCCCCTCCCTCAACCCGATCAATAACCCACTTGAATCGCAGCGCCATTGGGAAATGCAGCCCCGAGCGAGATTGAAGCGCGCGCTTGGGGCCGCCCGCCGCTTGGGCTAAGGTTGCAGCGGGGAAGCGGACCTGGAGGCGACAAATGCCCGAATATGTGATCGAACGTGAGATGCCCGGCGTCGGGCAGCTCGGCGCAGGCGACCTCAAGGCCGCCTCCCAGACTTCCTGCTCGGTGCTTCGCGATCTCGGCCCGCAGATCCAGTGGGTCCACAGCTATGTCACCGACAACAAGATCTACTGCATCTACCGGGCGCCGAACGAGGAGCTGATCCGCGAGCATGCGCAGCGCGGCGGCTTTCCCGCCAACAAGATCTCGCAAGTGCGCTCGATGATCGATCCGACCACCGCCGAGTAGTCGAGACTCCCGGCCAAAGTCTTGGTATCCAAGACTGAAGAGGGGCTGGATCTGATGGCGGACCTGTTCGTGTCCTACGCCCGCGCGGACGAGGAGACCGCCGCGCTTCTTGCCGAATCGCTTCGCTCCGAAGGTTACCAGGTCTGGCGCGACGACGAGCTGCCCGCCCACCGCGCCTATGCCGAGGTGATCGAAGAGCGGCTGAAGGCCGCCAAGGCGGTGATCGTCCTGTGGTCGGCCGAAGCGGCGAAATCGCAATGGGTGCGCGCCGAAGCGGACAGCGCGCGCTCAGCCCGGACGCTGGTCCAGGCGACGATCGACGGCAGTGTCCCGCCAATGCCGTTCAACCAGATCCAGTGCGCGGACCTGAGCGGCTGGGACGGCGGCGACGGCAGCCCAGGCTGGCGCAAGCTCAAGGCCAGCATCACCGCGCTCGCGGGAGCGGCTGCGCCCGCCAGCGACAGCAAGCCGCAGACCGGCCGCCGCCAGCTGTGCATCTGCGTGCTCCCCTTCCAGAATATGAGTGGCGATCCCGAGCAGGAATATTTCAGCGACGGCATCAGCGAGGACATCACGACCGATCTGTCGAAGATCTCCGCGCTCGGAGTCGTCGCCCGGAACACCGCCTTCACCTTCAAGGGTCAGTCGGTCGATGTTGCGGAGGTCGCGCGCAAGCTCGGCGTCAGCCACGTCCTTGAAGGCAGCGTGCGCAAGGCGGGCGGACGGGTGCGCATCAACGCCCAGCTGATCGACGGGATCAGCGGCGAGCACCTCTGGGCCGAGCGCTACGATCGCGAGCTCGAGGACATATTCACGATCCAGGACGAAATCTCGAAGGCGATCGTCGCCGCGTTGAAGATCAAGCTGCTGCCCGACGAGAAGAAGGCGATCGAGCAGCGCGGCACGACCAACGCCGAAGCCTACAACCTCTACCTGCTCGCGCGGCAATATTGGGTCACCGGCAACCACGGCGATCCGCGGCGCGAGGAGCGGGTCATGCGAATCTGCGGCCGCGCGGTCGAGATCGATCCTTATTATGCGCAGGCATGGGCGTTGCTGGGGCTTGCGCAGGCGAGCCTGCACCACGGCTACCGGTCCGAAGTGGACGATGGCTTCGCCGCCGCGCACAGCGCGCTTTCGATCGATCCGACGATCGCGGAAGCGCACCTGCCGCTGGTCAGGCGGCTCGAAAAGAAGCACTTGTTCGATGCCGCCGAAGAGGCGCTGAAGAAGGCGCTCGAGCTCGCTCCCGACTCCTGGGAGGTGAACAAGGAAGCGGGGCGCTTCTGCATGCTCCGCCGCAACGTCGACCAGGCGATCGTCCATTACGAGAAAGCGGTCGAAGTGATGGAGACCGACTTCCACGCCTGGGCGATTCTCGTAACCTGCTATGGCTCGAAGAACGATCGGGCGAACATTCTCCGGTCGGCGGAGAGGATGGTGTCGGAGGCCCACAAGGCGCTCGAGCAGGACCCGAGCAACGGTGCCGCCCTCGGGATCATCGCCGGCGGCCACGCGATCCTCGGCGAGCCGGAGCGGGCGCGCGAAGCGATCGATCGCGCGATCCTGATCGACCCCGACAATCTCAACATGCGCTATAATTTCGCCTGCGTCCTCGCGCGCCACCTGGACGACAGGGAAGAAGCGCTGAAGCTCGTCGAGCGTTGCCTGACGAGCGGAGGCGAGCTGCTGCTGAGGCATACCGAGAGCGATCCCGATCTCGATTCGCTGCGCGACGACGCGCGGTTCACTGCAATGCTGGCCGCTGCGCGCACGCGGCTCGGCATGAAGGCCGTGTCGGATTGAGACTGGACGCAGCCCGTCCAATCCTGCTTTTGCAGCGGCCAGGAGGTGCTCGATGAACCGTGTGGACGCCATGACCCGCGAGATGTCGGCCGCAACACCGCTCGACATGCTCGAAATCCCCTCGCTCGAAGGGAAGGTCAGCGACGCCGAGTGGGCGCTGAGGGTCGATCTTGCGGCCGCTTACCGGATCATCGCCGATTATCGCTGGGACGACCTCATCTTCACGCATTTGTCGGTCCGCATCCCCGGGCCCGAGCACCATTTCCTGCTGAACCCGTACAATCTGATGTTCGAGGAGATCACGGCCTCGTCGCTGATCAAGGTCGACATCCACGGGAACGCGGTCGACTCGACGCCCTTCATCACCAACCCCGCCGGCTTCACCATTCATTCGGCGATCCACATGGCGCGGGAAGACGCGCAGGCGGTCATGCATCTGCACACGCCCGCCGGCCAGGCGGTGAGCGCGCAGGGCGACGGGCTGCTTCCGCTTACCCAGGCGGCGATGCTCGTGCGGGGAGACATCGCCTACCACGATTATGAAGGGGTCGCGGTCGACGCCGACGAACGCGGCCGGATCGTCGAGGATCTCGGCAGCAAGAACATGATGTTGCTGAGGAACCACGGGACCCTGGCCGTCGGGCAGACCATCGGTGAAGCCTTCATCCGCCTCTACACGCTGGAGCGCGCGTGCCAGGCGCAGGTGATGGCGCTAACCGCCGGTGCGAACCTCAACAATCCGCCTCAAGGCGCGCCGGAAGTGGCAGCGCAGCAGGGCGCCGTCGGGCTGCCGGTCGCCGCGAAGCTCCTCGCCTGGCCGGCGCTGAAGCGGAAAGCCTATCGCCTCGACCCGGGCTTCGCGCGCTGACCTCAGTGCAAGTGGCGGAGAGGGTGGGATTCGAACCCACGGTACGGTTGCCCGTACGCCGCATTTCGAGTGCGGTGCTTTCGACCACTCAGCCACCTCTCCGCGGGATTTGGGGCAAGCGCCGGGAAGCCGGCACGGTCGCGGGCGCGCTCTAGCAGCGGCCTTTCCGCTTGCCTAGATAGGGCGGCATGACCCCTTTTGAACCGCTCGGGCGTTCTGCACTCATGCCGCAGATTTCCGACATTCCCCACGCGCGTTTCGGCATCGGCGACGTCGTCCGGCACAAGATTTTCGACTTCCGCGGCGTGATCTTCGACGTCGACCCGGTCTTCGCCAGCAGCGACGAATGGTACGAGGCGATCCCGGAGCGGCTGCGCCCGTCCAAGGACCAGCCCTTCTACCACCTGCTCGCCGACAATTCGGAGAGCAGCTACGTCGCTTACGTCAGCCAGCAGAACCTCGTCGTCGACGACAGCGAGGAGCCGATCGACCATCCGGCGATCGCGACGATGTTCGATCGCGTCGACGGCGGCCGCTACCGCCTGAGGGGCGAATTGCGGCAATAGCCGCGACGGTTGACACTCCACCTGCCCTGCCATAGGCGCCCTGCTTTCCCGAGCCGCTCCGTCGTTTCGAGCGTAAGCGCGCGCGGGACCAAGAATTTCTAGGGAAGACAAGTCATGTTCGCAGTCATCCGCACGGGTGGGAAGCAGTACCGCGTGCATCCCGGCGACAAGATCGTCGTCGAAAAGCTCCCCGGCAATGCCGGCGACAAGGTCACGCTGGGCGAGGTCCTCCTCGCCGGCGAAGGCTCCGACTTCCGCAAGACCGACGGCCTGACCGTCGACGCCGAGATCGTCGCTCAGGCCAAGGGCGAGAAGGTGACGGTGTTCAAGAAGCGCCGCCGCCACAACTACCGCCGCAAGAAGGGCCACCGCCAGCAGCACACGATCCTGAAGATCGTCGCGATCGGCGGCGACAAGGGACAGAAAAAGGCGGCCGCGGCGCCGGCCAAGGAGAAGGCTGCGCCTCCCAAGGGCGACAACGCTCCCGCGCGCGTCGAGGCGACGCCGACCGAGAATCCCGCGCCGTCGAACCCGGCGCAAGCCAACCCGGCTGCCGAAAGCACCGACGCTCCGCCCAAGGCCTCGAAGAACAAGCCGGCGGACAAGCCAACCGCCAAAACCCCGTCGACAAAAAATGCTGCAGCTGCTAAGGGCGGCGCCAAGAAGGCCCCCAAGGGCAAGTAATCAGGACACTATTTCGCCATGGCACATAAGAAGGCAGGCGGCTCGTCCCGCAACGGCCGCGACAGTGAGAGCAAGCGCCTCGGCGTGAAGAAGTTCGGCAGCGAGACCGTTCGCGCCGGCAACATCCTCGTGCGCCAGCGCGGCACCAAGTGGCACCCGGGCGACAACGTCGGCCTGGGCAGGGACCATACCCTCTTTGCGCTTACCGACGGGCAAGTCGCGTTCCGCGACGGCAAGCTTGGCCGCAAATACGTCCATGTGATGCCGATGTTTACGGAAAGCGCGAAATAGGAACGGTCAGAAAGGGACCGTTCCCACGAGGGGGCGGCCCGGACGAGATCTAAAAGCAGATCGAGACCACAAGGGAGAAGAGGGAAGCCCCCTCCTCTCCCTTCTTTGTTTCCGAAGGGACCCATTCTTCTCCCCAAATTGTCACGGGCGACCGTCAGGCGCCCGCGCGAGGAGAAGGACGATGTTCGCGAGAACGCCAAGATTGCTGCTGAGGCCGGGCTTCCCGGAGGACGCGCCGGCGCTTGCCAGCGCGATCGCCGACGAGGCGATCGTGCGCAATCTTTCGGTCGTCCCGTGGCCGTACACGCTGCGCGACGCCGAAGCCTTCCTCGCCAGCCCGCGCGACCCGGTGCTTCCGTCCTTCCTGATGCTCGACCTCAGCGATGGCGCGCCGCGGCTCGTCGGCTCGTGCGGTCTCGGTCGCCGCCCGTCGGGCGCGGTCGAGCTCGGCTACTGGATCTCGCGGCCGTTTTGGGGCCGGGGCTTCGCCACCGAAGCCGGCCGGGCGCTGGTCGACATCGCGGGCGCACTCCGCCTGCCCCAGCTCGAAGCTTCGCACTTCATCGACAACCCCGCCTCGGCGCGGGTGCTCGACAAGCTCGGCTTCGAATCCACTGGAATCATCGCTCCGCGGATAAACTGCGCGCGCGGCGAAGAGGTCCCGGCGCGCCTGATGCGGCTCCGCCTCGCGTCTCCGGCGGCGCAGAAGGCCGAGGCGCTCGCGGCCTAGACCGCGCGCCTCACCTTGCGCTTCGGCTCCTCGCCGGAGGCCGCCGTCGCATAGGCGGCCAGCAGGTCGCGGTCATCGACGTTCCACGGGTGAAACCGCGGCACGAAGAAGTGCGCCCAGGCGCCGAAAATTTTCCGGAACATGCCCGGCCGCACCCACAAATAGGCGAGCAGCCGCGACCAGGCCGCGATCCCGGTGACGCCGTCCTGCCGCATCAGCTCGAGCGCGCCTGCGGTGCGATCGACGAGGAAGTTGCGGGTCACGTAGAGCATGACCTTGGCCTTGACCTTCCACCGCTTGGCGCGCGGCCAGTTCCGGGTCGCGTGAAGCCAGGTGTCGTAGGCGACGCCCTTGTGCTCGATCTCCTCGGTCGCGTGCCAGCGCCACAGGTCGGCGGTGTCCTTGTCCGCTCCCTCGAGGTGCCGCGGGTCCGCGAGGAGCTCGTGGGCGAGGATCGCGGTGAAATGCTCGAGCGCCATGGTCGCGGCCAGGCTGACGATCGGCGGCTTGTCGCGGGTCACCGCCAGCCGCTTCTCGACCTGCGCCTCGAGCTTCGAGAGGTCGTATCCCGCGCAGGCCGCGCGCTTGTTGAAGGCGTCGTGCTCGCGGCCGTGGATCGCCTCCTGCGTCGTGAAACCCTTGATCTGCGCGGCGAGCTGCGGCGGCGTTCCTGCGCGGAAGGCGCGGACGCTTTCGACGAAGAACGCCTCGCCCGCCGGGAAGGTGGTCGACAGCGCATTGTAGATTGCAGTCGCTTCGACCCGCCCGCCGTGCCAAAGACGCGGCGTGGCCGCGTGACGCCCGAACCGGCGATCGCGCGGCGTAATGCTGAGCTCGGCCGGCGCCGGCAGGGCGGTCGCGTTCATGGGGCGGAACATAGGCTAACTTACACTCGTGTCAACAAGCCGCAAGAGATTGAGCCCGGAAGAGAGCCGCTCCGCCGCCATCAAGGCGGCGCGCCGGTTGCTGCTTGCCTCCGGCCCGCAGGCGGTCACGCTCAAGGCCGTCGCCGCGGAAGTCGGCCGCACCCACGCCAACCTACTTCATCATTTCGGCTCGGCCGCCGGGCTCCAGGGCGCGCTTGCGCGAGCGATCGCCGATTCGGTGACGTCGAGCATCGCCGAGACGGTCGAGCAGGCCCGCGCCGGGCACGCGGATGCCCGCGAGATCGTCGACCGGACGTTCGACGTGTTCGACCGCGAAGGCGCGGGCGCGCTGGCCGCGTGGATGATCCTCACCGGCAATCGCGACGCGCTGAACCCGATCCTCGATTCAATCCGCGCGCTCGTCGCCCAGCTGAGCGTCGGCCACGACGAGCATCGCGTCGCCGAGAGCACGCTTGCGCTGGTGCTCAGCGCACTCGGCGATTCGCTCCTCGGCGCGCCCATCGCCGAAAGCCTCGGCCTGGCCCGGGACACCGCGCGAGAGCTTGCCGCGGAGCGGCTCCGCGAGCGGCTCGCCACCGATCACCCGCGCGACTGACGCGTGCTGAAGGGACTGTCGAAGCATCTGCCGAAGCGGCTCGTTCGCTCGGTCGAGCAACTCGGCCCCGGGGTCATTACCGGCGCCGCCGACGACGATCCGAGCGGAATCGCCACCTATTCCCAGGCCGGCGCCCAATTCGGCTACGGCCTGCTGTGGACCCAGCTTCTCAGCTATCCGCTAATGGTCGCGGTCCAGCTCGTCAGCGCGCATGTCGGGCGAGTCACCGGCGCCGGGCTCGCCAAGACCTTCACCCAGCATTTCCCGCGCTGGGTCGTCGCGCTCCTGGTCGGCCTGCTTCTCGTCGCCAACGTCTTCAACATCGGCGCCGACCTGTCGGCGATGGCGGCGGTCTCGGCAATGGTGGCGGGCGGCGGCAGCCATGTCTTCGTCATCGTCTTCGCGGTCGCCTCCGCGCTTCTCCAGCTGTTCGTCCCGTACCGGAAATATTCGAACGTGCTCAAAGTCCTGACGTTCAGCCTCTTCGCCTATGTCGGGGTCCTGATCCTCGTCCATGTC
>Ga0068852_100001399_pt1 | contig 16231 bp, 15 predicted proteins | sample KBSCornC22_FD_66594 | JGI IMG/M metagenome (GOLD analysis project Ga0068852, IMG submission 66594) | Corn rhizosphere microbial communities from Kellogg Biological Station, Michigan, USA - KBS Corn C2-2 | ecosystem: Host-associated > Plants > Roots > Rhizosphere > Soil ... | reverse complement strand
CCTCGCGCTCCGTCGAGATCGACGTGCGCATCATCGCGGCCACCAACCGCGACCCGATCGACGCGCTGCGCTCCGGCAAGCTGCGCGAGGACCTGTACCACCGCCTCAACGTATTTCCGCTGGCGCTGGCGCCCCTGCGCGAGCGCGGCGACGACATCGAGCTCATCGCGAACCACTTCCTGAACGAGATGAACGAGGCGTGCGGCACCCGGAAGAAATTCGCCCCGGGGGCCGTCGCCCGCATGAAGCAGCACCCGTGGCCCGGGAACGTCCGGGAGTTGAAGAACTTCATTCACAGGGAATACATCATGGCCGGCGAACTAGGAATCGAAGGACCGACGCTCGACACGCAGCCCGCTCCCCTCCGCTCGCTGGGCGGGGCCACCGCAACCGCGATGCCGTCGATCACGGTGCCGCTCGGCACGCCGCTCTCCGTGGTGGCGCGCGAGCTCATCCTGTCGACGCTCGAGCATTGCGGCGGCGAGCGCAAGCGCACCGCCGAGATGCTCGGCATCTGCACCAAGACGCTCTACAACCGGCTGCGCGAGTACGGGATCCGCGACGAGCACATCCGCGCGACTCTCGGGCGTCCGGGGCGGCTCGGCGAGACCGTGCATCGCATGGGTGACACGACCCGGGCTCCATGACGGCTCGCCCCGCGAAGCTCGCAGCCAGCTCGCGGGGCCGCCGTAGCATCGGCGCGGCGCAGTATCGCCGCATCGCCGACCACGCGCCGGTGATGGTGTGGGCGGCCGCGCCCGATCGCCGGTGCACCTACTTCAACCGCCGCTGGGTCGAATTCACCGGCCGGCCGGCCGACGCGCACCTGGGCGACGGCTGGCTCGAGAGCGTCCACCCCGAGGACCGCGACCGCTGCCTCGCGGCATATGCGCGGGCCTTCTCCGCGGTCCAGCCCTTCGAGATCGAGTACCGCCTGAGGCGCGCCGATGGCGAGCACCGCTGGGTGCTGGCGCGCGGCGTGCCGCTGGTCGAGGACGGCACGCTCGACGGCTTCGTGGGCTGCTGCCTCGACGTGAGCGAGCGGCGCGAGGCGCAGGACGCCGCGCGCAAGCGCGAGGAGGACTTCCGCACGCTCGCCGAGAACCTGCCGGACGTCATCGCACGCATCGATCGCAACCTGCGCTTCCTCTACGTGAACCGCGCGGCGGAGACGCTCTTCGGCCGTCCCCGCACGCGCATCGTGGGGCGCCAGCACCACGCCCTCGAGCTGCCGCCCGCGCTCGCGGCGGCCTGGAGCGAGGCGGCGGCGGCGGCTTTCGAAAGCGGCGAGGAGCGGCGCTTCGACGCGGCCGCGGCGGGCGAGCGCCAATTCTCGGGACGCCTCGTGCCCGAGCGCGTCGCGGGCGGCGCGGTCGACGCCGTGCTCGCGATCCTCTACGACGTCACCGCGCGCGCGCACGAGGACGAGAAGCGCGCGCAGATGCTCGCGCGCGAGCGTCACGCGCGCGCGCATGCGGAGTCGGCCACGTTCGCGCGCGACCAGTTCCTCGCCATCGTCTCGCACGAGCTGAGGTCGCCGCTCAACGGCATCAAGAGCTGGACGCACGTGCTCGAGAACCTGCTGGGCGATGCCTCGGCCACCGTGCGGCGCGCGCTCGCGGGCATCATGATCGGGGTCGAGCACCAGGTGCGCCTCATCGAGGACCTGCTCGACGTCACGCGCGCGATGAGCGGCACGCTGGGGCTCGTGAAGCATCCGATGCCCATCATGCCGGTGCTCGCCGATGCGGTCGAAGCCATGCGCGCCCACGCGATCGAGAAGGACCTGCGCATCGTGACCGACTACGATCTCGGCGAGCGCGAGATGCACGGGGATCCGGATCGCGTGCGGCAGGTCTTCACCAACCTGCTCACGAACGCGGTCAAGTTCACGCCGCCCGGCGGCACCATCCACGTCTCGGCGCGCGCCGAAGGCGGCATGGCGTGCGTCGAGGTGCGCGACAACGGCGTGGGCATCCCGCCCGAGTTCGTGCCTTATCTCTTCGACCCCTTCCGCCAGGCCGAAGGCTCGAGCAGCAGGCGGCAGGAGGGGCTCGGCCTCGGGCTGGCGCTCGTGCAGCGCCTGGCCGAGCTGCACGGCGGGCATGCGACCTGCGAGAGCGAGGGTGTCGACCGCGGCGCCACGTTCCGCGTCTTCCTGCCGCTGCGGCGCGAGAGCGGCGCGCGCGTGGTGCTGCCGGACGCTCATCGCGACGACCCGAACGCCTCCGCCCTGCCCTCGCTCGACGGCGTGCACGTGCTGCTCATCGACGACCAGCGCGAGGCGCGCGAGTCGCTGGGCGCGCTCCTCACCCAATCGGGCGCGAGCGTCGACCTCGCGGGCTCCTGCGCCGAGGCCATGGCGTCGCTCGAGCTGGCGTCCGAAGGCGCACGTCCCGAGGTGATCGTGTGCGATATCGCGATGCCCGGGGAGGACGGCTATGCGACGCTCAAGCGCATCCGCGCGTGGGAGGCGGCGCACGGCATGGGCAAGCGGCCCGCCGTGGCACTCACCGCGTTCACCGAGCGCGAGGACCGGCGGCGCGCGCTGGCCGAAGGCTTCCAGATGCACCTCACGAAGCCCGTGGCGCCCGCCGAGCTCATCACCGTCATCGCCAGCGCGGCGCGGCGCACACGGATCTAGCCTGCGCGAAAAGGGCCACCGGCAACTCGTCGTTTTCGACGTCGCCGCCCGCACCCGCATCGGTGGAGACCGCGTAGCCGTGCCGGAACGGCAGGACCACTCCCTCGCGCGCGTCGTCGTCCGCCCGGATCTCGATGCGAGGCATCGACCCGCGCACGGTGCCGAAGAGGGTCGCGAAGGCCACGTCGGCCGCGTCGCGCCCCGTGCCGATGCGGATGAGCCCCATGCCCGGCGAGATGCCCGACGGATCGAAGAGATACCAGCGCTCGTTCAGGTAGGCCTCGACATAGCAGTGGAAGTCGGGGGGGCCGAGCGCGGGATCGGCCCCGTAGTCGATGCCGGTCGCGAGGCGCGCGGGGATATTGAGCGCGCGGCACAGCGTGATCATGAGGTGCGCGTAATCGCGGCACACGCCCGCGCGGCATTGGTACGTCTCGAGCGCGCTCGTGCCCGCGTGGCTGGCGCCGGGCTGGAAGCGCACGTGCGACTCGACCCACGAGCGGATCGCTTCGAGCCGTCCGTAGCCCTGCGCCATGCCGCCGAATTCCCGGTGCGCGATTTCCATCATCCGGTCGGAGGGGCAGTAGCGGCTCGGATACACGTACGGGAGCACGGCGGCGGGCAGCCTCGCGACGGGCACTTCCTCCACGGTCTCGGGCACGGCGAAGTGGTGCACGAGGTCCACGATCGCCTCGTAGCGGATGCGCAGCGTCCCGGGCTCGGCCCGCAGCCGCAGGTGCCGCGTCGCGGGCGACCCGTGGGCCTCCTCGCGCGTCTCGACCGCGGGCTCGACGTGCAGGCGCTCCCACGTGACCCGCTGGTAAGGCGTGCGCGCGGGCTGGATCATCAGCACGAAGTCGGCCGGCGTGACGAGCTCGTAGTCCAGCGTGATGGCGAGGTCGAAGCGTGTCATGAATCGTGGTGTCGGAATTGTTTACCCGAGGAAACGTTGTGCGTTCGCGCCCCTCCAAGGTTGGAGCCCGGCCCGGTGCGGGAAGTTGCGGCGCGGGGCACCCGACGAGAGACCAGAAAGGACCGACATGCCACGTGAGATCTGGAAGGGAGCCATCCTGTTCGGGCTGGTGCAGATCCCCGTTTCCCTCTACCCCGCCGAGCAGTCGGAAGAGCTGTCGTTCACGATGCTCGACCGGCGCGACCTGCAGCCCGTGGGCTACAAGCGCTACAACAAGGGCACCGGCGCGGAGGTGCCCTTCGACCAGATCGTGAAGGGCTACGAGCTGGACGACGGACGCTACGTGACGCTCGAGAAGGAGGACTTCAAGAAAGCCAACGTCGAGGCCACGCAGACCGTCGAGATCGTGGGCTTCGTCGACGGCAAGGAGATCGCGCCCTACTTCTTCGAGTCGCCCTACTTCCTCGCCCCCGGCAAGCACGGCGAGAAGGGCTATGCGCTGCTGCGCGAGGTGCTCGACCGCACCGGGAAGGTGGCGGTCGCGAACGTCGTCATCCGCACGCGCCAGCACATCGCCGTGGTCTATGCGTTCGACAAGTACCTCATCCTGGACACGCTGCGCTACGCCAACGAGCTGCGCGACCCGAGGCAGCTCAAGGTGCCCGACTCGCTCAAGGACGCGAACGTGAAGCCCAACGAGCTCACCATGGCCGAGCGCCTGATCGACGACATGGCGATCAAGTGGGATCCCGCGCAATACCACGACACCTATCGCGACGACCTGCTCGAGATGATCCACGAGAAGGCGCAGGGCAAGGTGCGCGAGGTGCCGAAGGCCAGGCACGCGAAGGAAGCCGACGTCATCGACTTCGCCTCGCTCCTCGAGAAGAGCCTGAAGGCGCGCCGCGGAGGGACTGCCGCCGCGGCCAACGACGAGGACGAGGAAGGCGCGCCGCAGCGTGCGGCACCGCGCAAGCGCGCGGCGGCCAAGGCCACGCGCCGCAAGGCCACGGCTTCCAAGGGCGGGGCGCATCGGCGCGCCGCCTAGACATCGCACAGGAGGAGCTCCATGAGGATCGGCAGCATGATTGCCCTGGCAGGGCTGGGTGCGTTCATCGCGTGGTGCTTCCGCCGCAACGAGGACCTGCGCGTGGCCCGCTCGGAGTCTCGCGAGGACTTGCGGCGGTGGGAGGCGGAAGGCGGCAACGTGCCCGCGGTCGCCACGCCCTCGCCCGTGCGGCCGGCGACCTATCCGCCGGGCGGCGATCCCAACGTGAGGCATTGAGCCCGACCGATGAGCGTGACCGCTTCATCGCTCACCGTCGCGGGCGTTCGCGTCACGCACCCGGAGCGGGTGCTGTTCGACGAGCTCGGCCTCACCAAGGGCGCGCTCGCCGAGTACTACGAGGCGGTGGCCGATCACCTGCTGCCGGACCTGAAGGGCCGGCCGCTCTCGCTCGTGCGCTGCCCGCAGGGCCCGGACGAAGGCTGCTTTTTCCAGAAGCACATCGACGCCGCATGGTCCGGCGAGATCGAGCGGGTGAGCATCGCCCAAAGCGACGGCGAAGGCATCTACGCCGTCGCGAACACCGCCGCCGCGGTCGTGGGACTCGTGCAGAAGGGCGTCATCGAGCTGCACGTGTGGGGCTCGACCACGCGCGACCTCTCGAAGCCCGATCGCATGGTGTTCGATCTCGATCCCGATGCGCTCGTGCCGTGGCGCGAGGTGATGGCCGCGACGCGCCGCGTGCGCGAACGCGTCGAGGACCTCGGCCTCGAGGCGTTCCTCAAGACCTCGGGTGGAAAGGGGCTGCACGTGATGGTGCCGCTGGCACCCAAGCACGAGTGGGACGAGGTGAAGGCGTTCTCGCGCGCGATCGCGGATTCGCTCGCGGCGGAGGATCCGCGGCTCTTCACCACGAACATGGCGAAGAAGGAGCGCACGCGCCGCATCTTCATCGACTACCTGCGCAACGCGCCCGGGGCGACGACGGTCGCGGCGTACTCCGTGCGCGCGCGCCGCGGAGCGCCGGTCTCCACACCCCTGCACTGGGACGAGCTGGGCGGGCGCATGAAGCCCGCGTCGTTCCACGCCGGCAACGTGATCCGCCGGCTGCAGGGCCTGCACTCCGATCCGTGGAAGGCGTTCCGGCGCAAGTCGCAGACGATCACCGCGGCCATGAAACGAAAGGTCGGCCTCGAAGCATGAAGCAACGCGCCAACATTCCCTCCCCCGATCCGATGCCGGACGACGTGCCGCCGGTGCCCAAGCCGCCGCCGATCCCGCCGCCGCCTTCGCCCGCCGAGACGCCGCCCATGGGCGACCCGGATCGCAAGCGCGAGCCGCCGGTGCGCGACCCGCCGCCCGACGAGAGGCCCAATCCCCGGCGGTACTAGCCTTTCGGCCCGGTCATGTCCTCGGGCCGCACCCACTGGTCGTATTGCGCCTCGCTCACGTAGCCCAGCGCCACCGCCGCCTCGCGCAGGCCCGTGCCCTCGCGATGCGCCTTCTTCGCGATCTCCGCGGCGCGGTCGTAGCCGATGTGGGGGGCGAGCGCGGTGACGAGCATGAGCGAGCCCATGAGAAGCTCCGCGATGCGCTCGCGTTGGGGCTCGATGCCCCGCGCGCAATGCTCGTCGAAGCTTGCCATGCCGTCGGCGATGAGACGCACGCTCTGAAGGAACGCGTTCGCGATGAGCGGCTTGAAGACGTTGAGCTCGAGGAAGCCGCCGGCGCCTCCCATGTTGATCGCCACGTCGTTGCCCATGACCTGGCAGGCGGCCATCGTGAGCGCCTCGGCCTGCGTCGGATTCACCTTGCCCGGCATGATGGAGCTGCCGGGCTCGTTCTCCGGAATGGTGATTTCGCCGATGCCGCTCCTCGGCCCGCTCGACAGGAGCCGGATGTCGCTCGCGATCTTGTAGAGCGATACCGCGAGGCCCTTCAGGGCGCCGTGCGCCTGCACCATGGCGTCGTGCGTGGCGAGCGCCTCGAACTTGTTCGGCGCGGTGACGAACTCGCAGCCGGTGAGCGCCGAGAGCTCCGCGGCCACGCGCGCGCCGAACTCGGGATGGGCGTTGAGGCCCGTGCCCACCGCGGTGCCCCCGAGCGCGAGCTCCGAGAGATGGGGAAGCGAATCCTCGATGTGCCGCCGCGCATGCTCGAGCTGCGAGGCGTATCCGGAGAACTCCTGGCCCAGTGTCAGCGGTGTCGCATCCTGCATGTGCGTGCGGCCGATCTTCACGACGTCGCGGAACTCCTGCGATTTTTCCGCGAGCGTCGCGCGCAGCCGCTCGAGCGCCGGCAACAGGTTGCGGCGGATCGCGACCACGGCCGCGACGTGCATGGCGGTCGGGAACACGTCGTTCGAGCTCTGCCCGCGGTTCACGTCGTCGTTGGGATGGATCCGCCGGCCCTCGCCGCGCGGCCCGCCCAGCAGCTCGCTCGCGCGATTGGCGAGGACCTCGTTCATGTTCATGTTCGACTGCGTGCCGGACCCGGTCTGCCACACGACGAGCGGAAACTCGTCGGGCCAGCGCCCGGCGAGCACCTCGTCGGCGGCGGTTGAGATGGCCCGGGCCTTTTCCGCTGTTAGCCCGCCCAGGGAGGCGTTCACGGTGGCGCACGCGCGCTTGACCCAGGCCAGGGCCTGCACGATCTCGGCCGGCATGCGCTCGCCCGAGATGCGGAAGTGCTCGAGCGAGCGTTGCGTCTGCGCGCCCCAGAGGCGCCCGGCCGGTACCTCGATCGGGCCGAACGTGTCCTTCTCGATGCGTGCGTCGTTCATCGATGCCCCATCCTCGCCTTCGCTTTTGTGTAGAGTTTGCGCTCTTCGTCCATTCACGACATCCAACCCGAGGAAACGTTGCCCATGAAGAAGAGGATCGCCATCGCCGTGTTCGCCACCCTGGCCGCCGCCGCCTCCGCGCAGCAGGTGAAGCTGGAGGACCAGATCAAGCTGCGCCGTGCCGCGTACGACATGATGGGCTACGGCTTCGGCGACCTCGCCGCCATGGCGCAGGACAAGAAGCCGTTCAACAAGGAGGAGGCGGAGCACGACGCCGACCTCGCCGTGGCCGCCTCGACGGTGCCGAAGCGTTTCTTTCCCGAGGGCAGCGACAAGGACACGAAGGCCAAGCCCGAGATCTGGCAGAACCGCGCGGACTTCGACTCGAAGATGGACCACATGATCGCGGAAGTCGCGAAGCTGCCGGCCGTGGTCCGGGCCGGCGACATGGCGGCGTTCAAGAAGCAGGTCGGCGCGACCGGGCAGGCGTGCAAGGCGTGCCACGACAAGTACCGCGCGAAGTGACGGTGCCGCCGCGCATCCGGGTGTGGGACCTCCCCACCCGGATTTTCCACTGGGCGCTCGTCGCCCTCGCCGTCTTCTCGTTCACGACGGGAAAGATCGGCGGCGACTGGATGGCCTGGCACCTGAGGAGCGGCTATGCGGTGCTCACATTGCTGCTTTTCCGGCTGCTCTGGGGCCTTGTGGGGAGCACGACCTCGCGCTTCGCCCACTTCGTGCGCGGTCCGCGCGCGGCGATCGCCCATGCGCGCAACCTCCTCGCGACCGGCACCGCCGTGGCCTTCGGCCACAACCCGCTCGGCGGATGGATGATCCTGCTCATGCTCGCCGCATTCCTCCTGCAGGCCGTCTCGGGCCTGTTTTCCGACGACGAGATTGCCACCCAGGGTCCGCTCGCCGCGAAGGTGTCGAACGCCATGGTCTCGCGCATGAGCGCGCTGCATTCGTACAACGAGTGGGTGCTGGTGGGGCTCGCGGCGCTGCACCTCGCCGCCATCGCGACCTACACCTTCGTGCTGCGGGCGCCCCTCGTGGGCGCGATGGTGCACGGGACGACCGTGCACGGACCGTCGGGCGCGGTGCGCGGCTTCCGCGAGTCGCCGACGTGGCTCGCCGCCCTGCTGCTGGCGACCTGCGCGGGCTTCGTCTACTGGCTCGTCGTGGTCTTCGCGCGCGGCTAGCCCATGCACGACGCCGCGTTCAGCCGCTTCCGCGCGGCCAATCCCGACCGGCTGCATTTCGCCGCGCACAGCCACCACCCGTGGCCCGACGCGACCGAGGCGGCGCACGCGCGCTACTGGACCGACTCGGCCACGCTCGCCGATCGGAAATGGGAGCGGATATTGGGCGAGGTCCTGCCCGCGGCGCAGGACCACGTCGCGCGCAAGCTCTCCCTCTCCGATGCGCGCCAGGTGGCCTTCGCGCCGAACACGCATGAGTTCGTGGCGCGGCTCTACTCCTGCTTCGGGCTCGAACGTCCCATCCGCGTGCTCACGACCGCGCACGAATTCCACAGCTTCACGCGCCAGACACGGCGTCTCGAGGAAGCCGGGCGCGTCGAGGTGACCCGCGTGCCGCTCGAGCCGTGGGAAACGTTCGACGCTCGCTTCGCCGCGGCGGCGCGCGAGCCGGCATGGGACTTCATCTTCTTCTCGCACGTCTTCTTCGACTCCGGCTTCGTCGTGCGCGACCTCGCCGGCATCTGCGCCGCGGCGCCGCGCAATGCGCTGGTCGCGATCGACGGCTACCACGCCTTCTGCGCGATTCCCGTCGACCTGGCCGCCATCCACCGCCGTGCGTTCTACCTCGCGGGCGGATACAAGTACGCGATGTCGGGCGAAGGCGCCTGCTTCCTCGCGGTCCCGCCGGGCAACCGGCTGCGGCCCGTCGACACGGGGTGGTACGCATCGTTCGACCGCCTCTCGCAGGGCGAGAGCGAGGTGCCCTACGCCGGCGATGCCTTCCGCTTCTGGGGCGCGACCTTCGATGCGTCGGGCCTCTATCGCTTCGTGGCGGCGATGGACTGGCTGGACCGCAGCCGCATCACGGTCGACGCGATCCACCGGCACGCGACGGTGCTGCAGAAGCATTTCCTCGACGGCTGCGCGCGCCGCGGCATCGAAGCCCTGGCGCCCGCGCGGCTCGTGCCGCCGCCCGGTGCGCCGCGCGGCAACTTCCTCGCCTTCGCGCTGGCCGACGCGGAAGAAGTCCATCGCCGCATCGTGGCAGCCAACGTGACGATCGACCGCCGCGGCGACCGCGTGCGCTTCGGCTTCGGCCTCTACCACGACGAGGCCGAGGTGGAGCGGCTGATCGACGTCGTCGCGCAGGCGCTAACATGAGCGGTTTCCCGTCCCGAATCGCACCATGACGCTCGTCTCCTCGCGCCCGCTGCGGGCCCTCCTTCTCTCGCTCGCGCTCTTCACCGGTCTCGCGCAAGCCGCGGACCGCTGGCCCGACCGCCCGATCCATTTCGTGGTGCCCTATCCCGCCGGCGGCCCGCTCGATGCCGTCGCTCGGCTCACGGCGCAGAAGGTGTCGGCCGATCTCGGCCAGCCCATCGTGGTCGAGAACCGGCCGGGGGCCGGCGGCAACATCGGCGCGGAGTACGTGGCGCGCGCCGCCCCCGACGGCTACACGCTGCTGCTCGGCGCGGTCGCGACGCACGCGATCAACCCCACGCTCTACGCGCATATTCCCTACGACGCGCAGAAGGACTTCGAGCCGGTGACTCAGATCGCCTCGACGCCCAACGTGCTCATCGTGAACCCTTCGCTTCCGGTGCACAGCGTGCGCGAGTTCATCGCGTATGCGAAGGCGCATCCCGGAGCGCTCAACTTCGGGTCGGGCAGCACGGGCAGCGCCGGCCACCTCGCGGGCGAGCTCTTCAAGCGCATGGCCGGCATCGAGATGACGCACGTGCCGTACAAGGGGGCCGCGCCCGCGATGACCGATCTCATCGCGGGCCAGGTGCAGCTCATGTTCGACAACCTCGCCTCGGCGCTCACCCAGATCAAGGCGGGCAAGGTGCGCGCGCTCGCGGTGACCACCGCGAAGCGCACGCCGCTGGCGCCGGACCTGCCGACGATCGCGGAGAGCGGGCTCCCCGGCTTCGACATCAACACGTGGTTCGGGCTCTTCGTGCCGGCGAAGACGCCGCGGCCCGTCGTCGATCGGCTGCACGACGAATTCGTGAAGGCCCTGAATGCACCCGATGTGCGCGGCAAGATGCTCGCGCTCGGCGCCGAGCCCGTGGGCAACACGCCGGCGCAGTTCGCGGCTTACATCAGGTCCGAGTCGGAAAAGTACGCGAAGGTCATCCAGGCCTCCGGCGCGAAGGTCGACTGACGGTGCGCGCGCTCGCGTGGGCCATGGGGCTCATCACCGCGGCGGCCTTCGCGGCCCTCGCGCTCGCGATGCTCGCGTCCGAGAGCCGCATCTGGGTTCCCGCGTTGGCAACGCTCATCACGTTGATCGCCGTGCAGCTCGCGTTCATGGGCGGCATCCAGTCGGGTGCCGCGCTCGCGCGCGAGCCCGCCGGCGGGATGGCGGCGTGGGCGCTGCTGCTGGGGTGGGTCCCGGCCCTCGGCGGTCTCGCCGTCTTCTGGTTGCGGACGACCGGCATGCAGCTCGCGTGCGCGATCGCCCTCTTCCTCGTGACGTTCGCGATCGACGCGTGGCTCGTGCGCCGACAGTTCCTGCCGCGCTGGTTCCTGCCCGTGCGCGCCGTCTCTACCGCCGTGGCGCTCGCCGCGGCGGCACTCGGGCTCTGGCGGGCTTAGTTCCGCCGAAGCGGCCGAGCCACGCGAAGAACTCGCCGTACCACAGGCGCGAGTTCTGCGGCTTCAAGATCCAGTGGTTCTCGTCGGGAAAGAAGACGAGGCGGGACGGGATGCCCTTGGCCTGCAGCGTGTTGTAGTAAGCGAGGCCCTGCGTATCGGGCACGCGGTAGTCGAGGAGGCCGTGCAGCACCAGCGTCGGCGTCTTCATGCGCGCCACGCGCGAGCGGGGGTTCTGCGACGCCACTCGCTCTTCCCGCTCCCAGTACCAGCCGCCCAGCTCCTTCGGGAACCAGTACCAGGCGTCGCCGCCGAACATGCTCACCCAGTCGAAGCAACCGGCGTGGCACACGTACGCCTTGTAGCGGTCGGTATGGCCGTTCATCCACGCGACCATGTAACCGCCGTAGCTGCCGCCCGAGGCGAAGAGGCGCTCGCGGTCGATGTAGCGCGTGCGCAGCATGAAATCAGTAGCGGCCTCCACGTCCCCGTATTCCTTCTTGCCGAATTGCCGCTCGATCGACTCGTGGAAGCGCTGGCCGAACGAGGAAGACCCGTGGTAGTTCACGCACACCACCACGTAGCCTTGCGCGGCGAAGAGCTGGTTGTTCCAGCGGAAGTGGAAGTTGTCGCCCCACACCGAGTGGGGACCCCCGTGGATGTTGTGCAGCAGCGGCCACTTCTTTTTCGGGTCGAAGTCCGGCGGGTAGATCACCCAAGCCTGCACGGGCTCGCGGTTCCAGCCGGGGAACTCGATCTCGCGCACCTCGCCCATCGCGACGCCTTCCATCACGCCGTCGTTGAAGCGGTCGATGCGCGTGAGGTCGCTTCCCTGCTCCGCGTAGTACACGGCGGGCGGCGTGCTCATGTCGTTGCGGACGAGAACGACGCCCTCGCCGGCGAGCGCGAACTCCTGGATCGTGCCGCCCGCGACGATCACGCGCGGCTTGCGCGAATCGATGTCCCAGCGCCAGAGGTGGGTGCGTGCCCGGTCCTCGCCGTGATAGAGCACGGCCGCCGAGTCGCGCGTCCACGCGAGAGGCGCATGCACCGCGCGATCCCAGCGGCTGCCCGCCACGTCGAGCTTGCCGCTGGCGCGATCGATGAGGGCCAGCCGGTGCATCGCGACCGGGTTGCGCCGGATGTCGGCGGTCACGAGCGCGATGCGCCGTCCATCGGGCGAGTAGCACGGCGTCTCGTGCGAGAGCGTCGAGCGCGCGGTCGCATTGCGCACGCGCCCGGTGCGCACGTCGATGAGGCCGATGTGCGTCGGATGGTCGAAACGCTTGACCGGCTCGGGATCGAAGGTGAAGGCGATCTCACGCCCGTCCGGTGCGATGTCGTACAGGTTCGCCGTGGGCTCGGCGCGCGTGAGCTCCCAGCGCGAGCCGGCGAAGAGGTCCGTCACGCGGCCGCTGTCGACATCGACCGTGAAGAGATGCGGCACCCGCCCGTCGGAGATCCAGCGATCCCACCAGCGGTAGGCCGGCTCCTCCACGACGTGCGCCTTGACCTTGGAGTCCTTCCAGGCGCGATAGCGCTTCTCGAGGTCGCCGGTCTTCGCATCGGGCCAGACCCACGAGATGAACGCGATGCGGCGCGAATCGGGAAACCACTTGAGGCCCGCGGCGCCCGTCGCGAGCGTCGTGACCCGCCGCGCCTCGCCGCCGTCGGGCGCGATCACGTACACCTGCGGCTCCTCGTCGGCCCTTTCGATGCCGACGGCAGGCCGCTTTGCCACGAACGCGATCGCGCGGCCGTCGGGCGACCAGCGCGGCTCGCCGTCCCGGTCGCCGCAGGTCGTGAGCTTGCGCGGCTCGCCGCCGAGGCACGAGAGCAGCCACAGCGCCGAGGCCTGCGTGTTCTGCTCCATGTCGAAGGTGGCGACGGAGACGCACGCCTGCGCGCCGTCGGGAGACGCGGTGGGCTGCGCGGGTCGGGCGAGCTGCCAGAGGCGCTCGACGGTCATGCGGTTCGGTTTCACGGCTCGGTTCGGGTGTTTCGGGGTGGCGCATTGTAGCGTGCGTTAGTGCGCGGGGCCCGAGCTAGAATCGACCTTCCTTCCCGCGAGCCCCGAGCCATGAAGCCGAACGACCTCAAGCCCAGCTTCCGATGGGACGACCCCCTGCTCCTCGAGGACCAGCTCACCGAGGAGGAGCGCATGGTGCGCGACAGCGCGCGCGCTTACTGCCAGGAAAAGCTGATGCCGCGGATCCTCGAGGCCAACCGGCACGAGAAGTTCGACCCCGCGGTGTTCCGCGAGATGGGCGCGCTCGGCTTCCTGGGATCCACCATCGAGGGCTACGGCTGCGCGGGCGTGAACCACGTCTGCTATGGGCTCATCGCGCGCGAGGTGGAGCGAGTCGACTCCGGATATCGATCGGGCATGAGCGTGCAGTCCTCGCTCGTGATGCATCCGATCCACGCCTACGGCACCGAGGAGCAGCGGCGCAAATGGCTGCCGAAGCTCGCGACCGGCGAGCTGATCGGCTGCTTCGGCCTCACGGAGCCCGACTACGGATCGGATGCGGGCGGCATGGTGACCCGCGCGAAGAAGGTCGCGGATGGATGGCTCCTGAACGGGGCGAAGATGTGGATCAGCAACGCGCCTTATGCGGACGTGTTCGTCGTCTGGGCCAAGGACGACGCGGACGAGATCCGCGGCTTCGTGCTCGAGAAAGGCATGAAGGGACTCACCGCGCCGAAGATCGAGGGCAAGTTCAGCCTGCGCGCCTCGCCGACCGGAGAAGTCGTGATGAGCGACGTCCTCGTGCCCGACGCGCACCTGCTGCCGAACGTGAAGGGGCTCAAGGGACCGTTCGGATGCCTCAACAAGGCGCGCTACGGCATCGCGTGGGGCGCCATGGGCGCGGCCGAGTTCTGCTGGCACGCCGCGCGCCAGTACACGCTCGACCGCAAGGCCTTCGGCAAGCCGCTCGCCGCGAACCAGCTGGTCCAGAAGAAGCTCGCGGACATGCAGACGGAGATCGCGCTCGGGCTGCAGGGCGCGTTGCGCGTGGGCCGCCTCATGGACGAGGGGCGTGCCACGCCGGAAATGGTCTCGATGATGAAGCGCAACAACTGCGGCAAGGCGCTCGAGATCGTGCGCACTTCACGGGACATGCACGGCGGGAACGGGATCGCCGACGAGTTTCACGTCATCCGGCACGTGATGAACCTCGAGGCGGTGAATACCTACGAGGGCACGCACGACATCCACGCGCTCATCCTCGGTCGCGCGCAGACCGGGATCGCCGCGTTCTGACCGCCCGGCCTTTCAGGCCGTCTCGCCGCGCTGCTCGGGTTCGAGCAGGGGCTCCATCGATTTTGCCGACCGCTCCACCGCCGTCGAGGCCACGACGCGATGGCGGTTCACGTATTCCTCGTGGTTGCGCTCGACGTCGCCCAGGTCGTAGACGTAGTTCACCATGAGGCCGAACGACTGCGCGAGCCCCTTGGCGGTCGGGTCGGCGAGCCAGTTCACGCGCTCGAGGCGCGCGCCATTTCCGAGGTGGAAGCGCGCGACCGGGTCGGCGGCGTGGCCGTCGCGCCATTCGCGCGTGAGGTACCAGGCGGCGAGGCCCTCGAGCGGCTCGCGCAGCTCGGGCGGCGGGAATGCGGCGGCATCGGCGATGTGGCGCAGGAGCGCCGCGTGCGGGCCGTGCTCCGCGACCTCCGCGCCGGCAGGCACGAGGGATTTGCGCGCCCACGCGCGCAGCCCCGGCACCGGCGACAACGTCGCGAACACCTTCAGGTTCGGCAGCTCCGCGTGCAGGTCCTGCGCCACCTGCTTGATGAGGAAGTTGCCGAAGGAGATGCCCTTCAGGCCCGGCTGGCAGCTCGTGATCGAGTAGAACACCGCGCAGCGCGCGCGGCGCGGATCGCCCACCACGCTCTCGAGGGCGAGGATCGGCGCCACTTCCGACGGCATCTCGTTCACGAAGGCGACCTCGACGAAGATGAGGGGCTCGTCGGGGAGCGCCGGGTGGAAGAACGCGAAGCAGCGGCGGTCGCGCTCGAGGCGGCGCTTGAGGTCGGGGAAGCCGTGGATCTCGTGAACCGCCTCGTAGGCGATCAGTTTCTCGAGGATGCGCGCGGGCGTTCCCCAGTCGATGCGGCGCAGCTCGAGGAAGCCGCGGTTGAACCACGACCCCAACAGGTGCACCAGGTCGTTGTCGACGGCCGCGAGCTTGCGGTCGACCTTGATGCGCTCGAGCAGCTCGGCGCGCAGCTCGAGCAGCACGGCCGTGCCGCCCGGCGCCATGTTCATGCGGCGGAAGACTTCCTGGCGCGGCGGCTCCGTCACGCGCTCGAGCTCCGCCAGGTGCTCGGGCGAGGCCTCGCGGTGATAAGCCGTGGCGGCCGCGAGCACCGCGTCGGGATCGGGCGAGAAATCGCGCGCGAGCGCCTCGAAGAAGCGCAGCCGCCCGGGGGCGTCGAGCGCGGCGTAGAGCCCGAGCGAGCGCCGCGCGAGCGCGGCCCCCGAGGCTTCGCCGCGCTCCGAGATGAGCGTCCTCAGCACGGTCGCCAGCCGGTCGGCCCGGCGCTGCGACGGCGTGCGCACGATTCCGCTCGCGACGATCGTGTCGACGATGCGGTCGATCACCGTACGCGCATTCATGGCGGGCTCCCCTTTCCCGGCCGCGGGCGGCCGCCCTTCAGCCGTTCACTTGTACTTCTCGCGCAGCATGTTCTTCTGCACCTTGCCCATGGCGTTGCGCGGCAATTCATCGACGAAATAGACGCGCTTGGGCACCTTGAAGTTCGCGAGCTTGCGCTTGAGCGCCAACAAAATGTCCGTTTCGGTGGGCCGCGTTCCCGGCTTGGAAACCACGACCGCGGTGACCGCCTCGCCGAAGTCGGGATCGGGCACGCCCACGACCGCGGACTCCTGCACCGAGGGCAGCTCGTCGATCGCCAGCTCGATCTCCTTGGGGTACACGTTGTAGCCGCCGCTGATGATGAGGTCCTTGGAGCGACCTGCGATGCTCACGTAGCCGTCTTCCGAGATGCTGCCCATGTCGCCGGTCCTGAACCATCCGTCCCCGGTGAAGTCCTCGGCGGTCTTCTCGGGCATGCGCCAGTA
>Ga0068852_100001397_pt1 | contig 16242 bp, 12 predicted proteins | sample KBSCornC22_FD_66594 | JGI IMG/M metagenome (GOLD analysis project Ga0068852, IMG submission 66594) | Corn rhizosphere microbial communities from Kellogg Biological Station, Michigan, USA - KBS Corn C2-2 | ecosystem: Host-associated > Plants > Roots > Rhizosphere > Soil ... | reverse complement strand
GCTGCGCGGCTTGTCGCTGGCTGCATCGGCCGAGGCGAACTCGACGTTCTCCGGCTTCTTCGAGCTACCCGGCTCGTGCGCCAGCGCGCGCCGCATGCTCGCGTCGTTCTCGCGCAGGGCGCGGGACGGCGAAGTGAGGACGGCTCGCGCGTGGGTTGCGTCGCACGGCGGTCCCGCCGCGTTCGTCCCACCTCCTTTGAAAGAGTCCGCCCCGGCGCGGGCTGATGACGCCGCGCCGACCGATCCGGCCGTCGCGCAAGCGGTCGCCGACGCAGCGTCCGCCACGCTCGCTTCTGCTGCCTTGCCTGCTGCGGAGTCGACAGCGTCGAGTGCGCAGCCGGCGCTCGAGGCTGCATCGGCGGCCGCCAGCGCTATCCCGTATTCCGCAACCCCGCCGCCAGACCGTTGATCGAGATGTGGATGCCGCGCTTGACGCGGTCCATGCTCGGATCGTTCTTGCGACTCGCGCGATAGCGCCGCATCAGCTCGACCTGGAGATGGTTGAGCGGGTCGAGGTAGGGAAAGCGGTGCTCGATGGAACGCGCGAGCGCGGGGTTGTTCGCGAGGCGGTGCCGCTCGCCGGTGACAAGCGTCAGCGCGGCGTTCGTCCGCCCCCACTCTTCCTCGATGCGCGCGAAGATGCGCCGGCCCGCCCTCCGGTCTTCGGCGAGCGCCGCGTAGCGCGCGGCGATCGCCATGTCGCTCTTGGCGATCACCATGTCGAGGTTCGAGATCAGCGTTGCGAAGAACGGCCACTCGCGCGCCATGCGCCTCAGCAGCGCGAGCCGGTCGCTGCGGCCGCGGCCCTTGCCGAGGAACGCCTCGATGCCGAGGCCGAATCCGTACCAACCCGGCAGGCCGACGCGGCATTGGCCCCAGCTGAAGCTCCACGGGATCGCGCGCAGGTCCTCGATCCGACGCGACGCCTTGCGCGACGCCGGACGCGAGCCGATGTTGAGCTCCGCGATCTCGCGAATCGGCGTCGCGCTGAAGAAGTAGTCGGCGAAGCCCGGCGTCTCGTAGACGAGCGCCCGGTACGCTGCCATGCTCGACGCGCTGATCGCCTCGGCAGCATCGAGGAAGCTCCGCGGCGCTGCCCGCGTCGGCTGCAGCAACGTCGCCTCGAGCGTCGCGGCGACGAGCGTCTCGAGGTTGCGGCGGCCGATCTCCGGCTGCGCGTACTTCGATGCGATCACTTCGCCTTGCTCGGTGAGACGGATCTGGCCGTTCACTGTCCCCGGCGGCTGCGCCAGGATCGCCTGGTAGCTGGGGCCCCCGCCGCGGCCGACGGTGCCGCCGCGGCCGTGGAAGAGGCGCAGCGTGATCCGGTGCGAGGCACCGAGCTCGGCGAACAGTTGCACGAGCGCGATCTCCGCCCGATACAGCTCCCAGTTGCTCGTGAACGTGCCGCCGTCCTTGTTGCTGTCGCTGTAGCCGATCATGACGTCCTGCTCGGCGCCCGAGCGCTGGACCATCGCCGCGATTCCCGGCAGCGCGTAGTACTCGCGCATGATCGTCGCGGCGCCGCGCAGGTCTTCGATCGTCTCGAACAGCGGCGACACGATGAGCGCGGTTGTCGCATCGTCGTCGTTGTCGAGCGTGCCCCGGACGAGCCCCGTTTCCTTGAGCAGCACGAGCACCTCGAGGAGGTCGCTGACGCTCTCGGTGTGCGAGATGATGCAGTGGCGCAGGGCCTCGCGGCCGAAGCGGCGCAGCATCTCGGCAGCGGCCTCGAAGATCTCGAGCTCCTTCAGGGTCTCGGCTGAATACGCGTCGGCTCGTTCGCTCGCGCCGATGCGCAGCGGCCGCGCGTCGCCGAGCACGCCGAGCAGGAGAGCGCGCTTGCCCGCCTCGTCGAGCGCCGAATAGCCGCGCTCGATGCGCGCGACGGCGAGCAGCTCGGCGACGACGGCCTCGTGCTTGTCCGAGCTCTGGCGCAGGTCGACCGTCGCGAGGTGGAAACCGAACACCTGCACCGCGCGCATCAGCGGCGCCAGGCGCGGCCGCACCAGCGCCTCGGCGTGGTGCGACGCGAGCGACTCGGCGATCGTCCGCAGGTCGGCAAGGAAGTCGCCCGCCGCCGGGTAGGGCGCGCTCGGCGTCACCGCGTGGCGCAGCGCCTCGGTGCCGGTGAGCGCGAGGAGTGTCGCCGCCAGCCGCGCGTAGACGCCGATCAGCGCGCGGCGATACGGCTCGTCTTGGCGGTGCGGGTTGGTGTCGCCCGATGCGTCGGCCAGCGCGCGCAACGCCGGCGCGACCGGCTGAAGCGTCGCCGAGTTCGAGAGCTCGGCGCCTAGCTCGTGCACCTGCGCGAGATAGTGTCGAAGCGCGGTCTCGCACTGGTGCGCGAACGCGGTGACGAGCGTCGTCGCGTCGACGAACGGATTGCCGTCGCGGTCGCCACCGATCCACTGGCCCATGCGGAAGAACGGCGCGATCGCATGCCCCGGCAGGGCCGTCTCGATCTCCTCGTACAGGATCGGGATCTGCGCGAGGAACGTCGCCCGGTAGTAGCTGAGCGCGTTGTCGATCTCGTCCTCGACGGTGAGCTTGGCGGTGCGCAGCATCCGCGTCTGCCAGAGCTGCGTCACGCGCGCGCGCAGCATTGCCTCGTTGGCATCGAGTTCGCGCGTGCCCGCCGTGGGCATGCGCGCCGCGAGCAGCTCGGCGATCGCGCGCTCGGCGTCGAGGATGCTCTTTCGCTGCACCTCGGTCGGGTGCGCGGTGAGCACCGGCGAAATGAAGGCGCGGTTGAGCGTCGCGGCGATGCGCCGGGCGTCGATGCCGCGGCGGGCGAGGCGCTCGAACGCGAGCGCGAGCGATCCTTCCTGCAGGTCGCCGCGGCGTTCGTGGAACGCGCGTCGTCGCAGATGGTGGCGGTCCTCGGCGATGTTGGCGAGGTGCGAGAAGTAGCTGAACGCGCGGATCACGCTCACCGCGCGGTCGCCGCTCAGCCGCGCGAGCACTCGGTCGAGGTCGCGGCCGGCGCTCTTGTCGCGCTTCAGCCGGTACGCGACCGCGAGCTTGCGGATCTTCTCGACGCGCGCGAACGCCGCCTCGCCTTCCTGCTCGCGCAGGACGTCGCCGAGGATGCGGCCGAGCAGCCGGATGTCGTCGACGAGCGGCTGGTTCTTCTGTGCGGCAAGGTGCGCGTCGCGGGCGTTCGTGGCCATGACCGGCGATGATGCAGGAGACGTGCCTGCTACGATCGTCCGCATGCCCCGGCCGATCGTCATCGCGACGCGCGAGAGCCGCCTCGCGCTCTGGCAGGCGGAGCACGTTCGCGCACTCCTGATGCGCGCGGGCGACGTCGACGTCACGCTGTTGCCGATGACGACGCGCGGCGACCAGATCCTCGACCGGACCCTCGCCAAGGTCGGCGGCAAGGGCCTCTTCGTCAAGGAGCTCGAGACCGCGCTCGCTGACCGCCGCGCCGACATCGCCGTCCATTCGCTGAAGGACGTGCCGATGGACCTGCCGGCGGGCTTCGCGCTCGCTGCGGTGCTCGAGCGCGAGGACGCGCGCGACGCCTGGGTGTCGGGCCGGCACGCGCGGCTGGCCGACGTTCCTGCCGGCGTCGTCGTCGGCACGTCGAGCCTGCGCCGCGTCGTCCAGCTCGCGGCGTTGCGCCCCGATCTGCGCGTCGAGCCGCTGCGCGGCAATCTCGACACGCGGCTGCGCAAGCTCGACGAAGGCCGATACGAGGCGATCGTGCTCGCCGCCGCCGGCCTGATCCGGCTCGGCGCCGGCGACCGCATCCGCGCGCGCTTCGCGACGACCGAGATGCTGCCGTGCGCCGGGCAGGGCGCGCTTGCGATCGAGACGCGCGCCGACGACGATGCCTTGCGCGCGCGCCTGGCTTCGTTCACGCATGTGCCGACCAGGCTTGCGGTCGCGGCCGAACGCGCCGTCTCGCGCGCGCTCGGCGGCAGCTGCAGCATGCCGCTCGCCGCGCACGCGAGCTGGCGGGGCGACGCGCTCGTCCTCGATGCTGCCGTCGGCCATCCTGGCGACCACGCGGCGCCGCTGCTTCGCGCCCAGCGCACCGGCCAGGTCGTCGACGAACGCGCCGCCGAAGCGCTCGGCAGCGACGCCGCGCGGGCGCTCCTCGCCGCCGGCGTGGCGCCGTATCTGGAAGCCGCCGAGCGTCTCGGGGCAACGCCGGACGCGCCGTGAGCGCGCCGCTGCCGCTCCGCGTCGTCGTCACGCGGCCGGCGGCGCAAGCGGCGGCGTGGGTCGAACAGCTGCGCGAGCGCGGCATCGACGCCGAGGCGCTGCCGCTGATCGAGATCGCCGCGGCCGAGGACCCTGCGCCGCTGGTCGACGCCTGGCAAAAGATCGCGAGCCATCGGCTCGTCGTGTTCGTCAGCGCCAATGCGGTCGAGCACTTCTTCGCCGCACGGCCGGATGCCATGGCGTGGCCGGACGACGTCGCTGCCGCCGCGCCCGGACCCGGCACCGCGCAAGCGCTGCTGCGCGCCGGCTGCCCGGCCGCTTCGATCGTCAGCCCGACGATCGAAGCGGCGCAGTTCGACTCCGAGGCGCTCTGGGAACGTCTGCGCGGCCGCGACTGGAGCGGGTCGCGCGTCCTCGTCGTCCGCGGCGACGGCGGCCGCGACTGGCTCGCCGACCGTCTTCGCGACGCCGGCGCGGCGCTCGAGACGGTCGGCGCGTACCGGCGCGTCGCGCCGATGTTCGCGGGTGCGGCGCGCGAGCGGATCGATGCGCTCGTCGCGGCCGCCGACGTCGTCTGGCTCTTCAGCAGCTCGGAGGCGATCGCCAACCTCGCGCGCGCCGCGGGCGACGCGCGCTGGCAGAACGCGCGTGCGCTCGCGACCCATCCGCGCATCGCGACGCGTGCGCGCGCGCTCGGCTTCGGCACCGTCGTCGAATGCGGTGCGACGGTCGATGCGGTGGTCGCCTGCATACAATCGATCGAACCGTGAACGACGCAACCTCGCCAGCCCCGCAGCCGCGCGAGCTCGTCCCTGTGCCGGACACGGCGTCGGCGTCGTCGGTGCGCACGCTGCGCATCGCGGTCGTCCTCCTCGCGCTGCTCGCGATCGCCGCGCTCGTCTTCGCATGGCGCGCCAACGAGCGCGTCCACGGCAGCGAACGCGAGCTCGTCAAGCGGCAGCAGGAGAGCGCGACGCTCGTCACCGAGGCAACCCTCGTCGCGCGCCAGGCGCAGGACGGCGCGCGCGATGCCGCGGCAAAGGTCGCGATCCTCGACGCGCGCCTCAACGAGGTCGCGCTGCAGCGCTCGCAGCTCGAGGCGCTCGTCCAGTCGGTCGCGCGCGCACGCGACGACAACCTCGTCGCCGACGGCGAAGCGACGCTGCGCGCCGCCTTGCAGCAGAGCGCGCTGACCGGCAGCTCCGAGCCCGTCGTCGCCGCGCTGAAGCAGGTCGACGACCGCTTCGCGCACGCCAACCAGCCGCGTCTCGAGCCTGTCCGGCGCGCCCTCGCGCGAGACCTCGACCGCATCCGCGCCGCCAGCGTCGCCGACGTCGCGACGCTTTCGATCAAGATCGAGGAGGCGGTGCGCATGGTCGACGACCTGCCGCTGCTCGCCGCCGCAGAGCAGCGGCGCGACCTCGCCCGCGGCGCGGCGCGGGCCGCTGCGCCGGCGTCGGCACCGGCATCGACGCCGGCGGGCAGCTTCGGCAACTGGCTGTCGAGCCAGTTCGGGCAGGCGAGCCGCACCTTCGCCGACGGCGTGTGGAGCGAGATCCGCTCGCTCGTCCGCGTCACCCGCATCGACCATCCCGAAGCGATGCTCGTCGCTCCCGACCAGGCGGTGTTCCTGCGCGAGAACCTGAAGTTGCGCTTGCTCAACGCGCGGTTGTCGCTGCTCGCGCGCCAGTTCGACGCGGCGCAGTTCGACGTCCGTCGTGCGATCGAGACGATCGAGCGCTACGCCGACCGCTCGTCGAAGCGGACCCAGGTCATGCTCGACGTGCTGATGCAGGTCGCGCAGCAGGCGCGCCAGTCGGCCCCGGCACGTCCCGACGACACCTTCACCGCGCTCGCCGCCGTGGCGGGGCCGCGCTAGCGCGCGCACGGGCCCGAGCGTGCGTCTCGCGATCTGGTTCCTGCTTCTGTTCGCGGTCGCCGTCGTCGCGGCGGCGACGCTCGGCGCCAACGACGGCCTCGCCAGCTTCTATCTCGGCGCGTGGCGGCTCGACTTGTCGCTCAACTTCTTCGTGCTGCTGCTGATCGGCACCTGCTTCCTGCTCGTCGCCGTCTTCCAGGCGATCAACGCGCTGATCGGCATGCCGCAGCGCGCGCGCGAGTGGCGCACCGCGCGGCGCGACCGCACCGGCCAGGCGGCGCTGCGAGAAGCGCTCGCCGAGTACTTCGGCGGCCGCTACACGCGCGCGCAGAAGTCGGCGCAGCGCGCACTGGCGATCCAGGCGGAGACGCCCGAGCTCGCGCAGGACAACGAGTTCACCGTCCTCGGCCACCTGCTCGCCGCGGGCAGCGCGCATCGGCTGCAGAACCGAGCCCTGCGCGACCAGGAGCTCGGTCGTGCGCTCGAGCTCTCGCAGCACAGTGCCTCGGCGCGCTCGGCCGAGGAGGGCGCGCGGCTCCTCGCCGCCGAATGGGCGCTCGACGACCGCGACGCGCCGCGCGCGATCGAGCTGCTCAACGCGCTGCCGCACGGCGTCGCGCGGCGAACCCATGCGCTCAGGCTGAAGCTGCAGGCGGCGCGGCTCGGTGGCCAGCCGCAGGAAGCGCTCAGGACCGCGCGGCTGCTGATCAAGCACCAAGGCTTCTCGACCGTCGCGGCGGCGGGCCTGGTCCGCTCGCTTGCGTTCGAAGCGCTCGATGCCGCGCACGACATCGACCAGCTGCGCAGGCTCTGGATGTCGCTCGACCCCGCCGATCGCCGCGACGCGTTCATCGCGGCGCGCGCCGCGGCGCAGGCGACTGCGCTCGGCAGCCCCGACGATGCGCGCGCGTGGCTTCGACCGCTCTGGGACGAGATCGCCGAGCTCGCACCTGAAGACCGCTGGGCGGTCGCCGACGCGCTCGCGGGCGCGGTGAGCGGCATCGGGCCAGAGTGGCTGCCGCGCCTCGACGCTGCGTCGCAGGCGCTGCCGCGCGACGGTGCCGTCGCGCTCGCCGCCGGCCGCGCGCTCGCCGAGCGCGGCCTCTGGGGCAAATCGCGTGCGCTCCTCGAGCAGGCGGCGAACGACACGGCGCTGCCGACGACGACGCGCCGCAAGGCCTGGATCGCGCTCGCCGAGCTCGCGACCCGCGAGAACGACGCGGCGCGCGCAGCGCGCTGCTTCGAGAACGCGGCGCGCGAGGGCTGAGGGTGCGCTGCTACAATTGAAGGCTCGGCGGCTGTAGCTCAGTTGGATAGAGTACTTGGCTACGAACCAAGGGGTCGTGGGTTCGAATCCTGCCAGCCGCGCCAACAGACACGGGGGTTAGTAGCGAAGCAGCTGCTAACCCCTTCGTCGTTGTAGGCCTCGGCAGCAGCGCTGGTTGCCGTTCGGTTGCCGTTTCTACACGGCTGCGGCCCTTTGCTCATCGATCGACAGCAATTGCTTCAGGCGCCTACGCCACGCGCGCGCGACTGTTCCTGGCGCGGATGGCATACCGCCTTCGCGCCGACGCCGCGCTAGGTGGGCTGCATCGTGCGCGATTCGGCGGGGTCGATTTACTGCGGCGAGAACGCGAGCGTGCTCGCGGCCTCGTCGCTGAGGGCGCGGCCTTCCCGCTCGAGTCGCTCGAGCGTTGCCGCGGGAAGCTTGGCGGCGAGCTCCGCACGCAGCTGATCGCGCAACCTGCGCGCCACCAGACGCGGCGTGCGGCCGTCGCGCTCGTGGGCGGCATTGGCGTACGCACATACGCGGGCAGCGTCCTCGAGGCGCCCTTTGCGAGCGAGCCACGTCGCTGCATCGATGAGAACCGCGGCGCCGTGGCCGAAGTGACGGCGAACCCGCTCGAGCGCCGCGCGGTACACGCGCTCGGCCTCGTCGAGACGCCCACCGAGCGCGAGCGCGGTCGCCAGCACGCGCAGCCCGCGTCCATCGGTCCACCGGATGACCATCGTCTCCGGGCGTGCAAGGAGCGCGGCTGCCGCCTCGGCGGCCTGCTCGAAGCGGCCTTCGGCGACGTCGAGGTCGATGATCAGCGACTCGGTGATCAGCTCGTCGACCGCGCCGCTCAGCGAGTAGACGGCGCGGATGGCGAGCAGATGCTCGCGCGCCCTCGCGGTGTCGCCGGCTCCCGCGTACACGATGCTCGCGACGTTGTCGAAGATGGCGAGTATCCATGGCGGCCAGTGCGGATCGCGCAAGGCGAGGGTCTCTTCGAGAGCGGCGATGGACTCCTGGTGCCGCCCGAGTCCCGTCAGCACGAACGAGAGTGCCTGCCAGCTGCGGAACGTAGGCAGCCGCTCGCCGAGGGACTGGTAGAGCGCGAGGGCACGGCGCGCGTCCTCCAACGCGCCTCTGGGCGCCATCGAGGCACCCCATTCAGCGCACGCCAGCCAGAAGCGCGCGGCCAGCGCGGGGGGTATCGACGCGTCGACGCGCGGCCGCAGCACCTCGCGCCAGCGCCACGTCTCGGAGCTGAGCGCGACGTATTGAAAGTGGCCCTGGCCGGCGACCGCAGCGCCGAAGAGCGCCACCGCGATGCGGTCGTCGCCGCCTTCCTCGCTCGCCCAGCGCAGGGCGCCGCGCAGGTTGTCGAGCTCTGGCGCGAGGCGGTCGATCATCCGTGCCGACGGCGTGCCGCTCATCAGCTCGCGATGCGCGCGCTCGAAGATGCCGAGCGTCACCTCGGCGTGCCGGCGCAGCCAGTCCAAGGTCGAGCCTTGGGCGGCGAGCTGTTCGAGCGCGAACGCGCGGGTGGTCTCGAGCAGCCGGTACCGTGGCGTGGTGGTGCTCGCACCCTCCACCGTGACGAGCGACTTGTCGACGAGCGCGCCGAGGTGCTCGAGCGCGTCCCACGCGTCCATGCCGCCTGCGGCGACGAGCGCCTGCGCAGATTCGAGCGAGAAGCTGCCCGAGAACACGCCGAGCGCCGCGAACACCGTCTGCTCGGCTGGCGCGAGCAGGCCGTGGCTCCATTCGAGCGCCGCCCGCAGCGTCTGGTGGCGTCGCAACGCGACGCGCGCGCCGCCGGTGAGCAGGCGAAAGCGCTCGTCGAGGCGCTGGCGCACGCCCTCGACGCCGAGCAGCGGAACCCGCGCCGCGCCGAGCTCGAGCGCGAGCGGGATGCCGTCGAGCCGGCGGCAGATCTCGATCACCCCGGCGACATTGGTCGCGTCGAGAACGAAGCGAGGATCGACTGCCTGCACGCGAGCGACGAAGAGCTGGATGGCGCCGGCTGCGCGGGCGCGTGCCGGATCCGCGTCGGCGGGAAGCTGCAACGGGCCGACGCGGTAGACGTGCTCTTCCGGGTGCCGCAGCAGCTCCTGACTCGTCGCGAGCACGCGCACACCGGGCGCGTTGCGGCGCACCGCCGTCACCACGTGGTCGACAGCATCGAGCAGGTGCTCGCAGTTGTCGAGGACGAGCAGCAGGTGCTCGGCGACGACCGACTGCAGCGCGTTCTCGAAGCCGGCGAAACCATCGCCGACCGTCAGGCCAAAGGCCAGACCGACCGTCGGGGCGACCAGTGCCGGATCGGCGAGCGGCGCGAACTCGACCATCCGAACACGGTCTTCGATGCCTTCCGCGTGCTGTCGTGCCAACTCGCGCGCGAGGCGGGTCTTGCCGATGCCGGCCGGGCCAACGACGGTGACGACCATATGCTCGTGAACGAGTGACCGCAACGCGGCGAGGTCGGCATCGCGACCGAAGAGTGTCGGTCGCTCCGGGGCGGGTCCTTCGGCGGCTTCGTCTTCGATCGCCGGCGTTGGTGCCCGGACCGCCGTCACGACGTCGGCGCTCTCGAGCGCGAGCGCGAACCGATAGCCGCGGCCGGGAATCGTCGCGATTGCTTGCGCGCCGAGCAGCTTGCGCAGGGTCCCGATCTGGACCTGGAGATTGTTTTCCTCGACCACGAGGCCCGGCCATGCTGAATCGAGGAGTGCCTGTTTGGTGACGAGCTCGCCGGCACGCTCGACCAGGGCCAGCAGCACGTCGAACGCACGCGCCCCGAGGGCAACGGCCTCGCCGTCGGCGAACAGCCGGCGCTGGATCGGCTGCAGCTCGAACGACCCGAAGCGATAGGCAACGCTCACACGTCAGCTCCGCGCTCGCCGGCCGTCGCGCCGACCGGCCGGATCGCGACGATCCTACACGCGCGTCACGCTCGGTCGCGCGTGCCGCGATCGCTTCATCGCGTGACGGCGACCGGCACTCGTGGCGCGTCGGCCGTTGCCCGTTCGGCGCAGGCGGCGTTGGCGACGTGCCACGCCTCGGCCCATTCCGCGGTCTCGCGGACGTCCAGCTGCAGGATCGCGCGGCGGATGTAAACGAAGCGCCGCAGCGCCTCGGTCCCTTCGTCGGCCTTGGCGAGGAGGCGCTGCTGCAACGCGCTCGGCGCAGCCGAGCACTCGATCTCGCGCGCTGGTGCAGGAAGGGACAGCAAGACCGCGGCGCCGGCGCAGGCGATCTGCAGAAGGTAGACGTTCGAAGTGCGGTTCATGTCTTCTCCTCGATGGGTGGAAGGTTCGACCCGCCGTGGCGGGGTCGATGGTGGCGCGGACGCGGGCCATGCGATCCGCGTGGGAGCCACCGCGGCGCGGTGGACGGGATGCCGCTAATGCAGCGTGGACGCGACGACCACGGCCGAATCGGCGGGTGGCGCGTAGGCGTAGACGGCGATCGAATCGACCACCGCGAAGGTGACGAGCAGCGAGGCGGCGAAAGCGGCGAAGCGGACCTTGGTCGAGCGGTTCATGGCGACTCCTGGACTGCACCGTGGTGCGTGGGGACGGGAGCCACTGTCGTCGCCGCACGTGCTTCCGTCTTGAAGCGCGCTGAAGAACGGGCTTAAACGTCCTGAAGCGTGCTTCGCGCGCGAGCCCCGCGCGGATCGCGGGTCCGGGTCGAGCCGCGCCAAGAAAAAGGACCTGGGTCGTGAGATCCAAGTCCTTCTCGTGGTGCAGGTCCCGGCGGATCGCCGGTCCCGCGATGCACGTGCGGCAGCCGGCTGCGGGCCGCGCTGCCGCACTGCAGGGCCGATCAGTCGTCGTCTGCGGAGTGATCGGGGTCGTTCGGGAACGCGACCCTGCGCGCCCTGCCGGTGACGCGCAGGATGTCGAGGCCAGAGCCGTTGCGGTCGACGATGTAGACGAAGCCGCGGTTGTCGACCTCGACGTTGTTCGTCATGTAGCCGGTGGCCGTCGTGTTCTGGTTGGCGACGGGAACGTAGAAGCCGACTTCCTGCGGCGCCTGCGGCTCGCGGATGTCCCAGATCCGCACGCCGCCGGTGAAGTAGGCGAGGAACGTCAGCCTGCCGTAGTACGGATTCCTGAAGTTCTCCTCGCTCGAGTGCACGCCGAAGCGCGCGCCTCGCTTGCAGTAGTCGCCCCGCGGGTACTTGTCACCCGAGCGCGGATCGACCGACATCGTCGAGAGCACCATCGGACCTTGCCACGGGTTCTGCTCGACGCGCGTGCCCGGCGGTGCGGTGATCGAGTTCTCGACCGTGAAGTCGGCGAGGAACGCCCAGTGCGGGGCTTCCTTGCACATGTCGGAGGTGGCCTCCGACGTGATGACGACGATGTCGCGCACCTGGAACTCGGTGAAGTCCTGGTAGCTCGCCGGCGTCATCCCGAACACCGGCATGCTCGTGTGGCCGCCCTGATCGGGCGACATGTACAGGATCGACACCTGCGCGGAATTGAGGTCGTCGTTGGTCGGATTGTTCCGGTCGCCCATGAACGTTCCGTACGGTGGCGGCAGCAGCTTGCTGCGGTCGAGCACCTGGATCACGCCGTCGTCGCCGACGCCCCAGGCCGCGTAGACGCGGTTGCCGACGATGTCGCTCGCGGTGGCGCCGCGGGCGAGCTTGCGCGTCCAGTTCGGGTTCTCACGACCGGAAATCGCGCCGTGCAGCGAAGGCGGCACCGGCCCGGTTCCGGTCGGTTGCGATCCCGGAAGTCCATGGGTGCGGAGATAGACCGGACTCGCCGGATTCGACCAGTCGACGATCACCATCGATTGCGGCTGGCGCCACGCCTGCGAGGTGATGCTGCCAGGCATGTACGCGATGCCGGTCTGGCATTCCCAGTAGAGCTTGTGCGTGCTCGTGAGCCCGCGCATCGCGCCGACGAGGGCGGGGTTGTTGACGTCGGTGACGTCCCACATCTCGTAGCCCGACGCAGAGCTGCCCTGCACGTTGCGCAGCAGGTAGACGTGTCCTGGAGTTCCTCCGGGCAGGTCGGAGCCGAGGCACATGCGCGCCATCTGCGCCTGTCCGCCGCTCACCGGCACGGGAATGTGGAACTTCTCCACCGGCTGGTTCGGCCGGGTCACGTCGATGATCATCGTGCCGTTGAACTCGACCGCGCCGCCCTTGAGCGGGTTCGGCTTCGAGCCGCCGTGCGTGCCGACGAAGGCGATCGTCCTGCCGTCGGGATAGACGATCGTGTTCGGCTGATACGCGGGTCGACCCTGGAGGTCGGTGTGCCCGACGCGGCGCATGTTCTTCTGCTCGCCGCTCTGGGATACCTGCGCCTGTGCGCTGCCTGCCAATGCAGCTGCTGCGATTGCCACGGCTGAGAGCGCCGCGCTCAACGTTCTGCTGGTTGTCGTCATTTCGTCTCCTCGCTCATCGAAAGGCGCCGGACGACTCGACCCCTGCCGACCCTCGATCCGGCATGCGGCGAACGACTTGTTCACGACTTTCGAGTGTTCGCCGTGAACACTTATAGCGCTGCGAAAACGCGCGAACAACCAATGCGCGGAGAGGGGAAACGATAGACGTCGTCGACGAGGTCGCGTAGCCCGGTGACGGGCAACGTCGCGTGTTCGCGGGAGCGCGATTTGCCAACAGTGCGCGCGGTCTCAGCCTTGCGGTGCGCGAGCCTTGCGTTGCACGGGCCGGCCGGCCGACTGCCAGGCGTCGATGCCGCCGCGCAGATAGCGTGCGTCGAGTCCTGCCGAGCGCATCCGGAGCGCAGTCGCGCGGCCGACCTCGTGGCCGTACACGCAGTAGACGACGAAGGCGCGATCGTTCGGCAGCTCTGTGCTCCATCCGGCCACGTCGGCCGGATCGAGCCAGCGCGCGTCGGGCAACATCGTCTCGGCCTCGGCAAAGACGCCGGCGCGCCGCACGTCGAGGACGACCGCGCTGCTCGCGTCGTCGGCATCCGCTCCGATCGCGTCGGTTGCCGCGTCGACCGCCGCTCGATAGCGCGCGTAGACGCCGGCCCATTCGACGTTGCTCATGAAAGCGTCGACGTACGCCGCCGCGGCCGCGCCGTAGTCGATGTGGTACGCGTGCTCGTACATGTCGAGCGCAAGGATGGGTACGCCGCCGGCAAGGCCGTGCGTGTGATCGGCGCACCACTGATTGACGAGCGTGCCGTCGCGCGGCTGGAAGCAGAGCAGCACCCAGCCGGAGCCGCCGCCGAGCGCCTTGCCCATCGCGACGAACTCGTCGCGCCAACGCTCGACGCTCTCGAAGCTGGCCTCGAGCGCAAGGCGCATCGGCGGCGCCATCGTCGCGCCGTCGCCGCCGAGGCCGGCGAAGTAGAGCTCGTGCAGGACCATCGAGTTGGTCGCAATCAGCTCCTCGCGCTTGATGCCGTTGACGACGAAGCCGGGTGTCTCGCCGAACGGCATCGACGCCATCTCCGTGCGAATCGCGTTGAGACGCTTGACGGCACCGCCGTAGTTGTTCTGGTGGTGGCTTCGAAGCAGCGTTTCCGACAAGCCGTGCAGCGTCGTCGGGTCGAACGGCAGATCGAGACAGCGAGCGTTCATCGGACCTCCTTGCGGGCTGGACGTCTTATGTAGATGATGCTACAGTGATGTCGCGAAGATTACAACATGGAGACGGCGATGGCAGGCGGTCGGGTCCCACGCGTTGCGCTCCTCTATCCCGGTGATCGCGAAGCCCGCGAGCGTTCGGACCCCGACGCGAGCCGCTTCGCCGCACTCTTCAAGGCGTTTCGCGACGGCGGCATCGCGGCCGAGCCCGCGGTCTACGACGACGACTTCGTCGCCGACGTGCAGCGCCAGCTCGAGCAGGTCGAGGGCGTTCTCGTCTGGCACAACCCGATCGAGCGCGGCCGTTCGCGCCGCGTTCTCGACGCGATGCTCGCCACCGTCGCGTCGCGAGGCGTCTTCGTCAGCGCCCATCCCGACACGATCCTGCGGCTCGGCACCAAGGACGTCCTCGTCGATACCCGCGACCTGCCGTTTGGCAGCGACGCCCATGCCGTCGCGGACGTCGCCCAGCTCGCCTCGAGCGTGCGCGCGCGGCTCGACAGCGGCCCGCGCGTGCTGAAGCAGCACCGCGGACACAGCGGCATCGGCGTCTGGCGCATCGAACGAAACGGCATCGGGCGCTACAAGCTTCGCCATGCGCAGCGCGGCGCGGTCGAGGAAGAGCTCGACTTCGCAACCGTCGTCGCGCGCCTCGGGCCGCACTTCGAAGCGGGCGGTCACATGATCGACCAGGCGTGGCAGGCGCGCATGGTCGAGGGCATGACGCGCGCGTACCTGGTCGGCGACCGCGTCGCGGGCTTCGGGCACCAGGCGGTCAATGCGCTCTTCCCGCCGGCCGCCGGTGAGGCGCCGCCGCCGCCCGGGCCGCGGCTCTACAGCGGTGCGGACGATGCGCGCTTCCAGGACCTGCGGCGCCGTCTCGAGGGCGGATGGATCGAGATGCTTTGCGCACGCGTGGGTGTCGAGCCCGCCCGCGTTCCTCTGCTCTGGGACGTCGACTTCCTGCTCGGCGAGCGGCGCGGGCACGAGCCCGAGCGGTACGTGCTGTGCGAGATCAACGTCAGCAGCGTGTCGCCGTTTCCAGAGTCGGCGATCCCTCGCCTCGTCGAGGCGACGCGCGACGCATTGAAGGCTCGTCGCTGAGATGCCGAGCGAACGCGCGTCCGCCTGGCTGCTGCTCGTGATCTCTCTGCCGACCGGCAGCGCGACGGCGCGGATGCGCGTGTGGCGCGGGCTGAAGGGCCTGGGCTGCGTCGCCTTGCGCGACGGCGCCTACCTTCTGCCCGGCGGCGAGCAACGCGAGCAGGCCTTGCGCGAGCTCGGCGACGAGTGCACGCGCGAGGATGGCGTCGCCTGGCTGATGGCGGTGCGGCCGCGCTCGAGCGAAGAGGAGCACGCGTATCGCGCGCTCTTCGACCGCAGTGCCGAGTACGCCGAGCTGCGCCGCAGCTGGAAGGAGGCCAACCGCTCGCTCAAGGGAATCACGCCGACCGAGCTCGTGCGGCTGCAGCGCAGGCTGCAGCGCGAAGTCGAAGCCGTGCGGGCGACCGACTTCTTTCCGGGCGATGCGAGCGCCGAGGCCGAAGCGGCATGGCTGGATTTCAATCGCCGTCTCGAGCAGGTGCTGTCGCCCGACGAGCCGCACGAGCGCGATGGCGCGATCCCGCGGCTCGACCCGGCGGCGTACCGCGGCCGCACGTGGGCGACGCGGCGGCGACTCTGGGTCGACCGCGTCGCAAGCGCCTGGCTGATCCGCCGGCGCATCGATCCCGACGCGACGTTCAAATGGCTCGCGCGCCCTTCGGACTGCCCGAAGAGTGCGCTCGGATTCGACTTCGACGGCGCGACGTTCACGCACGTCGGCGATCGCGTCACGTTCGAGACGCTCGTCGCGACGTTCGGGCTCGACGACGATCCGGCGCTCGCAAGGCTCGGCGCGCTCGTCCACCAGCTCGACGTCGGCGGCGAGCCGGTGCCCGAGGCGACGGGGTTCGAGGCGGTCATGGCTGGCGCACGCGAGCGTCTGGACGACGACGACGCGCTGCTCGCGGAGATGAGCACCGTCCTCGATTCGCTGTACGCGCACTTCGCGCGCGAGGCGGCACGGTCGATCTCATGAGCACGCAGTCGCGCGAGCCCGTCGCGGCCGCGGCGCCGAGCTACAGCCGCTGGCAGCTCGTGCGCTACATGCTCGCCTTGGGGACGTGGGGGTTCGGCGGCCCGGTCGCGCTGGTCGGCTACATGTACCGCGACCTCGTCGAGCGGCGTCGCTGGATCTCGGAGGGCGACTACAAGGAAGGCATCGCGCTGGCGCAGCTGATGCCCGGGCCGCTCGCCGCGCAGCTCGCGATCTACCTCGGCTACGTGCACTACC
>Ga0068852_100001395_pt1 | contig 16254 bp, 14 predicted proteins | sample KBSCornC22_FD_66594 | JGI IMG/M metagenome (GOLD analysis project Ga0068852, IMG submission 66594) | Corn rhizosphere microbial communities from Kellogg Biological Station, Michigan, USA - KBS Corn C2-2 | ecosystem: Host-associated > Plants > Roots > Rhizosphere > Soil ... | reverse complement strand
TAGTCGACCGCACTGGTGCATCCACGGGCACGAACACATTCAAGCGGGTTTCCTCTGTGCCACCCTCCGTGTCCTCGTGTCCTCTCGTGGTGAGATCCCCAGCCCGAAATCCGCGTGCTGCGGACCCATGAAAAAAAAGGCAGGCCACCGGCCTGCCCTGGGTTACATCGGGGGGCGAGGGCTATCCCTCGTGATAGTCCACCCGCTCGCGCAGCTCCTTCCCCGCCTTGAAGTGGGGAACGTACTTGCGCGGCACCTGCACCTTCTCGCCGGTCTTCGGGTTGCGCCCCGTGCGAGGGGGGCGGTAGTTCAACCCGAAGCTGCCGAAGCCGCGGATCTCGATGCGGTTGCCCGACGCGAGCGTCTGCGACATCGCATCGAGCATCGTCTTGACCGCGAGCTCGGCATCCTTCGGAGCCAGCTGGCTATGGCGCGCGCTCAACAGCTCGATGAGCTGCGACTTGGTCATGGCGCGATTCTCCCCGTCCAAGTGTGCCTCCCGTTACTCGCGGTCTTTGCCGCCCAGCTTGGCCTTCAACAGGGCGCCGAGGTTCGTGGTGCCGGCGCTCGCGCTCGATTCGGCCGCGTGCTTCTGCAGTGCGGCGGCTTCCTCGGCAGCGTCCTTCTGCTTGATGGACAGCTGGATCGAACGGCTCTTGCGGTCGATGTTGATGATCACGGCCTCGATCGTCTCGCCCTCCTTCAGGTGCGCGCGCACGTCCTCGACGCGGTCGCGCGCGATCTCGGAGGCGCGGAGGTAGCCTTCCACGTCCTTCTCGAGCTCGATCACGGCGCCCTTGGGCTCGATCGACTTGACCATGCCCTTCACGATGTTGCCCTTGTCGTGCGTGGTGACGAAGTTGCCGAACGGGTCGCCCTCGAGCTGCTTGATGCCGAGCGAGATGCGCTCGCGCTCGACGTCGATCGACAGCACCACGGTCTCCACCTCGTCGCCCTTCTTGAGGTTCTTCACCGCCTCTTCGCCCGGCATGTTCCAGGAGAGGTCGGAGAGGTGCACGAGGCCGTCGATGTTGCCCGGCAGGCCGATGAACACGCCGAAGTCGGTGATCGACTTGATCGTGCCGCGGACCTTGTCGCCCTTCTTGTGGTTCATCGCGAACTCTTCCCACGGGTTCGGCATGCACTGCTTCATGCCGAGCGAGATGCGGCGGCGGTCCTCGTCGATCTCGAGGATCATCACCTCCACCTCGTCGCCGAGGGAGACGACCTTGGCGGGATGGACGTTCTTGTTGGTCCAGTCCATTTCCGAGACGTGCACCAGGCCTTCGATGCCCGACTCGATCTCGACGAACGCGCCGTAGTCGGTGATGTTCGTGACCTTGCCGAAGAGGCGCGTGCCCTGCGGATAGCGGCGCGAGATGCCGATCCACGGGTCCTCGCCCAGCTGCTTCAGGCCCAGCGACACGCGGTTCTTCTCGGCGTCGAACTTGAGGATCTTGGCCGTGACCTCGTCGCCCACCGACAGGACTTCCGTCGGGTGCTTCACGCGGCGCCACGCGAGGTCGGTGATGTGGAGGAGGCCATCGATGCCGCCCAGGTCCACGAACGCGCCGTAGTCGGTGATGTTCTTGACCACGCCCTTCACCACGGCACCTTCCTTCAGCGTCTCGAGCAGCTGCTGGCGCTCGACACCCGCCGTCTCTTCCATCACGGCGCGGCGCGAGACCACCACGTTGTTGCGCTTGCGGTCGAGCTTGATGACCTTGAACTCGAGCTCCTTGCCCTCGAAGTGCGAGGTGTCCTTCACAGGACGGAGGTCGACGAGCGAGCCGGGAAGGAAGGCGCGAATGCCGTTCACCATGACGGTGAGGCCGCCCTTCACCTTGCCGGAAACCACGCCCTTGATGATCGTGCCGTTGGCGAGGGCGTCGTCGAGCGCGGTCCACGCGGCCAGCTTCTTCGCCTTGTCGCGCGAGAGCTTGGTCGCGCCGAAGCCGTCCTCGAGGGCTTCGATGGCCACGGACACGAAGTCGCCGGGCTTGACCTCCACTTCGCCACGGTCGTTCTTGAATTCTTCGGTTGCGATGGTGCTTTCGGACTTCAGGCCCGCGTTGACGATCACCACGTTGGGATCGACCGAGATGACCTCTGCCGTGATGACTTCGCCCACGCGCATCTCCTGGCGGGAAAGACTTTCCTCGAAGAGGGCGGCGAAGCTGTTCTCGGCGGCGGGATTGCCGGCGGCGGGTTTGGTTGCGGTTTGGGCCTGCATGAAAAACCTGACTTTCGGATGGACGGCCTTGCGACCGTTGTTGATCAACGTCCGGGAGCGGCGAACACACGCTCAACCCCCCGACACCTGTGGACTTTCGTCCGCGCGCCGCTATCGCGGCGGCTTTTCGCGCCACCAGCCGAGGATGCGCTCGACGGCCTCGTCGGCGGACAATCGGGTGGTATCGAGAAAAATTGCGTCGGGATAATGCTTTAGCGGTGCGATGGGGCGATTGCTGTCGCGCTCGTCCCGCTGCCGCAGTTCCTCCACGACGTCCTCCATTTTGGCATACATTCCCTTTTCCATCAACTGCTTATGTCGGCGCTCGGCACGCGTGGCGACACCGGCCGTGAGGAACACCTTGAGGGGCGCATCGGGGAACACGATGGAGCCCATGTCGCGCCCGTCGGCGACCAGCCCCGGAGGCCTGCGGAAGCCGCGCTGGCGCTCCAGGAGCGCCGCACGCACGCGCGGATACGCCGCGATGCGGGAGGCTGCGGCGCCCACTGCCTCGCCCCTCAGGGCCACCGTGACATCGCGGCCCTCCAGGCGAACGGTGCCCTCGCCGAACGCCACCGGCATGCCGAGCGCTGCACGCTCGAGCCCTGTCTCGTCCCCGAGGTCCAGGCCCTCCTCGAGCGCGATGAGCGCGACCAGCCGGTAGAGCCCGCCGCTATCGAGGTAGTGGAAGCCGAGCCCCGCGGCCACGCGTGCCGCGACCGTCCCCTTGCCCGAGGCCGACGGCCCGTCGATGGCGATCACCGGCACGCCGCTCATGAGACGCGCGCGGCGAACGCCTCGAAATAGCGCGGGAAGGTCTTGGCGACACAGGCCGGATCGTTGATGCGCACGCGCCGCGGGCCGAAGGAGGCGAGCGAGAAGCACATGGCCATGCGGTGGTCGTCGTACGTATCCACGGCGACCGGAGGAAGCTCGTGCGCGGCCGCCTCCAGGAAACCGGCCGGGGGTGCCACGCGCAGCCAGTCCGGGCCCTCCTCCACGCCGGCGCCGAACTTGCGCAGCTCGGCGGCCATCGCGGCGATGCGGTCCGTTTCCTTCACGCGCCAGCTGCCGATGTTGCGCAACAGGCAGGGACCCTTCGCGAAGAGCGCCAGGACCGCGGAGGTCATGGCGGCATCGGGAATCAGGTTCATGTCGAGGTCGAAGGCGTCGAAGGGAGGACGGCCGGAGCACTCGACCCAGTGGTCGCCGAACGCGACCTTCGCGCCCATCGCCGCCAGCACGCGCGTGAAATGCACGTCGCCCTGGGCGCTCGCGCGTCCCACGCCCTCGACACGCACCGGGCCGCCGCCCAGCGCACCCGCCGCGAGGAAATACGACGCGGACGACGCGTCGCCCTCGACCGCGAGCTCGCCCGGGGACTGGTAGCCCTCGCCACCGGGCAGCTCGAACGCACGCCATTCGTCCCGCGTGGCGATGACGCCGAAGCGCTCCATGAGATTCAGCGTGAGGTCCACGTAGGGCTTCGAGATGAGATCGCCCTCGATCGCGACCGTGATCGCCTCTCCCGTCCAGGGAAGCGCCATGAGCACGCCGGAGACGAACTGGCTGGAGATGGATCCGCGCACCGCGAGCCGCGTGGCGCCGGTGCGCTCGCGCGGCGCGATGGCGAGCGGCGGGAAACCCGCGTTGCCGAGATAGCGCACGCGCGCGCCGGCGGGCTCGAGCGCATCGACGAGGTCGCCGATGGGACGTTCGTGCATCCGCGGCACGCCGGCGAGCGTGTAGTTGCCGTCGGCCACCGCGAGCACCGCGGTGAGCGACCGTGCGGACGTGCCCGAGTTGCCGAGGAAGATGCTGGCCGACTTCACCGGGAAGCCGCCCGCGCCCACGCCTTCCACGCGCACGTGCTCGGGGCCGTCGATGCTCTCGATGGCGACGCCGAGCGCCTCGAGGGCGCCGCGCATGACGCGCGTGTCGTCGGAATCGAGCAGCCCCGTGAGCGTGGTCGAGCCGCGAGCGAGCGCGGAGAGCAGGAGCGTGCGGTTGGAGATGCTCTTGGAGCCGGGAAGCCTGAGCGTCCCGGCCGCGCGGGTGACGGGCGGAAGGTCGAGGAAGTCCATGGTCATTCGCTGGAAACGGTGCGCCGGACGCTGGCGCTCCACGCGTGGCGCGCGCTGCGGGCCTCGGCCATCAGCCGCTCGAGGCCGGGACCGTCGCCGCGCTCGATCAGCGTGCGGAAGACGGCGAGCCTCGCTTCATAGCGGTCGAGCTCCTCCAGCAACGCCTCGCGGTTCTGCAACGCGATGTCGCGCCACATCTCGGGCGAGCTCGCGGCGATGCGGGTGAAGTCGCGGAAGCCGCCGGCCGCGAACGAGAAGAGCTCCGCGGCATCGCTGCGCGCCGCCACTTCCGAGACCAGCGCGAACGAGAGCACGTGCGGCAGGTGGCTCACGGCGGCGAAGATGCGGTCGTGCGTGGCCGCGGTGAGCGTGGCGACGCGGCCGCCGGCGGCCTCCCAGCAGGCGCGCACGGTGTCGACCGCGTCCGTCTCGGTGTCGGTTTCGGGGGTGAGGACCACGCGCGCCCCGCGGAAGAGATCGCCCGTCGCGGCCTCCACGCCCGAGGCCTCGCGCCCCGCGATGGGATGGCCGGGCACGAAGCGCGGAAAGCGCTCGCGCAGCTCCTGGCGCGCGATCCGGACCACCTCGCCCTTGGTGCTGCCCACGTCGGTGATGACGGCGTGGGACTCGACCGCCATGCCGACATCGTGCAGCGCGGGGCCGATGGCGCGCACCGGGAGCGCCACGATGACGAGATCCGCGCCGCGCGCCGCTTCGGTCACCGATCCGGCGCCCTCGTCGATCACGCCGAGGGCCACGGCGCGCTCGAGGGCCTGCAGGTCGCGATCGGCGGCGACGATGGTGGTCACGGCGCCGGCTCGCCGCAGCGCGATCGCGAGCGACCCGCCGATGAGGCCCACGCCCACGATGGCCACCCGGCCCAGCCGGCGCATCGGCGCTATTTCCGCCCGAGGGCGCGGCCGAGCGCGGCGAGCATGCGCGCGTTCTGCTCGGGCAGGCCCACGGTCACGCGCAGGTGCTCCGGCATGCCGTAGCCCGCGATGGGACGGACGATCACGCCCTCGGCGAGCATCGAGCGGAACACCGCCGCCCCGTCGCCCACGCGCACGGTGATGAAGTTGCCGTGCGACGGGATGTACTCGAGGCCCAGCCGCTCGAAGCCCTCGCGCAACTGCACCAGCCCCTTTGCGTTCACCTCGCGGCTCTTCGCGATGAATGCCTCGTCCTCCAGCGCGGCCGCGGCCGCCACGAGCGCGAGCTGGTTCACGTTGAACGGCTGGCGCACGCGGTTCATGAGCTCGGCCGCGTCCGGGTGCGCGGCGGCGAAACCCACGCGCAGGCCCGCGAGCCCGTACGCCTTGGAAAGCGTGCGCGCCACGACCAGGTTGGGAAACTCCGCGATCCAGCCGATGGTGGGCGAGCGCAGCTCGTCGGGCAGGTATTCGCCGTACGCCTCGTCCAGCACGACGAGCACGTTCGCGGGCAGGCGGCGGATGAACGCGCGCACCGCTTCCCACGGTGCGAACGTGCCGGTGGGGTTGTTCGGATTCGCGAGGAACACGAGCTTGGTATCCGCACGTACCGCGCGCACCATCGCGTCGAGGTCCGCGCCGTAGTCCTTCGCGGGCACCTCGATCGCCGTGGCACCGATCGCCTGCGTGACCAGCGGATAGACGAGGAAGCCGTGCTGCGCGTACACCACCGATTCGGCAGGTTGCACGAAGGCGCGCGCGACGATCTCCAGCACGTCGTTCGAGCCGTTGCCGAGCACCAGGTGCTCCGGGCCCACGCCGAGCTTGCGCGCGAGCACGGCCTTGAGATCGAACGTGCCCTCGGGGTAGTAGTGGAGCTGGCCCAGCCACTTGCGGATGGCCTCCACGGCGCGCGGCGACGGCCCCAGCGGATTCTCGTTGGAGGCCATCTTGAGGATGTCGGCCTCGGGAATGCCGATCTCGCGCGCGGTCTCGGAGATCGCCTTGCCCGGCACGTACGGCGCGATGGCGCGCACGTTCGCGGGCGCCAGTTGCTTGATGTCGACCACCCTTGTTCCTTCCACCTTGGCCTTTGCGCCCTGCATGACTTGTGCCTTCTGTCCCGTGTGCCTTGCGCCTTGCTAGATCACCGCCGCCGGATAGGATCCCAGAACCTTGATGTATCCGGCGATGCCGCCCACTTCATCGAGCGCCTCGGCCACCTGCCGGTCGTCGCGATGTCCCTCGATGTCCACGAAGAACAGGTATTCCCACACCGCCACGCGCGAGGGGCGCGACTCGAACTTGGTCATCGACACGCCGCGCTTCGCGAACGGCGTGAGCATCTCGTAGACCGCGCCCGCGCGGTTCTTCGCCGACAGCACGAGCGAGGTCTTGTCGCGGCCCGAGGCCTTGGGCTGGTAGTCGCCCAGGACGAGGAATCGCGTGGTGTTGTTGGGCTCGTCCTCGATGTTGGAGGCGAGGATGGCGAGGCCGTAGTGCTCCGCCGCCATCTCGCCCGCGACCGCGGCGGAGCCCGCCTCTTCCGCCGCGCGCCGCGCCGCCTCCGCGTTGGAGGAGACGGCGACGCGCTCGACGTTCGGCATGTTCGTGTTCAGCCATTCGTGGCACTGCGCGAGCGACTGGCCATGGGAGAAGACGCGCTTCACGTCCTCCAGCGTTTCGGGAGCGACCCTGGCCATGAGGTGGTGGTGGATGCGCACCACGACCTCCCCGCACACGCTGGCGGAAGTCTGCGGCATGAGGTCGAGCGAACGGCCGACCGCGCCCTCGGTGGAATTCTCCACCGGCACGACGCCGAAATCCGCGGCGCCCGACTCCACGTTGCGGAAGACCTCGTCGATGGAGGCCACCGGCACGGCATCGGCGGCGAGGCCGAACTGCTTGAGCGCCGCGCGCTCGCTGAACGTGCCCTTCGGACCGAGGTAGGCGACCGTGATGGGACGCTCGAGCGCGAGGCACGCCGACATGATCTCGCGGAAGATCAGCGCCACGGTCTCGGCGGCGAGCGGGCCGGGGTTGCGCTGCTTGATGCGGGTGAGCACCTGGGCCTCGCGCTCCGGGCGATAGGCCTGCCCCACCTTGAGCGAGCCCACGGCGCGTGCGAGCTTTGCCCGCTCGTTCAGCGCCTCCAGGATGCGCTCGTCGATGCGGTCGATCTCGCCGCGCAGCCGCTCCAGCTCCGCGGCGCTCATGCGACGGGGCTCAGCGCGGCGGCCGCCTCGGCGGGGGCGTGCGTCTCGGTGATGGCGCGGATGGAGAGGACGCCCGGGATGTGGGCGATGCGCGCGATGACTTCGGGGGCCGCGGCGCTGTCGAGGTCGACCAGCGTGTACGCCATCTCGCCGCGCGATTTGTTGACCATGTTGTGGATGTTGAGGCCGGCCTGCGCCATCGTAGTCGAAATCTGTCCGAGCATGTTCGGGACGTTGGCGTTGGCGATCGCGATGCGATGCGGCGATTCGCGCCCCATCTCCACCGCCGGGAAGTTCACCGAGTTGCGGATGGTGCCCTGCTCGAGGAATTCGCGCACCGCGTCCACCACCATGAAAGCGCAGTTCTCTTCCGCTTCCTCGGTGGAGGCGCCCAGGTGCGGCAGCGCCAGCACGTGCGGGTTGCCGTGCAGGCGCGGGCTCGGAAAATCGGTGACATAGCGGCCGAGCCGCTTTTCGGCCAGCGCGGCGTCAACCGCCTCCTCGTCCACGATCTCGTCGCGCGAGAAGTTGAGCAGGACCAGCCCGCGACGCGCCGCAGCCAGCCGCTTCGCATCGACCAGGTGGCGGGTCTTCTCGAAGAGCGGCACGTGCAGGGTCACGAAGTCCGAGCCCTTGAAGACTTCCTCGATGGAATGGGCCTTCTTCACCGCGGCCGGCAGCCGCCAGGCATTGTCGACGGTGATCTCGGGGTCGTAGCCCAGCACGCGCATGCCGAGCTTGATCGCGGTATCGGCCACGAGCCCGCCGATGGCGCCCAGGCCCACCACGCCCAGCGTGCGGTCGGGCAGCTCGATGCCGGCGAACTGCTTCTTGCCCTCCTCGATGTGCTTCTCGAATCCCGCGCCCGGGGTGAGCGACTGCACGTACGCCGCGGCGTCGACCACGTTGCGAGCGCTGGCAAGGAGTGCGGCCAACACCAGCTCCTTCACCGCATTGGCGTTGGCGCCGGGCGCGTTGAAGACGGGCACGCCGCGCTCGCTCATCGCGTCCACCGGAATGTTGTTCACGCCGGTGCCCGCGCGGGCGATGACGCGCACGGATTCGGGGATCTCCTTCAGCGTGAGGACGTGCGAGCGCAGCAGGATCGCATCCGGCTCCGCGAGCGCCTTGCCGACCACGTAGCGGCTCGCGGGAAAGCGCTCCAGCCCCCGCGCGGAGATCACGTTGTGGACGGCAATGCGGAACGGGGTCATTCGCCGGGCGCCCTTCGTTCAGGCGTGCTGCCGGCGGAACTCTTCCATGAAGGCGACCAGCGCCTCCACGCCCTCGACCGGCATGGCGTTGTAGATCGACGCGCGCATGCCGCCCACCGAACGGTGCCCCTTCAGCTGCGAGAGGCCACGCGCCTCCGCCGCCTCGAGGAACGCCCTGTCGAGCTTGTCGTCGCGCAGGCGGAAGGGGACATTCATGCGCGAGCGGTCCTCCTTCGCGACGGGATTGCTGTAGAAATCCTGGCCGTCGATGTAGTCGTAGAGCAACGCCGCCTTGCGGATGTTCACCTGCTCCATCGCCTCCAGCCCGCCGCGCTCGAGCAGCCACTGGAACGTGAGGCCGGCGAGGTACACGGAGAACGTGGGCGGCGTGTTGAGCATGGAATCGCTCTCCGCCATGAGCTTGTAGTCGAGGACGTTGGGCGTATCCGGCAGCGCGTGGCCGAGGAGATCCTCGCGCACGATCACCACCACCAGCCCCGCCGGGCCGATGTTCTTCTGGGCGCCGGCATAGATGAGCCCGAACTTGGAGACATCGATGGGCTTGGAGAGGATGTGCGAGGACATGTCCGCCACCAGCGGCACCTCGCCCGTCCCGGGCGTCCAGTGGAACTCCACGCCCCCGATGGTCTCGTTCGAGCAGATGTGGACGTAGGCCGCATCCGGCGAGAGCTTCCACGCGGACTGCTTCGGCACATAGGTGAAGTTGCGATCCTCGCTCGAGGCGGCGACCCGCGGCTCGCAGAACTTCTTCGCCTCGGCGATGGCCTTCTTCGACCATTCGCCGGTGTTCACGAAATCCGCGACTTTCCGGCCGCGCAGCAGGTTCATCGGCACGGCGGAAAAATGCATGGTGGCGCCGCCCTGCAGGAAGAGCACCTTGTAGCGCTGCGGGATGGCGAGGAGCTTGCGCAGGTCCGCCTCGGCCTGCGCGGCGATGGCCACGAATTCCTTGCCGCGGTGGCTCATCTCCATCACGGACATGCCGGCGTGGTGCCAGTTGACCATCTCGCGCCGCGCCCGCTCCAGCACCTCGACCGGCATCGTGGCCGGCCCGGCGCCGAAGTTGAAGATGCGTCCTTCTTCAGTGGCCGGTGACTGGCCCGCCGCCGCCGTTGCCGTTGCCGCCGTTGTGGCCGTTGCCGTTCCCGTTCCCGTTCGCGCCGTTGCCATTCGCTGCCTCGCCTTCCTCGTCACGGTCCAGGATGCATTGCAGGCCCGAGAGCTTCTCGCCCCCGGACAAATTGATGAGCGTCACGCCCTGCGTGGACCGGCCCATCTCGCGGATTTCCTTCACGCGCGTGCGGATGAGCACGCCGCCGGAGGTGATGAGCATGATCTCGTCCTCGGGCGAGACGAGCGTGGCGGCCACGACCTTGCCGTTGCGCTCCGAGGTCTGGATGGCGATCATCCCCTGCGTGCCGCGGCCGTGGCGCGTGTACTCGGTGATCGGCGTGCGCTTGCCGTAGCCGTTCTCCGTGGCCGTGAGGACGCTGAGCGCCTCGTCCTCCGCCACCAGCAGCGCGATCACCTTGCCGCCCTTGGCGAGGTTCATGCCGCGCACGCCGCGGGCGCCGCGGCCCATCGGGCGCACGTCGTTCTCGTCGAAGCGCACGGCCTTGCCCTCGTCGGAGAAGAGCATCACGTCGTGCTTGCCGTCGGTGACCGCCACGGCCACGAGGCGATCGCCCTCGTCGAGGTCGACCGCGATGATGCCGGAGGGACGCGGGCGCGAGAAATCCGCGAGCGGCGTCTTCTTGACCACGCCCTGCTCCGTGGCGAAGAACACGAACGAATCCTCGCGGAACTCGCGCACCGGCAGGATGGCGTTGATGCGCTCGTCGTCTTCCATCTGCACCAGGTTCACGATGGGCTTGCCGCGCCCCTGGCGGCTGCCCTGCGGCACCTCGTAGACCTTGAGCCAGTAGACCTTGCCCTTGTTCGAGAAGCACAGCACGTAGTCGTGCGTGTTGGCGATGAAGAGCTTCTCGATGAAATCGTCTTCCCTGGTGGCCGTGGCCTGCTTGCCGCGGCCGCCGCGCTTCTGGGCGCGATACTCGTCCAGCGGCTGGCTCTTCACGTAGCCCGCGTGCGAGAGGGTGACCACCACGTCCTCGCGGGCGATGAGGTCCTCGATCTGGACGTCGACGCCGTTGGCGATGATCTCGCTGCGGCGCGCATCGCCGAACTCGCGCTTGATGTCCCCCAGCTCGTCGCCGATGATCTTCGTCACGCGCTCGGGACGCGCGAGGATGTCGAGGAGGTCCTCGATGTTGGCGATGACCTCGCGGTACTCCGCCATGATCTTGTCCTGCTCGAGGCCCGTGAGGCGCTGCAGCTGCATCTCGAGGATGCGCTGGGCCTGCACGTCGGAAAGCCTGTAGCCGCCGTCCTGGATGCCGAACTCGCGCGCCAGCGCTTCGGGGCGGAACTGGTCGGCGGAGGCACGCCTGAGCATCTCCTCCACCAGCGGCGAGCGCCACGTGCGCGACATGAGCTCCGTTCGCGCCACGGGCGGCGTGGGTGCGGCCTTGATGATGGCGATCACTTCGTCCACGTTCGAGAGCGCCACGGCGAGGCCCTCGAGGATGTGGCCGCGCTCGCGGGCCTTGCGCAGGTCGTACACCGTGCGGCGCGTGACGACCTCGCGGCGATGGCGCAGGAACGCTTCGAGGAATTGCTTGAGGTTGAGCAGCCTCGGCTGGCCGTCGACGAGCGCGACCATGTTCATGCCGAAGGTCTCCTGCATCTGCGTGAGCTTGTAGAGGTGGTTCAGCACCACCTCGGTGACCTCGCCGCGCTTGAGCTCGATCACCAGCCGCATGCCCTTCTTGTCGCTTTCGTTGCGCAGGTCCGCCACGCCTTCGAGCTTCTTTTCCTGCACCAGCTCGCCGATGCGCTTCAGCACCTGGTCGCCGCCCACCTGGTAGGGCAGCTCGTCCACGACGATGGCCTGCTTGCCGCCGCGCTCGAGGTCCTCCACGTGCGTGCGTGCCCGCATGACCACGCGGCCGCGGCCGGTGAGGTAGCCTTCCTGCAGCTCGCCCACGCCGTAGATGATGCCGGCGGTGGGGAAATCCGGCGCGGGGATGATCTTGATGAGGTCGCCGATGCCGATGTCGGGGTCCTGCAGCAACGCGAGGCACGCATCGACCACTTCGCCCAGGTTGTGCGGCGGGATGTTGGTCGCCATGCCGACGGCGATGCCCGAGGAGCCGTTCACCAGCAGGTTGGGAAACTTCGAGGGCAGGACCAGCGGCTCCGATTCGCTGCCGTCGTAGTTGGGACCGAAGTCGACCGTTTCCTTGTCGAGATCCGCGAGCAGCTCGTGCGCGATCTTCGCCATGCGGATCTCGGTGTAGCGCATGGCCGCGGCGTTGTCGCCATCCACGGAGCCGAAATTGCCCTGCCCGTCCACGAGCGGATAACGCAGCGAGAAATCCTGCGCCATGCGCACGATGGTGTCGTATACGGCAGTATCGCCGTGGGGGTGGTACTTGCCGATGACGTCGCCCACGATGCGCGCGGACTTCTTGTAGGCCTTGTTCCAGTCGTTCGACAGCTCGTGCATGGCGTAGAGGACGCGGCGGTGCACGGGCTTGAGCCCGTCCCGGACGTCGGGGAGGGCCCGCCCGACGATGACGCTCATCGCATAGTCGAGGTAGGAGCGTCGCATCTCCTGCTCGAGGCTGATCGGGTGGGTTTCCTTGGCGAACTGTTCCATGGGCTCCTGTTGCGGTTCTTGTCTTTTTGTGCCAGCTTAAGTGATTGTTTTTAAATTACTTATGCCGGGCGGCGAAACGGAAATTATAGCACATCGGCGGGCTGCTTTCCAGCCGCCGGGCCGGGCGAGGGGGTGTGGCGAAAATACAACCGATTGGTACCCGAGTGTTGCGCAAAACACCACTTTTGGTTGTGGAATCGGAGGGGCTTTGTGTATGATGGCGCGAGCATTTCGGGCGTGAGCCTCAGAGAAAAAAGCAAGCGGTAGACAACATCACCTAAATCCTCTTGGGAGTTCCGAACATGAAGATTTCCTCGCTGACGCTCGGTTGCGCGATTGCAGTTGCAGCCGGCACGGCTTTCGCCAACGTCACCCCGAACCTGCAAGACGGCTCGGGCAATGCGGTGAAGGACGGGTCCGGTGCCTGCGTCGTGACTTCGGGCCAGGTCCTGCCCGAATGCGCCGGCCCCAAGCCCCCGCCGCCGGCCGAGCCGGCCAAGCCCGCCGAGCCGGCCAAGCCCGCGCCGCCGCCGCCCGCCAAACCCGCCGAGCCGGCCAAGCCCGCGCCGCAGTCCGTGCGCGAGTCGGTCGTCATCCAGGCCGACGCACTGTTCGACTTCGACAAGTCGGTGCTGCGTCCGGACGGCAAGAAAGCCATCGACGACGCCCTCGCGAAGATCCAGGGTACGGATCTCGAGATGGTCATCGCCACCGGTCATACGGACTCGATCGGTACCGATCAATACAACCAGCGCCTGTCCGAGCGCCGTGCGGAAGCGGTGAAGCAGTACCTGGTGAGCAAGGGCATCCCGGCGTCGAAGGTGACGACCATCGGCAAGGGCGAGACCCAGCCGGTCGCGACCAACAAGACGAAGGAAGGCCGCCAGAAGAACCGCCGCGTCGACATCGAGTTCAAGGGCGTGAAGAAGTAACGTCCCGGAAATCGGCAGAAAACCCCGCTCCGGCGGGGTTTTTTGTTCCATGCAACCGATCGACACGCTCATCTGCGCGGCGCACGTGGCGCCGGTAGCACCGCGCCAGGTGCTGGACAACCATGCGGTCGCCGTGCACGAGGGCCGCATCGTGGCCCTCATGCCGCGCGAGGTCGCGTTCGCTCGCTTCCAGCCGCGGCGCGTCGTGGATCTCGACCGCCACCTCCTCATTCCGGGCTTGGTGAACCTGCATTGCCACGCCGCCATGGCGCTCATGCGCGGGCTCGCGGACGACCTGCCGCTCATGCGCTGGCTGCAGGAGCACATCTGGCCGGCGGAAGCGAAGCACGCGCGCGACGAGTTCGTCCACGACGGCAGCCTGCTCGCGTTCGCGGAGCTGCTGCGCGGCGGGACCACGTGCGTGAACGACATGTACTTCTTCCCCGAGGCCACCGCGCGCGCCGCCTTGCGCGCAGGCATTCGTGCGGCCCTCGGCATCATCGCGATCGAGTTTCCGAGCGCCTATGCCACGGACGCAGCCGATTACCTGCAGAAGGGGCTCGCCACGCGCGATGCGTACCTGGGCGAGGCGCTGCTTTCGTTCACGCTGGCGCCCCATGCGCCCTACACTGTGGGCGACGACATGCTGCGGCGCATGGGCGTGCTCGCGGAGGAGCTCGACATCCCCATCCATACGCACGTGCACGAGACGCCGGGGGAGATCGCGGAAAGCGTCTCGCGCCACGGCGTGCGCCCACTGGAGCGGCTGCGCCGCCTGGGCGTGCTGGGTCCGCACCTCATCGCGGTGCACAGCGTGCACCTCGAGGAGCATGAGATCGACATCATGGCGCGCGAGGGTGTGTGCGTGGCCCACTGTCCCTCGTCCAACCTGAAGCTCGCGAGTGGCATCGCGCCCGTGGCCGCGATGCGTGCGCGCGGGGTGCGCGTGGGCATCGGCACCGACGGCGCCGCCAGCAACAACCGCCTCGACATGATGACCGAGATGCGCACCGCCGCCCTCCTCGCCAAGGTGCAGTCCGGTGACGCGAGCGCGGTCGGCGCCTTCGACGCGCTGGAGATGGCCACGCTGGAGGGTGCCCGCGCGTTGGGCCTCGACGGGGAGATCGGCTCCATCGAGCCGGGCAAGCGTGCCGACCTCGCCGCGGTGGAACTTTCCTCGCTCGATACGCTTCCCTCGTATCATCCGATGTCGGACCTCGTGTACAGCGCGGGGCGCGAGCACGTGACGCACGTCTGGGTGGACGGCGAGCCGCGGCTCGAGGAAAACCGCCTCGTGGGCCTCGATACCGGGGACCTGCGCGACCGCGCGCGCTGGTGGCAGGAGAAACTACGCAAATGACGAGCACCAATTTCGACGCGGCGGAGCTGGCCAAATTCAGCGCCCTCGCGCACCGCTGGTGGGATCCCACGAGCGAGTTCCGGCCGCTGCACGAGATCAACCCGCTGCGCCTCGGGCACATCGAGCGCCTCGCGGGGGGCCTCGCGGGCAAGCGCGTGCTCGACGTGGGCTGCGGCGGCGGCATCCTCGCCGAAGCGATGGCCATGCGCGGCGCCCAGGTCACGGGTATCGACCTCGCCGAAAAGCCGCTCAAGGTCGCGATGCTGCACGGGATGGAAAGCGCCAGCGGCGTGAACTATCGCCTCGTCGCCGCGGAGGCGCTCGCGCTCGAGGCGCCGGAGTCCTTCGACGTGGTGACGTGCATGGAGATGCTCGAGCACGTGCCGGATCCCGCGAGCATCGTGCGCGCGTGCGCCCAGCTCGTGCGCCCGGGCGGCGCCGTGTTCTTTTCCACCATCAACCGCAACCCGAAGTCGTTCCTGTTCGCGATCGTCGGCGCCGAGTACGTGCTGCGGCTGCTGCCACGCGGCACGCACGAATACGCGCGCTTCATCCGTCCCTCGGAGCTCGCGACGCACTGCCGCGCGGCGGGATTGGCGATCGCGGACATCACCGGCATGACGTACAACCCGCTCACGAAGGTGTACGCGCTCGGCCGCGACGTCGACGTGAACTACCTGGTCGCCACGCGCAAATGATCGAAGCCGTCCTCTTCGACCTCGACGGCACGCTCGCGGATACGGCGCCCGACATGGCCCGCACCGTGAACGCCATGCGCGCGAAGCGCGGCCTGGCGCCGGTCGCAACGGAGCTCGTGCGCCCCCACGTCTCCAAGGGCGCGCGCGGCATGATCTGCAGCGCCTTCGAAATGACCACGGAACATCCCGACTTCCTCGCCATGCGCGAGGAGTTCCTCGACATCTACGGCCGCGCGCTCTGCGTGGATACCGTGCTTTTCCCCGGCATGGCGGAGCTCCTCGCCACGCTGGAAGCGGACGGCATCGCGTGGGGCGTCGTCACCAACAAGTTCGAGCGCTTCGCGCGCCCCATCCTGGAGAAGCTCGGCGTGGCGGATCGCGCCGGCGCGATCGTGGGCGGCGATACCTGCCCGCGGCCCAAGCCCTTTCCCGATCCGCTGCTGTTCGCGGCGGAGCAGATGCGGGTCGCGCCCGAAAGCACGCTCTACGTGGGTGACGACGAGCGCGACGTGCAGGCGGCGCGCGCCGCCGGCATGCCCGTGATCGTGGCGGGTTACGGTTACCTCGGCGACGGCACTCCGCCCACCGCGTGGGATGCCGACGGCGTGGTCGGAAGCGCCGCGGAAATCGGCGCATGGATCCGGGAGCAATCGCCGGAGCGCCTGCGGAGGACCGCATCGTGAAGCCGTTATCGCCGCAACGACGCAAGCTGCTGAAGGCGCTCGCCGCAGCACCCGTGGTACTTCGCATGCCCACTGCGATCGCAACGGCGCGGCCGCAGCGGCTGCTCGTGATGGTGTTCCTGTACGGCGGCAACGACGGCTACAACACCTGGGTGCCTTA
>Ga0068852_100001394_pt1 | contig 16258 bp, 15 predicted proteins | sample KBSCornC22_FD_66594 | JGI IMG/M metagenome (GOLD analysis project Ga0068852, IMG submission 66594) | Corn rhizosphere microbial communities from Kellogg Biological Station, Michigan, USA - KBS Corn C2-2 | ecosystem: Host-associated > Plants > Roots > Rhizosphere > Soil ... | reverse complement strand
CTAATGCACGTCCCCTTGGGCCGGCATGGGGCGCCGACCCAAGGGAGCGGCCCCGCGACGGCGCATACCGGGGGACACTAGAAGCGGAATTCGAGGCGGACCTGAAGGGTCTTGATCCGGTCCGAGGCGATGTGTTCGTCGCTGGCCTTGAGGGACCATTGCGGGCCGGGGCCCTGCAGGGGGCGCCATTCGAGGGTGGTCACCTTCGAGGGGTCGCCACCGGCGGTGAAGAGCCTGCGGCCGTAGTCGAGTTGAAGAACGCCGAGGCCCGATACCCGGGCCCCGGCGCTGATGCCGTCCATGCCTGCCTCGGAGCCCTGCGAGTGCCAGAGTTCGGCCCGCAGCGGGAGCGGCTCGGCTGAGGCGCCCGCTGCCATCAGGATGCAGATGGCAGCGAGCGGTCCGGCGGCACGGCCAGGGAGTTGCCGGCGCCGGGACATGGTCAGCGGTGATTCCGTGCGTGGAGCATGTGCACATCGTCCGCACCTTGCGCGCGGCGGATGTGGCCGGCCGGATCGTCGGCGCCCTGGCGCTTGAGGATCAGGTCGTTCGCATGGCCGCGGCGGTCGCCGGGGGCGTTGTCCGCGCCATTGCGCTTGAGGATGAGGTCGTCGGCGCGATGGCCGCCGCTGATGTGGCCGACGGGGTTGTCGGCGCCCTGGCGCTTGAGGACGACATCGTCCGCGCCGTGGCCGCCGTTGACGTGGCCGAGCGGATCGTCCGCGCCGCCGCGGGCGTACGCCGTTGCGAACGAGCCGGCGATGCCGGCCACCATCACTGCATACAGAAACTTGTTCATCTTGGACTCCTGGTAAGGCCGGCGCGGGGGGAGGGGGGGATCGCCTGCCGGTGTGTGACGATCTGGTGCCATTTTGGGAAGATTTTCCCAAAATGTCAATAGCTGCCGGGATTTTATTTGCGCCGAAAATTCTGCATTCGCTCTATAGGGTTGCGGCCCGACGGAAAAGCCCGGGTATTGCAATTGCGAGGAAAAAATGGGAGAGTTATCCCAAATGAAGGCCCCCGATGGACAATCGCTCTTCTCCGCACTACGGCATATGCTCCGGCCGCTCGTCCGCATCCTCCTCGACCGGGGGATCGCGTTCGACCGGTTCACGGACCTTGCACGCCAGGTCTACGTGGACGTGGCGGAGACCGAATTCACCCTTCCCGGGCGCAAGCAGACCGTCTCCCGCATCTCCGTCCTCACGGGCCTCACGCGCAAGGAAGTCGTGCGCATGCGCGAGAGCACCGTCCCCGAGGACGTCGAGGCAGCCGCCTCGTACAACCGGGCGTCGCGTGTCGTGACCGGCTGGATCCAGGATCATCCGATGGAAGGCACCGCCAGTGGCGCTGCCCCCCTGCCCATGGACGGGCCGGGCAGCTTCGCCGAGCTGGTCCGCCGCTACAGCGGCGACATGCCGGTGCGCGCCGTGCTGGACGAGCTGGTGCGCGTGGACGCCGTGCGCGTCCGCGGCCCCGAAGTCGAGCTGGTATACCGCCATTACATTCCGCCGATCGGAGAGACGCGCAAGCTCGTCTACCTCGGCGAGGACACCGCCGACCTCATTTCCACCATCGGCCACAACCTCACGGCCGCGCCCGCCGATGCGCGCTTCCAGCGCAAGGTGTTCTACGACAATGTGCCCGTCGAAAGCCTGCCCGCCCTGCGCCAGATCGCGCGCGAGAAGGGCGAGCACGTGCTCGACGAGCTGGCACGCGAGATGTCGCGGCACGACCGCGACGTCAACCCCGATGTGCACGGCAGCGGACGCATGCGCGCCGTCGTCGGCATCTACTTCGCAGAAGAGCCGTTCGGCCCGCAAGAGCCGGCTGTAGCCGCAGTCAAAAGAGGCAGCAGCCGGCGTTCGACCCCAACCCGGGGACCCCACCCGGAGCGCACCGAAAATACAAACTAAATCTGGAGAGCAAACATGAAACTTTCAGCTTGGCTGCGGCACTGGACCTGGATACCGATCGCGGTATTCGCGCTTTTGATCGGCACGAGTCACGGCGGCGGAGGCGTCACCGGCACGGGTGCGGTGGCCTTCGGCGCGCTCGAGGGATTCGGCAGCATCTTCGTGAACGGCATCGAGTACTTCACGGACGGCGCCAGCATCCTCATCGACGGCCAGCCCGCAGCCGAGTCGGACCTTCGCGTCGGCATGCGCCTGCGGGTCGACGGCGTGGTCTTCGGCTCGGGCTCGACCGGCCAGGCGAGCGTGGTGACCTACGATCCCGACGTGCGCGGCACGCTCGAGGGCCCGGTCACGCTCAACACGGAAGGTGCCTTCTTCACCGTGGGCGGCATCGGCGTCCAGGCCGACGACGCCACGATCACCGATGGCGTCCTTGCGGCGGCGCAGCTCGCTGCCGGGGACCGCGTCGAGGTGAGCGGCCTGCGCGACGAGGCGAGCGGCACGTTCCGCGCGCTTCGCATCCAGCGTCTCGATAACGCCGCCGGCACTGTCCTTACCGGCAACGTCTCCGGAGTCGCCGGCAACTCGTTCAACGTGGGCGACGTGACCGTGAGCTTCGACGGCACGCTCACCGGCGACGCCACCGCGGTTGCGGACGGGATGGTGGTTCGCGTGAAGGCCCTGGGCGATCCGGTCGGCGGCTTCCTCGTCGCCTCCGAGGTGCGCGTGCTCGACGGCAACCTGGGTGTGCCCGCCGGCACCTCCGTCACGGCCGAAGGCGTGGTCTCCGGACTGGGCGCCAACTCGTTCTTCGTGGGCGCCATCCTCGTGACCTATGACGCGAGCACGCGCTTCCGCAACGGCACCGCCGCGGACCTGGCCAACGGCGCGGTGGTGGAGGTGGAAGGCATCAGCGCAGCGGATGGCTCGCTGGCTGCCGCGAAGGTCAAGTACCCTGGGCCCGACCGTGGCGTCGCGCAGGCGAGTGTCGTGTCCATCTCGGCGAACGGCTTCACGCTCATCTCGGATACGGGCGTGAGCGTGCTCGTGGATTCCGGCACCAAATGGACCGATCGCAGCGCCGCCAAGCTGGCCGCAATGGGCCTGGATAACGTCAACGTGGGCGATCGCCTCAAGGTCGCAGGCGACGAGGTCGCGCAGGGCGTGATCTCCGCCGCCAGCGTGACGCGCCTCAACCCGGCTTCGGGCGTGACGCTTGCCTGCCGCGCACGCGCCTCCGCCGGCAGCACGCTGGATCTGCTGGGACAGGACGCGGTGGCATCGCCGCAAGCCACCTTCAAGGACGTCGACGGCACCGCACTGGCCGCCGGCGTCTTCTTCGCCAAGGCAGCCGGACGCACGGTCAAGGCGTCCGGCGTGCAATCGGGCAACGGCCTCCTCATGTCGTCGTTCGAGATCGAACCCTGAGCGCGGTGCGCGCGTTGAGGTTTGAGCCCCGCTCCCCTGCGGGGCTTTTTTTTGCTCGCGACGGTGCTAAGGGCATGGTGGAGACGTCGCCTCGGCATCCCCGGGGAAATGCAAGCGTGAAGCCTCGGGTGCCAATCCTGCGTGAGTGCGGCCGACTCCTTTTCGGGAGCTCGTGCTCGAGCTGACACCGCGGGTCGGCCTATCACGCACGGACCCTTCGGCTTCGCATTTCCACGGGGATGCCGAGGCGACGTCTCCCCCATGCCCTTGCGCGCACCACGAGCACCTAATGAGCACGCCGCTGCCCCGTGCGCAGCACGGGGCAGCGGCGTGCTCAATAGTTCGTGATGCGGCGTCGGGCGCTGATGTGGCAGGTGCGATCCGCTGTCCGTGAAACTGCGAGCCCGAACGGTCCGTGCGTGATACGGCGACCCGCGGTATTAGCTTGAGCACGAACTCCTGAGAAGGAGTCGCCGGTATCACGCAGGATTGGACCGGAGGGCTCAAGCTTGCAGTTTCCCGGACGGCGGATCACACCTGCCACATCAGCGCCATGTCGTGGTTCCATCTGCTAAGGTTCGGCTCATGAAATGGCTCCCCATCGCATTCATTCTCGCACTGCTCGTATCCGGTGCGGTGCGCGCAGCACACGACACCGAGGTCGTTTGGTACACGGCGATGAACACGGCCGACGGCGATGCGATCCGCAAGCGCTTCGAGCAGGTGCATCCGGCGGTGCGCCTCACGATCCTGCGGCAGCCGGCCGAGAAGGTTCGCACGCGCATCCTCGTCGAGGCGCAGGCCGGCCGGCACTTCTGGGACGTGGTGTCCTTCAACCATCTCGACATGGACGCGCTCGACCGCCACGAGCTGCTCGCGGCCTATGTCTCGCCGGAAACCGCGAAGGGCTTCCCCGCCGGCGCCGTGGATCCGCGCGGGCACTGGGCGGGGATCTACGTGCGCCAGTTCGTGATCGGCTACAACACGCAGGCGGTCTCGCCGTCGCAGGCGCCCAGGGATTGGCCGGACCTGCTGCAGCCGCAGTGGAAGTCGAAGCTCGCGATGGACGAGGACGAGGTCGAGTGGTATGCGGGAATGTGCGACTACCTGGGGCGAGAGCGGGCGGGCGAGTTCATGCGTGCGCTTGCACGCCAGTCGCCGCAGATGCGCCGCGGCCACAGCCTGCTCTCGAAGCTGCTCGTGGCGGGGGACTTTCCGCTGGCGCTCGTCCACGCGGCGGAGATGGAAGACGCGAAGCGTGCCGGTGCTCCCGTGGACTGGGTGCGCACGCTCGATCCCGTCGTGACCTCGGCGAGCGAGGTCGCGATCGCGGCGAAGGCGCCGCATCCGGAGGCGGCGCGCCTGCTGGAGGATTTCCTGCTCTCGGCCGAAGGCCAGCGCATCCTCGCCGCGCGTGGGCGCGTGCCCGTGCGCACCGATGTTCCGGCCGAGGTCGCGAGCGCCGGCCTCAAGCTGCATTACGTGAAGCCCGGCCTCGCGCGCGAGTTCGACCGCTACGAGAGGGAATTCGGTGACATCTTCCTCAAGGGCCGCTGAATGAGCGCGCGCCTGCGGCACATCGCGATCGTGAGCGACCAGTACGCGCTGCTGGGACGCTTCTACCAGGCCGTGTTCGGCATGACGACCGCGGCCGACACGCGTCCCGAGCGCGCCGTCACCGTGAGCGACGGCTATGTGGGCCTCAACATCAACCCGCGCAAGCCGGGACGCCCCGCCGGGCTCGACCACTTCGGGCTCGAGGTCGACGATGCCGCGGCCGCGTGCGCGCGCCTCGAGCGCCACGCGGGCGCGCATTTTCTCGAGCGCCCCAGCACGCGTCCGTTCGCCGGCATCAGCGCCAACGATCCCGCGGGCAACGTGTTCGACATCTCGCAGGCGGGCATGGAGAACCGCAAGTCGGTGTACGTCGAGGAGGCGCGCGCGTCGGCCCGCGCCGTCACGCACATCGCCATCCGCACCCTGCACGCGGAGCGGCTGGCCGAGTTCTACGTCGACGTCTTCGGGCTGCGACTGCTCGAGCGTGCCGGTGACGACGGCGCCTTCCATCTTTACGACGGCCGCGTGAGCCTGGTGCTCGTGCCCTGGGACATCCGCGCGTACGAAGGGGGCGGCATCGTGCGGCCGTCGCCGGACCACATCGGCTTCCGCGTGGAAAGCCTCGCCGCGTTCCGCGAGAAGCTGGAGAGCGTGGGCGACAACAATCCGCATTTGCGCCCCCTGCCCCTGGGACGCGGGGCCGAGGGCGCGGCGCGCCTCAAGCTGCTCGCGCAGTGCCGCTGCGGCAGCTTCCAGCTCGCGGATCCGGACGGCACCCTCATCGACGTCGCGGAGGGTTGAGCCGCTGGTGGCCGAACGCTACATCGAGGTCGATGGCCTGCGCACGCGCTGGCTGGAGGAAGGCCGCGGCGTGCCGCTCATGCTGCTTCATGGCGCGTCGCTGGGCTCGTCGTGCGATGTGTGGCGCGGAGTGCTGCCGTTGCTCGCGGCGCGCGGCGTGCGCGCGATCGCGCCGGACCTGCCGGGCTTCGGGCTCACCGATAATCCCGGCGATCATTCGCTAGGTTTCCGCACGCGCTTCGTGCCCGCGTTCATGGAGGCGGCCGGCATGCCGAGCGCGTGGGTCCTCGGGCACTCGCAATCGGGTCGCATTCCCGTGGCTCTCGCGCTGGCGGCGAGCGCAGCGGTATCCGGGGCGATCGTCGTGGGCACGGGCAGCCTGCTGCCGCCGCTGCCGGGCGCGTCGAAGGGCGACGGCGAAGGCGACGAAGGCGCGGAAGCCGAGCCCACGCTCGCGCAGGCGCGTGCGCTGCTGGAGGACAACCTTTACCGCCGCGAGCTCATCACCGGCGCGGCGGTGGAGCTGCGCCAGCGCATGAGCGTGGGGAAGAACTTCGCCGCGTTCCAGGCGCGGCGCGCCGCGAAGGGACCGAAGGCATCCGCAGGAAACGACAACGCCATCCCCGCCTGGCAGCGGCTGGGCCAAGTGCCGGTTCCGCTGCGGCTCATCTACGGCCGCGAGGACCGTGGCCATGCCGCCGAGCGAGTGGCGCTGGCACGGGAGCGCGACCCCGCGCTCGACATCCATCTCGTCGAGCACGCCCGGCACCTGGTCCACTGGGATTCGCCCGAGGTATTCACGCGCCTGGTCGCGGACTTCGTCGCCGGCAACGCGAGCGTTGCGCGGGGCAGCAGGGCTTAGCGTGCGAGCGCTTGCAGCTTCTCGACGAGGCCCGGCTCGAGCATGACGCCCTCCCGCTGGTGGCGTTCCAGCGTGGCGAATTCCCCATCTCCCGGCACGCGCACCCGCACCTCGGGATTCGAAGGCGGCGTCGAACGCAGGATGTCGCAGAAATCGGCCATGCGTTTCGCGAGCCACTCGGTGGAGCCCAGGCGCGCGGTGTCGAAGAGCAGGTAGAAATGCCCGATATCCTGCGGCTGGTCGGGCTCGTCGATCCACGATTTCACGTGCGTGAGGTACGAGGCGCCCGACAGCAGCCCCGCCAGCAGGTCGACCACGAGCGCCAGCCCGTAGCCCTTGTAGCCGCCGATCGGCAGCAGGAAGCCGTCGAGCGCGGCCCTGGGGTCGCTCGTGGGGCGCCCGTCGCGGTCGGTGGCCCACGTCTCCGGGATCTTCTCGCCGCGCTTCAACGCGTTGCGGATCTTCGCGCGCGCCACCACGCTCATCGCCATGTCGAGGATGAACGGATGGCTGCCGGGGTTGGGCACGCCGAAGCCGATGGGGCTGTTGCCGAAGCGCGCTTCGCTGCCTCCGGTGGGCGCGATGGTGACCGAGGCATTGCTGCACACCATGCTCGCGAAGCCGCCCTGCGCCGCAAGCCAGTTGTACGGCGCGATCGGCCCGAAATGATTGCTCGCCCGCGCGAGCGCGATGCCCACGCCGGTCTCGCGCGCAAGCTGGGTCGCCGCTTCCAGCGCGCGCAGGCCCACCAGCGGGCCCACGCCGTGGTTGCCGTTCACCCGCGCGATCGAAGGGGCGACACGTTCGATCTCCACGCGCGCGTGCGGATCGACGCCGCCATTGCGGAGGCGCTCGCCGTACGACTCGATGCGGCTCAAGCCGTGGGTGTGCAGGCCGAACATGTCGGCCATGACGAGGATGCGCGCGGTGTCGGCGGCGTCGGCGTGCGCGAGGCCGCAGCCCATCAGCGCGCGCACCGCGATCGACGTGAGCTCCGCTTCCGTGTGACGCATCAGCGCGCCCGCCTCTCGGCATCGAGCTTCGCCAGCGCCCGCGTCTTCCACAGGTTCCACGAGCGCTCGTAGTTCTGCCACGAGACGTTCGCCTGCACCTCCGCATCGTCCATGAACACGATGTGGCCGCGCTCGCCGGCCAGCACGATCGACTGGAACTGCATGCGCGCGTTCATCTCCAGATAGATCGTGCGGCCTACCGCGCGCTGGAGGTTTTCCCCCACGACGGTCGAGCCGTGGCCGCGCATGAGGACTGCGGGGTGCGGGCCGAGCCGGCGTGCGAGGTGCGCGCCGAGCGAGGGCGTCTTCACCAGCATGTCGGTGCCCTGCTGCGCATCGCGAATGTCCCAGTTGGGCACGCCCAGGCCGATGAACGCCGACATGTGGAAGATGGGCTTCATCTCGCAGCCGGTGCACGCGAACGGCACGACCGACGGCGAATGGTTGTGCACGATCGCCATCACGTCGGGGCGCGCCTTGTAGATCTCGCCGTGGATGAAGCGCTCCTGGTAGACCGCGCGGCCCTGCGCGTCGATGGCGTTGCCGTCGAGGTCGAACTCGAGGATGTCCTCCTCGGTCACGAGCTCCGGCGCGAGATTGCGGGCCATGAGGTAGCGCTGCGGATCGGCCGCGGAGCGCACGGTCGCATGACCGTAGGCATCGATCACGCCATGGTCGGCCAGCGTGCGCGAGGCGATCACGAGGTCCAGGACCTGGCTCATCTCAGTCTCCCTTGATCTTCGCGGCGGCAACGACGCGGCTCCAGCGGTCGAGCTCGTTCGCGACGAGGGCACCGAGGCGTTCGGGCTTGTCGGCCACCGCGGTCATTCCCTGCCTCGCCAGCGCGTCGCGCACATCGGGCGACTGCAGCAGTGAGTTCACTTCCGTGTTGAGACGCGCGACGACTTCAGGCGGCGTGCCCGCGGGCGCGAAGAGGCCATACCAGGTATCCACGACGAGGTTCGGGTGTCCCAGCTCGCGCATCGTCGGCACGTCGGGAAATGCCGGCGAGCGCTCTTCGGAGAGCACCGCGAGCATCCGCAGCTTCCCCGTCTTCACGAAGGGCGCCATCGTCTGCAATGCCGCGACGGTGGCCTGCACATGGCCGCCGACGAGGTCCGTGGCGGCGCCCGCGGAGCCCTTGTACGGCACGTGCACGAGATCGATGCCGGCTTCCTGCTTGATGAGCTCCATCGTGAGGTGCTGGATGCTGCCGTTGCCCGGCGACGAGTAATAGAGCGCGCCCGGCTGCTTCTTCGCGAGCGCCACGAATTCGTCCACGGTCGAGGCGGGCACCTGCGGCCCGACCACCAGCGCCATCGCGCTCGTCGCCGCCAACGCGACCGGCGCGAAGCTCTTCAGCGCGTCGTAGGGCAGGTGGGCGCTCATGGCGGGGATGGTGCCGTGGGAGGTCGCGGTCAGCAGCAGGGTGTAGCCGTCCGGCGCGGACTTCGCGACGTGCTCCGTGCCGATCGCGCCGCTGGCCCCGGCCTTGTTGTCCACGACCACCGCGGCGCCGAGCTTCTCGCCGAGCCGGGGTTGCAGCAGGCGCGCGATCACGTCCGCGCCGGTGGCGGGCGTGTACGGCACCACGATCGTCACCGGCCGCGCAGGCCACGTGGCCGGCGCGCCATGGGCCACGCAAACCGCGAATGCCGCGATCGCCGCGGCCCAGGACCTCCATGACATCGCGAGCGGTTCTCCTATGCGGGAAATCGGGACGGACCCCATTTATTTGTCCGTATCATAACGGCCATGGACGACGCGCAATTCGTCATCAACGATCCGCAGGCGCTCGACTTCCGCGTGCATCGCGCGGCGATGGTGGAGCCGGCGGTGCTCGCGCGCGAGATGCGCCGCATCTTCGACGTGTGCTGGATCTACGCGGGGCACGAGAGCGAGGTGCGCGAGCCGGGCGACTTCGTCACGCGCACGCTCTGCGGGCGGCCGGTGATCCTCTGCCGCGACAGCGCCGGCGCGCTCCGCGTGTTCCTGAACGTCTGCCGTCACCGCGGCGCTGTCGTGTGCCGCGAGCGGCAGGGCAACGCGAAGGGCTACCACTGCTTCTATCACGGCTGGAGCTACGACCGCGACGGCCGGCTGGACGGCGTGCCCGGGCAGTCGAGCTATCCCGCGAGCTTCGACCGCGCCCAGCTCGGGCTCGCATCGCCGCCGCACGTCGATTCCTATCGCGGCTTCGTGTTCGTGTCGTTCGATCCGCAGGCGCAGCCGCTGCACGGCTATCTCGCGGGCGCGAAGGAATACCTCGATCTCGTGGTCGACCAGTCGCCCACGGGCGAGATGGAGATCGTCCGCGGCACGCAGGAATACGCGATCCGCGCGAACTGGAAGCTCCTGGTCGAGAACAGCTTCGACGACTACCACCTCATGAGCACGCACAAGACGTGGCTCGACTACATGAAGAGCTCGGGCGTGCAGATCCCGAAGCCGCCGAAGGGCCACGTGATGCCGGCGCACGGCGTGGGCAAGGCGCTCGGCAACGGCCACGCGGTGATCGACAACGAGAACTTCCGCGGCCGGCCGGTCGCGAAGTGGATCCCGGTCTACGGCGAGGACGCGAAGCCGGAGATCGAGCGCATCCGCGCCGAAGTCTTCGCGCGCCTGGGCGAGGAGCGCGGGCGGCGCGTGTGCGACACGAATCGCAACCTCGTGATCTTCCCGAACCTCGTCGTGAACGACGGCTCCTCCGTCACGATCCGCACGTTCCATCCCACCGCGCCGGATCGCATGGAAGTCACCGCCTGGGCGCTGGGGCCGAAGGGAGAATCGCCGCAAGCGCGTGCCGTGCGCCTCGACAGCTTCCTCACCTTCTACGGCCCCGGCGGCTTCGCCACACCCGACGACGTGGAGGCGCTCGAGTCGGTGCAGCAGGGCATGCAGGCCTGGCGCGAGATCCCGTGGTCGGTGATGACGCGCGGCATCGACAAGCAGGGCGAGCAGCTCAACACCGACGAGCTGCACCTGCGCGAGTTCTGGATCCACTGGGATCGGTACATGCAGGGCGCGGGGCCGTGACGCGCGCCGAGGCCGAGGACTTCCTCTATCACGAGGCGGCGCTGCTCGATGCGTGGCAGCTCGACGAGTGGCTGGCGCTCCTCACCGAGGACGCGCGCTATCTCGTGCCCTCCAACGACGCGCCCGAAGGCGACCCCGCGAGCACGCTCTACACCATTGCCGACGACATCCACCGCATCCGGGGACGCGTCACGCGGCTGAAGGATCCGAACGCGCACGTGGAATTCCCGCATTCGCGCACGCGGCGGATGATCTCGAATGTCCGTGTGATCGAGGCAGGCGGCGACGTCCAGGTGGAAGCCAATTTCGTCGTCCACCGCTTCCGGCGCAACGAGCAGGTCTCGCAGTTCGTCGGCCGCTACCGCTATACGCTGCGCAACGTCGCGGGAAAGACCCGGATCGCGCGCCGCGAGGCGATCCTGGATGCGCAGGAGCTCGGCAGCCTGGGCGCCGTGAGCTTCATCCTCTAGTCACCGAAGCAGTCCTCGCCGCAGTTGCTACCCGCCGCCGCAGACCGACTGCGGTGTCGAGAACACCTGCCGGGTGATCGCCTTCGTGACGGTGATGCCGTTGACCGTATAGGTGAGCGTGCCGTTCTGCCGGTCGCTGAAGATCACCTGCATCATGCCGACTTGCACGATCTGCCCCGGGGAAATCGGCGTGAACGGCGCGGCGTTGAAGGGCGCCCCGGCCGTGCGGTACAGCTCGCCCGCGAACGAGCCGTCGGCCTGCCTGCGGCCGGCCGACATCACGAACCACGTGCCCCGGCCGCTCGCATCGTAGGTAAAGAGCGTTCCGAACAGGACGCCGTTCTGCTGCGCGAAGTTGACACCCCACCCCGATTCGCCGGGATTCCACCAGAGATCCTGGAAGCTGCCGGGCGCGGAAGTGGAGAGGCTGTCGTGGCACGACGGAGCCCTCTCCGCGGCGAAAGCCTGCCTGCGCAGCGTCTTGTTCACCGTCACGCCGTTCACGGTATATGCGAGCGCGGCGAACTGGTCGGCGAAACCCACGGTCATCGTGCCGACCTGCGTGAGGTTGCCGGGGCCGACCGGCGTGAACGGTTGCGCGTTGAAGGCCGGGCCCGTCGTGCGGTACAGCGCTCCCGAGAACACGCGCCCGGGCTGCTTGCGCCCGTCGGACATCACGAGCCACATCGGCTGGCCCGACGCGTCGTACGTGAAAAGCGTGCCGAACACGATGTCGCCCTGCTGGCTGAAGTTGATGCCCCAGCCGGACTCTTCGGGATCCCACCACAGCGATGTGTAGTTGAGCGTGTTGTCGAACAGGCCCTCGTCCAGGTGCATGTACGCGACCTTGAGGTCGCGGCCGCGCACCTCGTAGTAGCCGACGTAGATCGAATCGCCGCTGCGCACGATGGACGGGTAGAGGCCGGCCATGTCGCCGTCGATCGTCCGGATGCCGCACGGCATGTCGCTCGTGGCGCGGCCGGGCAGGGGGCTGCAGACCGCGACGCGCAGCTCGTCCACCTCGTGGCAGATCGAACCGTTGCAGCTGCGGATCGTCGCCGAGTAGGCGATGCCCGGGATGTGGCCGTTCAGCACCAGCGCGCTCGATTGGCCCGCGTCTCCCGCGTTGTCGATGACGCTGACGACCCATTGCGGCGTCGACGTGCCGCACGACGTGTTGCACGTGGCGAGCTTGAGCGCGCCGTTGTCGGCGTCGTAGTAGCTGATCGAGGGGGCGCCCTCGTTCAGCGCGAGCGATATGCGCATGTCCGCGTTGGACGCGAGCTGGTCGACGTCCTGGAATATCCACGAAGCGGAAGGGCTGGCGCAGCCCGCCTTGCAGATGGCCATCTTGAGCCGCCCGTTCGTCGCATCCGCGTAGGCGATCTCCACCTCGGCGGCGAAGTCCCCGCGCATCACGGCGAAGCGGCCGACATCGCCCGCGCTGTCCACGGTGATGATCTTCCAGGTCGGAGTCTCGCCCGAGCATGCCGAGGCGCAGACCGCGAGCTTGAGGTCGCCGTTCGTACGGTCGTAGTAGGAGATCGCGGTGCTGTCACCGACGCTTCCGAGGCTCGGATAGAGCCCGGTGTCGCCGCTGCCCCGGTCGACGATGGAGATCACCCAGAAGGGTGAGGCCGTCGTGCATGCCGCCGTGCACGTCGCGAGCTTGAGCGCCCCCAGGGTGGCGTCGTAGTACGCGATCCTGGGAACCGCGCCGCCGGCCACCGCCGAATGCCGGCCCACGTCGCCTGCCCTATCGACGGTGCTGGTAGTCCATGTGGCATTCGCGCGGTCGCAAAGCGCTGTGCAGACGCCGAACTTGAGGTCGCCGCTGTCGGCGTCGTAATAGCTCGCGACCACGCCGCCGCCGATGGTCCCGTCGATCGACGGGAATTGGCCCACGTTTCCGGGCCCGTCGACCAGCGTGAGATTGGGTTCCGCCGCGGCGGCGAGGGCCGTGAAAAGCACGGCGAGGAATGCGCGATGAATCATGGAGACCTCCGCCGCATTGGACGTGGCGGCGGAAGCCTTGTTCAGCGCCCTAGGCCGCCTGGCGTCCCAGGCTCGCCGCAGGTTGCCCCAGCTTGAGGAGCTTCTCGGCATTGCCGTGGAAGATTTTCTCGAGGTCGGCCTGTGGAAGCTCCAGCGACTCGATCACCCGGATCGTCTCGCGCACGTACATCGGGCCCTTCTCCGGATCGAACGGCGCGTCCGAGGCGAACACGGTCCGGTCGGCGCCGAAGAACTCGAGGCCGCAGACGGTGGCCGCGCGCGAGCCGAAGACTGCGGTATCCGCGTAGAACATCCTGAAGTAGTCGAACGGCCGCTTCCTGAACTTGAGCGCCGACTTGTCGAATCCGGACGTGCGCGCGCCGAGCTGGTCGAGGCCCGGGCCGATGCGTCCCTCGAAGAACGGGATCATCGCCCCATAGTGGTGGGCGATGATCTTGAGGTCCGGATGCCTGTCGAAAAGGCCCGAGAACGCGATGCGCGCCATCGCGACACTCGTCTCGTACGGCCAGCCGAAAGCCCACCACATCTCGTACTGCGACTTCTTCTCGGTGAGGTAGTCGGGGAAGTTCGCGCCCCGTGCCGGGTGCAGGAAGATCGGCAGGTCGTACGCGGCCATCGTGTCGAAGATGGGCTCGAACTCCGGCAGGTCGAGCGGCTTGCCGTCGACATTGGAAAATACCTGCACGCCGCGCGCGCCGAGGTCGCGGACGCTGCGGTGGATCTCCGCCACGCAGGATTCCGGGTTGTTCAGCGCGAGCGACGCGATGAAGCTCGGGAAGCGGTCCGGGTGCGCCTGGCAGAGCTCCGCCATGCCGTCGTTGCAGATGCGCGCGAGCTCGGGGCTGGCATCGGGCCCGGCGAGCGCCTCGATGGGCGGCATGCCGGCCGACAGGACCTGCACGTAGTCGGGGAAGCGGTCCATGACGCGGAAGCGCTCGTCCAGGTCGTAGAGCATCGGCACCTCGCGCATGCGTTTGCCGATGTCCTTATAATCCCCGATGCGCTCGAAGAACTTCGCGGGCATCACGTGGTTGAAGATGTCGATTTTCCTCATGGCGGAACCCTGTTTTGCGGCCGGTTTCATTATTGCATCGCCGGGGAAAGTGTCGCGAAAGCTCCATGAAGTCTCCACGATTCCACGCTAGATTGGCATCCGCCGCCCCCGAGCGGCCCTTCCGGAAAGAAAACCCATGAAATGGCTCCTCGCTTTGCTCGCCGCGTTATTCCTCGTGGCGGGCTGCAACAAAGGCGGCACCAACCAGAATTCCACGGACCTGCGTGCGCTCAACGTCGTGGTCGACGCCGAGCCGCTCGATGTCCTCGTCGACAACGATGTGAAGTTCGCCGCGGTGGCCTCCGGCGCCACCACCGACTTCACCAACTTCGATTCCGGCACCCGCTCGGTCGTCATCCGTTCGTCGACCACGCTGGCGACGCTCTCGACCAGCCAGATCAACTTCCCGAGCGATTCCCGGGGCACGCTGGTCATCTTCGGCAAGCGCGCCGCGATGGGCGCCACGCTGCTCACGAACGACACCATCACCCCGGGCTCGGGCAATGCCCGCGTGAGCTTCGTGGGCCTGGCTCCGGACGCAGGCTCCGTGGATTTCTACCTCGTCACCGGCAACACCCTCGCGGGCGCCACGCCGACGGTGGCTGCCGTGGGCGTGGGCATCGCCACGCCGGCGGTCGAGGTTCCCGGCAAGAGCTACAACATCATCGTCACCACTGCCGGAACCCAGGACATCGTCTTCCAGACCGCTGCGCCGCAGGACATCGCCGCGGGGTCGACGTTCACCATCGGCGTCGTTCCGTCGCTGAGCGGCAAGCTGGTGAACGGCCTGATCATCAACCAGGGCGCGGGCACGGTGAGCCCGCTCGCCAACCCGGTCGCCCGCGTGAAGGCCGCGAACGGCATCCCGGGCGACACGACGCTCAACTTCAAGGCCGATGGGACGGTGCTGCTCACCGCGGTGCCATTCACGGGCGTTTCCTCCTACGTGAACACCGCCGCGGGCTCGCACGCGCTGCAGATCGAGGCCTCCAACGTCCCGGGCACGAACATCGCCTCGATCACCAAGACGCTGGACCCCGCACGGGATTTCACCATCCTCGCCATGGGCACGATCGCCGCGCCGACCCTGTCCGTGCTCGCCGATGACAACACCACGCCCTCGACCGGCAACTCGCGCCTGCGCTTCGTGAACGCGGTCACGGGCCTCAACGTCGATGTGCTGGTGAATTTCGCGAGCCAGGCGACCAACATCGCGCCGGGCACCGCGTCGCAGTACTTCACCATCGCCTCCGGCACCAACTACACCATCACCTTCACCACGCCGGGTGGCGTGAACGTGATCGCCACCATCAGCGGTGCGGAGCTCGATTCGGGCTTCGTGTACTCGGCCTACCTCTTCGGCACGCCGACCGCCGCGAGGGCGATCCTCATTCGCGATCGCTGAGATCCGATGAGGGCGGGGGACGCGCGCGGCACCGCGTTCCCCGCGCCGATCAGGCGAGCATGTCCTTCACCGAGGCGCGCACGATCTGCGCCGCGTCGGGATCGCCGCTGCGAAGGGCCTTGAGGAAGTTGCGCACCTGCTCCAGCGTGAGGTGCGGCGGCGTCATCGGCACCGCAGGATCCACCATCGCCTCCAGCAGCACCGGCCGCTCGCTCGCGAACGCCCGATCCCACGCCGCGGCCACCTCGCCCGGCGCGCTCACACGCAAGCCGCGGAAGCCGAGCATCTCCGCGTACTGCGCGTAATTCACGTCCGGCAGGTCCTGCGAGCCGGGGAATTTGGCGCTGCCGCCCGTGATGCGCTGCTCCCAGCTCACGAACTCGAGGTCGCGGTTGTTCAGCACGACCACGACGAAACGCGGGTCGCGCCATCGCCGCCAGTACTTGGCGACGGTGATCATCGCGTTCATGCCGTTCATCTGCATCGCGCCGTCGCCCACGATCGCGACCACGGGGCGGCCGGGATGCGCGAACTTGGCGGCGATCGCATACGGCATCGCGGCACCCATCGAGGCCAGCATCCCCGAATGCGCGCCGAGCTGCCCCTGGCGTACGCGGACGTGGCGCGCGAACCAGAAGACCGCCGAGCCGGTGTCGGTCGCGACGATGGCGTCGTCCGGCAGCCGCGGCGACAGCTC